>Ga0182024_10006858_pt1 | contig 24812 bp, 22 predicted proteins | sample P32metaG_FD_120480 | JGI IMG/M metagenome (GOLD analysis project Ga0182024, IMG submission 120480) | Permafrost microbial communities from Stordalen Mire, Sweden - P3-2 metaG (Illumina Assembly) | ecosystem: Environmental > Terrestrial > Soil > Wetlands > Permafrost | place: Sweden: Stordalen...
GAGTTCGCGGCCCAGCACGCTGTCATGCGGGCCCGTGAAGCCGCCGTCGCGCAGATAGGCCGTTCCGCCGGGGAAGATTTGCTCGTCCGCGGTCTGCACGTGCGTATGGGTGCCCACCACGGCGCTGACGAGGCCGTCCACCATCCGTCCGAAGGCGATTTTTTCCGAGGTCGCCTCGGCATGAAAATCGATGAGGACGCAGGCCGTCTCCGACTTCAATTTCGCGATCTCGGCTTCGATGAGAAGAAACGGGTTGTCGACCTGCGGTCCCATGAACGTGCGGCCAAGCAGGTTGATGACACCGAGTTTCTGGCCGTTGCCACCAACCACGACGGAGCCGAAGCCGGGCGTGCCCGCCGGAAAATTCAAGGGCCGGAGCAGGCGCGGTTCCGTGGCGAAGTAGGGGACAATTTCGCGCTGATCCCAGGCGTGATCGCCGAGGGTGATGACGTCGGCACCCGCGCGCATGAGGTCGACGGCAAGCCGGGGCGTGATGCCGTTGCCGCCCGCCGCGTTCTCGCCGTTGACGACGAAGAAGTCGGGCTGGTAACGCTCGCGCAGGAGCGGGATGGCGGCGCGCACGGTGTCGCGGCCCGGTTCGCCGACGACATCGCCGAGAAAAATCAATTTCATGAAGTGGGCAGAGTAGAGCGTCTGAAGAGATTTGTCATTTCAGTTGTAGCGACGGTCTATGACCGCCGAGGACAGGCAACATGCTTTCTTTTTCCCTCGGCGGTCATAGACCGCCGCTACATTAAACCACACGCCCATCGCGCATCTCGACAATGCGATGCGCGGCAGCGGCGACATCGCGGCTGTGGGTGACCATGACAATTGTCGTGCGGTGACGCTCGCCGATGTCGCGGAAAAGTTTGACGACAAGCGCGCTGGCTTCGGAGTCGAGATTACCGGTCGGCTCGTCGGCCAGCAAAACCCGCGGTTCCATGAGCAACGCCCGCGCCAGAGCCGCCCGCTGCATCTCACCGCCGGAAAGCTGGTGCAGCCGGTGCCGCGCGCGATGCTCCATGCCGACGGCGGCGAGCAGTTCCGCGCACCGGCTCTCGATTTTTTGCGACGGCTGATTTTGCAGCAGGCCGGGCAGGCGCACGTTTTCCTCCACCGTCAGCGTCGGCAGCAGATTGAAGAACTGGAAGACGAACCCGATTTTTGTCCGGCGCAGCCGCGTCAGGCCCGCCTCGTCGAGCTTATGGATCGGTTCGTTATCGAGGTAAATCTCGCCGCTGGTGAGGACGTCGAGTCCGCCCAGCACATGAAGCAGGGTGCTCTTGCCGCAACCGCTCGGCCCCATGATGGCCACGAATTCGCCATGGGGTATGTGAAGATTGACCCCGTTGAGCGCGTGAACCGCGGCGCCATTCGCATCGGCCCGGCCGTAAAGTTTGGTGGCGTTCTCGACGCGGATCATGTCGCCATTTTTTTGACGAGATTGGTGGTCGATTTGCCCGGCACCAGCGGCACGATCTCGATGAGCGCGTTGCATTCGCGCAGGGCCTCGGCTTCTTCCGCGTTGAGCGAGGCGACGGTGTAATCGCCGCCCTTGGCGTAGACATCGGGCTGCACGGCGCGGAGGAAGGCCGTCGCGCGCACGTCGGGGAAAATCGTCACCGCATCAACCACGCGCCAAGCCGCGAGCAGTTCCGCGCGGTCCGACTCCGGCACGATCGGACGGCCAGGCCCCTTCAGTTCGCGCACCGAAGCATCACCGTTGAGGCCAACCCAAAGGAAATCGCCCAGCGCGCGCGCGTCGGTGAGATACTTCAAATGACCGACGTGAAGCAAATCGAAGCAACCATTGGTGGCCACGACCTTGCGCCTTCGCTCACGGAGGCTGGTGCGGTAGGCCGCGACTTCATTGAGAGTCAGGATTTTTCCGCTCATCGCTTGAGGATAGAGCGGTCCGGTGCCCGGGGATTTGGCGGACGGGGGCTTGGAGGCATCAAAAATAGGTTTTAGAAGTTCTTCCTTATTTTTCACGCTCTTAAAAGCAGGCATCAGGCCGCAAATATCGAGCTGCAACCGGTATTGGATGTCTTGCGGAATGTGGGCGCCGTCGGCAACGTACTTATCGTAGATCGCCTGGTTCAGCGCGACGAACAACTCCGGCTCGCGGCCCGGCAAAAAAAGCGCATCGGGCAAAAGTCCGAGAAGATAGGGAATCATCTCCTTTTGGAACGAATCCCAAATGCGTTTGGCCTGCGGGTTGGAAATTTCCTTTTCGTGACGTAAGGACATATGGCTCTTGAGTCCCAGGCTTGCCGAAGGATCAGGATGACGAGACGATAGCACGAATATGGGTTCCGAGAAGTACGATGTGCTGGTCGTGGGCGGTGGTCCTGCCGGACTGCGCGCGGCGGAAGTGACTTCGGCGGCGGGCCTGCGGACCGTCCTCGCCGATCACAAGCCTTCCGTTGGCCGCAAATTTCTGGTCGCGGGACGCGGCGGCTTGAATCTGACCCACTCGGAACCGGTGGAGAATTTTCCGGCGCGTTATGCTAGTTCGACAGAGCGATGGGAAAAACTGCTGGCCGATTTTTCGCCGGACGATCTTCGCGCGTGGGCGGAGGGTCTGGGCATCGAGACCTTCGTCGGAACGAGCGGTCGCGTTTTTCCCCTGACGAAGCAGGCCGCGCCGTTGCTGCGGCGTTGGATTGAGCGCTTGCGCAAGCAGGGCGTAAGTTTTCGTCCACGGCACGGACTGGCACAATTTTCACGCATAAAGAGCGGCGAATGGGAGGTTGAGTTCACAACGACGCAAGGCGCGGTCACGCTGTGCGCGCGTGCAGTCATCCTCGCGCTGGGCGGCGCTTCGTGGCCGCAAACGGGATCGGACGGGGGATGGGTGAAGCTATTCACGGAAGCTGGAATCGCTGTGACTCCCCTCACCCCGGCGAACTGCGGGTATGAGGTCGATTGGCCGCCCCAATTTCTCTTAGACGCCGAAGGTCTACCGCTCAAAAACGTTGTTGTGCGCGCGGGCAGCGAATCGGTCGCGGGTGAATTGCTCATCACGAAGTACGGCCTTGAAGGCGGCGCACTTTATCAAGCGGGCCGCGCGTTGCGGACGATGGCACAACCAAAAATAGAAATCGATCTGAAGCCCGCACTCACCTCAGAGCAACTCGCCGCTAAAATACGCCACGCGCAGGGAACTCATCTCCTGAACCAAGCGGCCCGCGCCTGGCGTCTCAGCCGGGTTGCCATCGCCCTCCTTCAACTCCGCGCGCCGTTCGCTTCAATCGGGGAACTGACAGCGCTGGCCAAAGCGTATCCCCTCACCTTGCTCGGGCCGCGGCCCATCGAGGAGGCCATCTCCACGGCGGGCGGCGTGAGTTGGGAGGAACTTGATGACGGACTCATGCTGAAACGTTGCCCTGGGATTTTCTGCGCGGGGGAGATGATCGATTGGGACGCGCCGACCGGCGGTTATCTGATCCAGGGATGTTTCTCCACGGCGAGTCGCGCGGCGCGGGGAGCGCAGAAATTTCTGTCTGCCTTCCAATCTTGTTAATCGCGTTAATCCTGTCAAAAATTGATCCATGCTCGTTTCGCTGCGCATCCGGAACCTGGCGCTGATTGAAGACCTGACCTGGGAACTCGGTCCGGGCTTCAACACGCTCACGGGCGAAACCGGCGCGGGCAAATCGATCCTGATCGACGCGCTGAGCCTGCTGCTCGGCGAGCGGGCCGACAAGACCCTCATCCGCACCGGCGCGGACGCCTGCTCGGTGGAAGCCGAGATCACGCTGGCGGACGCGGCGCGCCTGAAGCAGATCAACGCTGCGCTCGGGGAAATCGGCGCGGAGCCGTGCGAAGGCCACACGCTTTTGCTCAAGCGCAGCCTGTCGGCGGCGGGCGCAAACCGGCAATTTATCAACGGCAGCCCGGTTCCGTTGCAGGGACTCAAAAGCGTCGGCGACCTGCTCGTCGATGTCCACGGGCCGCACGATCACCAGTCGTTGCTGGCGACCGAAAAGCAGGCCGAGTTGCTCGACGCCTACGGCAAACTGGCTCCGTTGCGGGCGGCTTGCGCGAGTGCTTACAGCGCGTTGCGAGAGATCGAACAGGAACGGGCCGCGTTGGAATTGAGCGAAAGCGAGCGCGAACAGCGGCTCTCGCTTTTGCAGCATCAGGTCAACGAAATCCAGTCGGCGCATCTCCAACCGGACGAGGACGTACGAGTGGAAAACGATTATCGCGCCGCATCGCATGCGCAGAATATTTTGGAGCAGGCCGGGATCATCGCTGGGCTGCTGAACGATTCGGAGAACGCGGTGCTGACGCAACTCGCGCAGGTCGAGCGCGCGCTCACCGCCTGGCAACGGATGGACGATTCCATCGCGGACGCGGAGGTACTGAATCGCCAAGCCATCGCGCAATTACAGGAACTGCTCGGCACGGTGCAGACGCGGGCCGAGCGCGTCGATCTCGATCCGGCCCAGTTGCGGCAATTGGAGGACCGACTCAATCTTGTGCAGAGTCTCAAGCGAAAATATGGCGGCACGATGGAGAGCGTGCGAGCTTTCGGCGAAAAAGCCGCGGCGCAACTGGCCGCGTTGGAGGGCAGCGCCGAATTTCTGGCCACGCTGGCCCAGCGGGAGAAAGCGGCGCGCGGCGCGTTGGAGAAGGCCGCTACTGAATTATCAAAAGCGCGGCGAAAAATCGCCGGACCACTCGGCGAAAAGATTTCGCAGGAACTCCGCGCGCTTGGCTTCAATAAGGCGCTGTTCCAGGTTGAAATTACCCCGGCGGCAAAACCGGGCGCATCGGGTGGCGATCAGGTGGAATTTATTTTCGCGCCAAACCTGGGCGAAGCGGCCCGCCCCTTGCGCGCGATTGCCTCGAGTGGCGAGATGGCCCGCGTGATGCTCGCGGTGAAAACCACGCTAGCCGAGGTGGACGAAATTCCGATCCTGATTTTCGATGAAGTCGACGCGAACGTGGGCGGCGAAACGGCGGGACAAGTCGGGAAGAAATTGCGCGGGCTGGGCCGTTGCCACCAGGTTCTCTGCATCACCCATTTGCCGCAGGTGGCGGCGCAGGGGCAGAGTCATTTTGCGGTGGAAAAACGGGTGAAGCAAAACCGGACCCTGACCGAATTGACCCGGCTGGAAGGCGTGCCGCGGCAGCGCGAACTGGCCCGAATGCTCGGCGGCCAGACCGAAGCGGCGCTGGCGCTGGCCAGGAGTTTGCTCACTGAGGCGACGAAATAGCCTCTTGAGTCTGAAGCCATAAAGGATTAAGAACCTCTAAGAGCCCCGCTCAATCTTATGAATCAGTTTCGAGATCTTACGATGATGGCCTTGATCATTCTTGCCATCAGTCTTTTGATAGGACAACCCGAGAACTGGACCTGGGACGCCATCCTCGGTGGTTACGTGGTCAACGCGATCAATTTTATGGCGCAGACCCGCCCTTGGAGCGTCATCATCTTGATGGCTCTGGCGCTGACGCTGTTCATGACGCGGCTGAAGTATTGAGCGGCGGTTCGTCGCGCGTTGACTACCCATCCGACTTCACATCATTCCACGCGGCATCGAGTTCTTCGAGCGTGCAGTCGGTCATGGCCTTGCCTTGAGCCTTGATCCGTTCTTCCACGGCGCGAAAACGGCGGGCAAATTTATCATTGGCGCCGGTGAGAAGTTCCTCGGCGTCGAGCTTGAGGTGCCGGGTCAGGTTGACGATGGAGAAAAGGAGATCGCCGATTTCCTCCGCTGTTTCCGGAGCGGGCGCAAACTTGATTTCGTTGGCTTGGGCAAACGCGAGATCGGACTCGATTTCCGCCGTGACCTCGGCCACTTCCTCCCGCACTTTGTCGAGCGCACCCCGGACATCGGGCCAGTCGAAACCGACGCGGCGTGCCTTCTTTTGCAAAGCCTCCGCGCGCATCAGGGCCGGGAGGGCGCAGGGCACGCCGTCGAGCGCGCTTTCGCGTTCCGGTTTCTCCGCCTTCTTCAACTCGTGCCATTGCGCAACCACGCCCACCGAATCGGCGACCTTGACGTCTCCAAAAACATGCGGATGACGCCGGATCAGTTTATCGGCGATGCCGTTAGCCACATCGGCAAAGCCGAACTGCCCCGCCTCGCGCGCGATTTGCGCCTGAAAGACGATATGGAGAAGAAGGTCTCCCAGTTCCTCGGTCAGGTGTCCGGGCGAACCGGCATCGATGGCCTCGATGACCTCGTAGCACTCCTCCAGCATCTGCGGCTTGAGCGTGGCGGGGGTCTGCTCCCGGTCCCACGCGCAGCCATCGGGCGCACGCAGACGCGCCATGAGATCGAGCAACCGATCCATCGCCTGCGCACTGGGAGTGGGATCGCTCATGGCAACCTCAAGAGCTGGATCCGCGACGGATCGTCGGTTCCGAGATTATAGGAAGCGGCGTCATGCACGTGGCTGGCTGTTTTGCCGATCGGGTCGATCTTGCCCTGTCTGTCGGCGGCGCGCCATTGCTCGAGCCGTTTTAAGACCAGCGAATCGATGGCAACGGGGTCGCGGCTGACATAAATCGCGCCGATCGATTTCGTGAACTGGGGGTCGAAGCGCGGACCACCCGCATATTGGGAGATCAGGGCGTCAAGGATATGAAGGACGACCTTGCGGCGAATATAATCGTTGCTCAAAATTTCGCAGATCGCGGGATCGCCGTAAGTCGGATCGCCCTGAAAACGCCGGTTGTTATCGACGCAGGCGAGAGCGAGGCTACCGAGGCATCCGTTGATGCCGATGTAGGAATTGTCGGTCAGGACCGGGACGTTGATGATCTTGGTGCAGAGGGTTGTCACCAGCCGGGCGAAGTGGGAACGGTTGCTGGTCTGCGGGATCGACGAGTCGCTCAGCGAATCGTCTCCGAGCGATCCGCTGCCGCTGTTGCCGCCGAAGGCCTTGTTCTTGACGACATCGCTCGCGGCCTGCGCAAGATCGTCGTCATCGTGGCGGATGAATTCGGAATCTCCCCAGATCAGCGTGCCGAGAAGTTCCGTTTTGTAGATGGCATCCGGGTCATAACCGGTGCCGGGAAAAATGGCGGCGATCCCGACGTGTGAGTCGGTGGGGGAAATGGGCGCGTAACCGGCGCTTTCCATATCGAAGGCGTCCTTGTCCCAGATAATAATGTGAGCCGGCGGAACGCCCGCTTCCACCAGGCCGTCGCAAATGGCCTGGACGATGGGGCGATGGGTGGAAAGCAACGGCCCGCCCATGGTGGTGATCTTAATACCGACCACGTCCTGCGGCGTGATGCCCAGGCGGGTCCAGGCTGTGCCGAGATCGGACGCGCTGGTCAGTTTCAGGAGGGCATTATCCACCATTTGCCGGACCTCCGCGCCATCAACACTGAAGCGCTGCACTACCTCGGGATGCTCCGTCCAAATGACCGGCGAAAGTGTTCTTGGCGGCGGAGGCGGCGCGGGGGCATTCGTCGGTGGCGGCAAAGGCTGATTCGCCAATCCGGACGGAGCCGTATCCTGGGCTGACGCATCTGCGATGCAGGCCAGAAAAAACGTCGCCACTAGAGCGAGAACATACCGATTCATCAAGCGCAGAAACTACCTATCTCCCATGCGAGATGCACCATAATTGCGCGAACCGAAATGACGCACGCCACCCCGAACGCCGGAGATATCCTTGCTTTCAGCGTGACCCGCGCTGACTTTTCAGACAGCCTCAGGAAGCTCTCCGCCATGCTCATCCTCCAGGCTTTTTTTCTCTGGCTGATTGTCTCCACGCTCATGATCGGCGGGGCGATGCTCTTCCATCGGCTTTTTCCCGAGGAATCGCCCTGGTTCGGTTTCATCGTCCCGCCGCTGGCCGTAATCATCCTGCTTAATTTCATCGAGCATCTGGTGGCGCTGCCGGGCTTGTTGCTTCTTCTGCCGCTGTTTCTCGGCGCCACGGTCTGGATGACGGTTTCGGGGAAATACTTCAAGCAACCCCTGATTTTGCCGTCGGCCATTTTTCTCGCGGCGTTTGCCTTCACCTTCGGAGTCCGCTGCCTGAGACCCGATATCGACTACACGTCCGACGGCATTTCGGACTTGAACATGATCAACAATTTTTCCCAGGGCCAGACGCTGCCGCCGCCCGACACCTGGATGCCGCCCTTTCGTTTCGAATGGTACTATGACCTGCAGCATTACGCGGGCTCCGTGGTGGAACGTCTTTTGAATATCAAAATCGGCGTGGCTTATAATATCTCCCACGCGCTGCTTTCGGCCCTGATCTGCGTGGTGGGAGCAGGCGCGGCCCATCGCATTTCGGGCGGCAAATTATGGATTACGATTACGGTCCCGTTCCTGATCGAATCGGCCGCGACGGGAAGTTCCGCCTACCTCTTTTTGACCTCCCATACCGCCTATCCCGATCTCTGGCTGCCCGTCGATCTGTCTGGCGGCATGGTCCATCCTCCCGATGCCCGGCCACTTTGGAAATGGCTGTTTAACGATCTGCCTGCCGGAGTCGGCCAGATGTCGCCGGACGATATCCTCGGACACCAAACGCTCCGGCTCCAGGTTCCGGGCTTCTGGACCTGGCGAGCCGAATATCACGCGAATGCCTCCGGCCATTTGTTAAGCCTGCTCTCAGTCCAAATTATCGCCGAACTCGTCAACGTGCGGAAGACGATCTGGCCGTGGGTCCTGGCCGTGATCACTCCCCTCCTCGCGGTGACGACCAGCGCGTGGGCGTTGCCCATCACCGTGCTGCTCTGCTGGGCCGTCCTTCCGATCGCCTGGCTTTGCGGTCGTCGGCCCGCCTCCATCCAGATCACCTTGTGGACGCTTTTCGTCGCGGCGACGCTGCTCTGGCCGGCTTTCTATAATGCGACCTCGTCGCCGGAACTCCCTGGGATCAAGTGGATCAACCCCCAGGATCGTGTGCCGCTACTCGAATTTCTTGTCCAGTGGTGGCCCATCATCCTGCTCTGGATTTGCGGCTGCGCTTGCTTCCGGAATCTCTCGTTCAGCCTCCGCTGGGTTCTGATCGTCGTGCCGATCATGCTCATCGGAATCGAAATGGTCACCATCGAGAGCCGTTACAACACCATCGAAAAAATGTGGGGCTATACGTGGGCCGTCGGCCTTATCGCCCTGTTTCCGGTCGTCGCCTCGCGCGCGGGCGTCGCCTTCAGGCTCGTCACGATTTTCCTGCTCCTTTCCGCGTTTGTCAGCCTGGTCTATTTTGTGCACGACTTGACCCAGGGGAACTGGGATGGCTCCGCGTTTCATCTCGAAGGCACCCAATATATCACCGCCGACGATCAGAAAAAAAGAATGCTTCAGGTCGTCGGGCAAACCAAACACGTCACCTATCTCTCGGGAAAATGTGTCTATTGCTATAACGAAGCGCCGGCTCTCGCGGTCTTCACCAATAATAAAAGCTACATTGCCTGGTCCTGGTTTGAATCGCTGACCAACTACATCAATGAGGCCGATTACCGGGACAAGCTCGACAACGATTTCTATTCGGGCGCCATGACCGGCCGGCTCCAGTTTCTCCACGACAACCAAATCGCCGGGGTGCTCATCTGGCCGGACGACGATCTTTCCGACGATTATCTGGCCAATCTGCGCAAGGAACTTGAGCCGACCTACGAGTATATCGATTGCAAGGGAAACGGCCCCAACAACGCGGGAGTCTTTTTGCTCCGGCCCATGCCGCAGAATTAATGTAGCGGCGCCGGCTACCCTGATTTTTGCCAAACTGCGATTAGGCTCTTGCCCAGGGAAAATCCGATAAGCGGATCCGTCCAGCGCGAAATGGAAACAAGGCAGCGGTCCCAGAACGCAATTTGCTTCGAGCTTGGTATGCTTTGGTGAAGGAAAAGCTTATTGGCGACCGAAGCCATGAGGCCGAACGAATCGAGAGCATAGATTTCGATGAGAGTTGCGCCGGGCGGAGTGCAGGCCCGAAGCGACCGCCGCGTGTAACGGCGATAATGGCCGAGCGCGCGGTCAAATTCGGTGTAGAGCCCGGGATGGGCCGGGCTGAGAACGACGATTTTTCCCTTCGGCGACAGATGCGCAAGCGCCGCACGCATTTCGCCGAGATCGTCTTCGATATGTTCCAGCACATCGATATAGAGGATCGTGTCGAACGTCTCATTCGCGGAGAGATCGCGAAGGGTTCCCGTCCGGGTTTTCACGATTTCGCGTCGCGCTTCATGGGCCAGGGTCGCCGGAATCTGGGCCGTCAAGGCTGCGTCCGGCTCAAGACAAAGCCAGCTCTCCTGTTCCGGTCCGAGGAGAAACGGCGTGTTCGCTCCGAGGCCCGCGCCAACTTCGAGCACCGATTTTCCCAAATGCGGACGAATCTTGTCCGACCAGTAGGTCTTCCAATTGCGGGCCTGGGCAAAGAGCTCCAACTCCTTGCCTTCGTAGGGACGATTTTCGCTCATGATCGCACCGCACGCATCACTTCGCCGGGGCCGGGGCTGGAGTGGCTGGGGCCGGAGCGACCGGAGTAGGTGGAGTGATCGGGGCGGTCGGGATGGTCGGAAGAGCAAGGTTCGTCCCATAAGCCGGTGCGCCGGGGTTCCTGACAAAGACGCCGGCGTTTTTGGGACCGTCCCCTTTGCAATCGATGTAGTAATAATCAGCACTCAGTTGAGTCTGCAATTGCTGCACGATGTTGTCCGGGATGGCATCATCGGGATAGACGATCACGGCGGTAATATTGTTGCTGCGCAGGAACGCCAGCGGGTTCGTCATTGTTCCCGCAAAGAAATCATTGCTCTGCTTGTCGCGGAATTCGGCTTCGCCGCCATGCCCGCATTGGTACTCCTGGAAGAACCAGGCGATGTAGCACATGTTTTCCGAAAAACCGACCATGGATGGACACTCGTTGTAAGCCTCGGCGCTTTTGCCGCTCAGGACGGTCACGCCATGGAACCGTTCCAGCACTTGCAGCAGCCGCTGCTTTTGCGGATCGACCACAATGGCGACGTCTCCGCGAAGATGCAGCACATTGCCCGGCCACGCCTGGTCGACGCTCTTTTTGCCCCAGGCCCCAAAGAAAATCACGCTGATGAAAAGGAAGACAATGGTCAGCAATCGAAAGGGAACATTTTTCTGGATAAAAACAAGCGGAAGAAAAGTGACCAGGCCCGCGCCGTAAATCGCGCCCCAGTTTTTCTCAATCGTCAGCCCGCGGTCGCCAAACGTGGCCACCTCGAAGAAGATCAACAGCAGAGGAATGGCGGTATGGATCCAGCGGGCCAACAAACTGAGGCGCCCCCAAATAAAACAAAGGCAAATCCACGGTATAATAATTGGCCACCATTGGATGATGAATTCCCACGGGGCGGTGTATTCGAGCCAAGGCGTCCAATGAAAATCAACCGGGTAGGATCCGGCCAGGAGCGAATTGACGCTGGGCCAAAGCAGCACGAAGGCCAAAGCGCTTCCACCCAAAGCAATTTTCCAATTTTCCGGCCGCCTGCCGGCAACCAGGGCCACCACGAAGCAACCCACGCACAAGACGGTGACGACAACCATAAACCATGTCGCGGTGATGATTGTGATCAGCGGAAAAAGGAGCAGGCAAATCCAGGGCCAGTTCGAGCGTTCCGTCTTGAAGGCCTCGTTCGCCGCCAACAATGTGGCGAGCGTCATGAAGTGGCCGCCGAGATTGGCGTGGAATTCCGGGAAGTAGGTGTTGAACGTCGGGGTGAACAGCCTCAGCACCGGCGGCGGGACATGAAAAACCCATCCGAACGGATTATGCCGGTTGGGATCGTTCCACCCATCGCCGATATCGATGGCGAGCCGGCTGTCGAAGATGTCGTACAGATTGGGGACGGGATGAGCGGTATTCCAATAAAGCAGGAGCACGGAAGCGCCGGTGAAATTGGCCAGGAGAACCAGGAGCGTCGCCACGGCAACCCACGTCTTCCTTCCACTAATGGAATAGGCCGCGCCCGCTCCGACCATGACGGTCAGCGTATTGAGCAGATTATAACCCATGTTATAGCCGGTCCCGATATCGAGCGAAAAAAGCCGTTTCAGAATCGAGGCCCCGTAGTGCTGAAAAGAGTAGTACCCGCCGTGATCGTACGGAGGACACCAGGTGTCGATCGGCGGCAGCTTATTGCCCAGGCAGAAGTCGAGCACCCGTGCCATGTCGGCGACCCCCTCGGTGTTGCAGGTGATCGAGGGGTTCTGGCACATGATGAAGAGGTCCCAGGTAAAGACCACGACGAACAGGATGCTCGGCAGGCGCAAGCCTTCCCACGAGTAGCCGGGGCGCGCCATTGCCCACAGCAACCCGACAAGCGTGAACGGAAGCAGCCAGCCCAGGTTTGGCAGCGCGATGAAGTGCTCGATGAAATTGAGTGCGCTCATCACGATCAGGATCGGCACGATAAACGCCAGCCAAGGCGACTCGCGGGGGAACAATCGACGGAAAAGGACCGCCCCGCCAATGACGTGAAAGCAAACCAGCAATTCCAGTAATACAGCGCGGAGAAGAAGCATCCGGTTAGAGGCTGTCTGAAAAATCGTTATGGATCAAGCTTAGGGCGTGTGGACATTCGGTTCTTTGTAGCGGCGGTCTATGACCGCCGAGGATGAACCCAAGTGTGTCGCTCGTGCGTTCGGCGGTCATAGACCGCCGCTACAAAAATCGTTCTCAGAGCGCCGTGATTTCAATGTCCACATGCCCAAGCAACAATCTTGAGATGCCGCACGCAAGGTGTAGCCTGTGAAACATGTCCAGCGCACGACTCATCGACGGCAAGGTCATCTCCGCTCAAATCCATTCCGAGACCAAGGCCCGCACCCTCGCTTTGCGCGAAAAACAGGGCGTCACGCCCGGCATCACGTTCGTCCGCGTCGGCGAAGATCCGGCCTCGCGGGCTTACGTCCGCATGAAGGGCGCCAAGGCGGAGGAACTGGGCATCCGCTCCGATACCGTCGTGCTGGACGAGAAAACGCCCCAGGCGGAATTACTCGCCCTGATCGACCGGCTCAATCGCGACCCCAAAGTCCACGGTATTCTCGTCCAGGCGCCGTTGCCGCGCCACATCAAGGAGGAGGAGATTTTCAGCACCATCGATTTCCGCAAGGACGTCGACGGTTTTCATCCTGTTAATGTCGGCAAACTCCTGCTCGGCCAAAATCCCCTCTTCAAGCCATGCACACCGGCCGGCGTCCATGAATTGCTCATCCGCAGCGGCGTGCCGATCAGCGGCGCGGAAGTCGTCATCCTGGGACGCGGCAACATTGTGGGCAAACCGATGGCCGCGATCCTCCTGCAAAAGGAGAAGCACGCCGACGCGACCGTCACGGTGCTTCACTCGCGCAGCCGCGACATCGCCGGGCATTGCCGTCGCGCCGACATCCTCATCGCCGCGATGGGCCAGGCGCATTTCGTCAAGGCGGACATGGTCAAGCCCGGCGCGGTTGTCATCGACGTCGGCGTGAATCGCGTGGACGATCCGGCGGCCAAGAACGGTTACCGCCTCGTCGGCGATGTCGATTTCGAGGCCGTCCGGCAAGTCGCCGGGGCGATCACGCCGAACCCCGGCGGCGTGGGTCCCATGACCATCGCGATGTTGCTGAGCAATACCGTCCGCGCCGCGGAGATGGCCATCTCAATTTCTGAATAACCAAATTACTAAATTTTTCCAAATTAACCAAATTGAAGGCAGAAGCAGGAGATAGCCCTATGACTATTAGTCCAAAAATCAAATTATGGAATGGTCAGGCCATGCTCGTTATGGTGAAAGATGGCTCCGTTACTCACTTCAGCGATATGGCTCTTCCACATGTCGAATTTGTGAGACGAATGACGGGAACGCTACCGGAAGGCACTTGGGTGGGTACGGTCAGTAAGTTAGATGACGAGATTATGGGCATAACATCCAAGCACTTTTTTGGCTATCAGCTTCCGGCTCCAGAGGATGTGGATAAAGCTCTTAAGAAGAAATTTGAGTAACTGTCCTATTCCGTCTTCAGCACGCGTTCGCCGAGGTTGAGGCGGCGGACGATGCTGAGCGCGGCGGAGAGATCGCTGCTGCGGCGCGTGAGAGACTTCACGAGTCCTTCCGCGTGCTCGAAAGCCTCCGCGCCTTCTTCTTCCAGGCCGAGGGCCTGCAAACTGACGCCGAGGTCGTACCAAGCCTTGGCGTCGTCGGGCGCAAGTTCCACTTCGCGCTGAAAATAATTCCGGGATTCCTCGGGCTGGCCCTGATCGGAAGCCAACAGGCCTAGATTATGCCACGGAAGCGGACTGTTCGGACGCAGTTCGGTGGCGCGGAGATAGGCTTCGCGCGCCTGATCCATCTGTTCGGCCCGGTGACGCGCCGTCCCGAGCGCCAGCCACGCGGAGAAATCCTCCGGGTGCGTCTGCGTGATCTGGCCATAAAAATCTGCGGCGGTCGCATGGTCTCCGGCCTTCGTGAAAGCGGCGGCGATTTCCCTGGTCGCGGTGGGTTCCATTTCGTTGGCCGGATCGCTCCCGCGGGCCTGTTCCAACTTTTCCACCGCCAGTTCAAGTTCACCCCTGCGCGCTTCGATCATGGCCATATAATAGAGAACGTAGCCGAAGAAGTCGGGACTATCGCCGGTCATGTTGAAGGCCTCCGTCGCCATGACCATGTTATCGAGTTGGAAGTTGACCACCCCGTATTTAAACCAGGCGGAATAAAGGGCGGGCTGGATATGGATGGCCCGCTGACAGGCTTCCGCCGCTTCCGGCAGGCGATTCATCGCGCTCAGTGCGGAGGCGAGGTTGTCCCAGGCGCGCGCGTAATCGGCCTTCAATTCCAACGACCGGCGCGCGGCCCGTTCCGCCTCGGCGTGGTCGCCGCGCTCAAACCAAACGGCGCTGAGGTTGCACCAGGTTTTGGGGTTGTCGGGCGCGATTCGCACTGCCTCCTGGTACGAAGTGAGGGCCTCGTCAAGTCGCCCCATTTTTTGGCAGACGAGACCGCAATTGAACCAGCCTTCGATGGCCTCCGGGGCCAAATCGCGCATGTGCAGAAAAGCGGCGAGGGCCTCTTCCATGCGGCCATTATCATAGGCCGTGAGTCCCAGTTGCGCGTAGTAGGCCTGCAATTCCTCCTTCGGCGCACCGGCTTCCCGCGCCTCGTCCAGGGCCGCCGCTGCCGCCGCAAAGTTGGTTTGTGCAATCAAACCTTGAACCCGGCCCAGCGGCTTGTGGAAATCGGCAGTCGCGCCAACAGCTGCTTTTTTCACCGCGCCGGTCTTGCGCCAGACTTCCTGCTTGCGCCCCAATTCACCCGCCGTCTCGTCCAAATGAGTCCGCGTATCGACGACGTTGGCCAGCTTGCTCGTTTTGCGAAGGAGCGCGCTGACCTCGGGCTTCGAGGGCGTGGCGTCATCCAGACCGCTGTGGGCCGATTGGTCCGTCATCTGCCGGGCGACAGCCAGCGCGGCGGCCACTTGCAGTTGTTCGATGTCCCGGTCTTTCGGCGCAAACTGGCGGGCAAGCTCAAAATGCTTCTGCGCGATGGCGGGCATCCGGAACTCCTCGAGATAGACGACCCCGATTTCCTTGAGCAAATTGGGATTGTTGAACGAACGCTGGAGGCGCTCAAAAAGGGTCGCATGAAAGCCGGTGATCACGATCCCGGTATTGGCGGCGCGAGCTTCCGCCAATTTCTCAACGCCTTCGTGAATCACCATCAGGGTCCTCGCGCTAAACATGTCGCCTTTCAGGGCGTGAACGGTCAGAAGATCGACCCAGGTTTGCGGATCAATGGCAGGGGATGACTGTGGAGTGGATTCAGCAGACACAGAGGTAATTTTAATCCATTCTCATGTTAACGCCAGAGCTTATTAGCCGGCATACTTTTGAGCGGCAGTTCCAGAATCGCTTATGCGGATGGATTGACCTTCTCGCTTAAGATCGGGAAGCGGTGAGGTATTGCCAAAATCTTCCGTTTTAATGGTCTGCTCCAGCGGAGGCAGCGACTGGGTTTGATTTTGCTCCGACACCGGAAATAGTGTGGCCTGCTGCGGTGAAACGTAAGGCTTGTCGAGTTGCTCCAGTTTGACATCGACGTCGATGCCCAAATAGACGGTGGGCACGCCGATGAAGGAACCCGAGATGGGCGTGGCGGCCTCCGGATGACGCGAGACGGCCACGGCGACATGCTGCGATCCGGTCATCGTGCCGCTGGTCGGATCGAAGCCCTTCCATCCGGCGCCGGGCAGATAGACCTCCGCCCAGGCGTGCGTGGAGGCGTGTCCGGCTTCGGTCGCTTCGCAGAGCATGTATCCGCTGACAAATCGGGCGGCCAGCCCCCAACTCCGGCAGGCTTCGATGAAAAGGGTGGCGAAGTCCCGGCACGATCCGCTGTTTTTCTCGAGCGTCCGGGCGGGACGTTGCACGCCGTATTCGTGGCGCCGCGTATAGGTGAATGTCTCCTTAATAAACCGATTGAGCTTCTTTAACAGCGAGACCGTCTCGACGAGCTTGCCGGGTTCCCAAAATTGTCCCAGCCATTGGCGGACCCGCTCCGCATCGGTCGGAAAGACAATGTGCGTAAACGCGGTCAGTTCCGGCAGGGTCCACGGGTCATAGACGAACGGGTAGTGAACCGCGTAGGGTTCGACGCGGAAATCGAGCGGGTCGGAATCGTAATGGTCGAGGACCAATTCGCTGTAGATCATCATCTCCGAAGCCCGTTCGGTGAAATCGACCAGCGCGATGCTGTTGCCGTTGACATCGCGCATCCAATGCGTGGAGTGAGCCGGCCGGATGGTGAGAATCGAGCTTTCAATGTGGAGATCGTGCCCCTCGCGCGGACGCACCATCACGCGATGCGGACCGAGCCGAACCGGCTCGGCATAACGATAGGTGGTGCGATGCTGGATCCGGATCTTCATCGTTGGAGGTTCAACGCTCGCATTTTGCGTTCCAAGAAAAGAGCTAAACTGAAACGAAGTCGAGCAATTGAGAACGCCGAAGGACATCTTGGCTCGGAAGCGCGGTTATGAGATACATAGCGGTCGCCTTTCAATATTTTCCAACCTATGCCCAGATCCAACCGCTTTGACCGGCTCGAACAATTCGCCGTCGATGTCATTTTGGAGCGGCGCTGGGGTTTTCGCGCCGGAGTCTTTCGCCTCTTCCTCTGGTTCCTTTCCGGCTTGTACCGGGTCGGGGTGCGGTGGCGGCTTTGGTGGTTTGAGACCCGGCTCGGCTCGGTGCACGCGCTGGGCTGCCTGGTGGTGAGCGTCGGCAACCTGACCGTCGGCGGCACCGGCAAGACACCCGTGGTGGAACTTTTTGCCCGCGAACTGACCCGGCGCGGCCGCAAGGTCGCGGTGTTGAGCCGCGGGTATAAAAGCCAGCCTCCGCCCTTCCCGCAACAGTTGCTCGACCGGTTCCGTCCCATGGACCAACGCCACCCACCCCGCGTCGTTTCCGACGGCCGCTCGCTACTCCTCGATTCCGAAATGGCCGGCGACGAACCGTTCATGCTCGCCTCGAATCTGAAGGACGTACTCGTGTTGGTCGATAAGGACCGGGTCAAAAGCGGCCTCCACGCCATTCGCAAATTCGGCTGCGACACGCTTCTGCTCGACGACGGCCTGCAATTTCTGCGCCTGAAGGAACGGCTCGACATCGTCCTCGTCGACAGCGAATCACCCTTCGCCAACCGGTATCTGCTGCCGCGCGGCCTCCTGCGCGAACCGCCCGAGCAACTCTGCCGCGCCAACATCATTTTCATCACGAAGTGCGACGGGCGCGATCTCTCCGAATTGCGCGCCGAGTTGCGCCGTTACAATCAGCACGCCGAATTCGTGGAATGTTCGCACAAACCCCTCCATCTCGAGGAAATCTTCACCCACGAGGTGGTGCCTCTCTCCTTCCTGAAAGGCCTGCGCGTCGGGATGATTTCGGGCATCGCCAAGCCCGAAAGCTTCGAGGAAGGCCTGCGCAAGCTGGGCGTGGAACTGATCTATTCCCGTCGCTTTGCCGACCATCATCGCTTCAGCGAAAACGAAATTGCGAAGATGTTCGAGCGGAGCAAAGCGCGCGGCGCCCGGGCCGTGATCACGACGGAAAAGGATTCAGTCCGCTTTCCGCGTCTCGGCAAGCGGCCGCTGCCCGTCTATTTTCTCCGGGTCGAAATTGAAATTATCCGCGGCCACGATGCCTTCAATCGCTGCGTGGAGCGGATGTGCCGCTATAACGAACCGCCCGTTCCCGCGACGGCTTCCGAACCTCTCCTTGCCCCCGTCTAAAAATTATGCCCGGCAACGAGACTCGCAAGCGGACGTGGCGAATCGCCTTTCTGCGACGGCGTTTTTCTCCGACTGGCGGAGCGGAGCGTTACCTGTTGCGTCTCGCTTCCGGACTGGCCGCCCAGGGCCACCAGATCACCCTTTATTGCGAAGACTGGTCGCCGCGCGAAAACCCCTTTCAGGAGGTCCGTAAAATCGATTCCGACGACCCGGTTTCCTTTGCGCGAAACGTCATGGCCCGTCCGATGCGCGACCGGCACGACATCGTCTTCAGCCTCGAACGCGTACCGGGCAGCGATCTCTACCGCGCTGGCGACGGCCTCCACGCCGACTGGCTCGCCTATCGCCGGGCTTTCCATCCGGTGAAAGGCCGGATCCGCACGCTGCTTCGCTCGAAGAACAACCAGTTGTGCAAATTGGAAGCCCAGGTCTTCGCGCCCGGCGGCGTGCGCCGCGTGATTTGCAACTCCCACTTCGTTGCTGACCAGGTCGTCAAGCGCTTCGAGTTTCCTCCCGACCGGATCGACGTGATTTACAACGGCGTACCCTACCAACAGTTCAGCATGGGCGACCGCACGCTCGGGCGGCGGGCGCTCCAGTTAAACCCCGATGATTATGTCGTCCTGCTGGTCGGCGCGGGCGCCGAGCGCAAGGGCCATGCCATCGCCCGCGACGCCATGCGCCACATCAAAAAGAAATACGCCAAGCTGCTGATCGTCGATTCGCCGCCTCCAGTCGCGATGCCGCATGTCTACGCCGCGGCGGATGTCTTCCTTCTCCCCACGCTTTACGACCCCTTTGCCAACGTGACCCTCGAAGCGCTGGCCGCAGGATTGCCGGTCATCACGTCCGCCCAGAACGGCGCTTCCGAAATCATGGAGGATGACAAAAGCGGGTTCATCCTGCCGCGCGCCGATGACGACAAACTCATCGTTCATCTCCTCGATTACCTGGCCGACCCGGCCAATCGCGCGCGTTTTCGCCAGCCTGCACAGGCCCTCGCACAACAGTACGATCTGCCGCGCAACCTCAACGCCACACTGGCGGTCTTTGACAAGCTGGCGAAATAACGGTCAAGACCGAAGTTCGGGAACGTGCTCGTCTTCGTATTTCTCGATCAGGACGCCGATGACTTCCATGAGCGATGCAAGCGGATGGTTTTCGTTCTCGCCCACCTCGTCGACAAGACGGTCAAGAAAGGCAGTTAGTTCCCGGTAATCTTTTTCGGTATGAGGCACACGAAGGGTCTCGGCCACGGACGGCCAAGCCGTTTTTGTTTTATCGATTTGAGCGAGAGTCATCGGTTTTTTCAGGTTCCTTTGTCGTAATCGCGATGCGTGAGTATAGCACGAATGTAGACTCTGGCGCGATTATAATGGAGCGCCGCAATAAGACGATACTTGTTGCCCCCGATGTTAAACACGGTTTTGTTATCAACCTGGTCGGCGCTCGGGAACACCTCCCGCAATTGAGCAAAGTTGGCGAACCGACGGGACTTCATCACACGATACCAATGATCGAGAGCGCTCAGCGCATCGGGATGACTTTGCACAAATTCATTCAGCCTCTTGCGGGTGATAACGTGCACAGGGGATCCCTACATCAAATCACTCCAGGGACAAGTCTCGTGCAAGCCGCACGCCGTTCCCCAGCTGCTGAGATCACCAACGTCTCAGGTCAAATCCGCCGCACGAGCGTCAAACCCCAGATCGCCACACTGGCGGACACCAACACCGCAAGCATAGACACCCAGAGCGGAATGCTCGTCATCCCCAGCACGACCGACCAACCCAACACGAGTCGAAGCAAGTGCATCACCGCGACCACCGCGAAGATGAAGGTGGATACGATCAGATAAGCTTTGGTATTCATGGCTGAACTCCTTTCCTCTTAAACATACTCCTTAATTTGGCTTCTGCAGAGATAACGGAGCGAAATGTTCCAGACGTGGATCCTATTGGCACCGGTTCTGTTTTAAGTCTAAGTTTGGGGCGGATACCCATGGACGTTCTTTCTTTGCAGGAAATGGTCGCGCGCGAAGAGCAGGCTTTCCATTCCGGCGTCACCGCCGCCGCGCTGATGGAGGCCGCCGGTGAAGCCATGGCCGGACGCATCGCGGCGATCTACCCGCACACGCGGATTTTTCTCGTGCTCGTGGGCAAGGGCAATAATGGAGGCGACGGCCTGGTGGTGGCCCGGCATCTGGCCAACGCGGGAAGACACGTGCAGGTCGTGCTCACCGCGCCGGAAGATCAACTCGGCGAATTGCCGCGCATTCAACTCGCCCAACTGCGCGGAATCTTTCCCAATCCCGAAATATCGCTCTGGCGTGACGACTTCGATTTCCCTGACAGCGACGGCGTGGTCATCGATGCGCTTCTGGGCATCCAGGCGCGTGGGGCGTTGCGTGGAGTCGTGTCACAGGTCGTCGCAAAACTGAACACCGCACGCGCGGCGCGCTTCTTCCGCACAGTCGCGCTCGATCTGCCCACCGGCCTCGCCGCCTTCGAGGATGGAAGTGCGCCGAAAGATACTAACGCTGCCGTGGTCGCCGACATAACCATTGCCGTCGGCTTCGCCAAGACTGTGCTGGTTAGGGAAACGCTTTCGGCCTGGGTCGGACGCCTCGAAATCGTGGCGTGGAGCAGCGCCGCCGCACAATCGGCCCCGCGTCAGGTGCTTGTCGCACACGAATTGGCTGGCCTGCTCCCGCGCCGAAACGCGCTTTCCTACAAGGGCGATTTTGGAAAACTTGCCATCATCGCAGGCAGCCCCGGCTTCACCGGCGCGCCGATCCTCTGCACGCAGGCCGCGCTGGCCATGGGCACGGGATTGCTCTCCGTGGTGACGCGACCGGACGCGAGTTCGATTGTCGCCGCGCACGTGCCGCCCGAAGCAATGGTCTCCGGCTGGCAAGATGATGGAATAATTCCCAGCGTTATCCCAAAAGCCTCGGCCATCGTGATCGGCCCCGGTTTGAGCGTCGATGCGGAAACGGTGAAGATGCTCCGCGCGATTCTGGCGGTGGGTTGTCCGCTCCTCATCGATGCCGACGGCCTGAACGCGCTCGCGCAAAACCTCGACCTGCTGGGTGAGGCAAAAGGTCCGGTTCTGCTCACACCCCACGTCGGCGAAATGGCCCGTCTCATCGGCCGCAAATTCGACGCGGATGAACGCGAATCCGTCGCGCGGGAATTCGTGGAAAAACATCACGTTACGCTTGTGCTCAAGGGAACGCGCACGCTCGTCACCGCGCCGGGCCAGCCGTTTTTCATCAATACCACGGGGAATCCGGGTTTGAGCACAGGCGGCTCGGGCGACACGCTTTCGGGCATCCTGGGCGCGCTTCTGGCGCAGGGGCTTTCTCCGCTCGATGCCGCGCGCCTGGGCGTCTGGTTGCACGGCCACGCCGCCGACCTGCTTCTGGCTGAACGGGGCTGCGAAGAAGGGTTGACGCCGACGATGCTCAGCGCCCATCTCGGCGCGGCGCTCGTCTCCTTGCGCAGACAGGCCGTTGCACCCGCCGGTTTGATCGAAAAATGTAGCGGCGGCTACCTCGGCAGCGCGAAGAAAAAGAGCATGACCAGCGTCGGGAAAAGCGCGGCGAGGAAAAGGTAGCCGGGCGCGATGCCGCCGGGAAAATATTTTTGGAGGAGCGACTGGCCCGCTGGATTGGGCGCGTTGGCGATGACGGTCAGGCCGCCGCCGCTGATCGCGCCGGAAACGACCGCGACCTTGAGCGAGTCGCTGAAATTCGGCACGAGCGTGGCGAGATAGGTGATTGCCGCATTGTCGTTGAAGGCGGTCAGGACGGTCGCGCCGATCAGCAGAGGGTATTCGCTCAGGCGGCCCAGCACCGGCTCGATCCACCAGCCTTGCAGGCCGCCGTGGATGACCAGACCCGCGAGGAAAAAGCCGACCAGCATCGGCGAGCGCATGTTGATTTCGTCCTGGTAGGCCGTGGTCGCCATGGTGAAGGCGAGAAAGAAAAGAAAGCCGCCGATAAAAAGCGCCGGTTCGTGCGCGACGAGAACGGTCCAACCGAGAAACGCGAGGTGCACGCCAGTGATCCAGAGCGGCACCGGCTCCAGGCCGTCGGCGTCATCGGGCGGAATGACCTGGGCGTGGACGGCCAATTGCGCAAATTCCTTCGCGAAGATCAGGAAGTAAACGCCGCTGCCGGCAAAAATTCCGGCCATGGCGCGAAAGCCGAAATGTTCGGCCATGAAAGCCGTGCCCCAGCCCCATTTGCTCGCGACAATAAGCACCGGCGGCGCGGCGAAGCTGGTCAGCGCGCCACCGACGGAAATATTGACGAAGAGCAGGCCAAGCGTCGCGTACATGAATCGGGGACTCGGGCTCAGCCGATAAAATTCGCGCCCGAGCAGCAGCGCACAGATCGTCATCGCCGCCGGTTCCGTGATGAACGAACCGAGCAGCGGCCCGAGAGTCAGCAGCGCAAGCCACCAGCGCGCCGGGGATTGCCTTGCGATCAAGCCCAGAATGCGCACGGCGGCTTGCACGATGGGCCTGCTCGCGGCGATGGCCATGATGATGACGACAAAAAGTGGCTCGATGTAGGAGACGTCCTGATCGAGATAATGCCGCGTTACGTCAGGGCCTTTGTAGATCCACATCAACAGCGCGAGGGGAATCACCCAGATGCCGAAGACCACCTCGACTTCGCCGAGAAAGTGGAGGACCGCCGCCGGGATGCTTTGGCGCAGATGTCGCGGAATTTCGTCCTGGGGATCGAGGCAGTGAATTTTCTGGAGTCGCGCTTCGTGGGCGTGCTGCATCTGATGCGACAGGCCCAGGATTTTCGGCGCGAGAAAGGTGTGGATGATTGCCAGAAAAAAGATCACGGTCGCGATCACATTGAACGGCTGTGCGAGCGCGCGGCTGAGCAGGACCGTCCCCACATCGGGGTTGCCCGTATCCTGATACGATTCGAGCGGCGGCGGGAACGCCGGGTTCGGCGGCGGCGCCGCGTTTGTTGATGGCGCAGCTGCATAGGCCAGGGCGGGAAAGAATCCCAGCAGGCTCAGCGCGAAAAGAAGGACGAGGCGATTCATGGCAACTCAGGTGTCATGACGCGCCCGCCGCAAAAGATCAAGCCTGTTCGGTAGCCGCCGCACGCCGGGCGGCGGGGCTCCCATACCCGACACTGCACCGCCGCCCAGCGTGCGGCGGCTACCTAAAAACCCAATGAAAGAGCCGTAGCCACGCGCCGCGATTTTGGCTAAGATGGCAGGCTCAACCTCTCCTCCTATGACCACCACCAAACCCCGCGCACTCCTCTTTTCGGGACAAGGCGCGCAAAAAGTCGGCATGGGCGCCGACTTGTACGAAAACAGCGTTTCGGCGCATGCGCTCTACGAACTGGCCGACAGCCGGCTCGGCTGGCCCTTGAGCGATTATAGCTTCAACGGTCCCGAAGCGATCCTGACCGAGACGCGCGTCTGCCAACCGGCGCTTTATACCCATGGGTTGGCGATTCTGGCCGCTTTCGAGGACCACACAGGCCGTCCCCTTCGTTTCGAGGCGGCGGCGGGCCTCTCCCTCGGTGAATACACGGCCCACGCCGCGGCGGGCACCTTTACCTTCCAGACCGGCCTGCATCTCGTTCAGGAGCGGGGCCGCCTCATGCAGGAGGCCTGCAACGCGACGGTGGGCACGATGATCACGTTGCTGGGCGCAACGCCCGAGCAGGCCCACGAAATCGCCACGGCGTGCAACGTCGATGTGGCCAACCTGAATTGTCCCGGCCAAGTCGTCCTCTCCGGCGGAGTCAAGGAGATGGAAGGCGTTCCGGCGCTGGCGAAGGAAAAAGGCATCCGCAAGGTCATCGCGCTTAAAGTCGCTGGGGCCTATCACTCCCGGCTCATGGCCGCCGCCGCGACGGGGCTGGCCTCCTACCTGACCAATGCGGAAATGCACGCGCCCCGCGTACCGGTGGTGGCCAATTTTACCGCCGATGTGACCGATGGCGCCGACCAAATCGTGCGCGCGCTCGATGCGCAGGTCTGCGGATCAGTCCGCTGGACCGAATCGATCCAACGGCTCATCGCCATGGGTTTTACCGATTTCATCGAATGCGGACCAGGAGGCGTGATCGCCGGATTGCTCAAGCGGATTGACCCCGCCGTGACGTGTTTGTCCTTGGAAACCCACGCCGACATCGTTAAACACGCCGATGCCCTTTTATGATTCCACCGACCGGCCTTGCTTTCTGGGTGGCCCGGGCTACTTGTTGCCCGGGCGCGCGCAGCGCGCAGGAAGCGATTCGTTTGGAACTCCAAGGGTCGCTTCTTGTGACCTCGCAATGCGAGGTCACCCGGACAACGAGTTGTCCGGGCCACCCGAATTAAAATAGCCTCAGCTTTCACCAGCATGAACCCAAAATTCCTCACCGATAAAGTCGCCCTCGTCACCGGCGCAAGCCGAGGCCTCGGCAAAGCGATCGCCCTGGCGCTGGCGGCGGAAGGCGCATCCATTGCCGCCGTGGCCCGCAGCGAGGAGGCGCTCAAGGAAACCCTCGAAGCCATCCGCGCGACCGGCGGCATAGCCGAGCCA
>Ga0182024_10006859_pt1 | contig 24806 bp, 25 predicted proteins | sample P32metaG_FD_120480 | JGI IMG/M metagenome (GOLD analysis project Ga0182024, IMG submission 120480) | Permafrost microbial communities from Stordalen Mire, Sweden - P3-2 metaG (Illumina Assembly) | ecosystem: Environmental > Terrestrial > Soil > Wetlands > Permafrost | place: Sweden: Stordalen...
GATTCGTCCGTTTTACTATCAATCGACGTTCCAACCGTTTTATCACACGGCTTCCACTACATCAACTTCCACTACATCAACTTCCACTACATCAACTTCCACTACATCAACTTCCACTACATCAACCAAGCGATTGGCCGCCGCGCGTCAAACGCTGCGCGACTTTCAATAGCTTCTGCCGAGCCCGAAACAATTTGACCTTAATTGTATTTTCATTCATGCCCGTCATCTGCGACAACTCTTCCACCGAATGTCCTTCCACTTCCTTGAGCAGCAGCAGGCTGCGGTCCTCATTCGACAGTCTGGCCAGCAGCTTCGTCACCAGGTCTTTCCGCGCCAGTTGCGTATCCACCGCCGGGGCCTGTCCGGTAGCGGTCTCGCTGTTTTGCATCCGCTGGGCGTCTTCTTCTGAAAAATCGCTCTCGTAAACCAGCTTACGGACGCGCTTTTTGCGCAGATAATCGTAGCATTCGTTCACCGTGATCTTATAGATCCAGGTCAGCAGCGAACTGCGAAAATCGAAGCTTTGAATAGAGAAGTAGATCTTGGCGAACACCTGTTGGGCGATGTCCTCGGCGTCGTTATGATTGCGGAGAATCCCATAGATGATGGAGAAGACCTTGGCTTGGTACCGCTCCACGACCTCGCGAAAGGCCATTTCATCCCTGGCCTGTACGCGCCTGACCAAGGCGGCTTCTTCAGAATTTCGGTGATCCACTCTGGTTTTGGCCTGAGCCCGGGCGCCGGACGCCGGGAAGGGAAGTGTGCCAGCAATACCGCTCATACATCCTGCCAGACGTATGCCAACCGCTTGCGGTTGCAGTCAGTTGGGGGTAAATGGCGGAAATCGGCACGGGTTGCATCCTGGTTTGCATCCGGGTTTGCATCCTGGTTTGTATCCTGGTTTGTATCCTATGAGGAAGTCTAACATCTAAACACTTGATGCCTGAGGTGTTGCGACGCGCCAGCGTTCAGGCGATAATAGCTTGTAGAGAGTTCAGCCAATAGGAGATCTTTAGAATGGTTCAATTGACCGAGACGGCCGTAAGCAAGGTGAAGGAGATTCTAGGATCGCAGGATCCCAAGCCAGCCGGGCTCCGCATCGCGGTGGTGGGCGGTGGATGCTCCGGATTCAGCTATTCGATGGCTTTCGAAAACACCCCGAACATGCTCGACAAGACCTACAAATACGACGATTTGCAGGTGTTCATCGATCAGGCCAGCCTGTTGTATCTGGACGGCGTCGAGGTCGACTATGTTGAGACGATGGAGGGCTCGGGATTTAAGTTCAACAATCCCAATGTCAAGAGCACCTGCGGGTGCGGCAGCTCCTTCAGCGCCTAAACCCTCAAGGCATTACACGAATCGGGCGTCGCGAGGCTCTGCCTCCCGGCGCCCTTGTCGTATCTATGAACCTAACCGGGCTCCTGACTGAGCAGCCGAATCCTGCTTCCGACCACATTGACGCCCTCCCCACGGGCGACGTGCTCGCCATCATCAACCAGGAGGATCGGAAGGTGGCGTCCGTGGTGGCGGGTGAGCTTCCGCGGATTGCCCAAGCTGTGGATCGAATCGTGGAAGTGCTGCGCTCGGGCGGACGGCTTTTCTACATCGGCGCCGGAACAAGCGGACGGCTGGGCGTTCTGGACGCCGCCGAATGTCCGCCCACGTTTCAGGTTCCACCGGAACTGGTGCAGGGCATTATCGCCGGGGGCGAAGCGGCGCTGGCGCGGGCGGCCGAAGTTTCCGAAGACCACCCGGAAGCCGGGAAGCGCGATCTTGCCGAGCGGGGTTTCACCCGGAAAGACGCACTGGTGGGAATAGCCGCCAGCGGCCGTACACCCTACGTGTTGGGCGCCGTCGACGCCGCCAACCAACTCGGCGCGCTAACCGTCGGGATCAGTTGCACGCCGGATTCGCCGCTGGCGCACAGTGTGCAAATTGCAATTACGCCTCTGGTGGGACCGGAAATCATCGCCGGCTCCACGCGAATGAAGGCGGGCACGGCCACTAAGCTAGTGTTGAACATGATCAGCACCGCGGTAATGATTCGTCTTGGATACGTGTTTGGCAATCTGATGGTGAATGTTCAACCGCGCAATGCCAAGCTGCGCGACCGGGCCACGCGGATCGTCGCATCGATCGCGGCGCTGAGTTACGAACGCGCGGGCGAACTGCTGGTAGAGGCGGGCGAACGCGTACCGGTGGCGATTGTGATGGCCCGGTTGTCGCTCGACCGGGGCTCGGCCGAAGCTCGTCTGGCCGCCGCCGGGGGACGGATTTCCGAGGCGTTAAAGAACTAACTAAATAAAGAACTAACTAAATAAAGAACTAATTAAAATATGGATAAGTTCCGGATTCACGGCGGTGTGCCGCTGCAGGGCGAAATCTCGGTTAGCGGAGCAAAAAACTCCGCGCTACCCGCGCTGGCGGCGTGTTTGCTTACCAGCGAAACAGTGCTGTTGCAGCGCATCCCTCCGGTGCGCGACATCGGGACCATGCAGCAGTTGTTGCAACATGCGGGCGCTGAACTTCAGGTTTCCGGCGGCAACGTCACTGTTCGGGCGAAGGATCTGGCCCGTCCGGAAGCGCCGTACGATTTGGTGAAGACCATGCGGGCGTCCAGTCTCGTGCTCGGCCCCCTGGTGGCTCGCACCGGACGCGCGCGCGTATCCATGCCGGGCGGCTGCGCCATCGGTGCGCGGCCCATTAACCTGCATGTGGCGGCGCTCGAGCAACTGGGCGCCGAAGTTCACCACTCACATGGCTACGTCGAAGCGCGGGCGCCGCGAGGCTTGAAGGGTGCACAGGTGCATTTCGAACGCATCACCGTAACTGGCACCGAAGACCTTTTGATGGCCGCGGTATTGGCCGAAGGCGAGACAGTGATCAGCAATGCCGCGCGCGAACCGGAAGTACAGGACCTGGCGCTTTTGCTGAATAAGATGGGGGCCAGCGTGGAAGGCGCGGGCACTTCCACCATTCGAGTGCGGGGGGTTTCCAGTTTGCATGGAACCGAGCACGCCATCATTCCCGATCGCATCGAAGCCGGAACGTTCTTGATCGCCGGAGCGATCACGCGCGGCGACCTGGCGGTCTCCGGCTTTATTCCAGAACACGTCGATGCGCTTGCGTCGAAAATGCGGCAGGCGGGCGTCGATGTTACCGACGCTGGCCCGGGTGCGCTGCGGGTGCGGGCTTCCTCCAGGTTGCGCGCTACCGACATCACAACCGAAGAGTACCCCGGGTTCGCCACAGATCTGCAGGCGCAGTATATGGCGCTCATGACGCTGGCTGAGGGAATCTCGTTCGTCAGCGAGACCATCTTTGAAAACCGATTCATGCATACGCAGGAACTGGCGCGGATGGGAGCCAATATCCGGGTGGAAGGCCGGCAGGCCATCGTGGCGGGGGTGGCGGAGCTGACGGGCGCGCAGGTGATTGCCTCCGATCTCAGAGCTAGCGCGTCACTGGTGCTGGCCGGACTGGTGGCGCGGGGGGAAACGGTGGTGGACCGGGTGTACCACATCGACCGGGGATATGAGAAAATCGAGGAAAAGTTGGCGCGCGTGGGCGCGCGTATCCAGCGGTTAGTTTGAACCATTTCATATGAGCGCACCCAAACATCACAACCCAGGTTTTCTGGCGCTGGTGAACGCGGCCAAGAGTAGAATTCAAGAGATTGACATGGCCGAATATCAGCGCTTGCGCGCGGCGAATGAGGCGCACGTTCTGATCGACACCCGCGAGAACGACGAGTGGGCCGCCGGACACGCCGCCGGAGCGGTTCACTTGGGGAAGGGAATTATCGAGCGCGACATCGAAGCGCAGGTTCCGCGCAAGGACACCAAACTGGTTCTTTATTGCGGCGGAGGTTACCGCTCGGCGCTGGCCGCCGATGCGCTGCGGCAGATGGGCTACACCAATGCGATTTCGCTCGATGGCGGATGGCGCGCTTACCAGGCAGCCGGACTTCCGGTGGAAAAATAGTTAGAGCGGTAGAGCTCAAAGTCGGATGAGCATCGTCGACGACAGATAGAGCATGGCGCCGAGGGCGCCCAGTTCGAGGAACTTCACCACGCGCGTTAAGCCGGTGTTCATGAACTCAAATCGCAGTATCAGCGCCATGCCGAAGCCGGCGACGATCAGCCAGAACGGCACCACGCCGTCGATGGATTGCATGAAGCTGAAGAAAACCACGTAAAAGATAATGGGGAGGTTGCTGTCAAACCAGTTCTTCCACTGGGTGTACATCACGAACAACCCAAAGGCGATGAGTAAAACCGCGGTCACCGAAGAGGCATTTGAAAGATTCATGGATCGCAACCCGCAACTTCTAAATGGAAGCCCGGCCGGAGGAGCCAGCCGGGTTAGGACGCATTGAGGTGTTTAGAAGCTAAAGCTGAGGCCCGCGTCGACCACGATGTCCTGGAGCCAGCCGCCGACGCTGGACCCGCCCACGGGTGCGATCAGCTTGCTGGGAAACGGAGTCATGTAATCGTGAACCTCGAGGCGCAGCATGATCGATTTGGCGATGTTAAATTTCACCCCGGCGCCCACTGAAGCCATCGCTCTGAGGTCCCGGACGTCGCTAAACACGGCTATGTTGGAGAGCGGCTGATAAACCTGCTCGGTTCCGGTTCCCGAATACCATTTCACGCCGCCGCCTGCCGCCACGAAGGGCCGCACGGCCGATTCCGACGAGGCAAAGTTGAAGAGAAAATCGTAGTGCACGGCGTTGCTTTGGCTTGCAAATGTGGTGCTCGTGCCCCCGGAGGAAAGTTTCAGATCGCCCATCTCGTGGTCGTAGCGGAGTTCCCCGCCGAATAACCCGCTGCCGATGTTGTTGTCCAGCCAGGCGCTCAATGCCAAACCCGGATTGCGCGTGGCATCGGCGTTCCCCGCCGGATTGGTGATCGTTTCCGAAGTGAGAAAGCTGCCCCCGGCTCCGAAGCCGACCTCCCACTGTTGGGCGAATGCCGCCGGAGTGGCCACCGCGATCGCCAAAGACATCAACGATAGAAAATGTTTCATATGGTCTCTCATTCTGGTTTAGAATTCTGCGGTTAATCCACCACTCGCTCCGGGATCGAGGTCGAGACCGCTCCCTGAGTAATTTCGAGGGGGATAGACATTCCGTCCGGGACATTGAAAGGCACCGAGACGTTAATCTGATCGACGCCCACCAGGCCCGGCGCCAGGCCGGAGAAAAGCACTGGCAACTCTACGCCTCCCAGTGTGACTGTCGGCTCGGTGAGCGACACGGCCAGCGGTCCGAACGGCGCCGGCTGGCCAGTTCCCACCGCCGGTGACGTCGGGCCGAGGCCGGTGAGGTAAATCACCAGCGCGGTGTTCGACTTTCTGTGAATCGGATGGGAGGGTGTCACGAGTTCGTTGTCGTCGTTCCGGACCACGGTGGGGATGTTATCTTCCGGACCGGCCGCGCCGGAAAGGAATACGCTGGGCGCATTGGGTTCAATCACCAGGTTGAAGTTGTTGCTCTGACCGCCCGGCGTACGCAGAACCAGCGTCACGTCGCCAATGGCCTGGAATGGCATTTGCGCGTTCACCTGGTCTGGCGATACGAACAGAATCGGCACCGGCAGGCCATTGACGCTGAGACAGCTATTGGCGAGCGCGGTCGGCAACGGAATTTCGGAGGTGGCCAGGTTGACGGGGCTCAATTGCGTGCCGAATACCGAGATCAGGCCACCTGGAGCGATATCGGTCCCTCCATTGGCCGCGTTCACCACGGAGGTGATGTTGGGCGGAGCGACCGCGGCGTTGTAATTCCACGGCAGGACGGTGACGCCCGAGACGGTCAGGTTCATAATGGCGCTCTGGTCGGCGAGCGGCGCGATCGTGCGGGTGAAGGGCGAAGCCGTGGTCCCCAGCAGCGGAGCTTCCGCCATCGCGCTTGAATTGCTGACCGAACTGGTCGGATTGGTCATGTCGATCCGTTCCATGACGCCTGGGGCCGTGCTTTGGCCGTTGCCGGTGGTGGTCGTCGTGGTAGTGCCGGTTGTGCTCGTAGTGGTGCTGCCCGCCGGCGCCGGTGCATTGGAACGGAAGCCAGTCTGGTTCACAAAGGCGAAGCCGGAGGGGCTGCCCGTGCCGGTTTCAAACTGCAGCACCGGAACCAGCGAGGAGTCCAGAAGATTGCTTCCGACCACATATTGATTGAAAGCGGACGCGGCGTACGGGCCTGCCAGCGCCGTGAAATCCTTCCTCGAAACCGTAAAAGAGTTCGAAGTCGCGTTATACAAATAGACCGTTCCGTCGGCTTGCGCGATCAGAACCGTAGAACCATTTTGGGAGGCCGTCAGCACGGTGTTGGCGTTGGTTAGGTTGGTATAAACGCCGAGCGTGGGCAACTGCGTGCCCGTACGCTGAGGGATGTCGAGCTGCAGAATGTGGAACGTGCCGTCGTAATAGCCGCCCTGCGCCAGCGTGGCATTGGCCGAGGAGGCGATGGACTGCGCCGTGAATCCCGAGGGCAGCACAATCGGCGTGTCCGCTTGCAGGGTATCGAGATCGAATACGTTGACGTTTTGCGACCCGAGGTTGCCCACCATTAGATACTGCTGGTCGAAGGAGATGGCCATGGTGATTGGCTGGTTGCCGGTCGGAAGCGTGGCGATTTGGGAATAGTTGGCTCCGCTGAAAACCAGCACTTCATTCTTGTCGCTGCGCAAGACGTAGAACTGGCTGCGCACTGGATCGGCCAGGATGTCGGTGAGCGTCCCGGGGATATCGATGATGCTGCCGGCCTGATTGGGTCCGGCGTTATTGACTAGCACCCGAACGCTTGGGATCACGTTGATGGCGGCGCCGGATTGGATCGCCAGGTGAGCGGCCACGGTCCCGGTCTGGTTGAGGAACGACGATGGATCCACCGAAACGGTCACCACGGCTGGCGTAACGCCGCTTGAAGGAGAGACCGAAACGCCCGGGGTGTCGGAACTAATGCTGAAAGGCGTGCTATTGCCCCCTGGATCGACGATTGTCAGCTGTTGCGTGGAGACTCCCTGATTGCAGAAGCTGCTCCGGAAGATCAGATCCTCCTGCTTGGCCACTACTTGGTGCTGCTGCGCGAGGCTGCCCACCGGAAGTACCGTGACGCCGCTTTCTGAAACGGAGTAAAGAGTATTGGAATCGCTCGACAGCACGCTCTTGCCCGCCAGGTTCTCGGGCAGTTGCAAGCGCTCCTGGAGCGTCAGGTTGCTGGAGGTGACCACCATCAGGGTCGGCGCCTCGCCTTGAACCTCCGGAATCTGGGCATAGAGCAAGCCCCGGCTGTCGTCGAACGCGGTGCTTCCAACGCTGAACTGATTGGTATGTTGAGGGAAATAGTTGTCGAAACCGGCGGCGTTGATCATCACCCATCCGGCCATGACCTCCGAGCCGTCATGATTCAGGCTGACCACACGCGGCCCCAGTACGCCCGTATTGGTCACGATGCCGCCCGGGCTGATGGTCTTGGTGTTGACGTCGTAGCGGAAGGTGACCGTGTTGGTCGTACCTCCCAAGCCGTAGATCTCAAGGCCGTCCGCCGATGCGGCCACCGAAGCCGCGCTGATGTCGGCCGGAAAGTTGGCGGGAGCAACGGGCAGTGTATTCGCAACCACGTTGGCAAGCGTAGCGAGCTCTTGTGTTGAACCGGTGGTCGGATCAAAGAGCAGGAAGTCCGTCGTGGTGACCACCAGCGCGATGCCATCGGCGCCGAAGGCTACACCGATGGGCGGGTTGCCGAGTGAGAAGGTTTGCGTTCCCTGATTGGTCAGATCGATCACGGTGAGCGCATTGGCTGGAGAACCGGGAGCGGCCGCGTTCCCAAAATCGGTGGCCACCAGATAGCGGCCGTCCGGCGATAAAGCGATGGAACTGGGTTGCGCGCCTACGTTGATCGAAGTCTGGATAGTTTTGTTCTGGAGCGACATTACGTCGATTCGGTTCGCCGTGAAGTTAGCGATGTAGAGCACGCCTCGCGTCTCATCCAGCGCCAGGTCCGAGGCCTCTCCCCCGATGGACACCACTGTCCCAAAGGTTCCTCCCCAGGCCGTCGCCGCCAGCGAAGCGGCCAAAACGGTCTTCCAGCAATATGACTTCAGCATAGCGATTGACTCCAAAAAATCATCAGATTCTCAGCTTTTCACTCAGTTTCAGACATCCGCGCGGGCCGCCCCGCGACTTTCTATCACCCACCAGAATTCATCCCGGCGCCGGAAACGGCGCCCGCGTCGTGGCGCGCCAGGGACCTTGTTCCCTGACGCCCCGCCGGATCCGTTCGGCTGCCTGTTTACTCAGGGCTCTTCTTGCGCCGCAGAACGATCAGTCCCAGAAACAGGACCGCGAGCACCGCGCAAACAACGCGAATCATCGAGCTGTCCATCATGGCTTTTCTCCTTTCCCCTAGAAAATGTTTCCGCTACATGTTATTCATCATGGGGAGCAGTTCCCGCATGATTTTCATGACAACCGGCCCCACCGTTACCACGAACAAAGACGGCAAAATACAGAAAAAAATCGGAAACACCAGTTTCACGCCGAGCTTGGCGGCCTTCTCTTCGGCGATCTGGCGCGCCTGTACGCGCATGTAATCGGAGTGGGCGCGCAAACTTTGGGCTACCCCGGTCCCGAAGCGGTCGGCCTGTATCAGCACCGCCACGAGCTTCTTGAGGTCTTCCACCGCAGTCCGGTCGGCCAGGTTTCGTAAAGCCTCCGGGCGCCGCTTGCCGGCCTTCAGTTCCAGGTTTACGATCGCCAGTTCCTCGCTGATCTCCGGATGTGCGTGCTCCAGTTCCTTGGCGACCTGCATAATGGCTTGATCGAGCCCGAGACCGGACTCAACGCACACCACCATCAAGTCGAGCGAATTGGCCAGCCCCCGCTGGATCTGTTTTTGGCGGCGCTTGGCGGCCATGCGCACGTATTCGTTGGGGCCGAAGAAGCCGGCCGCCACGGAAACCAGAATCGCGACGATTTTGTTGCTCTGCTGCGCCGACGAGTTGTAGACGGCCAGCGCCACCACCACTGGAAGCAAAACGGCGAAAATGGCCTTGGCGCCATACAGGACCTTGAGGGCGTTGGGGTTGCGATAGCCCGCGCGGATCAGGCGGCGCTGCATCACCGTCACATCTTTGGGCGAGGCCGGCACCAGATTGCCCAGCCGCTTCACCAGGTCGCGGAACAGCAGGCTGGGATGAACCGGGGCGGCGTCGTGGGTGCTCATGCCGGTGCCGGCCACGCGCTCGATGGCTTCCTTCGGCTTGACGTACATCTTGACGCCGGCAAAGGAAAGTCCCGCCGCAAACAACAGGAAAATCACGAAGCTAAATAGAAGTGCCATGGCGTTAAACCTCGATGGTCGTGATCTGCCTCATGACGAGATATCCGGCAATCTGCAGCGTGATCGCGCCGCCCAACATGATGTTGCCGACATCGTCGGTGAAAAAGAATTTCACGTAATCCGGGTTGGTGTAGAACATGAGCACCGCGACGCCGATAGGAATGCAACTCAGAGCGATTCCCGTCATCCGCCCGTGCGCGCTGATGGCGCGGATGCGGCCCCGCAGCTTGAAGCGCTCCCGGATCACGTAGGCCAGTTTGTCCAGGATCTCGGCCAGGTTTCCTCCGGTGCGCTTTTGCAGCAGCACGGCGGAAACGAAGAAGTGCACGTCCAGCGAGGGAACGCGCTTGGCCAGTTTCTGCAGCGCCACGTCCAGCGGCAAACCCAGGTTGTGTTCTTCAAAGGTGCGCCGAAATTCGCCGGCTAGCGGTTCTTGAAACTCGCGGTGAATCATTTCGAGCGACACCGAGAAAGCATGCCCGGCGCGCATCGATCGCGATACGAATTCCAGGCTGTCGGGAAATAACTCTTCAAACCGGCGCAAGCGCGCCTTGCGCTTGCGGATCACGTAGAGCACCGGCAGAGCGCCCGCCAACAGCGCGGGCACATACGAAAAGCGCCGGAACTGGTCGGGAAGAAAAACCCAGGCCAGCGCCCAGGCTGCCACCACGGCAACCAGGCAGGTGTTCACCAGCCGATGCGTGCTCCACTTCATCCCCGCCTGCTCGAGCAGCTCCTGCAACTTGCTTTGGAGTTGGAAGCGGCGCAGGAATTTGGTGGCGAGCAGAACATTCTTTTCCTCGGAATGGATGAGCGAACCGCCGCCGCCTGCGGCGGCCTTGGCCGTCTTGCTCTTGGTAGTGCCGATCAACCGGCTCTTCAGCTTGTCCAGGTCCGAGTGGCGGAAAGCGTTCGAACAGATCCACCAGATGACCAGGGCGCAAGCCCATACCGCGATGGCGATCATTACAAACATGCGGTCAAACCTCCACCACCTCGTCAAACAAGTCGGCGCGCAGCCGGATACCGGCCGCCAGCAGCTTTTCGTAGAACTTGGGCCGGATGCCGGTGGCCGCGAATCGTCCCACCACGCGGCCGTCCGGATTCAGGCCGCGCTTCTCGAAAACGAAGATGTCCTGCAGCGTAATCACGTCGCCTTCCATCCCCGTCACTTCGGTGAGATTGACCACCCGGCGCGAGCCATCGCTCATTCGCGAGGCTTGCACCAGCAGGTGTACGGCGCTGGCAATCTGTTGCCGGACCGAGACCAATTGCATGTTGGCGCTGGCCAGAGACACCATGACTTCCAGGCGCGAAATGGCGTCGCGCGGGCTGTTGGCGTGGACCGTGGTGAGCGATCCGTCGTGGCCCGTGTTCATGGCCTGCAGCATGTCGAGCGCTTCCTCGCCGCGGACTTCGCCCACCACGATGCGATCCGGGCGCATACGCAAGCTGTTCACCAGCAGTTCACGCTGGCGCACCGCGCCATGGCCCTCCAGATTGGGAGGACGCGTTTCCAGGCGCACCACGTGCGGCTGCTTCAACTGCAATTCGGCCGCGTCTTCAATGGTGACGATGCGCTCTTTGGGCGAAATGAAAGCCGACATGGCGTTTAGCAGCGTGGTTTTGCCGGCGCCGGTTCCCCCCGCGATGATGATGTTCATCTTGGCCTTGACGGCCGCTTCGAGCAACTCCATCATGCCGGGCGTCATGGCGCGCCGGTCCACCAGATCCGGTGGCATCAGTTTGTCGGTCGAGAAGCGGCGGATGGACAGGATCGGCCCGTCCACGGCCAGCGGCGGAATGATGGCGTTGACGCGTGAGCCGTCGCTTAAACGCGCATCGACCATGGGATTGGATTCGTCCACGCGTCTTCCCACCTGCGAGACGATCTTGTCGATGATGCGCAGCAGGTGCTGGGCGTCGCGAAACGTGACCGTGGTCAGTTCGAGCAGGCCCTTGCGCTCGATATAGACCTGCTTATGGGTGTTCACCAGAATGTCGGAGATGCTGGGATCCTGCAACAGGGGCTCGAGCGGGCCAAGGCCAAAAACTTCGTCCAGCACCTCGTCGCAAATCTGCTGCTTTTCGAGCGAACTGAGCAGCGTCGGCTCGGAATCGATCAGAGAGATGAGCGCTTGGCGTACTTCGCTACGCACTCGCTGATTGTCGATGCTGGCTAGCGCCTCCAGGTTGATCTTGTCGACCAGCTTGCGATGCAGGGTGAACTTCAGCTCCTGATACTCCGGCTTCAGCGCACCCTTGGTTTTGCCGCCGTTTTTCAACAGACGTTGCTCCCAGCTGATTTGGGGCGTCGATTTGGTATCGAGGTTAGGAAACATAAATCTCTACTGCAAACCCTTCATATAGGCCTTCACTACACCGCCGAAGTCGCAACTCGCAATTCCGGGAGCGCCGCGCGTTTGCGATCCTGACCCCCACCGCCCGAAAGGCGGTTGGCCAGGTTCTCGATCGCCTTCCCGAGTTCAGAATGTCCATCTACCGGCTGGCCCAGAGTCACCGCGCGGTGGAGCGAGAAATAGTCGTTCGGAATTCGCGCGTCGATCGCGCAGTTAAACAACCGCTCGATATCGGATCCGGCGATCTCGTCGCGCCGGTCGATGCGGTTCATCACGATCTGGAAGCGTTCCTTGGGAAAGCCCAAATGGTCGAGCAGATTGACGGCCTTGCGCGCCAGGTGCAGGCTCGGCAGCTCGGGCGTCGAGACCAGAAACGCGCGGTCGGATTCGGAGATCGTCATCAGGCTCAGCCGTTGAAAAACCACCGGCAGGTCGATCACTACCCACTCGTAGTTCATGCGCGCGTATTCCATTACCGCGTGCAGCCGGGCGGCGTCGATCGGCCCCGCGTAGGGGGTTTCCGGAGCCGGGAGAATGTCCACGCCGTCCGCCGCGGCGACACAGGAATCCCACGCGCCGTCCTGCAGCCGCTCGATCATTTGCAAGGCGTCCAGCAAAGACTTGGTGTTGGTGAGTTTCAAGTAAAAGCCGATCATCCCTCCCATCAGGTCGAAGTCGGCGAGCAAGACTCTTTGCGACGTCGTGCGGCGCAGCGCGAAGGCCGTTTGGGCCGCGAGCGTGGAAGCGCCCGAGCCCGGCTTGGCGCTGGAGAAGGCGACGATCGTTCCCGGTTCGGCTTGTTCCACCGGCCCCGGCTGGAGCAGACGGTGCAGCCGGGCCACTGCTTCGTTTTGCGTTTGAACGTCGAAGGGCGCGTACAGAAACTCACTCGCGCCGCTCCGCAGGGACCGTAAGATCGCATCCGAGTCGTTCCGAACATGCAGCCCCACCACGTGCACCCGCAAGTTAAGCGACGCAACCGAGCGAATCAACTCGCAGGCCTGATCGAGGTCGGAGGCCAAGTCGAGCAGGATCACGTCCGGCTTGGTTTGACGGACTCGGATCTCCAACGTTTGAAGCGAAGGATAGGACTTTAGCTCAGAGACGATCTGAAACGAACGGGTGCGCTCGAGGGCAGACGAAAGCTGGGCCGCCAGCTCGCGATCGGGAATGATCGCAAGCGCCGTCAAAACTGGTCCCCGGCCCGTCATCGCGCAATCCTGCCGTTTCTCATCCGCGGTATTCCTACTTGGCCTTACCTCTGGCATTGGCCGGGAATGGGTCGGTGGAGCCCGGCGTCACCGGCACCAGGAAAGGCCGGGGCATCGCGGGCCCTGGCTTGGCGTCGCCCGGCTGCAGCGGCATCGTGATCTCCGGCGTTACCAGGACCACCAGCTCGGTATCGCTCTTGTTTATCGATTTGGACTTGAACAGATTCCCTAAGATCGGCAAACTCGACAGGCCTGGAATCCTGGAGATCGTTTCGGTCACCTGGTTGTCGATGAGACCGGCGATCACGAAACTCTGGCCCTCGCCCAGCTCGACATTGGTTTCCATTTTTCGCGACGACAACGCGGGAATCGTGAAGCCGTTGAACGACAGTGCATTGCTGTAGTCGAGCGAGGAAACTTCCGGCTTGACGTGCAAGCGAATATTGTTGTTGCCCGTGATGGTCGGCGTGAAGGTCAGCCGGACGCCGAATTCCCGAAACTGAATGGTGACAGCGCCGGCATTCGCTCCTCCCTGCAGCACTGGGATGGGAAATTCGCCTCCGACCAGGAAGCTGGCTTCTTTGCCGTCGCTGGTCATCAGGGTCGGCTCGTCCAAGGTTTGCAGCAGGTTTTTTTGTTCGAGGGCTTGGATGAATGCCCCTAGGTTCAAATCCGGCCGAAACGCGAAAATGTTCAGTGCGTTGGAAACGGTGAAGGGAGTAGTTGCCCCCCCTCCAATGCTCGCGGGAGGAATGGCGGAGGCGAACTGGCCCGTCGAAACGGCGCCGATGGTGTTGGTGGCGCCGGTGGAGACCAAGTTGACCCCGAATTGCTGGGCTGCGGAACGATCCAGTTCGGCGAACTTGATGCGCAACAGGATCTGCTTTTCCGCCGGACCTTCGGCAATCTGGAGATTATTGACAACGGTCTTTGCAAACGGTGTCGCCAGCGCCGTCGCCCGGTCGCCGATGTCTTTATTCGCTACCCGTCCGGTAAGAGAGAGCGAATCGCGCGAGGACTGAACATGGATGTCCTGCGAGGGGAATGTTTCCTTGAGGAGCTGGCGCAATGGCTCTAAGTTTTGCTCGACCGTGATGTTGTAAAAGTTGCGCTGGCCGGCTTTGCTCCAAACCACCAGAGTCACCGTTCCGAAAGACTTGCCGTGGACCAGTATTTCTCGCCCGGTAACGGGCGACGCGTCCACGATGTCCGCGTTGCTGGTTGAAATCCGGGCGATGTCGGCCGGATAGTCGATGACGATGCTCTTTCCCACCGTCAAGTGAATTTCTTCTGGGCCTCCCTGAGCGAATAGCCAGGCCGCCGTGCCCATAGCCATCAGCCCAGCGAGGATGTGCAGCCGTTTCATTCGTCGCATGGTTTACTTTCCTCCGCCGGCTCCGACCACTTCCACGGTCTTCTGCGTTCCGCGAATCACTACAATCTGATCGGGCGGCGGGGGAGGCGGCGGCGGGGCCGCGGCCACCACCACGGGTCGAAAGCGCGGCCGTGGCGGAGCGCTGTTTTCGACGATTTTCTTACGCGCCGGACGTTCGCCGTACAATTCCGCGATGTCGTGCCCGGGCGTTTTCTCGATGGCCTGATCGCTGCCGTTTCTCAACACCAATTGAATGCGTGCATCCGCGCTGGCCAGAGTGAGCGTCTCGGCTTGTTCCGGTGTCCCGAGTAGGGTCACCGTCTGGGCCGGCATGGCCTGCCCGCGAGCATCCGGCTGCATCACTGTTCCGGCGGAAAGCACCAGCAAATTTTGCAATTGAATCGGTGTGGCGGTCACCGAGGTGGTGGAGTCGGGAGGCTGGCCCGTCACCAGCACGTCGACCCGCATTCCCGGCAGCACGAAACCGGCGATGCCGGTGACGTCGTTGACGCGCAGGGTCACGGCGCGCATTCCAACCGGAATGATCGGCGCCAGCCCCACTCCACTGCCGCGCGCCGCCAGCCGTCCCTCGAGCACCGGCTCATCCATCAGGATGTTGCTGATGAGCGGACGATCGATCACTTCCTCGGGCTTGGCAAACGCGCCTTTCGGGAAATTCGCCGATGGGATCTTTCCGAGTTTGATGTCGGCCGGCTTTACAGTCGTTCCCACCGAGAGTGGCCTGGCAGCCAAGACGATGTCTTTCAAGTCGGTGGCCTCAGCCTTCTTGGGGCTGCCGGCGCGAGCCGTCATCTGATAGAACACGCTTGATATCACGAGCGCGAACAGCAGACTCACGCCCAATACCGTCAGAAATCTACGATCCATATCCCTCTCTCCCGCCTTCGATCATTAACCGGAACGCCAAGAAAATCCTGTCCTGTTGGGCTGTCATGCTGCTCCCTCACCTCGCTCCCACCAGGCTCAACCAGACTCCGGCGGCAATCGCCGGAGCGTAAGGGATGCTGTCCGCGCGCCGGCTTGGCTGGCCGGACGATGCCGCAGCTTGTCCGCTTGCCGACTTCCCGCGCGCACCGAAGTCTCGAATCAACCCGGTGGCGATGACCGCCAGCGCCATGATCCCGCCACATCCGGCGGTCCACAGAGCCGCCTCAAAAAGGCCCTTCGCTCCGAGCTGCGCGCCGAACCCCGCCATTAACTTCACGTCTCCTCCGCCCATCCCGCCCAGCAGATAGAAAATCAGGAACACACTCGCGCCCGCCAGGGTGCCCAGCAATGCCGAACCTGCGCCCCGCCAGCCATGCTGCGCCATTTGTAAAACCAGACCGCTGGCGAAGGCCGAACCGGGAATCCAATTGGAAATCTGGCGGCGCCGCAGATCGTCGATACACGCCGCGATTCCGACTCCTCCCGCCAGCAGGGCCTGCGCCGTCACTGGCCGTCCCCCTTGCCAAGCAGTTTGCCCCGTGCCTGGGCCGCGTTCTCGTTAATTCCCGGCGACTCCTTCAGAGCGCTCTTCCGAAAGCCATCCGCTCGAAACAGGAGGGGTGCGAGAAATCCGGCTTGCAGAGCGAATTCAGCAAGCGCCTTACCGGAGGGCAGCCGCCAGCTTCCCGCGTCCAGCCATTCGACAGGCATCTGAGGCATGCTCAACTTCGCCACCATGCTTCGCCGCTCGCCATTCGCCTCGCCGACACCCGAGGTCCCCACACTCCGCTCCCCGACACTTCGCGTTGCTGAACCTGACGGGTTCTGATTGCTTCTCATGCCGGTGGCTCTCCCTGACTTATAACTTCGGCGAACTGGGAGGTTTTCATTAGGCTGAACACTAGGTTTTCTTTAGTACGAGCGATGCCGGATTGGACCCCAAACCACCTAATTTCTCGGGGTTTGCCATCTTACCCGCTGGAACAGTATGACCCTGGTGTCGTCTTGTACTACTCGCCAGGACGGGTCTAATTTCAGCATCGACGCGAGTGGCCAATCCACCGGTAGGAGCGCCACATTGAAGCCGTTTCGGTCCAGGATCGCGCTCCAGTCGTAAGATCCTTCCAGCAGGTGGAGATACTCCTGGCCGAGTTTCTCTCCATAGAAATCACTACGACCGTCCACATAAACCTTCTGCCGGGGGTAGAAGCTGTAGATGATGTAGTCACCCCATTGGTCGGGAGTCAGCAATCGGCCCGATGCGATCAGGGCGGCGTGCTGGTGGACCATGGCCGTCGGAAACACCTCGCTCGGGAAGTCGCGGGGCCACTTCAGAGGCGCGTCCAGCGCGGCCAAAGACAGAATGAGCGCGGCCGGCCAGATACTGGTCCGGCGAAACCCCGGCGTCCAGTCGACCCCCAGCTGGTAAAGAATCCGCAATGTTGAAGACTTCTGCATGCCCTCCACTCCGGCCTTCCACCACCTGCTGATCTCGCCGGCTATAAGTGGCGCGGCAACCGCGGCATAGAGCGGAGCGTGCCTCACGCTGATGAGAGACGCGTGGGCCAGGAACACCACCCACAACGCTTCGGTGAACAGCCGCCGCCGCAACAGAAAGCCGCTGGCGATCAACCCTGCCAGCAATAAAAGCTCAAGCTGCAGCTGGCCTTCGGAGCGAAACGTCGGCGCCTGGAATTCCTGTACGATGTTCTTGATCCAATCGTTGCGCAGGTATTCGACGATATGAACGTGCAACTGGACGCCATAGGGGTTCAGCAGCGAAGCCAGCGAGCATCCAACTAACAGCGCCGAATATCGGCGGATCTGCGGCCAGCGCTCCAGTCCGAGCGCCGCTTCGATCGCGCACGCCAAAACGAGCAGCCCCAGGCACGCCAGAAAAATTACGAATCCACCATGCAGGTTGGTCCACAGCGCGGTCACCGGAATGAGCGCCCAGAGCCAACGCGTTTTCTCCCGGCGATCGGCTTCCACCAGCCACAAACAGAGCGGCAGCAAAAGCAGTGTGAATAAATGCGGACGCGCCAGGAAGTGCATCGAGGAAGCCCCCACGGCCAACAGCGTGGTGCACGCGGCCACCAGTGCGTTGGCGCCCCGCCACAGCGTGTAACGCAGAAGCACGGTGGCGAACAGCGCAATCATGCATCCCGCCGTCAGCACGATGGCCTTGAGGCCGCCGGCCTGGAACAGCAGAGCATACGTCAGGTCGGTCAGCCATTCCCAGGCGAACCACGGAGCGCCGGGGCGTGAGAAAGAGAACAAATCCTGCGTAGGGACCCTGTGATGTTCGAGAATGTACTGGCCGGTACGGATGTGCCACCCGGTGTCGCCGTCTCCCAGCAGCGACATCCAGCCGTCCGGGCCCCACACGAACAGCCAGACGATCAGCGCGATAAAGAAGAAGTCGGAAAACGATGGCGTGAGAACACGAGCGATTCCACGCCACGCCGGCGCACGGAACGCTCCGCCATGGGAAGCGGCGAGCGTTGGCCCCAGAGATGGTGGCGGCGGATGCGTGGAGGTTGCCAATGGAGACTGCTAGCTCGGGACGCAATGTCCCTGGCAAGGTGATCGTCCTGGCAGCCGACTTGCTTTAGCGCCTTCGCGTTAGCGCACGCAGGACTAGGTGCCGGTGGCGTCGCTCGCGGGCGCTTCCATACCCGCCAACTCGCGCCCATGCACCGCCAAAGCGAGACGATCTTTTAACCCCGTCTTCTCGAAAATATGCATAAGGTGCACCTTCACTGTTCCGGGTGTAATGTGCAGATTTTCCGCGATTTGCTTGTTGCGTAGACCCCGGCAAATCAAGCGCACTACTTCCTTCTCGCGCGGTGTCAAACGCGACGCTTCCTTGCGCTGCAAGAACTCAGCAACCTGCTCCGATTCCTGCATCCATATGTGGCCTGCCCCCACCTCCCGCAGGCACTCGATGAGCGTGCCTGTGGCGAGAGTTTTCTTGACGATGCCGCGTGCGCCCATCTGCAGTGCACGGAACGCATCCATCTCGGGCAGGTCCACCACCCATAGGACCGGGTGAGCTGGACCGGCTGCCTTCAGATGGCCGAGCAGCCGAAGGGCGGCGGTCAATCCTGTACCTGCATCAATCAACACAATGTTCGGATGAACGCGCTGGACAAGATCTAGCGCGTCGGCCGGCCTGGATACGGCGCCAGCAAACACCAGATCGTCGGTTTCGGCGAGCACCTTCCGCAACCCCTCGATGACGATCGGCTGCGACTCACATACAAGAACGGAAATACTACTCAATAAGCCCTCGCAGCTCTCCTGATCGACGGGAGAGTACCGGCAAGATAGGTACTAAGGCAATTCCGTGGGACAGCGGGCTACGAAAGCGTACTAAGGTGGTAACTTTGGCTAACCTAGCCAGTGTTATTCAGGCAAGAGCCAAGCATGTTATGATCGCGCTAAATGGCTTCGCCACGTGTTCAGCTTGTCGCCTTGCTGATTGCGACCCTGATTTTCGGGGCCGCACAATGCGTGGCCTCGTGCGCGGCTGCAAGTTCTCAGCCTGCTGCGCCGCCTTGCCATCGACATTCAGCTCCGGGTCGCGAAATAGCAACTTCGTGCGGACACGATTTTCTGCTTTCCGATGCACAGGCATGGCCGCAAGTCCATTTCGTAACGGTCGGGCTTGCCGCACCCAGCGTGGGGAGCATGCCTCTGTCGGTAGTTATCGAAATCTTTACGCCGCCTGCCTTCTCACCACCCGAACCGCCGCTCTCCTCTTCAAGCATCTTGAGAATTTGATCTCCTCCGGCTCCCTTACGGTCGCGATTCTGTAAGTGTGTGCGGAAGGAGTCTCATGGTTCGAAGTGTTGTCTTTGTTTTGTCGCTAGGAATATGCATTCCCGCGTTTGGGCAAATGAACATGCCCGGCATGAACATGGTGGACATGAATCCCGCCGGTATGGACCTCATGAATGTCGCCTCAGGAACTTCCGTAAATCCGGAAGCGTGGCCGATGCCGATGATCATCACCCATTTCGGATCCTGGAACACGATGTTCATGGGAGAAGGATTTCTGGTGGACACGCAACAGTCCGGGCCGCGTGGCGGCGACAAGCTCTATTCACCGAACTGGCTCATGGGCTCGGCGGAGCACCGCGCCGGTAAGGACGGCGCCTTCCAGTTGGATCTCATGTTGAGCCTGGAGGGAGCCACCATCGCCGACCGACGCTACCCATTACTGTTCCAAACCGGAGAAACTGCGTACGGCCAGCCCATCGTCGACGGACAGCATCCGCACAATTTGATCATGGGTCTTGGCTTCCACTACGTTCGGGAACTGGGCGCGGATACCCGGCTCGAAGTTTATTTCGCTCCGGTCGGCGACCCGGCGCTCGGGCCCGTGGCTTATCCTCATCGCGCATCCGCAGCCGAGTTGCCGGAGGCGCCGATATCGCACCACTGGCAGGACTCCACGCACATCTCAGACGATGTGGTCACGGTCGGATTAGCGTATCGGAAACTTAAACTGGAAGCCAGCGGCTTCCATGGCGCCGAGCCTGGTGAGAATCGCTGGATCGTTCAGCAGGGCGCCATCGATTCGTGGTCGACGCGATTGTGGTTCTTTCCCGCCAAGAACTGGGCGGCGCAAGTATCGGTGGGAAGGCTCACGCATCCGGAAGCCTTGGACCCGGGCGACCAGGTGCGCAGCACCGCGTCGATCGAGTATACGAAACCGATGCCGGGCGGCAGTTGGGCTTCCAGTCTGATCTGGGGACGCAATCACGATACGGCCTCGGGTCACAATTTGAATTCGTATCTAGCCGAATCGGTTCTGCCGATCAAGCGCCGGAATTTTCTGACCGGCCGCATCGAGTTAGTGGATAAAGACGAGTTGTTCGACGGCGAGCCGGAGATCGAACAAAATCTCGATCTGCTGTACGGAAGCACCTTCCGCATTGGCGAGTACACCATCGGGTACACGCGCGATGTGGATCTCTTTCGTTATGTGGAGACCGGCGTGGGCGCCAACTTCACCGCCTATTCGCTGCCGGATGCGATCAAGCCGTACTATGGAGATCGGCCCATCGGGGGCAATGTTTTCATCCGCTTCCGGCTGCGGCCGGCTGAGAAATAATAGACCGGTATGCATAAAATCAGCCTGTTTCTCGCGGGCGCTTTGGCTGTGACGGTTGTCGCGCTCGCTGCCGGAGGCGTATTCGTGATGGGTGCGCGTGGCTTCAGCGCTCGCGAACGTCCTAGCGCGCTGGAGCGGTGGATCGCTCGCCGTGTCCGCAGCATGGCCGCGCCGGCCGACGCTAAAGAACGCGTTAATCCGGTTTCGAATTCGCCCGAAGTACTGGCGGAAGCGCGCGCTCATTGGGCCGACCACTGCGCCGGATGCCACGCCAACAACGGCAGCGGCGATACTGAGATGGGTAAGCGAATGTACCCGCCCGCGCCCGACATGCGCCTGTTTGAAACCCAGCAAATGACCGATGGCGAATTGTTTTTTGTTATTCAGAACGGCATTCGGATGACTGGAATGCCGGCCTGGGGCGGCGGCTCCGGTCACGATGAACAGGACTCCTGGAAGCTGGTTCGATTTATCCGCCACCTGCCACAAGTCAGCGCCGAAGAAGAGCGCGAGATGCAGAGTTTGAATCCGAAGAGCCCCGATGAGTTGCGGGAAGAACAAGAGGAAAAGGAATTCTTGAATGGAGAGGAACCCAATGAACATACTGAACACCAACACGAACATCATCACTAGATGGGCGCTGCTTATTGCGCTTGCCATCGCGCCGATCACCGTACTGGCGCACGGCGGCCTGGAGCACGTACGGGGCACGGTGGCCAAAGTTTCCGGCCAGTCCGTGACCGTCACCACCACCGCCGGTAAGACGGTAGAGGTGCTGCTCGACGCCCAGACTACTTACGCGCGAGCGGACAAACCGATTCAGAAGAGCGATCTCAAGGTCGGCGATCGCGTGGTGATTCACGCGGCGGAAAAGGGAACTACGCTGACTGCGCATACGGTCGAAGTCGGGGCGCCGGTGAAGAAACCATGATCGGGATTGCTACAATATCGGGATTGCTACAATAAAGACCGATGCATGGTGCGTTACTTACCATTCACGCTCTTGGATTTACCACCACTAACCCTCACCGCGGCGTTTGACATTGTCATTGTCGCGGTTCTCATTTATCAGTTTCTTTTGATCATCCGCGGACGCCGCGCCGTCCACGTTCTGCTTGGGTTGTGCGTTCTTGGATTGATTTATGCAGCCGCCCTGTGGGCGAAGCTGGAGCTGCTGCACACGATTCTGGCGACCGTTGCGCCGTATACGGCCATCGCTCTGATCGTCATGTTTCAGGCCGAGCTGCGGCGTGCGCTGGCGCGGCTGGGACGCAGGCCGTTCCTCGGCATCAGCCAGCTCGAACGGCGCGAACTGAGCCAGGAAGTGGTGCTGGCGGTGGGCCGGTTATCGCAGACCAAAGTCGGCGCTTTGATCGTTATCGAGCGCAAGATCGGCCTGCGAACGTTCATCGAGAGCGGAGTGAGTCTGGACGCGCAGGTCTCGCGCGACCTGCTGTGTTCTATTTTTCATCCCGGTGGAACTCTGCACGATGGGGCGGTGATCATTCAGGGCGACCGGATTTCCGCCGCAGCCTGCTTCCTGCCGCTGACGACCAATCCTTTGTTGGTCACAGAACTCGGCACCCGTCATCGCGCGGCGCTGGGAATCAGCGAGGAATCGGACTGCATCGCGATCGTGGCCTCGGAAGAGACCGGCAAGGTATCCGTCGCAGCCTTCGGAGAAATCGAGATCGACGTTCCGCTGGAACGCGTAGAACATATGCTCTCCGAGCGGCTGGAACGCCATGAAAAGCGCAGTATGGCCGCGCCTTCCAGGCGAAATGCGCCTTCGGTCCATCAATCGACTCTGGATCGGCCGTAAGAAATGGTACAGCTCCTGACGCGCAACCTGGGTTGGAAACTTCTTTCCCTGGTCATCGCGATTGTCCTATGGATCGCCGTGGCGCGCGAACCGGAGGTCGCCACGTCGCTTTCAGTTCCGGTGGATTTTAAGAATATGCGGGATGACCTGGATATCGACGGCAATTTGCCCGATCGGGTGCGTCTCGAAGTCCGTGGGCCCTCCGGCCGCCTCACTCGCGACAATCTCTCGGCGGTGGCCGTAGTGCTGGATCTATCGGACGCCTATGCCGGCGAGCGCACGTACAGTATCCGCAACCTGAATCTCAATCTGCCTTCGGGAGTGGTCTTCTACCGCGCGGTTCCTTCGCAACTCACGCTGCATTTTGACCAGCTCGTCTTCAAGCAGGAACCCGTTTTGCCCGTCTACGTCAATTTGCCCGCGGGATATCGCATCGCGAGCCAGCAGTTCAGTCCAGTGAACGTCGGAATTCGGGGCTCTCGGGATCGGGTGCAAGCTATCCATCAGGTCAAAACGGATCCAATGGATTTGAGCGACGTGTCCGGGACGAGGACCATTCGCACGCACTTGAACGTTGGCGATCCGCAGGTAAGGCTGGTGGACGCGCCTGCCGATATTAGCGTACGGGTGAAGCTCGAAAAGATCTCGAACGGGGGTGCCCACTAGTGGCGCGTGCTCTATTTGGAACCGATGGAATTCGGGGCGTGGCGGGCCAGGCTCCGCTCGATCCGAAGACCGCGCAGGCGGTGGGAGCGGCCCTCGGCCGCTGGGTCGTTGAATCGAAGCGGGATCGCCAGGGCGAGTTCGAACAAGTGGTCGTCGGAATGGACACCCGCGAATCGGGGCCATGGCTGGCTGCGGAAGTGGCGGCCGGATTGGCGCGGCATCGCGTGAAAGTCCAATTCGCCGGCGTCACCACGACTCCAGGCGTCGCATATCTCGCAAAGAATGGACCATTCGCAGCCGGAGTGATGATTTCGGCGTCGCATAACCCATATCAGGACAACGGTATCAAGCTGATCGGTCACGCGGGCTATAAGCTGCCCGACGAGCAGGAAGAGTTACTCGAGAAAGACATCTTTTCGCTCCTCGATCAAGAAGCTTACTCGGCGCCTGCGCCGCTCGCGGTAAATGCGGGCTTAGACCGCGCTTATGTCGATCACCTGGCCGCCACACTGGCGGGAGGTCTGGATGGATTAAAGATTTTGATCGACTGTGCGAACGGATCGGCTTCCGCCCTGGCGCCCGAACTTTTCGAACGCCTCGGCGCGCATGTTCATCCCATCCATTGCTCGCCCAATGGCCGCAACATCAATCTGCACTGCGGCTCGCTGCATCTGGAAGTTTTGCAGGCCGCGATGCTGGAGCAAAAAGCGGATGTGGGTGTCGCCTTCGATGGCGATGCCGACCGCGCTTTGTTCGTGGCGCGGAGCGGAAAGATCGTGGATGGCGATGCCGTGCTGTTCCTCACGGGCCGTTACCTGAAAGACCACGGGCAGCTTACCGTGAACGAGGGGCAGCCTCCCATTGTGGTCGCGACGGTAATGTCGAATCTTGGATTGGAACGGGCGCTCCGCGCGCACGGAATTGGCATGATTCGAACGCCCGTGGGCGACAAGTACGTGCTGGAGGAGATGCTGCGCCGTGGCGCCCTTCTGGGAGGCGAGCAATCGGGCCACATCATCTTTCATCGCTTCGCGACCACGGGAGATGGCATGCTGACGGCACTGCGCGTTTTCGAGGCGATGCGTGAGGCTCGTGCTGGGCTGGATGAATTAACCCAAGAGATTCAGGTATATCCGCAATGTTTAGTAAACGTCCGCATTAAAGAACGGAAGCGCCTGGAGGATCTACCCGGCGTTGTGGCCGAGATTCGTGCGGCCGAGGACTCTTTCGGCGATTCCGGCCGGGTGCTGGTGCGGTTTTCCGGTACCGAACCGCTGGCGCGGGTGATGGTGGAAGGCCCGGAATTGGGCCGGGTGGAGGCCTTCGCCAACCGCATTGCATCGAAGATTCAGGCCGAATTGGGAGCGTAGTGAGCGACCTGGTGCGCGCTGGAGGCATCTCATTCGCAGGGGGTCCTCTTGCGATTCGAAATAGCGCTTCCACTTCTGGTGACGCTGCTCTCTCCGGCTGCGGCCTACGGCGCCCATCTTGAGCAGGCGACGACACAAGCGTGGGAAGACTACATCCACTCCGCAAATACGCGGATGCAGCAGCGCCTGAGCCCCAGCCAATGTTTCTTGTGGGTGGACGAAGAGCCGGACCGGCTTGCGAAGGTTCGAGCCGGCGAGATCGTCATTTCGCCCGTGGGACCACATGTTCCGAAGAAGGTGCCGTCTGGACTGGTTCACGATTGGGTCGGCGCGGTCTTCATCCCCAATGTCTTCACTCAACGATGTTCGGCGGGTGGTGCGCGATTATGGGCGATACAGAGACTTGTACCAGCCCAATGTCGTCGATTCCAAAGTGATCGCCATGGCCGAAGAGAAAGACCGCTTTTCGATGTCGCTCCTCAATCAATCGCTACTTCTGAAGACGGCGTTCGATGCCGACTATGAATCTTTGTACTTCAAGGTAGACGATCGACGCGCATACAGCGTCGAGCGGACCACCCGA
>Ga0182024_10006860_pt1 | contig 24805 bp, 20 predicted proteins | sample P32metaG_FD_120480 | JGI IMG/M metagenome (GOLD analysis project Ga0182024, IMG submission 120480) | Permafrost microbial communities from Stordalen Mire, Sweden - P3-2 metaG (Illumina Assembly) | ecosystem: Environmental > Terrestrial > Soil > Wetlands > Permafrost | place: Sweden: Stordalen...
ATCTTATAACAACGTAGGGTCCTTGGACGCAGCCTATACTCAGATTGGAGCGGACTACGATGGTGCGTCTAGTTTCTTCGGCGGCATCATAGACGAATTTAGGATCTCCAGCATTGTTCGCTCTCCCGGCTGGATCGCGACTGAGTACAACAACCAGAACTCGCCCTCGGCATTCGTGAGCGTAGGCGCGCAGCAACAGCCAAGTATGTAGGTCGAATTTGGGGGCTCTGTCAGCGCGCCGGGCTTTTCCGTATAGTACACTGAAACGTGTGCCGGTTACCGATCCCGTTTCGTCGCAATCTTATGAATCAAGACTTCGAGACAGCCCCGGCGCGCGCGTGCTGGAGATCGGATACGGCGACCGGCTCCCCGCAGTCGAACCTTTCGACGGAGCGGGCGTGGTGATCCTCTCCCGTCGGGCGAATCCGATTCATTGCGCCGGGTGATCCAATCGTCATGAAGCGAGCTCTCATTTTGGGGATTACAGGGCAGGATGGGTCCCTTTTAGCTGAACTTCTGCTCTCCAAGGGATATGAGGTGCACGGCGTCGTGCGGCGCGCCTCGACGTTCAACACCGGACGCCTGGAACCGATTTACCGGGATCAGCACGAGGCGGGAGTCGCCCTGTTTCTGCACTACGGCGATGTCGCCGACGGAACCGGCCTCCGCCGGATTCTGGAGAAATCGGAGCCCGAAGAAATCTACAACCTGGCGGCTCAGTCGCATGTGCGCGTCAGTTTCGATCAACCTGAATACACGGCCGATGTTGTCGCTACCGGGACGCTGCGCCTGCTCGAAGCGGTTCGCGATTTCGCCGGCCGGGGCAAGGCGGCTCGCGTGTATCAGGCGGGATCGTCGGAAATGTTCGGCGCCGCGCCTCCGCCGCAGAACGAATCGACGCCGTTCTACCCGCGCAGCCCATACGGCGCGAGCAAAGTCGCGGCGCATTGGTATGCGATCAATTACCGCGAGGCATATGGGCTCTTCATCGCCAACGGGATCCTATTCAATCATGAATCGGAGCGCCGCGGCGAGACGTTCGTGACGCGAAAGATCACCCGAGCGCTCGCCCGCATCAAGACCGGCCTTCAAGACAAGCTGTATCTGGGGAATCTGGACGCCAAGCGTGACTGGGGCTACGCGGGAGATTACGTCGAAGCCATGTGGCTGATCCTGCAACAGGCAACCCCCGACGACTTCGTCATCGCCACGGGAGAAACGCACTCGGTTCGCGAATTCCTGGATGCCGCGGCGAATTACTGCGGACTGGACTGGACGCGGCACGTGGAGACCGATCCCCGGTATTTTCGCCCGACCGAGGTGGATATTCTACTCGGCGACTCTTCCAAAGCGCGTGCGAAGCTCGGATGGAAGCCGCGAGTGACGTTCGAAGAACTGGTTCGGATGATGATTGATCACGATCTCGAGATCGCCCGCCAGGAGCGTACGCTGGTGGCGGCGGGACACACCATTCTGGGCACGATGCGGAATTAGGGCGCGGCGTGGAGGGCTTCGGGAAGGCTCAAGCCGGCGTCGATACCATCCCGCGCAATACCAGGTTTTTCCATCGCTCGCGCTTTCCAGTCAGGAAAATATCTCCCCAGATCTGCAAATTCAGCAGCCGCCACATGCGATCGGTTGCGTCGATCACCCCGCTCCGATGGCGGTCGATCAGGCTCCGGAGTTCTTCGCCGCGCACGTATTCGGCAAGCAGGCCATCGCGCGATTGCAACGCTTGCGTCAGCGGCTCCGCCCGCGGGTCCATCAGCCATTGGCGCAGAGGCGTTGGAAAACCCATTTTTCTGCGATGAATGACCCCCGCCGGAAGCAAATCCTCCACCGCTTTCTTGAGCACGTATTTTTGAGTCCCGCCTCGAATTTTCAGATGATCGGGGATGCTCATCGCGAACTCGACGAATTGGTGATCGAGGAACGGCACCCGGCTCTCGATCGAGCACGCCATGCTCATCTGGTCCTGTTTCATAAGCAGCTCGACCAGGTAGGTTTTCTGATCCGCGTAGAGCATGCGCGGGAGTACCGCGGAATCCGGGCGCGAATTCCATCGCGCCATGTAACTCGAGTAAACCGGTCCCGGGTCCCGGCGGAGCAGCCGCATCTGCTCGGCGGCGGAAAAGGCGCAGTAGAAATTATCCAGATAGAGCGATTCCAGGCAATCTTCACGGCCGACGAAGGTGTGGCCGAGCTTGCGCCGCGCTCCGGCCGGCATAAGCTGGCTGGCCGCAATCGCGTTCCGGATCCAGGAGCGCAGCGGGCCCGGCAAAGCACCGTACATCGGCGCATACTTCTGATTGAGCATATTCCAGCGATAACGCTCATAGCCGCCGAAAAGCTCGTCGCTTCCTTCGCCCGTCAGAACCACTTTCACCTGTTCGGAGGCGAGCTTCGAGACAAAATACAGCGACACGCTCGAAGGCCAGGTAATGGGCTCATCTTCATGCCAGACCAGGTCCGGCAGCGCATCGAAAAAATCGTCCATGCCCACCACCACCTCGTGATGGTCGGTTCCAATCAGGCGAGCCGTTTCGGCGGCGTAGCTCAATTCGCTGAACTGCGCTTCGCGGTAGCCGACCGAAAAGGTCTTCACGGGCCCGTCGGCCATGCGCTTGATCAGCGCCGCGATGGCGCTCGAATCCACGCCGCCGCTGAGAAACATGCCCAGCGGAACGTCGCTCATCAGCCGCATCCGGACCGTCTCTTCCAGGCGCCGGCGAGTTTCCTCGACCCAGTCCCGTTCGGAGCGGCAGGCCACGTTTTGTCGATTTTCACCCGGAAGCGGGACCTCCCAATAGGGCTGGATTTGGAGCTCCGGCCGCTGCCCGCGGAGATCCATCCCCAGATCCAGGCGCAAATGATGCGCCGGCATCAACTTCCGAATGCCGCGGAACAGCGTCCGATCGTCGCTTAAGTAGCCGAAAGCGAGATACTCTCCGAGCACGCTGTCGTCGAATTCGGCGGAAATGGCCGGATGCCGGAGCAGCGCCTTGATCTCAGACGCGAATGCGAACACGCGGCCGTCCCAATAATAATAAAACGGCTTGATTCCCAAGCGGTCCCTTACGCAGAACAGCGTGCGGTTCGCCGCATCCCAAATGGCGAATGAAAACATCCCTCGGAACCGGCTGGGGCAATCCGCTCCGTATTCCTCGTAAGAGTGAAGGATCGTTTCCGTGTCGCACTGCGAAGCGTAGCGATGCCCGGCGCGCTCGAGATCCGGACGAAGCGACCGGTGATTGAAAATCTCGCCGTTGTAGGTGATCCAGACCGAGCCGGATTCGTTGCACATCGGCTGGTGGCCGCCCGAGAGATCGACGATGCTGAGCCGCCGATGGCCCAGAAATGCGTGATCATCGGAGTAAACACCGGAGTCGTCCGGGCCCCGATGGCGGATGCGATCCAGCATTCCGCGCAGCACCGTTTCGGAACCGGCGCCAGCGGCGATCGTCACAAATCCCGCAATTCCGCACATATTGTTTCCAGTGTATTCCTTCGAAGGCTAGCCGCGCGCGAACCGCACGCGGCGGTCGCCCAAGGTGAGCCACTCGCCTTCGATCCGCAGCGGTGCGCTGCTGCAACCGGAATCGAAAGCCGCGGCCAACAGGCACGGCAGCTCGATCTCGACGCTCAGCCGGATCACCGGGCGAGATTGCTTCAGCCCCGGCGCCGGCGACCGCCATCCGTAGTCGCCGCCTTCCTGAAGCTCAGGCACCCGCCCGTCCTCCAGCACCAGGCGCATTTTCCCCGGAAACTGGATCGCTCCGCCCGCGAGCCGTTCGACCGCACCCGCCGGATGCCAGAATTGCTCGATCCGGTGCCGGCCGGCTCCGGTAACGCGGTCGAGGATCCACAGCACGCCATCAGAAAAAGTCATTTGCCGGTCGTGACAAAGCCCCCGATAGCGGCAGCGCGCGCGCAGTCTCCAAGGGTGGTGCTGAATATCCAGAATTTCGCTCACCGGAGGATTCGACCATCGGAACGGACCTGCGGGATCGGCTTGATCGCGAAGGTCGATCCGCAGCGTGTTATGCGCCGCCGTGCCCCGAAAGCGATCCCGCCATGCCGGATCGGACACGTAGGTGTAGGTTCCCGGATCGATCAACACTGGTTCGCCGGCGTGGCGCAAAGTGAAGTGCAGCGAATGGGCATGGCTGTGCCCGGCGCTGCCCGGGCCGAAAGCACGCACCGACGCGATCAGTTCGGTGTCTCCCTCAACCATCGTCTCGACCCCCGTAGTTGGGAAAGATTCGGAGACGCGGGCAGCACGCGTCCGGACCTGAGCGCGATCGCCCAGCCACCACACCGCGATCTCATCCAGATCCGAGGCCTCTCCGTGACACGGCGTATCTCCGAGAAAAGCGGCACACGCGGCCAGCGTGCCGCGCGCGAACCCGCTGCGATCGCCGAAGGGATGAAACAGGCGCCCGCCATCGTCGTCTCCGAACATCGGCATTTCGCCCGATCCGGCCAACGCCCACAGATATCGCGCCATACTTCGCAGAGACTGGGCATACGCCTGGTCCGGCGGCTCGAGCACGGCGTGAAACAGAAACATGTCGGTCGCATACACGTGGTAGTAGCTGGATTGCTCGAAATGACCACCGTCCGGATTGACGTGGTCCTCGATCATCCGGCGCATCAGGGACGCGCCGCGAGCCCGCCATCGCTCTACGCCGAATAGCATCCCGAGGGCGTGCAGGGCCAGCGCCTCGCCTTCGAGATGCGTGTTCGGGGAAAAGTAAATCGATAAGTTGTGTTCGAGATAGCAGCCGTGGTGATACAGAGCGAGCAACCACCGCGAGGCGAGCCCCCCCGGCATTCGGTCGCCCGCCAGATGGTGAATCCACATCCAGGAAAGCGACCGGAATGCGACCTCCAGAGCGCTTGCCCAGTTGATTCCGCAACACACCGGATTCTGATCGAGCCAGGTTTCGAGCTGATAGAAGACATCCTCCAGAAGATTCGCGCCGCCGAGCTGGCTCGCCTGCACCATGGCGACCAGGTGTTGATGGCGGTTCAGTTCCCAAATGATCTTGTGGTCTCCAGCACGCTCGAAATCAAGATAGGGGATTCGGCGGAAATACGCTCGGGAGGTTTCGCGGTCATGGACATAGTCGCGCCGCCAGTGAATGTCGCGGCCCGCTGCGATTTCGTAGCCGAGTAGCGGGATCCTCCGCTCCAGAAGCCGTTGAGCGATCGCGTTGATTTTTTCGGCGAAGTCTCCTCCCACCAGGTGGGCGGCCGTTGCCGGAGACGGAAGCGGCATCGGTAAAGCGGCGGGAGCCTCCCGCGGCGGTCGAAAGTAAAGGCGGAGATTCGCGGCTTCCTGATGTAGGCGAAAGGAGATCTCATCCCGGCTGCGCACTCATTCAAGTTTCGCTCCTCAGCAGGATCGTTCGCTCGTTTCGTCCATGCCGCGGGAAAGGATATTCTGTAGATAATGTGCGGGATCGCGGGATACGTGGGCGGAGCGTCGAGCGAAGCGGCCGAGGGCGCCGTTCTGAAAATGATGCGTTCGCTCGAACGCCGCGGCCCCGACGCCGAAGGCATCGATACCTGGAACGGCGCCGTTTTGGGACACCGGCGCCTGTCCATTTTCGACTTAAGCGAGCTGGGGCGCCAGCCGATGGCCACGCCGGATCGTGAAGTCGCGACCGTCTTCAATGGGGCGATTTACAATTTCCACGACCTTCGCGCCGATCTGATCCGCTGTGGTTATCAGTTTCGCAGCCAAACCGATACCGAAGTCCTGCTGCATGGGTATCGCGAATGGGGTGTGGATCGCCTGGTGGAGAAGCTGCGCGGGATGTTCGCGTTTGCGCTCTGGGATGATCGCCGGAAAGCTTTGTTCTTGGTGCGCGACCGGCTCGGCGTAAAACCGCTTTGCTACATCGAACACAACCGGGGCCTGGCGTTTGCCTCCACGCCGCGCGCGCTTCGCGACGCCGGTTTCGCCGCCGATCTGGATCCTCGTTCGCTTGCCGAATTCCTCGAATTCGGCTACGTCACCGACGACCGGTCGATTTATAGCGGCGTCCGCAAACTCCCCGCGGCGACCATCCTTGAATGGTCGGCGGGAAAGCTTCAGACGCGCGAGTACTGGACGCCTCCCGAAGGTTCCGCTTCCCCTGGTCCGTCGTTCGCGGAAGCCCTCGAAGAGACCGAACGCCTGCTGCTTCAATCCGTCGAAATCCGGCTGAACGCCGACGTCCCGGTTGGCGCTCTTCTGAGCGGCGGTATCGATTCGAGCCTGGTCTGCTGGGCGGTGGCACGCCTCGGAGGCGATCTGGACGCCTTTACCGTAGGAACCCCGGGCGATCCCGCGGATGAAACTTCCCAAGCCGTGTGCACGGCAAAGCAATTGGGGATTCGCCATCGCGTGATCCCGTTGAGTGGTCAGGAAACCCCGGATGTGGATGAATTGGCCGCCTATGGCGAGCCTTTCGCCTGCGCCTCGGCGTTAGGCGTGCTACGCGTGTCGCGCGCCATCAAGCCTTTCGCGACTGTGCTGCTTACCGGTGAAGGCGGCGACGACGTGTTTCTCGGTTATCCCGAACATCGGCATCTCCTGGCCGCCCAAAGATTCGCCACCGGAATGGCTCCTGGAATCGCCCGCTCCTGGTCCGGACTGCGCGGGGCGGTGCCGCAGGTCGGTCCCTTGCGCCGCCTCACCCATTTCCTCGATTACGCGTGCGGAGGCGTGGGAGCCGTCGCGTCCGCCCGCCCCGGATTGCCCGCTTACGGCGCGATGATCGGCGAGCGGCTGGCGGGATACTCTGTCGCGCAGCGCTCGATTCCCTGGTCGCCGGAGGCCGGGCGCAATGTGTTACGTGATTTTCTTCGATTCGACCGGCGGGGACGTTTCGTCGGCGAATACATGACCAAGGTCGACGGGGGAACCATGCATTACGCCTTGGAAGCCCGGGCGCCTTTCCTCGATTATCAATTGTGGGATTTCGCTTCTGCGTTGCCTTTCGAGGTCCGGTTACGAGGCGGACGGCTCAAGGCAGTCTTGCGGGAGTTGGCTCGCCGGCATCTGGGAGACCGGGTCGCGGACGCGCCCAAGCGCGGTTTCAGCATCCCGGTCTGCCGCTGGATGGCCGGCGCCTGGCGCACCACCGTGGACCGGGCGTTTGAGGATTCGTTGATGTCGAAACAAGGCTGGATTCGCGGAGACGTGCTGCGGACCCGGTGGCGGAAAGCCCTGGCAACCCACGCCGTGCCGATGCAATTCTGGTATCTCTTTGTGCTCGAATCCTGGCTGCAACGCGAAAGCGCGCCCCAGCACCTTCCCGCCGAAGTGCATGTCGCCTAATCGAGTTGCCGGCTGGCTTCTTGAAACTTTGCGATGTCCCGCCACCAGTCATTTGGAAGGATTGGATTCCGGCTCCGTCCGCTCTCGACCGCTGCTGCCCGTTGCGCTCGACCAGAAACGGGACGCCGGCAGAATCAGGATCGAACTGGCGCAAAAGGTCGCCAGCATGAGAATGACAAAGGTTCGCGCCGGCCCGCTGACCCGCTGTGCCACGCGCGGCAGCCAGGGATCGGCAGCCGCCAGAGCATAGATAGCCACCTGCGCCAGGATCGCTATCGGCGCCCAAACTCCGGGCAGCCAGAAGCTGGTCACCGCCAGCACCAGAAGCGCGAACGGCAGCAACAAGCGCGCAAGTTTGTGCGAGAAGAAATGAATCCACATACGGTTGCGCGGCCCGAGCAGTTGCGGGTACCGAAACACAATCTGATAGACCCCCGCCAGCGTCCGCACCTTGCGGCGGAATTCGGTCTGAAGCGAAGTCGCGCCGTCGAAAGCTTTCGCGCTTTCCTCGACAATCAGGCGGCGTCCCGCAAAGAATGCCGCCATCGGCAAATGCACGTCATCGAGCAGGCAGTCGGCGGGAAGCGGCCTGGCGAGTTCCCGCCGCATCGCATAAATGCAGCCGGTCGCCCCCGGAATCGAATCGATGCGGCTCAGCCGCTTGCGGATGGCTTTTTCGTATTTCCAATACAGGCCGACTTCGGTGTCTTCGCGTCCCCTCGAATCGAGAATCACCAGTTCGCCGCTCACCACTCCCACCGAAGGATCCTCGAAACACGCCACCAGGTTTCGCAACGAATCGCTTTCGAGCCTCTGGCGGACGTCGGTGAAGAACAGAATTTCGCCGGTCGCCTTTTCCATCAGCGCGTTCAAGGCGACCGCTTTGCCGGCCGCCGGAATCGAAAATACCTGAACGCCGCGGCCCTCGAACTCGCGCGCATACGTTTCGGTACGGTCCGTCGAGCCGTCCGAAATCACGAGAATCCGGACGCATTCCGGCGGATAATGCAACGCGAGAATCGATTCCAGCTTTTCGCGAATCCATTTCTCACCGTTGCGCACCGGCAGCAGCACCGATACGGTCCTCGGTTGAAACTTCCGCCGGATGGGCCGTTCGCTCCGGGCGAGCGCGGCGAGCATCAGAGGATAACCGAACAACGTGTAAAGGATGAAAAGCGCTGCGGCTAGAAACAGACCGCCCGCCAGAGTCATGCAATTCATTATCGCAGCGGTCCCGGCGCGGACAAGTGCGCCGTCAACCGGAAGGCCGAGAGAACTCGTAGCGAATAAATTTGGCTTCCTTTCTTGCACTTTAAGTGCGCTCACTGGAAAGCGTACCGCTATTCCGTGGAGACCAGCCTTTTCATCCCATCTCCCCGGCATGGGTTCGAACCACAGTTCACGGCTCCGCACCAAACCTAGCTTCCGTCACCGAGTATATTGGCAATAAAGTATGGCGGGTGAGTACCTAGACCAAACGCCTAGATGGGCACGTGCGTTGCAAGTATCTTTCAGGGGTTTGCGGCTTGCAAGAACCGGGTGCCATCAGCGTATCGTTTGTCCATGCCCACGAAATCCAAAGTTGTTCCGATCAGTGAAGACAAACCGACACTCGTCGCCAAGGACGAAACGTCGCGGCGTTACATTCTGCAAATAGGCTCGGATCGTGTCGCGTTCGATTACACCCTCCGGGTCACGAAACTTGCTCCGAACACAGGCGATGCACGCGCGGGGTGCTTCCGATCAAGAAGAAGGCCAACACTCGCTCCGCTCCGCATCGATGAGGCTGTCTCACGCGGTCGATGCCTCCCGCTTTCGATCGCGAGCTTGCCGCCGACGGCACAGGCGGCCGGCACACTCAGTTTCGGTGCTTTCAATCAGTTCCGTCAGGGACGACAGGGCCGTCGCACGTACCTCGTCGGTTAACTCGAGGAACCCTCCGTTTCGCCTTAGGATCATCACTTCGATCAGCTTCTGTTTGAAGATCCTGCGAAGGACGCTGCCCGCCGGCGGAAGGCGCTGGTCTCTTGCGCTTCTCGGTTCCGGCAGTCTCAAGAACGCTTTCCCCGGGCGTCTCGTCAGATCGGCATCATTGGCGATCTCAAGCGCCCGTTTTCGCGCCCTCTCAGAGAGGTCTCCCTCGGCAATCGCCTGAACCCGCCATGCCAGGCGCCGGAACAGAAACTGCCGGTTGGAGGATCGGCTGGTTTCTCCAAAAAGTTCCCTGTATTTGGCGCGTAGCGCCGTCGCTGACAACTTCTGCAATTGCCCTATTTGAGTCTCGATCGTTGTGTTCATGGTCTCTTTTCCCGTGTTAATTGCGGTGTTCACCGAGGTGTTAACCGCATCACCATGAACGCTCTTGTTCACCGGCAAAGCAAGCCGGGGATTTTGTCTCACGGAACCCTCTTTGGACCCCGAAAACAGACCCTTAATCTCCAATCGCGACATCCGTGACCAGAACCGGATCGTCGCCGGACTCAAATCGCTCCACCGGTTCCCTGCTTAGTGAACAAGTCCGGGTCTCTCGCCCCCTACTGGTCGCAATCCCCATTCCTGAGCGACAAGATAAGACAGAGCATCGCTCACATGGGTCCGTTGCGGGTCAGACTTGTCGAGCACGCCCGTAGGATTTCCCATGGCATCGCGGTGCCACCTCACCTGACGTAGGTCCTTGAGTAGTTCGCGGCACTTCGGGTGGATGAAGAGATTGCGCGATCCGGATGCGCTCTTCATCATATTGTTCATGGTGTTAACGCGGTCGCGGATCGCCGGATTGCTGGTGTTTTGTCGCATGGCGACACGAAAAGGCTGGCGCCTGAACATTTCCTCAATTACCTGGTAATCAGTCGTCGCCGATTTTGTGCTGCGACTGTTACCGCTCGCATCCCCGTAGATTGTGAGCGGCGTGGGCAAGGGAAATCCATTCAGTTCCTCGGTTCGGCGGATGAATTCCCGAACGGCGGCTTCCGTGTTGCTATCGGGCAGAATAATTTCGTCCAACACTCGTACGAGCCGCGCGCTAGGATTGCTGGGATGCCACGACCGCTGTCGATGCTCCTCGATCTGGCAAATTACGGCGCACATCGGATCGACGTTGAAATCCAGCGCCCAGCACAGCCCCAGCCCCGGATCGTATTCCACCTCCCGTATATTCTCCTCGGAAAACGCATAATACGCGTTTCCGCCGTAAACGTCCAGGTATTCACCAAGAGCTTCCTGGCGATAGAAGCGTTCTGCATATGCCTGCTTTAGCTGATCGTAAAAATCTGAGGGCAGGTGAGTGTTTTCCTTCGGTGTAGCTTGTACGAAATGATAATCAGGATGCTGTTGCTCGACGAACCGATGGTGCACCCAGTCGTACCCCTTCGGGGTCCACACGGCGCAGCCGCACAACCGGCGCGCTTCCGGGTGACGGAGCCGGCCTAACACGCGGGTCCAGGCTTCTTCGCGAGTATAGGTGAGCTCATCCAAGGCAAACCAGGCGAGGTTTGCTTTCTGGGGCCTCCATGGTGCGGAAAATCACTTCGGAGCCCGTTGCCAGAAAGCGCAAGTGGTTCTGCTGTTTGTTGAAGGTGTAATCGATGCCTTCAGCATCGAGCACTTCGAAGAAAGTCCGCTGGGTTGAATCGTGCAGCATTCGATATGTAGGCGCACCAACTAACCCGAGCAATCCAGGATTCATTCTGCTAAGGAATAAGGCTTCATACACCAGCGCATAGGATTTTCCCGAACCGATCGGGCCGCTGTAGCCTTTGAAACGGGCGTTGAGATCACCATGGAACTTGCGTTGCGCGGGAAGTGCCTGATATTGCCAATCACCCCCGGGCGCAGCGATGCTTGCGCCCGTGTCGGCCGCCCATGTTTGGTCCCGCACTTCACTGGCAAGCCAGTCCGGAAACAGGCACAGCGATTTCTGCGGGGATCGCTTATGCCATCTCTCCTCCAGCCGTTCTAATCTTGCTTTGAGACCGAGACTCATGGCTGCACCTCGAGCTTCCGCAGGCGCTCATCGAGATTTCTTGTCTCGATGATGCGCCCCCGCTGAGCCAATAGTGCAGCGAGCGCATGTCCCTGGGTGAGCGTGAGTTTGTCAGCCGCGACTTTGTCTGTGATTTTTTCCGAAGCGGCGGATAACTGCTCTGCTGTCGCAGTAGGGAGGCTACCGAGGTTAACAGGCATGTCTCGGCGAACGGGTAATATGCGATCCATACAAAGGTGCATCGCCTTCGGATCGCCCTTCAGCGCCATCAATAGACACGTGCGAACGAGAGGTTCCGCGTGGCTGTCCAAGAGCTGTTGTGCGATTAGAATGGTCCTGTTGCGGCTGCCGCGAGGGCGACCGCGGCCGAGCTTGTTCCCAGGTTCGAAAGGTTTACCACGTGGCATGTGACGCTCCGGCTTTACGATTCGTAAGGGGTAGTGATTAGAATGGAGTCCGGCACTTCGGATCGTTTCGCCGCCACCGCCGCGAACGTCTCCTCCGTTGCGCCGTGTACTGCTGTGCCGCCCGAAAACTCCTGCCAGCGAGCGATGGTTACATCGCAGTGTCTTGGTTCCAGCTCGATCAGGCGAGCCCGCCGGCCGGATTTTTCGCAGGCGATCAGAGTGGAACCGGAACCGCCAAACGGATCGAGAACAATCGCGCCGCGACGGCTGCTGTTCATCACAGCCCGTTCCGCCAGCGCGACGGGCTTCATGGTGGGGTGCAGATCGTTCGTTTGTGGACGATCGATCATCCAGAGGTCCCCTTGATCGCGAGCGCCGCACCAATAGTGCGGGCCGCTTTCTCGCCAGCCATAGAGAATCGGTTTCAAACTGTCGCTGGTAATCGGATCTGCCGAGTGTAAATGTATTCTTGCCCCAGATAATGAAGGTCGACCAATGCCCACCGGTTTTCGTGAACGCGCTATACAGCGTATGCAGTTCCGATGACGACATGCAGATATACAGGGCTCCAGTTGTGTTTCGGAGCATCTGGGTGCAAGCCCCTTCTAGAAAGGGACCGAAATTCTTACCGAGATCATCATTAGCGATGCCCACGCCCAGACCGGGAGCACGGTAGTCGACATTATAAGGAGGGTCAGTAAAAACCATTTGAGCGGTCTCACCCGCAAGCACTGCGGCGTAGCTGTCCCCGTCCAGCGCGTCTCCACACAACAACATGTGTTCGCCGAGCCGCCAAATGTCGCCAACCTGTGTGATGGGAGCGATGGGCGATTCCGGAGCCGAGTCTTCGTCCGGTTGCGGCCCCGGAGAGAGATTATCTAGGAGTTGATTGAATTCGTCCTCACTGAATCCAAGTCTTTCTAAGTTGACCCCCTCGCTCTTGAGCGATTCGAGTTCGACTTTCAAAAGTTCTTCATCCCAACCCGCGTTCAGTGCAATCTTGTTATCTGCGATCACGTAAGCCCGCTTTTCTGCTTCGCTCAAGTGATCTACTACAATCACTGGCACCCGTTCCAGTTTCAGTTTCCGCGCCGCCAGAACACGTGCGTGGCCGGCAATAATATTTCCGTCGGAATCGACCAGAACGGGCACCATAAAGCCGAACGCCACGATGCTGCCGGCGATTTCGGAAATCTGCAATTCGGAATGTGTCCGGGCGTTTCGCGCGGACGGAGTCAGGCTGTCGATATCACGAAGTTCCAGCCGTTCCGCTGGTGGTTTTGAAATCACATTACCCTCGTTCTTTACACCGATCTTTGTACGCGTCGAGACATTTGTTGTGTGCATGGCTTAATGATGTTCCCCCCACATAGCAGGGGAGCAATGCGTGGGAATGCGGGGAAACGAGGGGGAATGCGTGGAAACTTAGGACAAGTGCGGTTTTTCGCTGAGAATCCTGCAGAATCTCTGGTGTGCAGTCTTGGTCGCTCTACGATCACAGCGCTGCCACCGCTCAAATTCCGAGCGCGATGTATACCGGGCCTTTTGCCAGATATCGGTCTTCGTGATCCGCTTGCCGGTCGTCCGCAGGACTTCTTCCAGATATGCTTCGATCCCGCCGACTTCCATGATCCGGCGCGCCGAGTTGGCGCGATCCGCCGACAATACCCAGTTGGAATAGCTTGCGCCGGGGGCAACCCAACGCGCGGCGGCGTGGCCCTCGATCAACAGCTCATAGCGCAGCTTGCCGGTCTCCGCGGACACCAGCTCAAGCATCTCGCGTCCCTGCTCGAAAGGTCGCGCGCTTCCGGATTCGAAGAAGGTGCCGGTTTCGGTTTCCATGGTGCGGCTCAGGTCCTGGCGCGGCGGGCGTTTTCAAGTTCGCCGAAGCTCGGCCGCGCGTTTTCCCGGTGCGATGACAGTCGGCCGTATGCGCAGATGCGATGACGCGGTCAGATTCTAGCTGCAAGAATTCACCCCCCGGGTCATAGGAGGGACCTGAAGGCCCGGCAACTCGAAAATCTGTGGAGACATTCTGCACCTCAAGATGAAGCTCGGACGGCGCTGGCGCACGTCTCTTGAGGCGTGAAAGTTAAAACGGTCACCGGCGTGCTGCACGCGATAAGGTTTACGAAGCGCCCGCGCGCCGATCAGCCTCCTGATCAGCTTCCTGATCTTGCGACAATTGAGAGGTGCTGCCGCGCGCCGGTTCCACGTTACGTTTATGTGCGGAATAGCCGGTTACGTTTTGCCCGACGCCGCTCCGGCGGATCTCTCGGTGGTTCGCGCGATGTGCGACGCCATTCGCCATCGAGGTCCGGATGACGACGGCTACTACACACAGGGCAGTTGCGCGATCGGCATGCGGCGGTTGAGCATCATCGACCTGGCCACCGGGCATCAGCCGATCGCCAATGAGGATCGCAGCTGCTGGATCGTTTTCAACGGGGAGATTTACAATTTTCAGGAACTGCGTCCGGCGTTGATTGCGAAGGGCCATAGGTTCGCCACCCACTCCGATACCGAGACCATCCTGCATCTCTATGAGGAGGAAGGTGTCGAAGGTTTCAACCGGTTGCGCGGGATGTTCGCTTTCGCGATTTGGGATGGCCGCCGCCAGGAGTTGGTTCTGGCGAGGGATCGTTTCGGGAAAAAGCCGTTGTACGTTGCCGCCCTGCCGCGTGGCCTTTTCTTTGGGAGCGAAATCAAGTGTCTACGGGCCGCGGGTGTGGCTCTCGAACCGGATCCGCATGCGCTTCGCCTGTACTTTCCTTTCGGCTATATCCCCGATCCGTGGAGTCCCTTTCAGAACGTCTGCAAGCTCGCCCCGGGCGGCTGGCTTAAATACTCTACGCGCGGCGGCGTCCGGGAAGGAAAGTACTGGCGTCTTCCCGAACCGCAGGAATCCGCGCCCGCCGGATGGAGCGAGCAGCGGGCCGCCGATGAGATTCGCCAGGTTTTCGATGAGTCGGTCAAGCTTCGTCTGATCTCGGACGTTCCGCTCGGCGCGTTCCTGAGCGGCGGGATCGATTCGAGCTCGGTGGTGGCTTCGATGGCCCTGCAAACCTCCGCGCCGGTAAAAACCTTTGCGATCGGATTCGAGGAGGCCGAATTCAACGAGCTTCCCTACGCCCGCGAGGTCGCCCGGAAATACAACACGGAGCATCACGAAATTATCGTGCGGCCGAACGCGATCGACCTGGTCTCGCGCCTGGTCCGGCATTTCGATGAACCATTCGCCGACAGTTCCGCGATTCCGACCTACATCGTCTCCGAGTTCGCGGCGCAAAACGTCAAAGTGGTTCTCACCGGCGACGGCGGCGATGAGCTTTTCGCCGGATACGACAGTATCGGCGAGATGGAACGGCTCCGATGGCTCGACCGGGTGCCGAAGCCGCTACGAGGCTGGATCGGCTCGCTGGCAAAAGCCCTTCCCTACTCGGCTTACGGGAAAAACTACCTGCGCCTGCTCGGCCAGCCGGATCCGCTGCGGCGTTACTTTGAAGTGCTGCAACCGCGATTCCTTCTGGAGCGGCTGCTTTCGCCGAGTTGGTTGCTGCCGGAAGGAACCGGATTCCTGTTCGAGACGTTTCCGGACGCGCTGCTGCCTGGTCAGGTCGATATTCTGACACAGGTGCAATATTTTGAAGCGACGGCCAAACTGACCGGGGATTTTCTGGTGAAAGTCGATCGCATGTCGATGGCGAATTCGCTCGAGGTACGCTGCCCGCTGCTCGATCATCGCCTCGCGGAGCTCGCCATGCGCATCCCCACCGCGTGGAAACGGCGCGGCGGCGTGGGCAAACATATTCTTCGCAAAGCCATCGGCGACCGGCTTCCACCCGCGCTGTTGACGCGCTCGAAGATGGGATTCGCTGTGCCGCTGTCGATCTGGTTTCGCGGTTCCCTACGCGACTTTCTGCGCGATCATCTCACCAGTGCGAGAGCGGCCGCGCGCGGAATCGTATCGCAGAAATTCGTCGAGCTGCTGCTCACCGAGCACGAGTCCGGCAGGAGGAATAATTACCACTGGCTGTGGCTGCTTCTGATGCTGGAGCTGTGGTTCCGCGACTTCGAGGACGCGGGACCGCACCCGCTTCCGAGCGGCAGGGCTTCGCAGGAAGTTCCGCAGGCCGGCTAGCGCGGAGCCGACGGGGGGTGAACGCAGAGCTGGCGGCTCCCGCGATCCATGTCCGCCTGCGAATTCGACGCCGATCAGATATATCTGGCGGAATGCGTGAGGCGGCTGCCTCAGGCAGAATAGAATAAGGTGTCCGGCCCCTCGAAACCGAATTGAGCGCGTCTTACTGATGTCACTCGAGCTCGAAGCAGGGGGCAGCCAACGGCAACTGACTGAAATCGCCCTCGGGCTGGATCGGGCCCGGTTCGATCCGTACGTCGGGACGTTCCGCGCCAAAGGGCTTCGGGAAGACCAACTTAGGGCCGCCGGCGTTCCCATAATTCACTTTCCGGTATATTCGTTTCGTTCGCTGGGGGCCATCGAGGGCGCATGGAGGCTCGCACGGTTTATCCGCAGCCGGAACATACGGCTGGTGCACACCTTCGACGCACCTCTGACGGTGTTCGCCACTCCCGTAGTCCGATATCTCACGAGCGCGGTGATGCTTTCGAGTCAGCGGCCATCGTGAGATCACCGCCGAGTACCGCAGACTGCTGCGCTGGACGGATCGGCGAGTTGACGGCTTGTGGTCAACTGCCAATATCTAAAGCGTCACCTGATCGAAGATGAGCGAATTCCGGAGCGGATCATCCGGGTCTGCTACAACGGAATCGACCTGGAATATTTTCATCCCGCCCAGTTTGAACGTTCGTTGGAGCGCCGGGCGGAACGGCCCGCGCCCCTTCCGACGGATGCATTTACGATCAGAGTCGTGTGCGTTTTGCGTCCCGAGAAAGCGATCGGCACATTGATCGATGCTTTCGCGCGCGTCCGGACACTTCGGCCACGAATGCAGCTGGCGATTGTAGGTAGTGGCCCGCAACTGGAGCCGCTTCAGCAGCGCGCCAAGGCTGCGGGCGTCTTCGAAGATTGTATCTGGCAATCGTCGACGCCGGACGTCGCGCCTTGGTATCGCAACTTCGATGTGTTCGTTCTCCCTCCTCGAGCGAGGCGTTGTCGAACACGATTATGGAAGCGATGGCCTGCGGCTGCCCCGTGATCGCGTCCGATGTCGGCGGCAATCCGGAGTTGATCGGCGACGGCCGCGGCTTGCTGTTTGAGAGTGACAATTCCGCCGGTTTGGCCGAGGCGCTAGCCACCCTGATCCAGGACGAGGGTCTAAGGCGGCGTCTGGCCACGACGGTCTGACGTTCATCCGGGAGAATTTCGCGCGCGATATCTCGGCCCGCCGAATGGGCGGGATCTACGAATCGTTTCTCGATAAACGGCGTCCGTAAATCCCCGCCAGACGCCGGACATTGCAATTCAGCTCGTACTTTTCACGAACCCGAATTCCTACGCGACCATTGGCATTGTCGGGATGATGCTGGCGCAGTGGCTCGCCAAACCCACAGTGCCCCAATGGAGCGAGGAGCCAATCGAACTATACTGAAACGTTGCTTCTCTCGATCCTGATTCCTGTGTACAACGAGCGCACGGTGGTCGAGCGAAGTCTGGCGCTGGTGCTTGCCGCACCGCTACCCGAAAATATGGAGCGCGAGCTGGTCATCGTCGACGATTGCTCGACCGACGGCACTTCTGAAATCCTCAAACGTCTCGCCCAAAGCGATGCGCGCATTCGCCTGATCGGTAAGCCGGTGAATCAGGGTAAGGGGGCCGCGGTGCGCACGGCGATCGAACACGCCACCGGCGACTTCTGCCTGGTGCAGGACGCCGACCTCGAATATGATCCCAACGAATACATGAAGCTTCTGCGCCCGCTGCTCGACGGCCACGCCGATGCAGTGTTCGGGTCGCGCTACCTGGCGGGCGACCAGACCCGCGTCCTGCCGTTCTGGCATTCCATGATGAACAAGGGCCTCACTTTGATGTCGAACATGTTCAGCAATCTGAACGTCACCGACATGGAAACCTGTTACAAGGTTTTTCGAACCGATCTGCTCAAGAGCATTCCCATCCGCTCCAACCGCTTCGGTTTCGAACCCGAAATCACGATGAAAACATCGAAGCGCAAGCTGCGCGTCTACGAAGTTCCCATCAGCTACCACGGCCGCACCTACGAAGAGGGCAAGAAGATCGGGTGGAAGGACGGCATCAAGGCGCTGGGCGTCATTCTGTATTTTTGGGCGGTGGACGATCTGTATGTCGCAAGCTACGGCCGCGGCCTGTTGAACAGCCTCACCGGCACGCCGCAATATTTGAGCTGGCTCACGCGTGTGCTGCGTCCCAGCCTGGGCGATTCGGTGATCGAAATCGGCGCGGGTCTCGGAAACCTGACCGGGCGATTGATGGCCCGCAAACTTTCCTATGTCGCCTGCGAAAGCGATCCGCTGTATCTCCACGCGCTGCGAAACCGGTTCCTGCGAACGCCCAACGTGACCGTGTGCCGGCTCGATCCCGAGAGTCCGGCGGACTTCGCGGCGTGGACCGGCGGGCCTGCGGCGGAAAAGTTCGATACGGCTCTGTGCATCAACGTGCTCGAGAACACGGAGCAGCCCGAATCGGTTCTGCGATCCCTCTATGGAGCGTTGAAGCCGGACGGAAAAATCGTCGTGCTGGTGCCGCAAGGCAAGGGATTGTACGGCTCGCTCGATCGCGCGCTCGGACATAAGCGCCGCTTCTCGAAGGCGGATCTCGCGGCGCTGCTCGAAAAATCCGGATTTCGCGTCGAGCGGACGCATCAGCTCAATAAGATTGGCGGGCTCTCATGGTGGATTTACGGAAAGCTCCTGCGCCGCGGGAAAATCGCCAGGCTGTCGTTGAAGCTGTTCGACAAAACCGTGTGGATCTGGCGCCGCATCGACGGGATTCTGCCGTGGCGCGGACTCTCGCTGATCGCAATCGCGCGGCGCACCGATGGTCCCTCTTAAACTGAGACGGCAAGGGCCAGCGCTGCTCCTGACGCTGTGAGTGCCCTCGGGTTCAGTGCCTCGATCCGGCGGAACTCAAGGCGCGAGATGTGTCCCGGGGCCTGGCTCGGACGGACGTCCAGATTCCGGCGGAACCCTGGATGAAATAGTAGAGGCCGGCAACGGCCGCCCAGTTCATCAGTACGAACGTGTAGGGAATCGATAGGAGCTTTCGAAGGGTTTTCATCATGATCCTGTCCTCGCTGCGCCTTCCTGCGCACGCGCTACCGGTTCCGTCGCGCTGCCGCGCGCAGCGATCAGCGCTCCCGCACACGCTGCCGAATACCAAAGCAACTGCCCCGCCAAAGTCAGCCGATAGAAGCCACTCTGCAAAAAGCAATTGGAAATCAGCAACGCCACCAGAAAGTAAGGGACCACCAGACGGCCCAGCTTGTGCGAAACAAATTGCAAAAAGATCGGATTGCGCCACGGCTGGAGCAACTCCGGTAGTTCCACCGGCAATTGGTAATTGCCGGCCAGCGTCCGCCGCTTTCTCTCGAACTCGTGTTGCAACGTTGCGGTGGCTACATCGTATGCGCGCGCGGATCGATCGTAGATCGATCGCTTCCCTGCGAGCACGATCCGCATCGGGATGACCACGTCATCAAGCAGGGTTTCCGGCGGCAGAGGGGTGAACGTCGAGCGCCGAATCGCGCAGATGGCTCCGGTCGCGCCCGGCAACGAGTGAATATCGCTTTCCATCGTGCGCAGCGCTTTTTCGTACCGCCAATACGCGCTCTCCCGTCCCTCTCGATCGAGAATGAGCAATTCTCCGGAGACGACCCCGACGGAGGAATCCGCGAAATTCGCCACCAGCTCGCGAATGATCCCCCGATCAAACCGCTGCCGCGCGTCGCCGAACAGCAGGATGTCGCCTCGCGCCATCGCCACGCCGCTGTTGAGCGCGCTCGCCTTACCTCTACGTACGGTCGAGGAAACGATTTCCACGCCGCGCCACGCATACTGGCGCACCAGTTCATCGGTGCCGTCGGTCGGCGCATCCAGCGACACGATCACCTGCAATTTGTCCGGCGGGTAATCGAGGTCCAGGCAGTTCTGCATTTTCGCGTGGACGTGCTCGCTTTCGTTATACATGGCGATCACGATGCTCACCGGCGGCTCGTAATAGCGCTTCTCGACCGGACGCCGTCTCAGCTTCCGCCAACCCGTCAGAAGGACCGGATAGCCGGCGTACACGTAGACGATGATAAAGAACGAGAACCAGAAGATCGATTTCGCCATGGCTTTAACTCCGCCGTCTGCCCATCCTGCGCTGCCTCACTGCGTAACGTCCGCTTGGTGAATACGTCCCATGTTCTTGCGACATCTACGCATCTCGTGTGCTCCGGCTCGATTGCCGGCTACTTTCGATGCCATGCGGGTAGCTCGCAGTTTTAGGGCCACGCGCTCGATCCCGGCGCACGCACGCGCCGCCCGCAAGGCTTCGCCCCCTCGAGAAAGTACAGCACCAGCCCCACTTCGGACCTCCGCAGTGAGGCGGCGGGTCGATGGAGTCGAGCCTCCGCGGGGCACCTCGCCGATCCCTCGCAAAGAACTGAATCACCGGCAAAGTACAGCAAGATAGCGCGAAGATTCTGCGCACCGCGGTTTTTTCGGCCTCTGCTGTCATGCACGCGCGATTCGGGGATTTGCTGCGCCCATATTCTTCGCGGCGGTGCCATAGTTACCTCCGCCGGTCGACGCAAAAAGTGCACTAAGGTCCGTCAAAGGTGCGCGCGAAAACACACCGGTGGTTGGCGGAAACCCGCGAGGAAGAACCGGCCTGCGCTGCTGCTGACTGCATGCCGTCATGTGACCGAAGAGGGTCACCGGCCCTGAACCGGCGGGTCGTATGCCTCGTGCCTGCCATGAGCCCAGCGTCAGCCGGGGGCTTTTCACCGCCGGCTTCTTTATCGAGGCGGCACCAATTGGAGGCGGCGCAAAATAGGCGGCAAAAACCCGCAGTCCCTGGCGCGTGAAATGCTCTAGCCCTAGCGGGAGAGATGGCTGCCAGAAAAGCAACTCGATACGGACTCGCGGCCCTGCTTCTGGCGACGGCGTCGAGTGCGGCGGAACTGAAGCCCCAAACTGTTGCGGCCTGGGACGAATATGTTCGCACCGCCGACGCGCAAATGCGCGAGCGTTTGCAGCCCGGCCATGCGTTTCTCTGGCTCGATGAGAGTGCCGATCGCGAGCGCCAGGTGCGCGCCGGAGCGATCGTGGTCGAGCCCATGACGCCGCACATGCCCGAGCACGTTCCCTCGGGCCTGGTTCATCATTGGATCGGCGCGGCCTTTTTCCCGGGCGCCCGTCTCGATGACGTCTCGTGCGTTCTCAGCGACTACTCGCGCTACAAGGAATACTACGCACCCCATGTGATCGACGCGAAACTGATCCGGAAGGACCCCTCTGCCGATCAGTTTTCCCTGCTCGTGATGAACACGGCATTCCTCACGAAAGCGGCCCTCGCCGGCGACTACGCGACGTCGTACTTCGAAGTCGATGCGCGGCGGCGCTACAGTCTGCTGCGAGCGACCAACCTCCAGGAAATCGAGGATTACGATCAATCCAACCAGCACAAATTACCGGCTGGCCACGGCGCGGGATACATCTGGAGAATTCACTCCATCACCCGCTTGGAACAGCGCGACGGCGGAGTGTATATCGAAACGGAGGCGTTAGCGCTGAGCCGCGATATCCCGGCTTCGCTTCACTGGCTGGTCGACCCGGTGGTGCGGCGCCTGTCGAGAAGCTCACTCATCACATCGCTCAGCCAGACTCGTGCGGCGATCACCGCGGCCCAGGTTCCGATTGTTTCACGGGGTCCCGCAGCTCCGCATAGCCCGGTTGCGATGCCTCGGCAATAGACCTGCTCCTCCCATTTTCATGTCAGCCCGCCCGCACGCCGATCAGCGTGCGGATCCTCAATAAGAGCTGTTCGCGATGATACGGCGCGAGTACCCACGCAAACGTGAGAAGCCCGTACGGAATACCTGCCAGCGCGATCGCCAGAATGGCCTGCGTCCACGTGATTCCCGCCAGCCACGTCCGCCGGATGAGCCATAGCGCAGCAGCCATCCCCGCGCCCAGCAGCCACGGCCGCGTATAGATTCGAAGCGCGTAGCGCAGCGGGTGGATGTGCAGCTCCCGCGCGGTCAGGACGCAAGCCACCACTCCGCGGTCGAGCGTCGTCAGAATCGCAATCAGCCACGCCGCGCCCCGCAACCCGAACCGCGGCACCACCAGAATCAGGCCGCCCGCCGTCAGAATCGATTCCACCAGCAGACAGCGGACATAGGTCTTGTGCCGGCCGAGGCCGTACAGAATCGACACCGAGTTGAATTGACCCGATACCACCGTATACCCGCCAATCAGAATCGGCACCAGGAACGCGCTCTGCGCCACGAACTCCGGCCGCCGCGTCCACAGCGTGTACAGATCCTTGCCGTATATCAGCAGCACCGCCGAGATGGGGGCGAACAGCGCCGCGCAGTAGCGATTGGTATGAACGCCCAGCTCGGTCAGTTGCTTCCATCGCCCGTGGGCCGCGAACTCGGCGGCGTTGGGAGCGGTGATCATTCCGATCCGCGAAATTCCATCGAACGCGTACTCCATGATCTTCACGGGCATCGCCCAGTAGGCGAGGTAGCGTATCGGAAGGAAGTAGGGAATGATCGCGACCGTGCTATAGCTGAGCAGCCGCGTCCCGACCAGCGCGGTCAGGGTATGGACGCCGTAGTTCGCCATCCGGCGCGACATTTTTCGGGTCGCGCCGCTCCATCCGATGCGCGCCTCCGGAGACACCCGGCGAAACACAACATACGTCGCCGCGTAACCCAGCATCTGCGATCCGAACAAAGCCCAACCGAGCGCGGTGACTCCATAGCCCAGCTTCAACGCGATCACCACCGCGGCGCAGCGGGTCACGCTGGTCATCATCCAGACCCGGCTGAGCAGATCGAAGCGTTGCAAGCCCTCGAGCGCGCCGCCGAAGACGTTGAACACCATGCCGAGCGCCCAGCTCACGCCCACGATCCGCAGCAGCGCGGGAAATTCCGGGCCGGGCACGTTCCAGGTCCGCGCAACCAGGGGAGCCGCGAACACGGCAATCGCCGCCACGACGATTCCCATTACCGTCGAAGCCACCAAGCCCGTGCTTAACAGCGCGTTCATCTGCTCCTGATCTTGGAGTGCGCCGAATTCGGCCGCGAACTTGATCATGGCCGAACGGAAGCCGAGATCGATCAGCCAGTAGTATTCGACCAGCCCCAACACCAGCGACCATTCGCCGTAGTTGCTGTCGCCCAGGTGGCGAAGCATGAACGGCGAAAGCACGAATCCGACCGCCAGGATTACGGCCGCGCTCGCGCCGTTCCAGATCACGTTGGAGATATATCGGGCCGTGCGATTGGATGGGCGCGCGTTCCCGGGCGGCACGTTCCCAGGGGGTGGTTCCGCCGTAATCACGATGCGGATTCCGCCCGTCGAAACATGCTGGATGCCTCCCTTCATTATGGCAAACGCATACGGTGTGGAAGTCGTGAAATAAGGGCGCTATCCTGAGGGTTGGACCCCCATCGCAATGAGCGCGTCTCGGAAATCATTCGCGAGGAACTCGAAGAGCTGATCGGCTACGAGATGTCGGACCCGCGGGTAGGCCCGGCCACCGTCATAGAAGTGCATCTTTCGCCTGATTATCGCCATGCGCACGTTCAGCTCGTGATGTCCGGGTCGGCCGAGGAGCAGGAAGCTACACTGGCCGCGCTCGAACATGGTAAACAGTTCCTGCGGCATCAGTTAGCCGAGCGCCTCCAGCTTTTCCGGACGCCGGATCTCTACTTTGAGGCGGCGCTCCCAGGCGCGCTGGGCGCAAAAGTTCCGCAGATTCTAAAGCGCATCAAACGCGGCCGTCCGCGCGACTGACCGGCGCAAAAAAGTACGCGTCTCCAACTTCTGGTGTGTTAAGTTTGTTGATGAGGCATGCTGTCGCCTGTCTCACCGGGGTCTCTAGACGCGGTTCGGGGCGGATGCAGGCTCTTGCCGCGAACCTAAACACATAAAGACCGACGTTAGGACTCGAAAGTACCAGCAAATGGAACGCTTTGCCCGTCGTGAGGCGTCCGTCGAGAGAGGTGGGAGTGATCCGATGCGCGTGGCTCCAATGAACAGCCGATTCCTCGAGGCCTGCCGCCGCCGGGCGACCGATGTGCGGCCGGTCTGGTTCATGCGGCAGGCCGGCCGCTACATGAAACAGTACCGCGACATCCGCGCGCACCACGGCATCCTGGAGATCTGTAAGCGCCCCGATCTCGCCGCGCAGGTCACGCTTCAGCCGGTGGAAATCCTCGACGTCGACGCTGCGATTATCTTCGCCGACCTGCTCCTGCCGGTCGAACCGATGGGCTTGAAGCTGCGATACGCCACGGGCGAAGGCCCGGTGATCGCCAATCCGGTGCGCACTTCGAGTGACATCGACAGCCTCTCGATTTCGAACACCGACGAACTGGGCTACGTCGGCGAATCGATTCAACTGGTGGTGAAGGCACTCGCCGGGCGTGTTCCCGTGATCGGGTTCGTGGGCGCGCCGTTCACCATGGCCAGCTATATGATCGAAGGCGGCCCGTCGCGCAATTTTATCCGCACGAAGCAGATGATGTATCGCGATGAGACGCTGTGGCGCCGGCTGATGGGCAAGCTGGTGGACGTGCTGGGCTCGTTCGCCGTGTTGCAGGTTGCCGCGGGCGCCCGCATCATTCAGGTGTTCGATAGCTGGGTGGGCGCGCTCGGCCCCGACGATTACGTGCGCTACGTCGCGCCATATTCCCGCGCGCTGATCGAGCGGATTCGCGCGGCGGGCGTTCCGGTGATCCACTTCGGCACCGGCGCGGCGGGATTCTTTCGCGAGCTGCATGCGGCCGGCGGCGACGTGATGGGAGTGGACTGGCGAGTCAATATCGACCAGGCGTGGATGGATATCAGTTATCGCTCCGCGGTGCAGGGCAATCTCGACCCGGCGGTGCTGTTCGCGCCGCTCCC
>Ga0182024_10006861_pt1 | contig 24803 bp, 22 predicted proteins | sample P32metaG_FD_120480 | JGI IMG/M metagenome (GOLD analysis project Ga0182024, IMG submission 120480) | Permafrost microbial communities from Stordalen Mire, Sweden - P3-2 metaG (Illumina Assembly) | ecosystem: Environmental > Terrestrial > Soil > Wetlands > Permafrost | place: Sweden: Stordalen...
AACCGCTCATAATTCTTGAAAATCTCTCGGAAGTTTGGCACCGGCAACGGATCGATTCGCTCTCCTGATAGATACGACTTGGGTTCCATGATCTCACGCGTGGTGCGCGGCGGATTCTTGAAGAGCCCGGCAAACGCTTTCGGCTTGCCGCCGTCCTGCCCCATCGCCGCCACAAACTCCACGCCATAACGATAAGGGAAGGTGAGCGATTCCTTCAGAAAGATCGGGGCATTCTTAAACACCACCGAATCGGGGTCACCCTTAAGCATGTCGGCGTCCAGTTCGGCCAACACCTCCGGTGCGTTCCACACGGAACGTCCCGCTGGCTCGAGCAGGTAATCCACCATTACCGCCTCGGCCTGGCCTTCCACCACAGCCTCCAGCGTCTCGTCGGCTTCATCCCTTTCGATGTCGGCTGGAGTGATGTCTTTCTTTTTGTCCAGGTCTTCGGAGTTTCGCTTCAGCCACTTTCCCAGTCCGAAGGACTGGTCCTGCAAAGCATGGGTCAGTTCGTGCGCCAGCACCGGACGCTGCTGCTCGGCTGGAACCCAGTCGAGCAGATTCATGGTCTTGGTCTTCTGATCGTAGTACCCGGCAACCTGCTCGCGCAGTAGGGCCACGATGGAATGTTCGAAATCAAAATCGCGCGGCAACAGACCGAACTTCTTCAACACCAGCTCAGTGCGGCGCAGGCGCTTGGCATCTTTGTCATCGCGCAGACTCTTTTCGAGATAAGTCGACACCTCGTTCCGGCTGGCGAGATGGCGTTTGACTTCATGCTTGATGGGGAAAGCCGTGTCTTTACTGGCGAATTGAAGAATTTGATCTACTTCCTGGAAGAGTTCCTCTGCGTCCTTGGGAGAAATCTTCCGCTCCTGCTTAGTAGCATCATTTGCAGCAGTAGTTCTCTGGTCTGGTGTGACTTTTGGCTGAGGCGCTGGCGGTTGGTTTTGCTGTTGTGCCCATCCCGCACTAACCAGTAGCAAAAAAACCAGCGCAATCCCACGAATTCTCGTCGCAAACATCTTGCAACCACTCTTCAATTGATCCATTTGATTTGAGTTTATACCGGAAGGGCGGCAGTTAGTGCTGATAGTCGGACGTCGGCAGGAATTATGACGAAATTGTCGTTGTACAGGGCCTCCAGGCGTGTGTGAAAATGACGTCTACCCTGAAGACCTAAACAAACATGTGGTCAACAAGCCGCCAATATGCTTTGTGAAGCTTGATGGAATAATGCTGCTGCTCTCGAACGTTCACAAGCCCTAGTGTCCTGCCGAGAACTTGGAGTAGGCACTGTTTGAATTTCCAGAAACGCAGCAGAAGAAGATCGTTCGTGAACACAGAACATTTCTTGCCCTAAGACCTTCAGCATCCCGAAAATCCCAGGAAAACAATGAAACAGGAATGCTATCGCCGCATGTGTCGCTTAGCAGCCGAGTTCGTGGTCGACAATTGCATGGGCAGTTATCTCCCCGAAATTAGTCACATGCGCCCCCTCGACGCCGATGTCACCTCAGCCCTGTGGAGTAATAAACCGCTGGAGGAGATCCGCAACTGGGGCGAAGACCCTGTCATGATGATTGAAGACGACGATCCGCGGTTGAAAACACTCGTTGCGGAGGCGCGGCACCGCCGGCCAGAGTTCGTCCAAGCCTTTGAGCATCGCCTTCCAAATCAAAGTTTCTCCGCGAAAGCTTTCCTTACCGATGGAGACCATGGAGAATGGATGTGGATCACTGTGTCCTCAATCAACGGCGAAATGATTGAAGGATCGCTGGGGAATGAGCCTGTCGAGGTTAAGAACGTTCGCGAAGGGGACCGGGTCATCGTTCGAGCCTCTGAGATTGGTGATTGGGGCTATCGAGACGGAAAGCAGTTCGTGGGGGTGCTTCACTTTGAGGGCTCCGCAATCCTGAGCGACCGGGCGTATGACTGGGTTACCCTTCCCGCCACCCACTCTCCCACCTCGCTCGTGCTCATCGCTCCGCCAATGTCGTGGGTGGTCCTCTTCTGCTGCACCGCTTCCAGCACGGCAACTTCGATCTTCTGCGCTTTGTCCGTTAACCCCAAATGCCCAAGCATCATCGCAGCCGTCAAAATCGCGCCCAAAGGATTCGCAAGGTTTTTCCCTGCAATGGGAGGAGCAGATCCGTGCACTGGCTCAAACATTGAAGTCTTTCCATGATGAATATTTCCGCTAGCGGCCATCCCCATCCCGCCTTGTAAGCTTGCTGCCAAATCCGTAATGATGTCGCCAAACATATTATTGGTGACGACTACATCGAACTGACGGGGATCGCGAACCATCTGCATGCAGAGGGCGTCCACGTACATGTGCTGGGCGGTTATCTGCGGATACTCCTCACCCACTTCTTTGAATACTCGTTGCCACAACCCTCCGGCATGGGTCATGGCGTTGGATTTGTCGCACATCAACACTCGCTTGCGCGGCGAGCCATCCGGTTTGGTATGCCGCTCGCAGTATTCGAACGCATAGCGAACCACTCGTTCAACACCCTTGCGGGTGTTGATGTCCTCCTGGATGGCAACTTCGTCCGGCGTGCCCTGCTTGAACACGCCGCCAGCATCGGTATAAACACCCTCGGTGTTTTCCCGGATCACGACAAAATCGACGTCCTTGGGCTCAACGCCCTTCAGCGGACACAGCGCCGCATCCAGCAGCCGCACGGGCCGGACGTTGGCATAAAGATCCATCTGGGATCGCATGCCCAGCAGAATTTCTTTGGCATGGACGTTTGAAGCCACGCGCGGATCGCCGAAAGCGCCCACCAAAATAGCGTCAAAATCTCGCCCCAGCATGGTGAAGCCATCAGGGGGAACCGTGACACCGTCGGCGAGATAGCGGTCGGCGCCCCAATCAAAATGGCTCAATTCAACATTGGCGCCGGAAGCGGCGATAACTCTGACGGCTTCAGGAATGACTTCTTTCCCGATGCCATCCCCAGGAATAACAGCAATACGTTTCTTCTGACTCACGAAGGGAAGCTTATCAACTAACTTGAACCGTTGTCATGCTGGGAGGGACGCTCCGGCCATTTCTTCCGTTGCATCTCGAACTGGTAGGTAGTGTCCTTGGCGTCTTGCCTCCAGGTCCACTCTTCAGTGTAGTGGTCGGCATCGGAAAACAGGTAGGTTGCCCGTTGCATGTGTCCGGCCCGTGGGTTGGGCAAGTTGGTTGCGTCGAGAAAATCAAATGAAATTGTCTTCAGGTCAGGCGCGATTGTCGTCGCCCGCATCCTCGGCTGGTTGCCAGAAGGGCAAAAATGGGTCATCAAAAGACGGTCCCCGTCGACATAAAACAAGCTAAGCATGTCTTCTGAGCCCATTTTGTTTTCACCCATCACTGCGGTTCCACCTGCGGTCAGGCGATAGGTGTCCTCCACTAGTTCACCCTCTGTGTTCTTACCCTCCCACGTCCCGGCCAGCGACTTGAGCTTATCGAGGGCCTTCTGCGCGTCCGTTTGTGCGAAAGCTGCTGCTGAAGCGAAAATAAACAATAGAACTGCGGCCGCTCGAACTGCCTTCATGACGGGCTCCTCCGAGATCTGGGAACCAACGGAGGGATGATAGCGCACCGCACATACGCCCGGTGCTCCGTTATAATCAATACATCGAAACATGTGTCCAACACCCCTAAATCCGAGCCCGGAAGCGCCGGTCCCGCCAGACCATTTCCAGGCGCGAGTCGCGGCCGACTATGGCGATGTCCGCGCTGAATTCGCCGCATTGGTCTCTGGCTGCGGCGTCTACGACCTTAGCGGACGGGCCAAGATCAAGCTGACCGGTAGTGACCAAGTTCGCTGGCTCAACGGCATGATCACAAACAATATTCGCGATCTGGTGGCGAATCACGGCGTTTATGCGTTCCTGCTCAATCCGCAAGGCCGGATTCTTGGCGATCTTTATGCCTACAATCGAGAGGGGTCTTTATTGATTGATACCGATCAATCGCAGCTCGAAAAATTGCTCGCGATCTTCGACAAATACATCATCATGGATGACGTCGAAGTTGCGAACATCAGCGACCAGCTGACCTCGATCGGCATCGCCGGGCCGAAGGTCAGAGAAGTGTTGAAGGCCGCAGGAATCGAGCTGCCAGATCTCAATCCGCTACAGTTCGCGGATCTCACCTGGCAGAACATCAAGCTAACCGTTTTGCGCAGCGACAATCCCATCGTGGAATCCTATGAACTCTGGCTCGCGACAGAGAATGTCACGCCGGTTTGGGAATCACTGCTGAACGCCGGGGCCACGCCTGCAGGCACAACCGCCCTAGAATGGCTTCGCATCGCCGCTGGAATCCCGCGCTACGGGCAGGATATTCGAGAACGTGACCTGTCTCAGGAAACTGGACAGGACCGCGCTCTGCATTTCACCAAGGGATGCTACGTCGGCCAGGAAATCGTAGAGCGCATCCGCTCGCGTGGCGCTGTTCATCGCCAGTTCGCGGGATTTGAAATTCAAGTATTGGACAAGTCAGCCCCGCTACCCACACTCGGCACCAAGATTCAAGCGGGTGGCAAAGACGTGGGCGAAGTCACTAGCGCCGCTTCCCTGCCCATCGTAAACGGTGAGCGCGCAGTAGCACTAGGTTACATCCGCCGCGAAGTCGGAACCGTTGGCAAGCAGGTTTATGCAGGCGACAAGCAGCTCACGGTCGCCAAGTTACCGTTCGTCAAATTTTGAATACTCAAAATCTTTAAGCAGCGAAGGAATATCAATGGCTGAAAAGAAACAAGAAAGCTTCACCGTAACTGACCGCCGAATGTTCACGTCCCAGGGCGAGGCACGCAAAGAAGTCTCCGAGGAAATTTCCACTTCGAAGCCCACTCCGGCAGCGGCTGCACCAGCGGTTGTTCCCGAGCAAGACTCCGCGTCATCCCAGCAAGAAACCCCTCCAGCGCCTTCCGTCGCCGAACAGCAAGAGCAAGCCGACGCCTATCGAAATTCAGCGAAAGAGATGGACGCGCGGGTAGAAACGAGCGGCCATTCCGCCAAAGAACTGGAGGTGACGTTTGAGCGCTTTATGGCTTCGCAGTACATGACCGCCATGATGCAACTCGGTCTGATGCACGAGCAGGGTGGTGAGCCGCGCCTTGATCTCATCGGCGCACGTCAGACCATTGACACGCTCAGTTTGCTTTCGCTAAAGACCAAGGGCAATCTCACTGCTGCTGAGGAAGGCTTTATCCAGAATTGCCTTTACGAGCTGCGCATGGCCTACGTGGAGGTCACCAACGCACTTTCGCGTCCGCCGCAAACTGTCGCCCCTGGAATCGGAACCACGAAACGATGAACGCCAGGCTCACGGTGCTGGGCAGCGGCACGTCAATGGGCGTGCCCACCATAGGCTGCGACTGCGCCGTCTGCCATTCTCCTGATCCGCATGACCGCCGCACTCGACCCTCCGTGCTGATCGAATATGACGGACACGCGGTGCTGATCGATACCACCCCCGATTTTCGCGAGCAAGCCATTCGCGAAAATATCCGTAAGCTCGACGCCGTACTTTACACTCACACACACGCCGATCACATTCTTGGGATCGACGACCTGCGCCCGATCAGTTTCCTGCACACGCCGAACAAGCTGCCGTTGTATGCCCGCCCAGACGCTGCTGAGTTCCTCCGCACCATGTTTCGCTACATTTTCGAAGCGAAGTACAAGTTCGGCAGCCTGCCGGAAGTTGAACTCCGTCCAATGGATGAAACACTTGACCTGTTCGGCGCGCTCTTTGAGCCCGTGCCCGTGATCCATGGCGATATGGAAATTTATGGTTTCCGCTTCGGGTCGGCCGCGTATCTCACCGACCACAGCGAAATCCCCGAGAGGTCGTTCGCCAAGCTGCAAGGGCTCGATATTCTTTTTCTGGATGCTTTGCGGCACAAGCCACACCCGACGCATTCCACGATCGAGAACTCGCTGCGCATTGTGGAACGAGTGAAGCCGCAGAGAGCATTCTTCACTCACATTTGTCACGACTTGCCGCACGAAGCGACCAATGCGGCTTTGCCGCCGAACGTGCGGCTTTCCTACGATGGAATGAAACTGGACTTTGATATTTGAATCGGCACTACCAAACGTTACGCAATTTGCAGTCAAAACTTTTTCATGCAAGTCTTCCATAAACTCGCGGACATTCCGGCCGGCTTCGGACCCACACTAGTGAGCGTCGGTAACTTCGATGGCGTGCATCGCGCGCACGCGCATGTGCTCGCGGAAATCGCGGATCGCGCACGTAAACAGGGCTTGAAGTCGCTGGCCGTCAGCTTCGAGCCACATCCGATCCGCATCCTGCGTCCAGACTCCGGCCTTAGGCTGCTCACGCCCACTCCGGAACGACTACGCTTGCTCCAAATCAGCGGCGTCGATGCAGTCCTATTGCTACCCTTTACCCGCGATTTGTCCTTGATGACGCCCCAGCAATTTGCCCAGGGCGTTCTCAAGACAGGTTTACAAGCCCGCGAAGTACATGAGGGCTACAACTTTCATTTCGGCCACAAGGCCGAGGGGGATGTGAACCAGCTCGCAGAACTTGGCCGAGAGATGGGTTTCGAGGTGAAGGTCTATCCGGAAATGCGGCTGCGAGGAGAACCCGTCTCCAGCAGTCATATCCGCAAGTTGCTCAGGGACGGGCGAGTGAGCCGGGCACGCCATCTGTTGGCGCGACCGTTCAGCATTCTCTCGAGGCCGGGTCGTGGCCGCGGATTCGGGTCCAAATACACCGTCCCTACCATCAACCTCAGCCGCTATGAGGAACTCGTCCCCAAAGACGGCGTTTACATCACGCGCACGCGAGTTGGGCAGGAATGTTTTAACTCAGTGACCAATATTGGAAATCGCCCCACCTTCGGGGCCGATTCCTTTGCCATAGAAACTCATCTGCTTGATTTCCACCCCATAGAGTTGGCACCGGACACTGAGGTTGAGATTTACTTCCTGGACCGCTTGCGGGATGAGATCAAATTCCCGTCCGTGGAGGCGCTGCGCGAACAAATCGGCAGCGATGTGAAAAGGACCCAGCGCTATTTCCAATTATTGGAGCTGGCTGTCAAGTAGACCTGTCACGCGGCGCTCAATGTGTTGGTCTTGTCAGATGAGTCCCAGATGGTTTACTGATGTGGCAAGTAGCCAGATTCCAAAGGCAGTCTTCCGTCCACTTTCACCACATTGACCTGGTCGTTGATCGCACGAACCTCCACAAACCCCATGGCGCCCGGCATGGATCCTACTAGCTTCAGCACATCGGCATCCGAGTCCACTAAAGTAATCGTGCTGCTGTGCGCGGCAACGTGCGCCTGCAGTTCACTCGCCGACATTTTGGTCAGCCGTTGCAGGGTAAGCGTCTCCCCGGTTAAATCTTTCCGCAGGACGATCAAAATATCTCTTCCATCCGGCCACTTCTTTACATCCGCGCGGATGACCTTCGCCAGATGGGCGGACGTTATGTTTTCAATGTGGTTGTCCTTGTCCACCACGACTGCCAGGTGATGAGCGAAGCAAGGGGTCAGAAAAGACAACAGGAAGACAAACAGGAAGATCAGGCGAGAGAGTTTCATAAGCAAACCCTACCTCCGCTATGAGAGCAATTTGATCGTAACGCCAAGCTAACAAAGAATCGTGGGGTGAACTAGTAAAAACGACAGCCAAAAGTAAACAGTTTGTCAAAACGGAACATCGTTAGTAACTTACTCCGGTTCAAGCGCGATTGGTTTGCCCGATCCCCGTTCCGGTATCTGAACCACAAGAATTGCCGCCAGCACCATCAGAATTCCAACGGTCTGCAGCGTACGCAGCACCTCGCCCAGAACAATCGCGGCGATCACAATCGAAAATACCGGCTCCAGGCAGCTGACAATGATCGCCCGGGTCGGTTCCAGATGCTGCAATCCCGCGAAATAAAACGAAAACGGCGCGAGTACCGAGAGGATTGAGAACACGAGGAGAAAGACCCACTGGGCGCCCGAATAATGCGCAACGATGATCTTTCCGGGTGGATTTACCACGATCCAAAACAGGGCCGCCGCAAAGGTCGTGTACAACAATACGGTCCAGCGATCATATCGCGCCAGGATGTCGTGGCCGGCCACGTTGTAAAAAGAAAACGAAAATGCGGCAACCAGGGCAGCCGTGACTCCAACGACGTTCAATCGCAGGCCGCCCTTCCCAAATATCCCAATCACCATGGCGATTCCGCTGATCGCCAAAGCTACTCCCGCCAGGCGCTGTAGCGTTGGTTTCTGCAGACCGCGCAGCACCATGTACAGCAGGACCCACACCGGCGCTGTGTACTGAATAATGATTGCCGTCGCCACATTGGTTTTCTGAATGGCCAGATAATAAAAGTAGTTGGACGCCGCCACTCCCAACACTCCAAGCACCATTACTCGCCCTAAGTCGACAGCCGGTAAGCGCAATTTCTTCCAGCCCCGTCGCGGAACCAGAACCAACAGCAGCGCAAGCAATGAAAATGTAGTTCGACTCTGGGCGAGAATCAATGGCTCGATGTGCCCGAGCGTCTGCCCGCCCGGATGCAACCGTCCGGTAAACGCAGCCCTGCCAAGCGTGGCCGAGATGCCCCAGAACAAAGTGGCAGTGGCAATGTAGAGATATCCGCGGACGGGATGCGCTTGATTTGGCAATAGGATATGGGCCGTAAGGCTAGTCTATATATTCGATTTCGTAACTGATCTTGGCGGTCTTCTGCAGCATGGCCGAGACAGAGCAGTATTTCTCTTCGGAGAGACGCACCGCATCTTCGACTGCCTTGTGAGAAACCTTTCCGCCCACTTTGTAAGTCAACCTGGTCTCAGTAAAAACAGTTGGCGGTTCGGCAGCGCGTTCCGCGACCGCCGACACTTCAAGGCTGGAGAACGGCTCACGCTTCTTGCGCAGAATGCTGGCAACGTCGTATCCGGTGCATCCGCACAAACCTATGAGCACCAGTTCCACAGGGCTGTTACCGGTTGCTTTGTCGCCATCCACCGCAATCGAGTGGCCCGAATCGCCAAGGGCGGTGAAGCGTTGCTCTTCTTTCCAGGTGGCACGCGCTGTGATCACATTTACCTTCTATTGTCCGTCCGTGGTTCGGGATGAATCAGCACCCGGAACAGTTCGGGGGCTTTTTGCTTGATACGAATCTCAAGTTCGGTCTGAACATCGTGGACGCGCGAAAGTGGCAGCTCGTCCCCGAAAGTGCAGTGACAGGAAACGTAAAGCCGGTCTCGCACTCGCTTGATTTTGACATCATGAATATCGAGGATCTCCGGAAATTCCGCCGCGACCGCTTTTAAATCCTTCTCCAACTTGGCATCCCGCACAATCTCGTCCCCGGTCTCGATGGTCGAGGGCTCGCTCTCGATGTGAGTGAGGATCGAGGAAATTTCCGGCACATCGTGGCGGATTTCCGATTCCAGCAAACTCACGTGGTCGTGCGCCTCCTTCAAACTCAGTCGCTCATCGAGCTCCAAATGCTGTTCCACATGCAGGCGTCCTTTCAAGTCCTGGACACTGACATCATGCACGTTGAAGTTGTGGCGCGTGGCCACCGCCCGAACGCGGTCGAAAATGTTCTCGCTGAAGGATGCGCGCGGCACCGAGTGAACGACGACATCGGCATTGGGCAGAACATTTCGTACTGCCTCCGTGACCGCGTCCGCCAGTTGCTCGGAGCGCTGGAAAGTGACATTGCGGGCAAGACCAATGGAAAGATCCGCAAAGTAACGGTTCCCGGCCCGTCGGATCCGCACGCGGTCTACTTCGAGCAGTCCATCCACATTCCGCACCGCCGCGATAATTTTATTGCGCACGCCTGCGGGAGCGGCATCGAGAAGCGCGTCGACAGTTTTGAGGGCCAGCCGCGAACTTACATACACCACAACCCCAGCCACAAAAAGTGCGGCCACAGGATCGGCATCACGCAGCCATCCAATTCCGTACGCCTGTCCCAGCGACGACCGCCCCACCAGCACTAAGGTCAGACCGAGCACCACTACACCGCTGGACCAGATGTCGGTAGAAAAATGGAGCGCGTCGGCCTCCAGCGCCTGACTGTCGTATTTCTTGGCGATTCTTCCCAACGCGCGGGAACGCCAAAAGTCCACCGCCATGGAGAAAAACATAACCAGAAAGGCCGTCGCACCGGGCTCGATTTCCACGTGGTGGAAAAACAAGCGCTTGAACGCTTCGTACACAATCCACACGCAAGTCAGCAACAGCAAGCCCGTCTCAATAAAAGCAGAGAAATTTTCCACCTTGCCATGCCCGTACTGGTGGTCGGCATCAGCAGGCTTGTCAGAAACCCGTATCGAAAGTAGCGTGACGACCGCAGCAATCAGATCGAGCCCGGAGTGGGCTGCTTCCGAACGTAAGCCCAAACTGCGCGTGGTATATCCGACGACAATCTTCAGCGTGGTGATGGCAAGCGCCGCAATCACCGAATTCCACGCCACGGCTCGCTTCTCCGCGCGCATGGAACTCGAGCTATAGGCCGCCGGGGTTACGGGCATGACTGCATTATCGCCGTCCGCCAGGGGTTCCGCCAAGCAGCTTCTCTTGTCCGCGTTGGTCAAGAATGCACCAGCAACCGGCCTCCCAACCAGGCTGTGTGCTAGGATTTTCCCTGTCACTTCGATTTTTTCTGGAGGAATTATCAAGATGATTCAACATGTGTTGGTTTGTACACTTCTCGGGAGCTTAGTCTGGGGGCAGACGGCAGCTCCTGCACCGTCGCCGCAAAAACCAGCAACTGCCGCAAACGCAAGATCAAGCGAAGCTTCCAACCTGCCGCCTGACACGCCTGTAATCACGATCGAGGGAGTATGTGATCATTCGGCCACCGATAAAAGCGCGCCCTCGGGCTGCAAGACCGTAATCACCCGTGCAGAGTTCGAAGAGATTCTCGCTGCCATCGGGTCGAACATGCCTGCCGCTGCCCGCAGGCAGCTCGCGACTCGCTACGCCGGCGCTCTGGCGATGTCCCAAAAAGCGCATGAAATGGGTTTAGACCAGGGTCCGAAGTATGAGGAACTAATGAAGCTTCAGCGACTCCAGGTGACCGCCAGCCTGGTCAGTCAAGCTGTACAGCAAAAGGCTTCCGAAGTTTCTGATAAAGATATCGAAGACTATTACAACAAAAACCTCGCCGCGTATCAGGAAGCGACTTTCGAACGGCTATTCATTCCTCGCAATAAACAATTGGACCCACCGAAGGAAAAACTGACTGACGCAGAAAGTGCAAAACACCTGGAAGATGCGAACGCTGCCATGAAGAAGGAGGCCGACGCGTTACAGGCCCGTGCCGTTGCCGGCGAGGATTTCGCCAAGTTGCAAATGGAGGCTTATGAGTTTGCGGGACTCAAGAGCGCGCCTCCAACTCAGAAATTGAACAAGGCCCGGCGGAATAGTCTTCCTCCCACCCAAGCGTCGGCTTTTGATCTCAAGCCAGGCGAAGTCTCCCCCGTCATTGCGGACGTGAGCGGATACTTCGTGTTCAAGGTCGTGGACAAAGACATGCTCCCGCCAACTCAGGTTCATGATGAAATCTTGGGCTCATTGAAATCCCAGAATGTCAAAGACGCCATGCAGGCCTTGCAGAACTCTGGAACTGCCCAGCTCAACGATGAATATTTCGGCCCTGCGACACCATCCGGGCCGCAGGGCATGCCGGCTCCGCCCCTCCCGCCCCGGCCCGGCCCCAAGCCGCCGAGCCTCGGACCAAAATAATGGGGGAAATAATGGTGGAAGTGAGACCCACAATCGTTGTCACCGGGATCTCCGGCAACCTCGGACTGCGTTTGCTGCCGCACTTGGCGGGATTCCGGGTCATTGGTATCGACCTCAACCCGCCAAGAACTGACGGCCTTGCCCGGTTTGTGTCCATGGACTTGGGAAAGGAGGAATCGTGCCGCGAGCTGTTCCTGCTCCTGCGGGAATCCCTGCCCGTGGCCGTAATTCATTTAGCGTTCGTGATTGACCCAGTGCGCACCGGGATTCTCGATCTTGACAGCATGTGGCAGGTGAATGTGGCGGGCACGGCGCGCGTCATGGAGGCCGTGACCGAGGCCAACCGTGAGGATTCCATCGTGCAGAAGTTTATTGTCGTCAGCAGCGTGGCCGCTTACGGCTCCGATCTTCCGGAGCCAGTCACGGAGGACTTTCCCCTGGCGGGTCACACGCTTCCCTACGCCATCCACAAAATGGAGTCCGACAAAGTCGTCCAGCAACGCGCCCCCGCCCTGCGCGGATGCAGCGCCTACATGCTGCGTCCCCACATCTTCGCCGGGGCCAGTGTGGAGAATTATATTTTGGGAGCTTTCCGCGGCACTCCCAACGGCCGCAGCGAACGCGCCGCCAACATGCGCAGTAAGGGCAGACGTCTTCCCTGCATGCTGCCTTTCGGAAAACTCTATCCCGAAAAACGTCTTCAGTTTGTCCATGTGGATGACATGGCCCGATTGATTGCGCATATCCTGCGGAAAACCGATCCGGAATCGCAGCGCCTGACTATATTGAACGTCGCCGGCCGCGGCGAGCCACTGACTTATAAGCGTTGTATCGAGATGGCAAGAGCCAAGCTAGCGCGAGTCCCTGGGAAACGTGCCTTCCGCTTGGTCTTGCAGTTCTTGTGGAACTTCGGGATCTCAGCCATTCCACCAGACGCAATGCCCTACATGACCGGCGAATACATCATGAATACCGACCGCCTGCGTAAGTTCCTGGGTAGCAACTATGAGGATGTGATCCACTTCACCATCGCCGATGCTTTCGCCGATTGCTTCGCAAAGTATCCGAGCCAGCGGTAGAGCATTCGCCGAAGGGATAAAAGTTACGCACTCTACTTCCTGCCCCGGTACAATCCCGCAATCCCAAATGTGTAGGGCGTCCACGAAGCCTCACGGAAGCCGGCGCTGAGCATGCGCTCGATCATCTCCTCCGGCGCGGGAAACCTCTCTACTGACGCGGGCAAATAGGAATACGGTCCGCGGACGCCGGAAATCATCGTCCCTATCCTCGGAAGTACGTGCTTGAAATAAACTCGATACAGCGACCCCATCAGCCCCCCCGGCTCACTGAAGTCCAGAATGCCGCATTCCCCGCCGGGACGCAGCACACGCAGAATCTCGCGGAGCCCCGCATCGTAGTCAGTCAGGTTGCGGAAACCGAACGCCGAGGTCACCAGATCGAAATACGCATCTTGGAAGGGCAAATTCAGAGCGTCAGCTTCTACCCAGCGCAAATCCGTTCCTTTGGATTTCTCGCCAGCTCGCTGCAGCATGGCATGAGAAAAATCCACGCCCAGAATCCTTGCCGCTGACTTGCCTGCCTTCCGGCGCAACGCGAACGTCATGTCACCGGTGCCGCAGCAAAGATCCAGAACCTGCGCCTCCGCGTGTGCCAGAATTGCGGCAAAGCTTCGTGCCGTACGGTTCCACCATAACCGGTCGACATTCAAAGACAACACGTGATTCAGCAGATCGTAGCGTGGCGCTATCGAGGTGAACATCTGCCGCACCGCGCGGGCGGCCGACTCTTGATCGCTGGCTCCCTCCGGCGAAGCGCCCATAACAACGGTTTTAGAAATATTGTTCAATTGGTAAACCAACAAACCTTGTGATCCTGAGCGCAGCGGAAATTGCGCGAAGCGCACTTGCTGCCGAGTCAAAGGACCCCTACGACTCAGCCCTAAAGATTCAATTCTTACGTGACGAGGCCTTCGCGCTCCCAGACAGCCGCCGCAATTCATCCACGGCGTTGATCACGACCTTCTCCGGCACGTCCTTTGCGATCTCGACCTTACCGATCGCTCTTGGCAACACAAAGTGGACCACGCCAGCGCTCGTTTTCTTGTCGACTTGCAAAAGGCGCTGAATACTCTTACTGCGAGCCTCAACTTTCGGCAGCGGGCCCAATCCGAGCACTGCCTCGTTGATCCGCCGCCCAACTTCGGCTGGCAGATGACCGCCTGCAACCGCAATGTAATTCGCCGCAATCATTCCCCACGCAACGGCCTCCCCGTGAAGGAAGCGGCGATACCCGCTGGCAGCCTCGAGCGCGTGCCCAATCGTGTGTCCGTAATTCAGGATTCGCCGCAGCCCGCCTTCGCGTTCGTCCTGGGAAACCACCTCAGCTTTAAGTTCCACTGATTCCGCGATTACCCATTCCAGAGCAGCCGCATCCCGCCGCAATGCTTTGCTGGAAATTTTCTCTAGGCGCTCAAACAATTCAGGTCTCCCGATCACTCCAGCTTTCAGTGATTCATACAACCCGGCGCGAAACTCACGCTCAGGCAAAGTAGACAGGACGACCGGATCGATGAGAACCAAACGCGGCTGATGAAATGTTCCAACCAGATTCTTGCCAGTGCGCAGATTGACACCGGTCTTGCCGCCAATGGCCGCATCCACCTGCGCCTGCACGGTGGTTGGGATCTGCACAAGTTCGACGCCTCGCATGTAGACCGACGCCAGCATCCCCGCCACATCGCCGACCACGCCACCGCCGAATGCAACGATCACGGCACTACGGTCCGCACCGAGCCCCGTCAGTTTCTCCGCCAATTCTTCGACCGTTGATAGTTTTTTGTAGCGCTCGCCATCATTCATCTCAACGAAAGTCGATCTGAATCCCGCGACGGAGAGTGCAGCCAACAATTTCTTACCCCACGTGCGACGCACCGGGGGGACGGTGATGACGAACAGTCGCTCGCGACCGCCTAGGATCTCGCGAAGATATGCACCCGCTCGTGCCAGCGCGCCGTTTTGTATTAAGGCTTCATACGGACGAGGCAGCACACGGATGGACACGCGAGTCATGGCTTTCCATCATAGCGTACCCATCGCCGCGGCCGCCGGGTGGCTACGTGTTACCATTTTTGTGAATGCAGCCCGTGCCAGCCGAAACCGATTTCTTGGTCATTGGGGCCGGCGTAGCCGGACTGCGTGCGGCCATCGAGCTGGCCCCTTCGGGCCGAGTTGTGGTTTTGGCCAAGCGCGAAGTCACCGATTCCAATACCCAATGGGCCCAGGGCGGCATCGCTGCTGCACTCAGCGACGAAGACGAAATTAGTCTTCACCTCCAGGACACTCTTAACGCCGGCGACGGCCTTTGCAATCCTGAAGCCGCCAAGGTTCTCGTCGAAGAAGCCCCGGAGCGCATCGAAGAGCTTATTCAATGGGGCACCGAATTCGACCGACAGGGCACAAAGCTGACCTTCGGCCGCGAGGGCGCGCATAGCCGCAACCGCATTCTGCACGCCCATGGCGACTCCACCGGGCGCGAAATCCTGCGCGCTCTTTACGCCAAAGCCAAGACGTTAAAGAACATTTCCGTCCGCGAGTTCGAATTCTCCACCGACCTGCAAGTCAGCGACCGCGTCTCGGGCATTCATCTGATCGACGAACTCGGCGAGCGCCGTCAACTCAGAGCTCCCGCCGTCTTGCTGGCGACGGGCGGCATGGGGCAGCTTTACAGAAACACCACCAATCCCAGTGTCGCCACGGGCGACGGTGTCGCCATGGCCTTTCGCGCCGGAGCCGAAGTCAGTGACATGGAGTTCGTTCAGTTTCATCCCACGGCGCTCTACTTGAAAAACGCTCCTCGTTTCCTACTCTCCGAAGCTTTGCGCGGCGAAGGCGCATATTTGCGCAATCTCGAACTCCACCGGTTCATGCCCAAATACCATCCCATGGGTGAACTGGCTCCGCGCGACGTAGTAGCCCGCGCCATCATGCACGAGTTGGAAGTGAGCCGCGTCAAGGATCCCGTCGCCTATCTCGATCTCACGCACTTGGATTCAGAAACAATTAAGATTCGCTTCCCGCGCATTTACGCCACCTGCCTGCAGTACAACATTGATATCACCGCCGAGCTCATCCCCATCCGTCCCGCGGCCCACTACGCCATGGGCGGAGTACGCACCGATCTCGAAGGCCGCGCCACGATCGCGGGTCTCTATGCCGCAGGCGAGGCCGCTGCCACCGGCGTACATGGCGCCAATCGTCTGGCCAGCAATTCTCTGTTGGAAGGATTGGTCTTCGGCGCCCGCGCAGGACGAGCGATGCGGGACGCACTGCGGCAAACTGCACCTGGATCAGACGCGAGTACATCTGTCGCAGTTTCAAACCATCCCAACGATGCGCTCAGCGAAGAACTGGTTCGCGAGATCCAGGATTTGATGTGGAAGGATGTAGGAATCGTCCGTACTGGAACCGGATTGAAGCAGGCCATTCAACGCTTAGACGAAATCAGTTCTCGCGTCGCTCATCCCCAAACCCGCCGCGCTCACGAAGTCCAGAATCTGCATCTCGCTGGCTTGCTTGTCGTACGGTCCGCATTGGCCCGCGAGGAAAGCCGCGGCGCCCACTACCGCACCGATTTCCCTATCCATAACGATGCGAAGTTTCTCAAGCACTCGATTCTCAAAGGCAGCTCCATCCGCTTTGCTTAGAAGTCTTGCTTCCACAGGCTTTTTCCCTAGCTCTTCCTCGGTGTCCTCTGCGTTCTCAGCGGTCAAACCATCTGCTTCTTCGGAAAGAACACCGACGTCAGCACCGCAACCACCAGAATCCCTGCCACCACTCCCAAGGCCATCACTGTCGGCATCTCGTAATAATGCACGGCCAGCATCTTGCCCCCGATAAAAACCAGCACCGTAGCCAGGCCGTAATGCAGATACTCAAACATCTCCATCATGCCCGCCAGGGCAAAGTACATAGAGCGCAATCCGAGGATGGCAAAAATATTGGATGTGTAAACCACCATGACATCAAGCGTGATCGCCAGTACCGCTGGAATGGAATCGACGGCGAGAAGTAAATCCGCGGTCTCAATCACCACCAGGACCACGAGCAGCGGCGTGGCATAAAGAGCAGGGCGCCGTACGAAAAACTTGTTCCCTGCGTAATCCTCGGTCACTGGGACCCATCGCCGGAACAGTCGCAGAGCAAGATTCTTTTCCGGGTGAATCGCCGCATTCTCCTCGACAAACAACTTGACCCCGCTGAAAACCAGGAATGCGCCAAACACATAAGTAATCCAGTGAAACTTCTGCATCAGTCCCACCCCCGCCACAATAAACGTGGCGCGCATGATGACCGCACCCAGAATTCCCCAGAATAAGACCTTGTGCTGATATTCCGCGGGCACACGAAAATAGCGGAAAACCAATAGAAAGATAAAGAGATTGTCGACGCTAAGAGATAGCTCAACAACGTATCCAGTAACAAATTCCAATGCAGGCGTGTGACCACGCCAGAAGTAAAGCAGGACCGCCAACCCGCCCGCCAGAGCAATCCACAACAGGCTCCAGGCCAGTGCCTCACGAAACGTGACCGCGTGCGGACGCCGGTGAAAGACCCCGAGGTCGAGGACCAGCACGGACGCCACGAACAAATTGAAGAGAATCCAGAAAAGTAGATGGTTCAATTGGGAGCCATTCCCATGCCGACTGAAGGTCTGTCAGAGAAAATTAGAAATGAAAATCAGGGAAAGAGCAAAAGACTATCTGAAGTATGGAACGCCGCAAACTACCGCTTATCCAACATCTGCACCGTCTTCAAAATCACATTGCCGACGATTTCCAGGCTCTTGGGGCTCAGTTTGTCGACCGTGTCCTCAGTCGTGTGGTGAAAAACGTTGTTATAGCCGTAGTCCAGGTCGATGAGGTCCGCACTGGGAACACCGCGCTGCACGAACGGGATATGGTCGTCCTGGATGGGAATCTCGCGTCCGAAAAAATGAGACTGATAGCCCAACCGTGTTGCCGACTGGTAGATCATGTCTTCAAGCCAGGGCGTGGAATTCTGGTCATGTTCAATGTTGAGGTCGGCGTCGCCGATCATGTCAGCAAGCAGAAACGCTTTGATCTTTTTCAGGGTCCCGTCATCCTGCCACTTCTGTGCCAGGTGGCGAACGCCGTAAAGGCTATCCGTGTCGCTCCATTGCTTCATGGCTTCTTCTGCGTCATCCCATAACAGCCACACGCTGTAGCCATCACGCGGCTTTCCTTTCATCTCGCCGCGCAACTGATTCGCTAGTTCGAGCAGCAAGGCGCTGGAAGATGCACCGTCATTCGCGCCGATGAATGAAGTATTCCGCAAAGGATAGTTCGTGTCGTAATGGCTGGCGATCACGATAATGCCGTCGTGCGTGCCAGGAAACTTTGCCATGATGTTTCGAACCGGGAACTTCCCCTCGGAAGTGTCCACGCTGAAAGCGTCATCCTCCACCGAATCGCCCTTGAGGTGGGCATAGATGTAATCTTCCACTCTCTTGTGATTGGCGCTGCCGATGGGACGCGGGCCAAACGCCACAATCTCCTTCACATACTGCATGGCGCGGGCTGAATTGATGGATAGTGCGGGCCCGGAATCCGCAGCGGCTGTGGCAGCATCTGCCGGCGCAACCGTGGAAGCCGACACGCTCGCCGGTGCAGGTTGCTTGGCCGCTTCTCCAGACTTCTGTGCGCAAGCAGTCAAAGCCAAAGATAGAGCCAGCAACAGAGTCAGGAATCCTGTGGTTGAGAAATTTCTGTCCTGGTTATCACGATCCACATCGTCGGTCGTTGACGTTATGCCCGCCCTCATCATCTCCGTCCCTTCCGCGCCTGTCGCGCCGTGCGCTGTTTGGGATGCACGAACCACGCGATCGCAATGCTCAACACATAAAGCACGACCATGGGCGCGGCAAAAATGCACATGCTTGTAATGTCCGGCGTGGGAGCAATGGCGCCGGCCACAACGAAAATCCCCAGAATTGCATAGCGCAAGTTCTTCCACATCCACCCGGCGCTCACCACTCCCATGAGTGCCAGAAAAAATATTAGAATGGGCAGCTCGAAAATCAATCCCAGCCCCAGAATGACGGTGAGAAATAAATCCGTATATTCCCGGATTGTGATCATGGGCTGAAATTGCTTGCCAAAGTCGATCAGGAATTGGAGCGCTTGCGGGTAAACAATCTTAAAGCCAAAATAACCGCCCGCAATAAAGAGCGCGATGGTCGAGAACATGAACGGGAATACATATTGCTTCTCGTTGCGATAAAGTCCCGGCGAGATAAACATCCATACTTGATACAGGACCACGGGCGAAGCGACAAATATTCCTGCTACGAGCGCAATCTTCAAATACAGGTTAAACGGCTCGATCGGGTTCAAATAAACTAGTTTGTCCGATAACCCATTGCGGTGCAGGGCCTCCATGATGGGACGCTGCATCACATCGAAGATTCTCACGTGAAAGCCCCAGCACGCGCCGCACCCAATGGCGACCGCAATGATCGAATGAATGAGCCGCTTCCGCAGTTCCTCCAGGTGCTCCAGGAAACTCATTGCTGGCAGGAAACGCGACGTTTCGTTCGAATCTTGTTCCGGAGTGTTCTCAGGCATCGGGTGCCTTGACGGTCGCAGTTTCGGGTTCGACTTGGTGGGTCGGTTCCAGGATTACTTCTCGGGTCGGCTCCAAAGTAGATTGCGGGCTTGCTTCTGCACTCTGCTCAATCGCCGGTTGCGGCCCCACACTCAGTTCCGCTCGGGGCGACGATGACACCACCGATCCTTCTGGCTGACCAATCGGTGGCAGAATTTCCAGTTTTTTCTCTTTCACATCCAACTGAGAGACTTCTGCCTCAATTTGCGCCCTGAACTCGTTGGAGGCGCGCTTGAATTCATTCAATACCTTCCCGATTTGCCGCGCCAGTTCAGGCAGTTTCTTCGGCCCGAAGAAAAGGAGTGCCAAAACAAAAATGACAACACTGTCCCCAAAACTCATATCTTTGCATGATACTGCGGGAGCAGATTAGCGGCAATCAAGAGTAGCTAACCACATTGCCGATCGAGGTAAAACTCTCATCTGCGAAATGTTAAAAAATGGTCGTCAAACGGAGGCCATAACTGCGCGGAGGCCCGATCGCATTCCCAGAAAACAACCCGGCGAAATCAATCACGTTGATCCCGTTGTTGATGTTCTCGACGTCAGCTTGCAAGCGCATACTGACGTTATCCCGCTGCCACAGATCGGCGCCCACCGAGCCGTTGAGAGAGAGCGCTGGCCTCGCCCGGCCGTCAACAAAATTCACCCGGTTGACAATCTGTTGTCCATACTGCGCCACCGCTTCCTGCTGATTGCCATCGAATTCAACCGGCAGGCCCGTTCCGTAGTCGCCGCCGAACGCTGCCCAAAGCCGCGGCGCAAACTGGTAGCGGAATCGGGCCCGTACGGTGTGGCGCTGGTCCTGTGAATCAAAAAACCGACCATGCAGATCGTTAAGGGCGTTAGTCGCGTCTTCACCCAGAAAGAGCCCTCCCGTGACCGGAAGATGCACCGTACCCACTTGGTAGGAATAACTCACAAACCCCGACAGCCTGCCCCAATGCGGAAGCTCAATTTTCCCCTCGGCCCCGTAGATGTTCGCATCGCGGAACGCGATGGGGAAGCTGACGGACGTACTTAGCAATTGATCATCATCGGCGTAGTTGTTCACCGCACGGTCGAAGCCATTCACGTCTACTTTGAACTTTTGCCAAAAACCCTTGGTCAATCCCACCTCGTAGTAGTTGCCATGCGAGGGTTCCACCGGCAGCCGCAAAACCGCGGGATTCAGCGAGACCACCTGCGATGAACTGGCAATCAGGATGTTTTCAAACCCAGGTGTTTGGAAGACCCGGTCATAAGCGGCATGAAGAACCAGATCAGCCCAAGGAAAGTATCGCGCAATTCCCAGACGCGGGCTTACTGCGTTCTGGTTCACCAACAATTGATAGTGGTCCCAGCGCAGGCCTGCGCTGACGGTCCACTTGCCCAGACGAATTTGGTCTTGAACGAACGCCGATTGCTCGAGATCGGCACGTGTGCCAAAGAAATTGAACGTCGCAGGAGTTCCCGGATCGAATTGCGTGAAGTCTGTGATTCTGTCGCTGAAGGCCTCATTGATATAGGTGAGATCGCCTTCGAAGCCTGCCTTCCATGCATGAATACCGTGATGGATGGAGAGCGTCCCTTTTAAATATTCTTCGCGGAAACCCCGGTCCTGAGAAGCAACAATAGGCGTTGACTCCGGATTTGAGGTCAAACCACGAACGTCCTCCCTTCCCATCGCGCGGAATTCGCCCAGAACGTTGGCAGAAAAAACATGCTCATAGGACAAGATGCCCAGCGTTTCAAAATTGTCCCCGTTCTGCTCCTGATCGGCAGCCTCCTGAAGTTGTTCGTTGGGAATTTCAAATCGCGATAGCTCGCGCCGCAGGATCACGCCGATCCGGTCTTTCTCCGTGAGATCGCGTTCATAGTGGACCGCGAAATCTCCGGTGGTCCCCGTGTTTGTGTAATTCTGGAGAACAGGGGGATTGAGATACCGCGAAGTCATGCCGCCATCCGCACTGACTCCCAGCGTATTTTGCCCCCATGTGTACTGCGTCAGAAGGTACCCATCGGCCGTACCGAAACTTCCGCCGGAGAGTACAGACGTCCCGTGAAACCCGGGACGCGAATCCCTCACCGTATCGATCTCCACCACGCCCCCCATTTTTCTTCCGTACTCGGCAGGAATTCCGGCGGTGTAGATGCTCATGGACTGTACGTCATCCGCTTCAGTCTCCGGGCCAAAACTTGGCGAGCGGTTGTCGGTCAACGGAATTCCGTCCACCACGAATTGGGTTTGATATTCAGAACCTCGGGGATGTAGCACGGCATTGCCTTCATAGAGCCATCCTGGTTGCGAATTCACCAGATCCATCAGCGAACGACCAGGCAGTGAAGAAGTCCGGGCTTCGATGGTGTCTTTACCGATTCGGTTGATCGTTCCCGCACGATGTGGATCCACCAAAGTTTCTGTCGCATTGACCGTCACGGAGCTAGTCGTCGAGGCAACACCCAGCGTCGCATGGTATTCGGCGGGAACGGCGGAGCGGAATTCAATCGGACCTTCAAAAGTTGCGAACCCTTCGCGCTGAACCCGCAGTAGGTAAATGCCGAAAGGCAGTCGCTTCGCTACCAGATGTCCCGCTTCATCAGTGGTGAAGCTTTGCCGGAACTGGTTGGCCTCGCTGACCAGTTCGACCTCGCTTTTTACTCCTAGCCCATCGCGGTCGGTCACTTTCAGACGCAATTCACCGCTATTGCTTTGACCAAATAAAGGGATGGCCATAAAGCACAACAAGGCCAAATATCCCTGAATCGTGTGTCTCCGGTGCTTTACCAATACAGACCCCGAGTGGATCCATCTTCAGGGTTCATTCTCGCATAAAGTCCGCGCGAAACCCGGTGTTCCGGATGCATCGCTTACCAAAGTCAGTGCATCCTATGTAACTGAGACAGATAGCTTTTTGGTTACCTTCTGGCCGGGAAACCGTCTAAAAGATGCCGCACCGCATGCTATACTGCGCTCATAAGCGGTGTGCAGGGCGTTTCGTCTCTACCAAACAAGCCCCGCACCAAGGAAACTGAAGATGGCTAGCAGTTCTCGTCGTTCTCTTTTCGTGATCGTCGTATTCCTTGCAATCTGCGGTTTCCTGGGCGTGTTGTTTGCCCAGAAGAACCCTGACGTGGCCCCCAGCGCTGATTCTGACGTCAGCCAAAGCCTACAGCAGTTCGCTACCGTTTACGATATGGTGGAGCAGAACTATGCCGAGCCAGTGAACGCCGACAAAGCCATCTACAACGGCGCCATTCCCGGCATGTTACACGTGCTCGATCCCCACTCCAATTTCTTTGATCCCAAGGCTTATGCCCTGCTGCGCGAAGATCAGCGCGGCAAGTATTACGGCGTGGGCATGACGGTCGGCCCCCGCAACAATAAGGTCATCGTCATCGCTCCATTTGTGGGTACGCCTGCTTACCGCGCCGGCATTCACCCCGGAGACATCATCGTCGCCGTCGATGGCAAACCCACCGACAACATGACCACTGGCGATGTTGCCGATCTGCTCAAAGGGCCGAAGGGTACGACCGTTCACATCACCATCATGCGCGAAGGCGCGGATAAGCCGCTCGACTTTGCTGTGGTGCGTGACGAGATTCCACGTTACAGCGTCGATCTGCACTTCCTGATCAAGCCCGGCATCGGCTACATTCACGTTTCCGGCTTTCAGGAGACCACCGAGCACGAAGTTGCCGACGCGCTCGACGAAATGGGCGACTTGAAAGGGCTGATTCTCGATCTTCGCCAGAATCCCGGCGGCCTGCTCAACGAAGGCGTGGGCGTTGCTGACAAGTTTCTGCACAAGGGACAACTCATCGTTTCCCATCACGGCCGCTCGTCCCCGGAAAAACGTTACACCGCTGCTCACGGCAATGGCGGCAAGGATTATCCTCTGGTCGTGCTTGTCAACCGTGGCACGGCATCCGCTGCTGAAATCGTCGCTGGCGCAATTCAGGACCACGACCGCGGACTGATTGCCGGCGAAATCACCTTCGGCAAAGGTCTGGTGCAGACTGTTTATCCCCTGTCCGAAAACACTGGCCTGGCTCTCACCACCGCCCATTACTACACTCCAAGCGGACGCCTGATCCAACGTGATTACGCCAATGTCTCGCTCTATGACTATTATTTCGAGCGTCCCAACGAGAACGACGTCGCGAATAAAGAAGTGAAGCTCACCGACAGCGGCCGCACGGTATACGGCGGCGGTGGCATCACGCCCGACGTAAAAATCGAGACGCCCAAGAGTGATCACTTTCAGGATTCGTTACTACAGCATTACGCTTTCTTCAATTTCGCCCAGCACTATGTCGTGAGCCATCATCCGACCAAGAGCTTTGAAGTGGATGACGTCACCCTGCAGGAGTTCCGTAAATTCCTCGACAGCGAAAAGATCCCCTATACCGAAGCCGAGTTGATGCAGGACAATGACTGGGTACAAAACAATATCAAAACCGAGATCTTCGTGGACTCTTTTGGTCAGGAAGAGGGACTGAAAGTCAGAGCGGAAGGTGATCCCGAAGTCGTCAAGGCCCTCGATCTACTGCCCCAGGCCAGGCAGTTAGCGGAGAGCGCGCGAAAAGTGATCGCCCAGCGAACCAACGCGAGCGCCCTCAACCGCTAATTCACCGGCAGCACCCACCTAGGGACAGGCGCCCTCGCCTGTCCAGGGGCGCGGCCCCATAAGCGCTAACTTAAGAACTCGAATATTTGCATGCCTGGAAACTCTGCTCGGAGCATGGGCTAACGCTGAACAGAACTGGAAGGTGAAGCGCGCCGCGCACAGGACTTTGTCTTCTGCCACTTCCGATTCGGTTTGCGCCGATGGGCTAAAATGACGGGGCTTGGAGGATTCCATGCGTGAACGCCGCTTCCTGATCTTGTACGCCCTTCCGTTCCTTCTCCTTCCTAGCGTTTACGCCCAACGGGCCGCTTCGTTGTCGCCGCTGGTGCAGAAGTACGTACGAGTGAGCGCGCCCAAAGTAGTGTTAGAGCACGTGCGAGTGATCGACGGCACGGGACAACCCGCCGTTGGAGACCGGAACGTGGTTATCGAGCGGGGCAAGATCACGGCGCTCGATGCAGGTTCAGATACTCCGGCCGCCGACGGAACGACGGTCCTCGACCTGCGCGGATATACGGTGATGCCGGGAATCGTCGGCATGCACAATCACCTCTTTTATGCCGCCGAGCCTAATGGTGATAGCAATTGGAACTCCGAGCCGCCGTTGCTGCTGCCACAGATGACATTCTCTGCGCCTCGTCTCTATTTGGCCGGCGGCGTGACCACGATGCGCACTACGGGAAGCGTTGAGACTTACACCGACCTGAATTTGAAACGCGCGATTGAGGAAGGTAAGCTG
>Ga0182024_10006862_pt1 | contig 24802 bp, 25 predicted proteins | sample P32metaG_FD_120480 | JGI IMG/M metagenome (GOLD analysis project Ga0182024, IMG submission 120480) | Permafrost microbial communities from Stordalen Mire, Sweden - P3-2 metaG (Illumina Assembly) | ecosystem: Environmental > Terrestrial > Soil > Wetlands > Permafrost | place: Sweden: Stordalen...
CCCCTGCCTGCGGCCGGGCGGATCCTGTCGGACCCGGGTCCTACAGTGGGAAGGGTGGGTAAGCAAACGGCCGTCGCCGCTGTTACCAGGGGAGTGAGCGACGCGCACCTGACCCGGCGAGTGACCTGCCGCCGGCCAGCGCGTCCGGAGGGGGATCCGTGCGCCCGGTAACCGACCTGCAGCGCCGCGTGGCCCCGTTCGAGGTCATCACGGACATGGTCCCGGCGGGTGATCAGCCGCAGGCGATCGCGGCGATGGAGAAGCGAGTCCGGTCCGGCGTCAAGGACACCGTGCTGCTCGGCGCGACCGGCACCGGCAAGACCGCGACCATCGCCTGGCTGGCCGAGAAGCTGCAGCGGCCGACTCTCGTGATGCTGCCCAACAAGACGCTCGCCGCGCAGTTCGCCAACGAGCTGCGCGAGATGCTCCCGAACAACGCGGTCGAGTACTTCGTCTCCTACTACGACTACTACCAGCCAGAGGCGTACGTACCGCAGACCGACACCTACATCGAGAAGGACTCGTCGATCAACGACGAGGTGGAGCGGCTCCGGCACTCGGCGACGAACTCGCTGCTCACCCGGAGGGACACGATCGTGGTGGCGTCGGTGTCCTGCATCTACGGCCTGGGCACCCCGCAGGAGTACGTGGACCGCATGCTCAGGCTGCGGGTGGGCGGCACGATGGACCGCGATGCCCTGCTCCGCAAGCTCGTCGGCATGCAGTACGCCCGCAACGACCTGGCCTTCACCCGCGGCACTTTCCGGGTACGCGGCGACACGATCGAGATCATCCCCGTCTACGAGGAGCTCGCCGTCCGGATCGAGATGTTCGGCGACGAGGTCGAGCGGCTGATGACGCTGCACCCGCTGACCGGCGAGGTGATCACCGAGGACGAGGAGCTGTACGTCTTCCCGGCCACGCACTACGTCGCGGGGCCGGAGCGGATGGAGCGCGCGATCGCCGGCATTGAGGTCGAGCTTGCCGACCGGCTCGCCGAGCTGGAGCGATCGGGCAAGCTGCTGGAGGCGCAGCGGCTGCGCATGCGCACCACCTACGACGTCGAGATGCTCCGCCAGATCGGCAGCTGCTCCGGCATCGAGAACTATTCCCGGCACATCGACGGCCGCGCGCCGGGCTCGGCTCCGAACACGCTGCTCGATTACTTCCCCGAGGACTTCCTGCTCGTGATCGACGAGTCGCACGGCACGGTGCCGCAGATCGGCGCCATGTACGAGGGCGATGTATCCCGCAAGCGGGTGCTGGTCGAGCACGGGTTCCGGCTGCCAAGCGCGATCGACAACCGGCCGCTCACCTGGGAGGAGTTCGGCGACCGGATCGGCCAGACGGTGTACATGTCGGCCACTCCCGGTCCGTACGAGCTGCAGCGGGTCGGCGGCGACGTGGTCGAGCAGGTCATCCGTCCGACCGGGCTGATCGATCCGCAGGTGATCGTCAAGCCGACCAAGGGCCAGATCGATGACCTGGTGCACGAGATCAGGGAACGGGCCGAGCGCAATGAGCGCATCCTGGTGACCACCCTGACCAAGAAGATGTCCGAGGACCTGACCGACTACCTGCTGGAAGGCGGCATCCGGGCCAGGTACCTGCACAGTGAGGTCGACACGCTGCGCCGGGTCGAGCTGCTCCGCGAGCTGCGCCTCGGCGAGTACGACGTGCTGGTCGGCATTAACCTGCTCCGCGAAGGGCTCGACTTGCCCGAGGTGTCGCTGGTGTCGATCCTGGACGCGGACAAGGAGGGCTTCCTCCGGTCCGGGACCTCACTGATCCAGACGATCGGCCGTGCCGCCAGGAACGTGTCCGGCCAGGTGCATATGTACGCGGACAAGATGACCCCGTCGATGCAGCGGGCGATCGAGGAGACCGACCGGCGGCGCGCCAAGCAGGTCGCCTACAACACCGAGCGCGGCCTCGATCCGCAGCCGCTGCGGAAGCGGATCGCCGACATCCTCGACCAGCTTGCCCGCGAGGACGCCGACACCGAGAAGCTGATCGGCGGATCGGGCCGGCAGCAGAGCCGCGGCAAGGCGCCAGTTCCCGGCCTGTCGTCGCGGGCGCGGGCAGGCGGCCGCGCGCCCTCCGGCGGCACCGCGCCGGACGCGGCCGGCGGCCCGCCGCGGGAGGAGCTTGTCGCGCTGATCACTGGCCTGACGGAGCAGATGCACACCGCCGCGGCCGAGCTGCAGTTCGAGATCGCGGCCCGGTACCGGGACGAGATCAGGGAACTGAAGAAGGAATTGCGCGGCATGCAGGCCGCAGGCGTCTGACCGGCGGCCCGCCAGGACCGGCGGGTGGAACGGCCGTCCCCGTCCCCGCTGAGTTCACTCGCCCGGCTGAGCGCATTCGCCCGGCTGAGCGGTCGGCAAGCCAGTTAGCATTTCCGGGAACCGGCGGCAGGCCCGCGCCGTCCAATGTGCGGTTGGGTAACACGGACCTCCACGATGACCGGCCACGCGATGGCGGACCGGCCAGGGAAAGAGAGAGTCATGGGTTTGTCGAATTCGCGGAGCGGCGCGGCCGGCAGGCGGGAACTTGCGCGCGCTGCCCTTCTTCTCATCCCGCTCGCGCTAGCCGCCTGCGGGAGCGTCGTGGCGGGCGGCGGTTCCGGCTCGGCCGGCTCGGCTGCATCACCGGCCGTCAGGGCGGTGCGGCCGGGGGCCTTGTGCGCTGACCAGGGCACCGTCAATCACCTGGTGGTCACGCGCAAGGGCATCGTCAACCACGTGCAGGCGCAGCGCTTCGCTTTCCCTGCCGTCGTCACCGTCACGTCGCCGGCCCAGGCCCGGGCCGTGGCCAAGGCACTGTGCGCGCTTCCGCCGGGGCCGACGGGCATCACCAACTGCCCGGCCGACCTGGGCATCAGCTACCAGCTGAGGTTCGCCGCGGACGGGCAGCACTTCCCTGTCGTCACCGTCACGTCGACCGGCTGCGAGATCGTCTCGGGCGCAGGCAAGATCCGGACGATCGCCAAGACGCCCGGCTTCTGGTTCGTGCTCGGCAAGGCCATGCGGCTGGATGCCCTGGGCGCCCAGAAGACGTTCGCCGGCACGTCCAAGGGCGGGAAGCACTGCGCGCCGACCTCGACCGCGATGGCCCAGTCCGGCAACTGCCCGGGCAGGCACCAGCCTGGCTGACCAAACGCGCTAGCCGGCCGCGCGGAGCCCGCGCGGCCGGCCTTGTGCCTGCACGGTCCCGCGCGGTCTCCGCCCGGCGCCCGTGCAGAGCCCGCGCGGCCGGCCCCTGCCCCCGGCCGGCCTGCGCGGCGCCCGCCCGCCCCGCGGCGCCCGCCCCTGCGGCGCCCGTGGCGTCAGCCAGGCACATGGCGGGGGAGAATGCAGGGCCAAGCTATCCAAAGTGGTGCAAATCAGGTCACTGGGGCCTGACTGAGCGGCGCAAAGCAGAACACGTGCAGCCGCCATGGCCGGAATCACCCCACTGGTCCGATGCGTCAGATAACGTCCGTTGTGACGCGGGTTGGAGGTCGGCACGCCCGCCTCCGGATGCGCCCGCAGCGGGCTGCCAGCGCCGACAGCTGGGGGTGTCGGCGTGGCCTGGGTGATGTTCGACTACGGCGGCGTCATGTCACGCTTTCCGTCGGAGCAGCATATGACCAGCCTGGCGGGAATCGCCGGTACCTCCGTCCGGCGCCTGACTGATGCCTACTGGCAGCGGCGGCCAGCCTACGACCGGGCAGACATGGACGCGGACGCCTACTGGCAGCAGGTAGGCCTTCTCGTCGGCCGCAGCCAGGCCTACAACGAGGCCGAGGTCGCGGAGCTCACCCGCCTGGATACCGACTCCTGGCTGCATCTCGAGGGCGGCACCGTGGCGCTGATCGAGGAGCTGGCCCTCGCCGGGCACCGGCTCGCGGTGCTGTCCAATGCGCCAGTTGAGATCGCTGATGCTATTGCCGGGCTCCCGGTGGCCCGGCATTTCGAGCACCTGATTTTCAGCTGTCAGCTGAAGATGGCCAAGCCGGACCCGGAGTGCTTCGCCGGCGCTCTCGCCAAGCTGGGAGCCACGGCCGTGGAAGTGATCTTCATCGACGACCAGCCAGATAACGTTACCGCGGCGGTGACCTTGGGGATGCGGTCCATCCGTTTCACCGGCCCCGGCCAGGCGCGGGCGCTGCTGACCCAGCTGCTGGCCCGCAACCGGTGGTAGCCGCCCAGCCACCGCCGTGCCGGAAAGGTGACGCCCGCACTGGTGTCGGCGGCCTAACCGTCGAAGCTGCGGCGTAGGGTCGTATCCGTGCTGGCGAGCCTCGTAGCTGCCATGGTGGCTGCGCTCTGCTACGGAATCGCCGCGGTGATGCAGGCCATAGCTGTTCGCGCGGCGAGCCTCCGGCCTGCTCATTCGCCAGCCGAGACGGTGCTGACCGGCGTCGACCCCGGTCTCGTGGTGCGGATGCTGCACCAGTGGCGATTCATCGCCAGCCTCGGCATTGACCTGGTCGGCTTCCTTGCCCAGCTCGTGGCGCTGCGGCGGCTGCCGTTGTTCGCGGTGCAGGCCATGATCGCGGCGAATCTCGCGGTCACGGCGGTGTTCGCTTCCTGGCTGATGCAGATCATGCTCACCTGGCGGGAATGGCTGGCGGTCGCGGGCGTGGTGACCGGCGTTGGCCTGCTGGGATCCTCGGCGGGCTCCCAGGGCGCGGCCCGGGTGGGCTCGGCCTTCCAGCTGGGGCTGATCGTCGCGGTGGCCGGTATCGCGCTGGCCGGCCTGGCGGCTGCCCGGCTGCCGAATCCGGCGCGGACCCCGGTGCTCGGGGCGGTGGCCGGGCTCGGGTACGCCGTGCTGGCGGTCGCGGCCAGGATCCTGCCCGGGTTCTCGCCGCAGCAGCTTGTCCGTTCCCCGGCGAGCTATGCGCTGGCGGCGGCCGGAATCGTGTCGTTCATGCTCTACGCGGCCGCGCTGGAGGGCGGCAGCGTGACGGTGGCGACCGCGGCGGTCGTGCTCGCCGAGACAACTCCGCCGGCCATCGTCGGCGTGCTCTTCCTCGGCGACACGACCAGGCACGGGCTGACCGGCGTGGCCGCGCTCGGGTTCGGCCTCGCCGTGGTGTGCGCGGTGGCGCTGGCCCGGTTCGGCGAGGCCAGCGAGCAGCAGGCGGCCGAGTCTGCGTCGGCGCAGGTGCGGGCCGCCGGGCGTGACCCGACCACATCGACGGCCTGCTAATTTCCTGCCGGTACGGGGCTGAAGAGCGGGTAGCTCTCGCCTTCGGCCGGATGCGCGAAGCCCGCGGCCACCCGCTGCCCCGCGCGCAAGGCGGCGATCTCGTCCGTGCCGGTGACCGCCAGGCCGGTGTGCAGCCACGGTCCCTCGTCAAGCTCGACCAGGGCCAGCACGGCGAGCGCGGCCGCCTGGCCTGGCGCATCCGCCCGGCCAGTCCCGGCGGGCTGGCCGGGCAGGCTGGCGCGGGGGTGCAGCACTGCCCAGCTGACGAGCGTCCCGTGCCCGCTGGCCAGGACCCAGCCGGGATCCTCAGCGCCGCAGTCGTAGCAGGCGCCGGCCTCCGGGGCGAGCCAGCGGCCGCACGCCGCGCAGCGGCGGATCAGCAGCCGGTCAGCGGCTGCCGCGTCGAAGAACGGGGCGGACCGCTCGTCCCGCCTGATGATCCCTGCATGCACGGTGACCGCTCCATCCCGCCTGGCGGCGGCGCTTGCTGCCGTTGGCTCGCTGCCCGCTGTCCCGGTCGGCCCGGTTGCGCCCGCCGCGTCAGCCGCGGGCATGCGGGCTGAGGATCAGCGTCGCGTGGTGGTCAAGGATGCCGCCGTTGCCGCTCACCAGGATGACGTCCGTGCTGGCTGACTGGCGCGCGCCGCCATCGTTCCTGCCCTGGATGACGGCCTCCGACAACGGCGTGAATCCCCACATGTAGTAAGCGGACAGCTGGCCGCCCCCGGTGTTCACCGGCAGGGAGCCGCCGGGCCCGAGCGCGCCGCTGGCCGCGAGCCCGCCGCCCTCGCCTTTCGCGCAGAACCCGTAGTCCTCCAGCGAGACGAGCACCGTATAGGTGTAGCAGTCATACAGCTGGCACATCGTCACGTCGGCGGGCCCGATACCCGCCATGCCCATCGCGGCCGGTCCCGCCTGGGCAGCCCCCGTCACCAGCCCGAACGCGCTGCCCCGGGCCGGCTGATAGCCAGGATGGCCCTGGCCCCAGCCCCATACGTGCACGGGCGGCCGCGGTCCGGCGCCGGCCCGCTCGGCGGTGGTCACGATGACCGCGATGCCGCCGTTGGAGACCAGCGAGCAGTCGAGCAGGTGCAGCGGCTCGGCGATCCAGCGGGAAGCCTGGTGCCCGGCCAGCGTCAGCGGCTCGCGCAGCTGCGCGAGCGGGTTCCCGGCCGCCCACTGCCGCTGCGCGACCGCGATGGCGCCCAGTTGCTCGCTCGTCGTGCCGAACGCCGCCATGTGCCGCCGGGCCGCCAGCGCATAGCGGGCGGTGACGCTGCGGTAGCCGTACCCGGCCGCCAGCCCGGCCAGGCCATGGCGCTCGGCCGGCTCGCCGGCCCCGCCCGTGGTCCCGAACGCGGTTCCGGCGGGAACCCCGGGGCGCAGCGGCGCGTCTGCGAAAACGCAGGCCACGTGCCTGGCCGCGCCGCTGGTCGCGGCGAGCGCGGCGATCTCGACCGCGGCGCACGCGGAGGCGCCGAAGCTGCTGACCGCGGCGAGCAGGCGCAGATCACGCAGGCCGAGCGCGGCCGCGAGGCTGACGTCGAGCCCGCCGGTGATGCCCGGGCAGATGAGCAGGCCGTCCAGGTCGGCGCGTGCCAGCCCGGCGTCGGCCAGTGCCCGCCGCACCGCGTCAGCGGCGAGCCGCCGCGGGCTGCGGCCATGCACCTTGCCGAGATCGGTCATGCCCAGCCCGGCGATCGCCGCGCCCCCGTTTCGCGCGCTCACGGGCACCGCCTTCCTGCCCTACGGTCGCAGTAACGGCACTTCCCGGCACGATTCCCACCAAGATATATAACGAGCACGCCCGGGAACTCGTGCATCACCCGCGCGTGAATGCGGTAGTTCATCCTGTTTTGTTCCGCACAGCGCGGCCGGTGTCGTGTCGAAGCACGCCCTCGCCGCCGGCTGGCTGATATTCTGATAATCCGTGGACCTGCGGAATTTACCGCATCGTTAACAACCACGGGAGTAATACTTTGGCTGCGGCACCGTACGCATCACGGCCAGTTTCCACCAAGCATCTCTTCGTCACCGGGGGCGTGGCGTCCAGCCTCGGCAAGGGCCTCACCGCTTCGAGCCTCGGGCGGCTGCTCAAGCTGCGGGGACTGCGGGTCAGCATGCAGAAGCTCGACCCGTATCTCAACGTCGACCCGGGCACCATGAACCCGTTCCAGCACGGTGAGGTATTCGTCACCGACGACGGCACGGAGACCGACCTGGATGTCGGGCATTACGAGCGCTTCCTCGACATCCAGTTGCGCGGCTCGGCGAACGTCACCACCGGGCAGATCTACTCTCATGTGATCGCGAAGGAACGGCGCGGCGACTACCTGGGCGACACGGTCCAGGTGATCCCGCACATCACCAACGAGATAAAGTCCCGCATCAGGCAGATGGCCGGCCCTGATGTGGACGTGGTGATCACCGAGGTCGGCGGCACGGTCGGCGACATCGAGTCGCAGCCTTTCCTGGAGGCGATCCGCCAGATCCGGCACGAGATCGGCCGGGATCGCTGCTTTTTCCTGCACGTGTCCCTGCTGCCGTACATCGGGCCGTCGGGGGAGCTGAAGACCAAGCCGACGCAGCACTCGGTGGCCGCGCTGCGCAGCATCGGCATCCAGCCGGACGCGATCGTGTGCCGCTCCGACCGGCCGATCAGCGGCGGGCTGAAACGCAAGGTCAGCATGATGTGCGACGTCGACGAGGAGGCCGTTGTGTCGGCGCCGGACGCCCCGTCGATTTACGACATCCCCAGGGTGCTGCACGCCGAGGGCCTGGACGCCTACGTGGTGCGCCGGCTCGGGCTGCCGTTCCGTGACGTGGACTGGACAGACTGGGATGAGGTGCTGCGCCGGGTGCACAACCCGGCCTGGTCGGTCACGATCGCGCTGGTCGGCAAGTACGTTGACCTGCCGGACGCCTACCTCTCGCCGGCCGAGGCGCTGCGGGCGGGCGGGTTCGCCAACGATGCCCGCGTCAACATCCGCTGGGTGACCAGCGACGACTGCCAGACTCCCGAGGGGGCGGCCCGCCAGCTCGACGGCGCCGACGGGATACTGGTCCCCGGCGGCTTCGGGGTGCGCGGCATCGAGGGGAAGATCGGCGCGGTGCGGCACGCGCGCACGCACGGCATCCCGGTGCTCGGCCTGTGCCTCGGCCTGCAGTGCATGGCCATCGAGGTCGGCCGTGACCTGGCCGGCCTGGACGGGGCCAACAGCGCGGAGTTCGACCCCGAGACCCCGTTCCCGGTGATCGCGACCATGGCGGACCAGGAGGACGTGGTGGCGGGGGAGCGGGACATGGGCGGCACGATGCGGCTCGGCCTCTACCCGGCCCTGCTGGCCGAGGGCAGCCTGGTGCGCGAGCTGTACGGGACCGACCTCGTGCAGGAGCGGCACCGGCACCGCTATGAGGTCAACAACGCCTACCGGGAAGTCCTGGAGCAGGCCGGGCTGGCCTGCTCAGGCCTGTCACCCGACGGGCGCCTGGTCGAGTTCGTGGAACTGCCGCGCAGCGTCCACCCCTACTTCGTGGCCACCCAGGCGCACCCCGAGTTCCTGTCCCGGCCGACCCGGCCGCACCCGCTGTTCAGCGGGCTGGTGGCCGCGGCGCTGGTGCGGTCGGGGCTGGTGGCCGCCGCCGGCCCGGCCGACGGCGCGGCCGGCCGGAGGGCGGCTGCAAGCGCCTAGGCGCCGCCGGGCAGGATGAGCCCCATCGGAACCCATGAGGCAGGAGTGCCTGACGTGAGCGAGGCCGCCGGCGCCGCGAAGATACGTGACATGCCCGAGCACTGGCCGGTTGCCTCGTCAGCTGAGCTGGCCCGCGGCTCCCTGCTCCGGATGCGCACCGACACGGTTTGCATCCCCGGCGGCCAGAGCGCCGACCGGGAGATCGTCGAGCACCCGGGTGCGGTGGCCGTGCTCGGCCTGGACGAGTCCGGCCGGGTACTGATGATCCGCCAGTACCGGCACCCGGTCGGTCGCCTGCTCTGGGAGATCCCGGCGGGCCTGCGCGACAGGCCGGGCGAGCCGCTGCTGACCACGGCCGAGCGCGAGCTGCTGGAGGAAACCGGCCACCGGGCGGCGGACTGGCGGGTGCTCGGCGACTTCTTCAGCTCGCCGGGATTCAGCACCGAGCGCATCAGGATCTTCCTGGCCAGGGGCCTGACGGAGGTCCCGGACACCGAACGGGAGTACGTTCGGCACGACGAGGAAGCGCACCTGGTGCTCGCCTGGGTGCCGCTGGCGGCGGCGCTGGCCGGAATTCTGGCCGGTGACCTGCATAACGGTGTGGCGGCGCTGGGTATCTTGTGCGCATATGCCGCCCGGGAGGACGGGTTCGCGGCGCTGCGGGACGCGGCTGCGCCGGAGCACTGACGGGGGCCGCGAGTTGGGCTCGGAGGGGACTCGCCCGGCAAGGAGGCCGGGCAGCCCTGCGCAGGAAAGGACGGTAAGCCATGAAGGTGGGCGTTCCCAAAGAGGTCAAGAATCACGAGTACCGGGTCGCGATCACGCCGTCCGGCGTGCACGAGCTTGTCCGCGGCGGACACCAGGTCTACGTCCAGCAGGACGCGGGCACCGGGTCGTCCCTCCCCGACGCTGACTTCGTCACGGCCGGGGCGCAGATCCTGCCGGCCGCTGATGATGTCTGGCAGGCCGGTGACCTGATCCTGAAGGTGAAGGAGCCGGTCGCCGAGGAGTACCACCGGATGCGCAAGGGCCAGGTCCTGTTCACCTACCTGCACCTGGCGGCCTCCCGCCCCTGCACCGATGCGCTGATCGAGTCCGGGATTACCGCGATCGCCTACGAGACCGTCCAGCTGCCCGACGGCTCGCTGCCCCTGCTGGCCCCGATGTCGGAGGTAGCCGGCCGGATGGCGCCCCAGGTCGGCGCTCATCACCTGCAGCGCGACGGCGGCGGCCGCGGCGTGCTGATGGGCGGCGTGTCCGGCGTCTATGCCGCCAAGGTCGTCGTGCTCGGGGCGGGCGTCTCGGGCATGAGCGCCGCCGCGATCGCCCTCGGCATGCAGGCTGAGGTCCTGCTTGTCGACAAGAACGTCGCCAGGCTGCGCCAGGCGGACGCGATCTACCAGGGGCACTGCCAGACGGTGGCATCCAACGCCTACGAGATCGAGCGCGCGGTGATCGACGCCGATCTGGTCATCGGCGCGGTGCTGGTGGCAGGCGCCAGGGCGCCGATGCTGGTCTCCAACGAGCTCGTGTCCCGGATGAAGTCGGGGTCGGTGCTGGTGGATATCTCCATCGACCAGGGCGGCTGCTTCGAGGACTCCCATCCGACGACGCATGCCGACCCGACCTACCGGGTGCACGACTCGTTGTTCTACTGCGTGGCGAACATGCCCGGTGCCGTGCCGCATACCTCCACCTACGCGCTGACCAACGTGACCCTGCCGTACGTGGTGGAGATCGCCAGCCAGGGCTGGCGGGCCGCGCTGAGTGCCGACCAGCCGCTCGCACTCGGGCTGAACACCTATCTGGGCGCCGTCACCTGCCCGCCGGTCGCGGAGGCGCACGGCCTGCCGCTGACGCCGGTCAGCGAGGTGCTCAGCTGACCAGCGTCACCGGAGCGATCCGCCGGTACCTCGATCACCTGATGGTCGAGCGCGGCCTTGCCGCGCACACGCTAGAGGCCTACCGCCGGGACCTGGACCGGTACGCGGCCGCACTCGCGGCCAGCGGCCGGACCGCGATCGGCGCGGTCACGACGCAGGACGTGGCAGCGTTCCTGGCCGGGCTCCGTGCGGGCGACGCGGATCACCCGCCGCTCGCCGCGAGCTCGGCCGGGCGCGCGGTGGTGGCCGTGCGCGGGCTGCACGCGTTCGCCGCGGCGGAGGGGCTGACTCCGGCGGACCCGGCCCGCCCGGTCCGCCCGCCGGCGCCGGCCCGCCGGCTGCCCAAGGCGATCTCCGTTGCCGAGATTGAGCGCCTGCTCCGGGCGGCAGGCACGGGTGACGGCCCGGCGCCGCTCCGGGACCGGGCACTGCTGGAGCTGCTCTACGGGACCGGGGCGCGGATCTCCGAGGCAATCGGCCTGGACATCGACGACCTGGACCTGGCCGGCCGCGAGGATGCGGCGGGGGTCCGGGTGCCGGCCGCGGTCCTGCTGGCGGGCAAGGGCGGCAGGCAGCGGATGGTGCCGGTCGGCAGCTACGCCCGGGAAGCGCTGGAGGCGTACCTGGTCAGGGCCAGGCCCACGTTCGCGATGGCAGCCCGCCGCGGTCCGGCCAGCCCGGCCGTGTTCCTGAACGCCCGCGGCGGCCGGCTGACCAGGCAGGGCGCCTGGGCCGCGCTGCGGGCCGCGGCCGGCCGGGCGGGACTGGGCGGGGTATCACCGCACACGCTGCGCCACTCGTTCGCCACCCACCTGCTGGACGGCGGCGCGGACGTCCGCGTGGTGCAGGAACTGCTTGGCCACGCCTCGGTTACGACCACGCAGGTCTACACCCTGGTGACGGTGGACAGGCTGCGCGAGGTGTATGCGGCCGCGCACCCGCGCGCGCTCGGCTGACGGTACCCGGCGTGCCCGCGCGGCCGGCCGGCCGGACGCGCGTTCTGGTGCGCTCGGCTGATCAGGCTGCATCCCCATTTTCACGCAAACGGTGAGTCGGCTTGCAGCGACCTTGGCCAAAGCCCTAGAGTCCCGGGCATCGGCCGCATTGCGTGCGGCTGCCGGGGAGGTGCAGCAGCTGTGGCAGCATCCCGAACGATGGAGTACAGGCCTGAAGCGCTAGGCCCCACCGGTCGGCCCGTACCAGCGTTCCCTGATCCTGAGCCACTTCTCCAGCACGGACCTGCCCGGGTAGTGGCGGTCTGCAACCAGAAGGGCGGGGTGGGCAAGACCACCACGACCATCAGCCTGGGCGCTGCGCTCGCGGAACAGGGCCGCCGGGTACTGCTCGTCGATTTCGACCCGCAGGGCGCGCTGTCGGTTGGCCTCGGCTTTCAGCCGCATGAGCTCGATGTCACCGTCTACAACCTGCTGATGGAACGCGGCACTGCCGCCCGTGACGTCCTGTTCAAGACCAATGTCGACGGCATGGACCTGCTGCCGAGCAATATCGACCTGTCCGGCGCCGAGGTGCAGCTGGTACATGAGGTCGGCCGCGAGTTCGTGCTCGGCCGGGCGCTTGAGCCTGTCATTCCGGACTATGACGTCATCATGATCGACTGTCAGCCTTCGCTGGGCCTGCTCACCGTGAATGCGCTAGCCTGCGCGGACGGGGTGATCGTGCCGCTGGAGTGCGAGTATTTCGCGTTGCGCGGGGTTGCCCTGCTGATGGAGACGATCGAGAAGGTATCCAGCAGGCTGAGCCCGAAGCTGACTCTGGACGGGGTACTGGCCACGATGTACGACTCGCGCACGCTGCACAGTCGCGAGGTGCTAGCCGGCGTCGTGAAGGGGTTCGGTGACAAGGTCTACCACACGGTGATCAACCGGACCGTGCGGTTCCCTGACGCTTCCGTGGCGGGCGAGCCCATCACCCGCTTCGACTCTACGTCCGCGGGGGCGAACTCCTACCGGGAGCTCGCCAAGGAGGTACTGGCACGGTGGCAGCAGGCAGAACCCGCGGTTCGCGGTCACGGCGGGTAAGCCTGCCGGGTGTCGCCGAGCTGCTCCGTCAAGCCGCGCGCAGCCCTGCTGCCGAGTCGGAACGCCAGGCCAGCGGCCGGGAACCGCATTCCCAGAAGATCACCGTTTACCTGTCAAGCAGCGAGCTCATGGATCTGGAGCGTGCCCGGCTGTCCCTGCGGGCCTACGGCATTGCGACCGACCGCGGCCGGATCGTGCGCGAGGCACTCGCCGTTCTGCTGGCCGACCTCGACGCCGAGGGAGAGCGAAGCCTGGTAGCGCGGCGCCTGCGCGAGGGGGCATGAGAAGGCACCGCGAGCACGGGCCGCCGAGCCGGGAGTCACCGCCAGGCCGCGATGCGCGCGGGCGATGCCGCTGGCCGGCATCGGGTAGCGTCGTGTCCTCCGGCGGCGCTTGCCGTCCCGGGCTGGATGCGACGGGCTCTGAATGACCACCATGGTGATCGGCGAACCTGGGGACGCCCCGCAGGCTGAGGCCGGGGGCGATTTCGAAGTGCACCTCGATGTGTTCGAGGGCCCGTTCGACCTGCTTCTCGCGCTGATCTCCAAGCACAAGCTGGATATCACCGAGATCGCGCTGTCGAGCGTGACCGACGAGTTCATCGCGTACATCCGGGCCCGTGCCGACAGCTGGGACCTGAACCAGGCCAGCTATTTCCTGGTTGTCGCCGCCACGCTGCTCGACCTCAAGGCGGCCAGGCTGCTGCCGGCCGGCGAGGTCGAGGACGAGGAAGACCTCGCCCTGCTCGAGGCCAGGGACCTGCTGTTCGCCCGGCTGCTGCAGTACCGCGCGTACAAGGAGGTGGGCGCCGTGCTGGCGGCCAGGATGGCCGTCCAGGCCCGCAGGTTCCCGCGGCGCGTGTCCATGGAGCCGCGCTTCGCCGCGATGGCGCCCGAGGTGCTGCTCGGCCTCGGCCCGGCGGAATTCGCCGCGATCGCCGCGCGTACGCTGGCGCCCAGGAAGCCGCCGGTGGTCTCGACGGAGCACTTGCATATGCCCCGCACCAGCGTGCGCGAGCAGGTCGAGATACTCGCCGGACGGCTGCGGGAGCTGCATCGGGCCACGTTCCGCCGCCTTACCTCGGACTGCGCGGGCACCTACGAGGTCGTGGCACGCTTCCTCGCGGTGCTGGATCTCTACCGGGACGGCCGGATCTCCCTGGACCAGCTCACGCCCCTCGGCGATCTCTACGTGAGCTGGACGGCCGGCGACGAGACGGCCGCGGAAACGACAACGGAAGGCGACGGGTAGCCATGCACGACGGATTCTTGCCCCGTCCGCGTGATCCCGGTGACACGCTGCAGGGCGGCACCCGGCTGGCCGACGTGCAGGCGGCGCTGGCGGACGGCGAGGATGGCCCCGGGCTGCGCCGCAGCCTGGAGGCGATCATGCTGGTGGCTGACGAGCCAGTGTCCGAGGTGGCCATCGCCCAGGTGCTGGAGCGGCCACGCGAGGAGATCGCGGCCGTGCTGAGCGAGCTGGCCGCTTCCTACACCGCCGAGGGCCGGGGTTTCGACTTGCGCGAGGTGGCCGGCGGCTGGCGCTACTACACGCGTGCGGAATGCGCGCCGGTCGTGGAGCGATTCGTCAGCGATGTCCAGGAGATCAGGCTCAGCCAGGCCGGGCTTGAGACGCTGGCCGTGGTTGCCTACCGCCAGCCAGTGAGCAGGGCGCGGGTTTCCGCCGTCCGCGGGGTCAACTGCGATGGCGTGATGCGGACGCTGGTGCTCCGCGGGCTGATCGAGGAGGCCGGAGCCGACCCGGATACTGGCGCGATCCAGTTCCGGACCACCAGCTACTTCCTCGAACGGCTTGGCCTGCCCGGCCTGGATGAGCTGCCGGAGCTAGCGCCGTTCCTGCCGGACGACATGGATGATGCCGAGGATTCAGGTCATGAGCTCGCGGGGTCGTGACGCGCGCGGCGCCGGCCGTGCCCGTGACCTGAGCCAGGCTCGCAGTCGGGCCGGCACCGGTGGCCAGGGCGGTAGCCGCGGCCAGGGCAGCGGTCGCGGGCAGTCCGGTGGCAGCGGGAGCGCCCGCGACCAGGGCAAGGCGGGCAGCCGCAGTCCGGCGGGTAGCGTCGCGAAGCGCCCGCCGCCCGCCGTTGCTACCGACGACTTTGACATGGCTGACGGTGAGCACGACACGCTGATCGATGTCCCCGGCGGGGTGCGGTTGCAGAAGGTGCTGGCCGCGGCCGGCGTCGGCAGCCGCAGGCACTGCGAGGAGATGATCGGCGAGGGCAGAGTCGAGGTAGACGGCGAGATTGTCCGCAGGTACGGGGCAAGGGTCGATCCGCAGCAGCAGATCATCAGGGTCGACGGCCGCCGTATCCCCGGCCGCGAGGACCTGGTGTATCTCGCGCTGAACAAGCCCGTCGGCGTGCTCACCACGATGTCGGACAGCCGCGGCAGGCCGACTATCGCGGATTTCCTCGGCGACCGCGGCGAGCGGCTATTCCACGTGGGCAGGCTCGACTACGACACCGAGGGCCTGATGCTGCTGATGAACGACGGCGAGCTCGCGCACCGGCTCGCCCATCCCAGCTATGGCGTGCTCAAGACCTACCTGGCGGATGTGGCGGGCCCGCTGCCCCGGGACCTGGGGCGCCAGCTGGTGACCGGGATCGAGCTCGACGACGGGGTGGCCAGCGCCGACCAGTTTCGTGTCGTTGAGCGGGCCGGGGCGCGGGCACTGGTGGAGATCACCCTGCACGAAGGGCGCAAGCACATCGTGCGGCGGATGCTGGCCGAGGCCGGGCATCCGGTCAGCCGCCTCGTCCGCACCCAGGTTGGCCCGGTGTTGCTCGGGCCGCTGCGGCCGGGTACCACCAGGCGGCTCACCGTCAGGGAAATTGGCGAGCTCTACGCGACGGTAGGTCTATAGCCTGGGACCCTGCCGCCCGCGCGGGCAGCTGGCGTAGCTGAGCAAGGAGGAATCTGGTGGCGGTCAGGGCGATCCGCGGCGCGGTCCAGGTGGATGCGAATGCGCGCGCGGCGGTCCTCGAAGGCACATCCGAGCTGGTAACCGAGGTGATGAGCCGCAACCAGCTGACTCCCGCCGACGTGATCAGCGTCGTATTCACCGCCACCCAGGACCTGACCGCCGAATTCCCTGCGCTTGCGGCGCGGAAGCTCGGCTTCCAGGATGTGCCGCTGCTGTGTACCACCGAGATGAACGTGCCGGGATCGATGCCGCTGGTGGTGCGGCTGCTGATGCACGTCGATACCGAGCAGCCGCGGTCCGCGGTGCAGCACGTCTACCTGCACGGCGCGATGGCGCTGCGGCTGGATATCGCCCAGTGACATCGCCGGCGGCGGTGACACCCTTCCCGCAGCGGCTGGTGGTGGTCGGCACCGGGCTGATTGGCACCTCGGTCGCGCTTGCCGCCCGCGGGCTGGGCGCGGCCGTCTGGCTGGCTGACCGCGATCCGGCCGCCGCGCGCTTCGCGGCCGACCTCGGGGCGGGCGGTGAGCTGCCCGCGGCCGGCCCGCCTGGCGGCCCGGCCGATCTCGCCGTGCTGGCGATGCCGCCGGAAGCGGTGGCCCCGGCGCTCGCGGCCGCGCAGGAACGCGGCCTGGCGCACTGCTACACCGATGTCGCGAGCGTGAAGGAACTGCCGCTGGCCCGCGCCCGCGAGCTTGGCTGTGACCTGACCGCCTTCGTTCCCGGGCACCCGCTGGCCGGACGGGAGCGGTCGGGTCCCGCCGCGGCGCGCGCTGACCTGTTCCTCGGCCGTCCCTGGGCGATCTGCCCGGCGCCGGAAACCTCGCCGGGGGCGGCTGGCATCGTGACTGCGCTGGCCATCGCCTGCGGCGCGCAGCCGGTCCGGATGCTGGCGGCCGAGCACGACCGCTGGGTGGCGCTGGTATCACACATCCCGCATCTGGTCGCCGCGGCCATGGGGGCGCGGCTTGAGCTGGCCGAGGATGCCGCGCTGGCCCTGGCCGGGCAGGGACTGCGCGACGTGACCAGGATCGCGGCCGGGGATGCCGGGCTGTGGACGCAGATCCTGGCCGCCAACGCCGCGCACGCCGCCAGCCTGCTGCCGGCGATCGCCGAGGATCTCACCGCCGCGGCCGCCGCGCTCGCCAGGATCGCCGAGGGTGATGAGGAATCCCTGAAGCGACTGACGGACCTGCTGGAACGCGGGGGAGCAGGGTCAGCGCGGATACCGGGCAAGCAGGGCGGCCCGCCGCCTGCCTACGCCGTGGTCCAGGTGGTCATCGGCGACCAGCCAGGTGAGCTGGCCAGGGTCTTCCAGGCAGCGGGTGACGCCGGGATCAATATCGAGGATGTGCGGATAGAGCACTCGCCCGGCCGGCCGGCCGGCGCGCTCAATCTCTCGGTCATCCCGGAGGCCGTCGTCAGGCTCACGGAGGCGCTTGCGGCCGGAGGCTGGCCGGTTCGCCGGTAACATCGCCTGCGTGACCAATTCGGCGCAGCCCGTCCAGCACCCCGGGCTCGTTATCGCGGTAGATGGCCCGGCGGGGTCAGGCAAATCCAGTGCCGCGCGTGGGGTAGCGCGCTCGCTCGGCCTGCGCTATCTGGACACCGGCGCGATGTACCGGGCGCTCACCTGGTGGCTGCTGGAAAGCCAGGTGGACATCGCCAGCGCGGCGGCTGTGGCCGGGCACATGCGGAGCGCGGAAATCGAGATCGGCACCGACCCGGGTGCTCAGGCGATCCGGGTGGGCGGCACAGACGTGGCCGGCCCGATCCGGGCCCGCGAGGTATCGAACGCGGTCAGCGCGGTGGCGGCCGTGCCGCAGGTCCGGGCGCACCTGATCGCTATGCAGCGGGAGATTATCGCCCGGGCCATCGCGGCAGGGGAGGGGATCGTGGCCGAGGGCCGCGACATCGGCACGGTGGTCGCGCCCGAGGCCCAGGTCAAGGTGTTCCTGACGGCCAGCGAGACCGCGCGGGCGAGACGGCGCAGCGCCGACCTCGCCGCTGAGCCGGGGATTACCGTCGCCCTGACCAAGGCCGAGCAGGCGCGGCGGGACCGCAGCGACGCCCCGCAGATGGCCAGGGCGGCCGACGCCGTAGAGATCGACTCGACCGGCATGGGCCTGGACGAGGTAATCCGGGAGATCGTCTCCCTGGTAGCGAGCAGGACAGCGGGTGCCGCATGGACGAGCTGAGCGGCCTGCACGAGCTGGGCGGCCTGGCCGGGCTGGACGGCCTGCCGGGGCTGGACGGCGGGTATTCCGGCGGCGACGGCGACCAGCCCGACGTGCCCGCGCCGGTCGTCGCGGTCGTCGGCAGGCCGAATGTCGGCAAGTCCACCCTGGTGAACCGCATCCTGGGCAGCCGCCAGGCGGTCGTCGAGGACACTCCCGGCGTGACCCGTGACCGGGTTGCCTACGACGCCACGTGGCGGGGCCGCGCGTTCACGCTGGTGGACACCGGCGGCTGGGAGCCCGCCGTGGAGGGTTCCCAGGCACTCGCGGCCCGGGTGGCGGCCCAGGCGCGCGTCGCGGTGGACGCGGCGGACGCCGTCCTGTTCGTGGTCGACGCGGTGATCGGCGTGACCGACGCCGATGCCGCCGTCGCCGCGGTGCTGCGCCGGTCCCGCAAGCCCGTCGTTCTGGCCGCGAACAAGGTGGACGACGGGCCGGCCGAGGCCGCCGCGACCTCACTCTGGTCGCTCGGGCTCGGCGAGCCCTGCCCGGTCAGCGCGCTGCACGGGCGCGGCAGCGGGGACCTGCTTGACCTGATACTTGATGCGCTTCCGGCAACCCCGGCGGAGCGCTTCGGCGAGACCGGCGGCCCGCGCCGGGTGGCGCTCATCGGCCGCCCGAACGTGGGCAAGTCCAGCCTCCTGAACACGCTGGCGGGCCAGGAGCGCGTCCTGGTCGACGCGGTCGCGGGCACCACCAGGGATCCGGTGGACGAGCTCGTCGAGCTTGGCGGCAGCGTCTGGCGGTTCGTTGACACGGCAGGGATCCGGCGGCGGGTACGCGAGACGCAGGGCGCCGACTACTTCGCGGCCCTCCGCACGGAGCGGGCGCTGGAGCGCGCGGAGGTCGCGGTCGTGCTGGTCGATGCCAGCGAGCCCCTTGCGGAGCAGGACCTGCGGATCGTGTCGATGGTGATCGAGGCGGGCCGGGCGCTCGTGATCGCCTACAACAAGTGGGATCTCGTCGACGAGGACCGCCGGCACTTCCTGAACAAGGAGATCGACCGGCAACTGCATACCGCGCGCTGGGCGCCGCGGGTGAACATCGCGGCCGCCACTGGCTGGCACACGGACCGGCTCGTCCCGGCGCTGGAGCGCGCCCTGGACGGCTGGGAGACCCGGGTGCCCACGGGACGGCTCAATGCCTGGCTGGCCGCCCTGGTAGCGGCGACGCCGCCGCCGGTGCGCGGCGGCAAGCAGCCGAAGATCCTCTTCGCGACCCAGGCCGGGGTGCGCCCCCCGCACTTCGTCCTGTTCACGTCGGGTTTCCTGCAGGCCGGGTACCGCAGGTTCGTCGAGCGCAGGCTCCGGGAGGAGTTCGGCTTCGACGGCAGCCCGGTGCACGTGACGATGCGGCTGCGGGAGAAGCGGGCGGCCGCCAGCCAGGGGCGCCGGTCAGGACCGGCCAGGCGCTCCTAGCCGATCCACCGCCGTGCTCTGCACGTGGCCGCCGCGCTCAGCCAGAACCACACGGTCGTCCCGGTCTCGTCACGGACGTAGCCCCACTGGTCAGCCAGGGTCTGCACCAGGTACAGGCCATGCCCGTCCGACGCGTAGATGTCGCCCTTCACCACCGGGGTGGTCCGGTCAGACCCGTTGTCGGCAACCTCGATGCGTAGGCCGCCGCTGATCTCGATGACAAGCAGCGTGACCGACCCGCCGGGGCGGCGGGAGTTGCTGTGCACGACCGCGTTCGTGACGATCTCCGAGGTGAGCAGGACGGCCACGTCGGCGGCCGGATTCTCCGGCCCGATGGCCTTGCTCACGAATGACCTTGCATCCGAAACGTGCTCGGGGCGGCCCCGGATCGTCAGGCTCGCTAAGAGCCTGGCACCGGCCATGCTGGCCAGATCCGCGGTCGCATCGCTGGCATCTGTGGTCATGAGTGCCATCTCTGGTCGGCTCCCTCCCGGACAGCGCCCCCGGAAAAATGGCAAGTACCCGTCGCTGGCGGCTGGCACGGCCCGGTTCCGGACGCGGGCCCGGTGCTTGCATTAATGATGCTGCGGGCGTGCACGTGGCGCAAGTGCGTAGAACAAATCTTGCATATGAAATCTCAAGTGAGATCTCATATCTGCCCCGTTCCTCCGGTATGGTGATTCTCAAGTCCACAGCCGCACGGCAGTTTCCAGGTACCTGCCAGGAACCGTTCCCGCCGTGCTTGCCCCTCCAGGGGAGGCGACATGACCGTGTCGATCGGCCCGACAGTCCGTCGGCGTCGGCTGGGCACCGAGTTAAGGCGACTGCGCGAAGCGCATTCCATCAAGCTGGAAGAAGTCGCCGACCAGCTAGGCGTCGCAGCGTCCACCCTGTCACGGATCGAGACGGGTAAGGCGCCCACCAGGTCGGCCTACCTGACGGCGATGCTGGAAATGTACGGCGTCGATGATCCGGGCCAGCGCCAGGTCCTGATTGACATGGCCCGCGAGGGCCACCGCAAGGGCTGGTGGGCGGCGTACGAGGACGTGCTGCCGACCGGATTCGGGATCTACGTCGGGCTTGAGGCCGAGGCCGCGTCCCTGCGCGCTTACGAGTCCCTGGTGGTCCATGGCCTGCTGCAGACCGAGGAATATGCCCGCGCGGTGATGTCCTCGGTCCGCCGGAAGCTCGCGGCCGATGAGATCGAGCGGAATGTGACCCTCCGGATGCAGCGGCAGGATGCGCTGCTGCGCGCGGATCCGCTGGAGCTGTGGCTGATCCTGGACGAGGCAGTGGTGCGCCGGACCATCGGCGGCCCGGAGGTGATGCGCAATCAGCTCCTGCACCTGGCGGATGCCAGCCTGTGGCCCAATGTGACGCTCCAGGTCGTGCCGTTCAGCGGCGGCTCGCACCCGTTCCTGAACGGGCCGTTCTGCCTGCTGGAGTTCCCCGAGCGGTTCGACCCCGATGTCGTGTACACCGAAGGCGTCGCGGGACAGGCCTACCTGGAGCGGGACAGGGACGTGCGCTCGTGCGCAGAGGGCTTTGACCTGCTGCGGGCGGCGGCCTTGTCGCCCGCCGACTCAACAGACCTGATCAGCGCACTTGCTAGTCAAGTCAAATGATCTACAGAGAGGAAAGCTGATGACACCCGACCTCACCGATGCCCGCTGGATCAAAAGCCTGTTCTGCAGCGCCGACGGCTGCGTGGAAGTCGCGCACCTGCCGGGCGGCCAGGTGGCGCTCCGTGACTCCAAGGACGTGGGCAAGGCAGCCCACGTTTTCGACCGCGGCGAGTGGAGCGCCTTCCTCTCCGGGGTCAAGAACGGCGAGTTCGACCTGCCGGCCAGCTGAGCTGCCGGGAAAGCGCACGGCCTCCCCTGACCGGGGAGCCCGGCTCGCTGCCCGGAGAAGTCCGCGGCCTCCCTGATCTGCCGAAGAAGAGCGGATCAGGGAGGCCGTTCCATCGTGCTCAGGCGCGGCTGTACTCAGGTGCGGCCCGGCTGCCCGAATTCGCCGTCCCCGGCGCCGCCGAGGAACGCTTCCCACTCGGCGTGGGTGAAAACCAGGGCCGGCCCGTCCTGGTGCCGTGAATTGCGCAGGGCGACCTCGCCTCCGGCGAGGAACGCGACCTCGACGCAGTTCCCCCCGGTCGGGCCGCTGCGGCGGCTCTTGATCCAGCTCGCAGAGGTCAGTTCGGTCGCGGGCATGCCATTGCGGATGCTGCTCATGGGGATCCTTCCGTATCCTCGAGCAATGTGCGAATGATCTCCTTGGACTGGTTCGGGGAAGCGCTGTTCGCGCTGAGCCTGTCCATGGCGGCCTTGTAACGGACCACGTCAGCGGATTTGTCCAGGTACAAGGCACTGGTCAGGTGCTCTACGTAGACGACGTCGGGCAGGTCGGTGGTGGCGAACTGCAGGATGCTGAAGCTGGCGGGCGCGACATGGGCAGCGGCCACCTGCGGCGTCACCTGCAGGGTGAAGGCCGGCCGGTCGCAGATATCCAGCAGGTACTCCAGCTGCGCTCGCATCAGCGCCGCGTCGCCGAGTTGACGCCGCAGCGCGACCTCGTCGATGATCGCGGTCAGCCGCAGGCCGCCGCTGGTGAATCGGCGCTGCCGCTCCTTGCGCAGAAATACCAGGCGCTCTGTTTCCTCTATGGAGAACTCGCCGAGCGCGATGACGGCGGCGGCGTAATCCTCTGTTTGCAGCAAGCCGGGCACGAACTGCATGTCGTAGCTGCGGATTGACTCCGCGGATTCCTCCAGCCCGATATACGCCTGGAACCAGCCAGGCAGCACGTCCTGATATCGATGCCACCAGCCCGGCTGGTTAGCCTGGCTGGCCAGGGACAGGAGCTGCTCCCGCTCGGCGGGATCAGTGATCCCGTACAGGGTGAGCAGGTCAGCGATGTCCACCTCGCGGACCGCGTTCCGGCCAAGCTCAATACGGCTGATCTTGGATTCTGAACCCCTGATCTCGCGGGCGGCATCCTGCGCGCTGATCCCCCGCGCCTCCCGGAGACGGCGTAGCTGGGTGCCCAGGAGAATACGAAGTACGGTCGGACCGCCTGCTGCATCTGCCATGGCTTGCGCTACCTCCTCAGCCCCCCGGTGACATGATCAGCGTGCCAGGCCACGGCCTGCGGCACCGCCGGATCGAGCTTACCTGCGCCTTTCATGCCGGTATTAGAAGCAATTGCGTAATGAACTTGTTAGGCCATGTCGTCTACTTCATGATATCGCATATGCGATATCATGCTAGTCCCAAAACTTACGACTCTCCGGTGATCTTCGCCCGGTTGTCTCGTGAGCCTCGTCCGGCCGCCGGGCTGTCCGGCCGTCCGGCTGTGCCGCCGCTGGCTTCGCTACGATCAGGGGTCCGGCGGGACCGGCATCGGCGAAGGCAGGGCTATGCGCTATAGGTCACTGGGTGAGTCCGGGTTGCTCGTGTCCGTGGCGGGGCTCGGCTGCAACAACTTCGGCCGCAGGCTGGACGTGGCAACGACCCGCGTCGTCGTCGATGCCGCAGTCGATGCGGGGATCACCCTGTTCGACACGGCGGACATGTACGGCACGGGCGGCCGTTCCGAGGAGATCCTCGGGGAGGTCCTGGCCGGCCGGCGTGACCAGGTCGTGCTGGCTACCAAGTTCGGGCATCAGGGCGTTGACATGGGCTACGGGCCCGCAGCCGGCGCCAAGGGCGGCCGGGCTTACATCCGGCGCGCGGTCGAGCACTCGCTGCGCCGGCTGCGGACTGACTACATCGATCTCTATCAGATCCACACGCCCGACCCAGTGACGCCCGTCGGCGAGACCCTGGCGGCGCTGGGCGAGCTCGTCACCGAGGGCAAGGTCCGCTACGTCGGACACTCCAACTTCTCCGGCTGGCAGGTCGCCGAGGCGGCCCTCCTGGCCCGCGAGCTGGGCACTTCCCCGTTCATCTCGGCGCAGAATCACTGGTCACTGCTCGAGCGCGGGGCCGAGGCGGAAGTCGTGCCCGCCGCCCTGCATTTCGGCCTCGGCGTGCTGCCGTATTCCCCGCTCGCCAACGGGCTGCTGACCGGCAAGATCCGGCGCGGCCAGGATGTGCCGGAAGGTACCAGGCTGGCTGGCCGGCCCGAGTACGTGACCGAGCAGAAGCTCAGCCGGGTCGAGGCGCTGGCCGGGTGGGCGCAGGAGCATGGCGTCACCCTGCTGGAGGTGGCGATCGGGGCGCTTGCCGCGCAGCCCGGATGCACGTCAGTGATCGCCGGCGCGACATCATCCGAGCAGGTCAAGGCAAACGCGGCGGCCGCCGACTGGGTCCCGTCGGCCGGCGAGCTCGCCGATATCGACGCGATCGTGCCGCCGCCGGCCAGCTCAGGCTGACGGGCCGCCAGGCCAGGAGCCGCACCGGGCCGGGAGGGCCGCCGGGCTCGCCGCGGTCACCAGGCCGGCCACGGTGACCGGGGAGCGCAGCTCACCGCGGCAGCGCTGGGCCGGGGCGGTCAGCCGCCCGACGCGGTCTTGTACAGGGCGGCCACGTTCGCCGTGAACCGGATCGAGTACGAGATGTCCGGCGTGTCGCCGCCCTGCTGGTATCCGCCGATGACGCCGATCACGGTTCCCCGGCCGGTTGCCTTGCTGACATGGGCGAGAAACGGGCCGCCGCTTGTCCCGTCGGCGTAGCCGTCGCAGTCGAACACCATCTGGCGGGCGCCGAAGCCCCGGGCGGGCGCCTGGCAGGTGATCGGCCGGGCCGTGCCATCCGGGTAGCCGATGACCCGGACCGGCTGCGGCGGCAGGCCGATGCCGAGCCGCTCGGCGCCCGTGGCCTTCTCGATTTCGCTGCCCGCCCGGGTGGCTTGCAGGAAGGCCACGTCGTCGTCGGGATCGTGCCGGGACGACCAGGCGCTGTCGACGAAGACTGCCGTGATCTGCCAGCTGCCGTAGGGCGACTCGCCGTCGTGAAAGGCCGGCACGAAGACGATGCCGCCCGGCTGGCCGATCGGCCTGCCGGTCAGGCAGTGCGCGGCGGTGATCAGCAGGTCCCCGCCGCGGCTGTGCACCACGCTCGCGGTGCAGAAGTGATCGCCGAGGCGGCCACCGGACATCGTGAAGAGCGCGCCCACGGCTGGCGTTCCGCTGAAAGGCCTGCCGCGTGCCGTCGCGAGCCCATGCCGCGGCAGGATCCTGATAGCGTCGGCCAGCCGGTAAGCGAGCCGGTAGGCGCCATGTCCGGCCGGCGTGATCAGGATGGCGACGAGGACGGCGACGGCGATCACGGGCGATGCGGCGCCGGCTCGCGCGAATGCCCCGTGCAGCCACCCCCGGGTCGGCGGCCCGTCTTCGCCGCGGGCCGGCTGCGCGTCTTCGCTGCGCAACCGCGCCCTGCTGCGCATCCG
>Ga0182024_10006863_pt1 | contig 24802 bp, 19 predicted proteins | sample P32metaG_FD_120480 | JGI IMG/M metagenome (GOLD analysis project Ga0182024, IMG submission 120480) | Permafrost microbial communities from Stordalen Mire, Sweden - P3-2 metaG (Illumina Assembly) | ecosystem: Environmental > Terrestrial > Soil > Wetlands > Permafrost | place: Sweden: Stordalen...
ACCCTCAAAATAAAAATTGCAGGATTTCAGCGTTCTTCACGCCAAAACCTTGCAATTTTCTGCTACGAAAATCAACTCGATTCGTATGCAAAAGACCGTTTATTTAATTTTTAACGAAGGACTGCGGAAAGACTGAACTACCTCAGCTTGTCCGCTACTTTGGCAAGACCGGCGGTGGCGCAAGCTGCATCTTTATCTCCTCCCGGGGCGCCGCTCACGGCTACGGCACCGATGAGTTGATCGTTTACCTTGATAGGCACGCCGCCCATGGCATTGATCGTACCTGGCAGGACCGGCGGTGGCGCCGGGGTACCCAGGGGCAAATTTGCGGGAGGACCCGATGGGCGGCCGAACGCCATGACGCTGTTTGCTTTCATGCGAGCGACCTGGACGGTGGCGTTTGCCGCGCCGTCGTCGCGAAGAAATGCTTTCTGCACGTTCCCGGCGTCTACGATCAAGACTGTGACCTTGTAGCCGTTGGCGCGACAAGCGGCCAACGCTTCCTGGGCGATTGTCTGCGCGACGTCAATAGTGATTACCTTAGTAGAAGGCAGCCCCTGAGCCGATGCGCCCGCCGAAAGTCCGGCACCGGCAATTGTTAGTGCCAGCAAATGAATGAATTTCATTTTCACAATCCTCGCAATCCGAGATTGACTTCAGGCTGGAGCCCTGGCGAGCGGGCCAAGTTCCGCAATCAACCCTTAACTCAAATCGTCGTTTTAGCCAACCGATTGCCGATCTCGATCTCCAGCCGAGCACAATCTACACCTTGATTGCGTGCTTGCGCAACGAGGTATTCGTGATACCGCATCAGCGTCGTCGATGTTGTTTTTTGGACCCGGCGCGGCCGCAGCGTGTTATTTTAGCGGGCGAGCTGAGCTAGGGCGGATCTGAGCTCAAGATCGGATAAACCCGTGAACGAAAATGTTGTCATCGTCGGAGGATGCGGGCACGTGGGGCTGCCCTTGGGCCTCGTTCTCGCGGATCACGGGATGAATGTGACGCTGCTCGATATCGATTCTACCAAAGTAAATGAAATTAACGCGGGAGAAATGCCCTTTTTGGAAGACAGCGCCGAACCGCTGCTTCACCGGCTGATCGGCAAGTCACTGAGAGCGAGCCTAGACGACCACTGTCTGAAAGACGCCGATATCGTGGTCACGGTCGTGGGAACGCCGGTCGACCGGCACTTGAATCCCAATGTGCATGAACTCTACCGCAGCATGGATGAAGTGATCTGCAAGATGAAAGACGATTCGCTGCTCGTCTTGCGAAGCACCGTCTATCCGGGAGTGACGAAACTGATCTACGATCGCATCGCCGCTCTGGGACGCAATATTCTTCTGGCGTGCTGCCCGGAACGCATCGCGGAAGGCAAGGCCATTGAAGAACTCGTCACGCTCCCGCAGCTGATTTCAGCCTTTGAATCTCGCGCAATGGAACGGGCTCGAAATCTTTTCCTGGAATTCACTCCGAGCGTAATCGAACTCGAGCCTGTTGAAGCGGAGCTGGCGAAATTATTCACCAACAGCTGGCGTTATCTGAATTTTGCGATCTCCAATCAGTTCTATATATTGGCGCAAGGACATGGGGTTGATTTCTACAAGATCTACAACGCCGTGACGCGCGATTACCCGCGCATGAGGAATTTTGCCAAACCCGGATTTGCGGCCGGGCCGTGCCTTCTGAAAGACACGCTTCAACTGGCCGCATTCGCGCAGAACAATTTTTTCCTGGGTCATGCGGCGATGCTGATCAACGAAGGCTTGCCGAATTTTATCGTCCAGCAACTGGAACGCTCCGGACTGGCCGCAAAGCGCGTCGTTATCCTCGGGATGGCCTTCAAGGCCGAATCGGACGATACCCGAGAAAGCCTCTCGTGCAAAGTTCGCAACCTTCTTCAAGTGAAAGCGCGAGAGGTTCTTTGCAGTGACCCTTACGTAAAAGAACCGGGATTGATTCCTGCCCAGGAGGGGGTGGATCGAGCGGATATCGTCATCCTGGGAGCGCCGCACGCGATTTACCGGGATCTAAAAATTCCTCCCGACAAAACCATAATCGACGTGTGGAATTTCTGGCCGTCCCAAGGCATTCAGAGGGCTGTTCCGATTCCCTTGGAGACAATCGCGCAGGGGCCTGGATGAAAGTACTGGTAACGGGAGCATCCGGTTTCATCGCAGGGTATCTGATCGCTGAACTTCTCGACGCCGGCCATGAAGTCGTCGGGTTGGACAATTTCAGCAAGTACGGGCGTCTTCTAAAGTCCTACGATTCCCATCCCCGGTATCGATTCGTGGAGGGCGACGCGAAGGACACCGGTCTGCTCATAGCCCTGCTGCAGGATTGCGATCACTTCGTCGCCGGGGCGGCCATGATCGGAGGAATTTCGTACTTTCATGCCTTTGCCTACGATTTGCTGGCGGAAAATGAACGCATCACGGCCTCGAGTTTTGACGCCGCGATTCATTCCTACAAACACGAGCGGCTGAAAAAAATTACGATCGTTTCTTCCAGTATGGTTTTCGAGAACGCGAGCAAGTTTCCGACTCCCGAGGGAGAGGAGCGGCGGTCCCCTCCTCCTAGCTCGACTTACGGCTTTCAAAAACTCGCGACAGAATACTTCGCGCAGGGCGCCCTCGAACAATATGGGTTGCCGTATACGATTGCGCGCCCTTTCAACTGCGCCGGAATTGGAGAGAAGCGGGCGCTCCGGGACGCTGATGTGATTAGTGGAAACGTGAAACTGGCGATGTCCCACGTGGTGCCCGACTTGGTGCAAAAGATTTTGAAGGGCCAGGACCCACTGCATTTGCTGGGTTCCGGAGCGCAGGTGCGCCACTATACGTACGGTGGCGACCTGGCGAGGGGAATCCGGCTCTGTATCGAGCATCCATCGGCTTTAAATCAGGATTTCAATCTCTCAACGCCGGTGGCTACATCCGTTCTGCAACTGGCCGAACTGATTTGGAAGAAGATCAACGGAAGCACGAAGCCGTTCCGGTATATTTCAGATCCCCCCTACGAATATGACGTGCAAAAACGTTCGCCGGACGTTTCCAAAGCCGAGTGCGTGCTCGGTTTCCGCGCCGAAACAAGCTTGAGTGAAATTCTGGATGAAGTGATTCCGTGGGTCTCCGACCAGGTTCGCCAGGAACAGATCTGACGTGCGCGCGCATTCGAAAGCGGGCTTCAAGTTCCGTACTTTCCTTGCTCGAAGAACGGCAGAAACCCAGCTCTTGCTCGTACGGCGATAGGTGACATCTAGATGCAAAGGCCGTTGCATATCGTTGTTCCCGTCTATAACGAGGGCAAGAATTTTCCGGCGCTTCGGATCGCGCTTCAAGCGATCCGCTCCCGATTTGAAGTTCTAATCGTTTATGACTTCGACGAGGACAACACCGTCCCTGCCGTCCAGCGCGCGATTGACGAGGGAGACAGGAGATTTCATCTTGTCAAGAATTCGGTGCGACGCGGGGTGGTCGGAGCGTTGCAAAGCGGTTTTCAAAGCATTGAACGCGGCCCGGTGCTGGTGGTGATGGGCGATATGTCGGACGAGCTCGATCGCGTCGACATTATGCTCGATCTGTACGACCAGGGGTTTCACCTGGTCGCTCCCAGCCGCTACATGCCCGGCGGACGAGTGATCGGTGGGCCGCTGATCAAGCGGAATCTTTCGAAATGGGCCGGGCTTACGCTGCACGCGCTTCGCGGTTTGCCGACGCATGACGCTACGAACTCTTTCAAGCTCTACGATGCGGAAATGCTGAAAACTTTGAAACTCGAGAGCCGCGGCGGATTCGAACTCAGCCTGGAGATCACCGTAAAAGCCTTTCGAAAAGGGTATCGAATCGCGGAGTTGCCAACGACCTGGAGAGACCGAACCGAGGGCGAATCACGATTCCGCTTGTGGCATTGGTTACCGCTGTATTTGCGATGGTACTTCTACGCGTTTGGGCCGCGTTCGGAGTTGCGAAGCACGTCGGGTTAGTTCCTATAAGACGACAATACCAGTCGCCGAAGACTTCCTCGGAGCCGTACGCCGCCAAAATCGCGACGATAAATTCCATCGGAAAGCGGTACCGCACCAGGCTACAGGTTACGTAATACGTTAGCGGATATACCAGAAGAGCGAAGAGATACGGGGGCGCTGCAGGATTTCGCGAACGCCGCATCGTCACCGCTCCCAGCAAACAGAGCGCAACAAACAGAGCGTTCCAACACAAAAGAGCCTTCACGTACAGCGGATCGTCCGACAAAATGTTGTGCGGACGGTCGCTGACTTCAAACCAGAAGGACCCGATTCGGCGCGCGACGTTACGTACGGTAACCGCGGGATGAGCCCAAATGTATGTGAGTGCCTCCTTCTGCTTCAACTTCATGTACGGAATTTCGCCAATGCGCTGATAAGCGTCGGCTTCTCTTTGATCTCCGAATACAGTGAAGGCAAATGAATCAATGCCCACCACTATGGGATTATTTCCGACCCACAGCATAAGGCCGAGATTGGACCGCATAGGTATGAAAGTATGGAATACGCGGTAGTTCCGAACGCTCCACGGGACTACCCCGACCACGAATACGAGCACCGTCACGCCGAGGCGCGGGAGCCACCGCAGGGACTCCTTCCGGGCATTCCAAACAAGCCAGCCTAGGAAGAATGGCAATACCGACAAAATCGTGGCATTGATCATGCCCCCGATAGCCCACAGGGCTCCATAAGTCGCCCAGTTGATGAGCCGGGAACGGTCGCGCAAAGCCAGTGTCGCCCAGAAAATTAGCGCGAACCAAAAAGCGGACAAAGTGGAATCCCAAACGTATGCAATGGGAATATGCCAGGCGTCTGGCAGAATGACCCAAAGCCATGAAGAGAGAAGCGCGGTACGGCGATCAAAACTGCGTTTCGCGATTGAGTAGACCGGAAGAACCGTGAGTGCTGCCAATGCACAATTCAGTGTCTGCGCGATCACATGGGATTTGAGACTGTAAATCCCCCAGAACTTGAAAATCCCAGCCAAAAGGAAGGGGTACACTGGGCACAAATACGCCGTTGGCCCGGTATCAACCAAAGGGAGGGGCGAACTGAAGCCTTTGCCTAAAACCAGAGCGCGGGCCACCTCACCCGCTTCAAATCCGTATGGCTCGCCACTTTGAGAACTCCCGAGAAATTCATGCCGTTCAAAATACAGAATCGCTATGCGGAGAACAAAAGCGGCGGCGGTGATGACGACGGGCGAAGAGCACAATCTCTTGAGGGGAATTCGCATGGAAGTTCCGGCGGGCGACGGGCATGGCGGGCAGTCACCCGGTGAACGCCGAAGTTTAGCGACAATTCTCCCGGCTTGCAAATCCGCGTGGCGCCTCACGGTAGCGGTTGGCGGAATATTCCGCGAAAGAAGCCTTAGCAAGGACTTACTACTTGGGTTCTCCCCATATCCCACGATTGACAGGTGCTAGGCTGCTGGCACATAGTGTCGGCGGGGTCTTTCTGTCCATGTGTGCAACGGTCCGAGGGGTTTCGGACTGGTTCGTAGTGAAGTCTGTATATCTGAAGTCTGTACGGTTTTTTTTACCGATAATAGCGGCGTTGTTGTCTTTACAGACTACCTGCGGCCAGGAAAAGGTCGAAACCCCGCAACAAACGAACGAAAGAATCGCAGAGCTAGCTACACTTGCGCGCGCCAAGCCCGCCAATATTCCCATCGGCGCGGGTGATCTGCTGCACATCGATGTTTTTGACGTTCCGGAACTATCTCGCGACGTTCGGGTTAGCGATACGGGGGACGTCAGCTATCCTCTGATCCCGGGAAAAATCGAGGCTGCCGGCTTGAGCCCATTTCAGCTGGAAGACAAGCTTGAGCAATTGCTGATTGAAAACGGCCTGGTCTCCCATCCGCAGGTTTCCGTCTTCGTGAAGGAACAGACCAGTCAGCCAATTTCGGTTGTCGGCGCCGTTGGTCACACCATGATTTATCAGGTGATGCGCCCGACAACGCTCCTGGAAGTTCTTACGGCTGCGGGTGGCATTTCCGATGATGCGGGAAGCGTGGTTGTTGTTACGCGACCCATTCACCCTGACTCGGCGAGGCTTCAGCCTGCCAGTGAAAACACCTCAACATCCGCGGACCAGCAAACAATTACGATCAAATTGCAGGATCTCCTGGAATCGGGGAACGAAGTTTATAACATCCCGGTCTACGGGGGCGATATCGTGAGCGTGCCCCGGGCGGGCATCATTTACGTGCTGGGTATGGGGATCGCCCAACCAGGTGGATACGTAGTGCAGAGCCACGGGTCACAGGTGACTGTGTTGAAAGTGGTGGCACTCGCGCACGGTCTGACGGGATTCGCGAAGGCAGATTCCGCTGTGATCATACGCAACGATACAGTCAGCGGCCAAAGGCAAGAGATTCCCGTGCGCATCAAGGAAATCGAAAAACGGAAGACGGATGATGTGATCCTGAAGTCAAATGACATCCTGTACGTTCCCGACAGCGCCGGGAAGCGATACTTAGCGAAGGGCACCGAAACAGCGCTCGGCGTGGGTACGGCCGTGGCGATCTATCGAGTCACTTACTGAAGATCCGGCGCTCCGTATGCTCTGGTCGCGTTGTGAAAGAGCGGGGTTCAAATGGAAGACGCGTCAAGACTTGCTGTTCGTGACCGAAGACCGGGAGAATCGCTCACCGTTATCCCCGCCCCTTCGTTGCTTCCTTGGGACCAGATGCCCAGGGAGCCGCACCTTCTCGATTATCTAATTATCCTTCGAAAGCATCAGTGGCTCATCCTTACGTTTCTTCTCACCGTAGTCACCGTCGTTACGATCGCATCCTTCAAAATGAAGCCGGTGTACCAAGCTTCGGCTCGAGTGGAAGTGGATAAAGAATCCCAGAACATACTTCCGTTTCAGGGAGGGAATTCTTACGATGAGTACGAAGATGAAGAGAACTACATCGATACGCAAGCGAAGATTCTGCAAAGCGAAACACTCGCGTTTCAAACAATCAAATCCTTAGATTTGGGACGATATCCCGAGTTCGGCGGAACGCCCGGCGCGACAGCTTTCGCGCAGCCCGGAGGAACCTCTCAGCGTCCGGCGATTTTGGGCGCGTTTTTGGGACGCCTGAGCGTGCGGCGCGTTCCCAGCAGCCAGCTGATTGAAGTTACTTTCGAAGCGGAAGATCCTGCGCTCGCCGCCCAAGTGGTGAATGCGCACCTCCAGAATTACATCGAGCAGAATTTCCGAAGCAAATACGACGCGACCACGCAGGCTTCCACATGGCTTTCCTCGGAGCTCGAAGAGCTTCGCATCAAAGTGGAAAAGTCCGAAGACGCGCGGATTGCGTACGAGAGGCAAAATCAGATTTGGCAAGTCGACGGAAAGCAGGATATTAACTCGCAGAAGCTTGCCGATTTAAGCAGGGCTGTGACCGATGCTCAGACGGCGCTCACGCAAGAGGAAGCGCTCTACCGAATGGCGGTCTCGGGAAACGTGGACGCACTGCCCGCGGCACGCGACAACGCCATCGTTCAAGGTCTGCTCAAGCGAAAGACCGACCTCGCCGACGAATATACGGAGGCCCTCAATCAGTACGGGCCGAATTTCCCGAAAGTCCAGCGCCTCGCCGCGCAACAGAAGGAACTGGAAGACGATTTACAGAACGCGCGGCAAACCATGCTCGAGAGCATCCGCGAGGAGTACAACACCGCGCAGAGCCGTGCTCAATTGCTGGAAGCCGCCCTTGACAAGCAAAAGCAGGAAGCGAACGACCAGGCGGAAAAGCTGGTGCAATACAACATTCTGGTGCATGACGCCGAATCCAACAAGCAGCTCTACGACGGCCTGCTGCAAAAGTTGAAGGAAGCGGGCATTACCGCCGGATTGCGTTCGAGCAACATCCGAATCGTGGACCCAGCGCTCGTTCCCACGGCTCCCTCGCGTCCTCAAAAAAGCCGAAATATCATGCTGGCGCTGCTGGTGGGTCTGGTTGGTGGCATCGGGCTCGCGATATTCCGCGAATACCTGGATAACACCGTCAAATCACCGGACGACATCGAGGCGCTCACCGGACTTCCGTCCCTTGCGGTGGTTCCGTCCGTTCCGGAAATGAATGGTGTGCAAGGACGGCTTTCGCGGCTTAGTGGTGAGGCTCCCGCTCCCGGCGGCACGAATCCGCGCGTCGAGTTGCTCTCTTATATGCAGCCGAAGTCTCAAATTTCCGAGGCTTTCCGCGCACTGCGAACCTCTCTGCTGCTTTCGCAAGCGGACCACCCGCCCCAGGTGATCCTCGTGACAAGTGCGCTCCCGCGCGAAGGGAAAACAACAGCGGCCGTGAATCTGGCGGTAACGCTCGCGCAATTGGGGGATCGCACGTTGATCCTGGACTCGGATCTGCGCAAGCCGGGAATTCGCCGGGCGTTGAATCTAACGGTCGGAAAAGATGCAGGGCTCAGTTCGTATCTCGCGGGCGTTTGCGGTTTGGACGACGTGATGAGCCCGCATCCGACCATCAGCAACTTAACTGCTTTGACGACTGGCCCCGTGCCGCCAAGTCCCGCGGACTTGCTCTCTTCGCACCGTATGCGGGAAGCGATTGCCGATTTGCGGAGGCGTTTCAAATTTATCGTGATCGATTCACCGCCGATCATGGCCGCGACGGATGCCGTAATTCTTTCGGCGCTCACGGACGGAGTGCTGCTGGTTGTGCGCAGCGGTACGACGCCCAAAGAGGCCTTTACGCGCAGCCGTGACCTGCTCGCTGCCGTGAAATGCCGCCTGCTCGGCGTTGTGCTGAATGCCGTAGATTCAAAAGCGCCCGATTATTACTACTCGTATCGCTACTATCCGTACGCATACGGCTACGGATACGGCGAAGAAGTAACGAAGACAGCGCCTTTCCCGACGGCTTCCGACGAGCAGAATCATTCCCATTAGGAGAAACGTTTGCGCTACCTGATAACCGGCGGAGCAGGTTTCATTGGATCTCACCTTGCGGAAGCTCTCCTGGCGAGAGGTGATGAGGTCTTTATCCTCGATGATCTTTCCACGGGCAGCGTCGAAAACGTGCGCCATCTGAAAAAAAATCCGCGCTTCCACTATTTTTTCGATTCGATTACGAACAAACATTTGCTGGCCGAACTCGTCGACGAATCCGACGTCGTTTTCCATCTAGCGGCTGCGGTGGGAGTCCGGCTGATTGTGGAAAGTCCGGTACGCACGCTCGAAACGAACGTGTACGGGACGCAGCTGGTACTGGACGCATCTTCGAAGAAAAGAAAGCTCGTGTTCACTACGTCGACCTCTGAGGTCTACGGAAAGAGCGACAAGGTTCCCTTTCGCGAGGATGCGGATCTGGTGCTCGGTGCGACAACGATCGGCCGGTGGAGTTATGCGGCGTCAAAAGCGCTCGACGAATTTCTGGCGCTTTCCTATTGGAAGGAAAAAAAGCTTCCCGTGATCGTGGTGCGGCTGTTCAACACGGTCGGGCCGCGGCAAACGGGGCGCTATGGCATGGTCCTGCCTAATTTCGCGCGACAAGCGCTTGAAGGCACTCCCATCACAGTGTACGGAAGCGGCCGGCAATCGAGGTGTTTCTGCGATGTGCGCGATACTGTGGAAGGTATGCTGCGGCTGTTGGCAACGGACCGGGCGGTAGGTGAAGTCGTCAACGTCGGAAACGACCAGGAGATCTCGATTCAGGGCCTTGCGGAGATTGTGAAGGAGCGCGCTAAAAGCAGCTCGCCGATCACGTTTACGCCCTATGAACAGGCCTACGAGCCGGGTTTCGAAGACATGCCTCGACGCGTTCCCTGTCTAGATAAACTCAAAGAGCTTACGGGGTTTCGGCCGACGACTCCGCTTGCGGAGATTGTCGACCGCGTAATTACAGATTTTCGGATCAAAGTGGAGGGTGATACAACAGCCGTTCCGATTCGGATTTCAGCGGTGGCCTCAAGCGAGTGAGATTATTGTAGTTGGCAGCTTCTTATGGCCCTCGGTTGCCGGCTCCCGGAATGTGAACCATTTAACGCTTCCGCGCAGCGTGCGATCTCGGTTTCGATATTCGCTGCAAACATCGTGCGATGACCCAATCTGCCTCCACTCTCCCGTCATGCGATCGCCGTTCCGACCTTGAGACGATCCACGTAGCCGGCCACCGCAGAGAAAGGCTGGCCGGCTATGTCTTCGCGGTAATTGTTTTTGCCGGCGTACTTTTGCGGCTCCTCGTGGTTATTCTTCCGGGTGATGGAATGCGAACCCCTTGGGGCGGGGGAGGCGATACGGCAGCGTATGTACTTCTGGCGCAGAACATCGCCTCCGGCAAAGGGTACGCTTATGCAGGATGGCCAACCGCGTATCGTCCGCCGGTCTATCCCCTCGCTCTGGCCGGTTTGCTGAGAGTTTTTGGAACGCACGCCCTTTCGGTGCTGCGCGGACTCCAATTCTGCGCGGGATTGCTGGTTGCATATTTCTGCGCGGAAATGGCGGAGAGAATTTTCGGAAAGCAGGCAAAAAGGGTGGCGCTGCTGATCGCTCTATTCTGTCCGACCCTGGTCTTTATGACCGGCGAGATCCTGAGCGAGACCGCCGCGACTCTCTGTACCGCTGCTTTTTTTTATCTGCTCGTTCGCTACTGGCAGAACCCGAGCTGGATCGTGCTTTCAGGCGCCGCAGTCATCGCCGGAATCTCTACGCTCGTGCGCTTCAACATGGCGCTGTTTGGCATCGTGCTTGTAGCTGCGATTCTCTTGAGGAAGCCGAACCTGTCCACGGGTCGTTCCGTGGCCGTCGCGGTTCTGTTGCCGGTTCTTGTGGTAACGCCCTGGCTGGTCCGGAATTTCATTGCCTTCCACGGCGCTCTGCTATTGTCGACGGAGAGCGGACCCACGGCCGTCATGGGAATTCTCGCGCCCCAAGGCCGGGCGATGCCTGGCGACTCCGAAAGACTTTACAGTAATCTGGGATGGCTTCCGCCGAACGACATTGAGACGAATGATGCGAGCCGCAACCGTCTTCCCTCCGAAGCGATTTTGAACCGAAAGGCATGGGGCGTGGCTTTCGGTCTCTGGAAAAATGCCGGGTGGAAACTTGTTCCGCTCACACTCAAGAAGTTCTCTTATTTCTGGCTGAGCACGGACCAGTTGCTCTCGACTGAGTCGTTTCGAAGAATCGTGCGGATTGCACGGGCCGGAGGCGTCGCCATTTATTGGGGCCTTCTCACATTGGCATTCGCGGGATGGCTTCATGTGCGTGCTCGGATCCCTGCTGCGGCTCATCTATTTCTCTTTTATTGCGTGCTGGCTACGGTCCTTCACGCCCCATTTAACATGAATACTCGCCTTCGAGTTCCCTTGATTGATCCCCTTTTGCCCGTCCTCGCAAGCGCGGGCTGGCTGGGCTTTGTGGCGGCGCGCGTTTCCGGAGAGAATAAGAGCTTGTTAAATAGTTCTCGGAGGGCGGCGCGCGGTGAAGCATGATAGGCGCCGGAACCGATGAGTCCTGAATCAACAATCAGGCATGAGAAGTACGCGACTCCCGTGCGGGTTGCGGCTGAAGAGCTTTCAAGGCCGAATGCCGGTGAACGCGCGATTCGAACGAGCACAACCCTGTCCGTAATCGTCCCGGCTTACAACGAGCAGTATTTGATCGAGGCCAGCCTCGCGAGACTCAAGGTGCTGGACGAATCGCCGCTCTTGCAGTCGATCAAGGTCATCGTGGTGGACGATGGTTCCTCGGACGGCACCGCGGAAGCAATCGATCGTTTCCGCGAGTCGCTTGAAAGGGAAAGGCGCGAATCGAAGATTTCGTGGGCATTTATGCGGAATCAGAGAAACAGCGGCAAGGGCTCAGCGATACGGGCCGGCTTGTCGCACGCCGACACCGAACTCGTCGTGATCCACGATTCGGATCTTGAATATCACCCTTCCGATCTTTTGAAAATGGTGGAAGTCTTCCTCTGCGAAGAAGCGGATGCCGTCTTCGGCTCGCGCTTCATGTCCGGCGGATACAAGCGAGCTCTTTTCTTTCGGCACTCGGTCGGCAACAAACTGCTTACTTTTCTCTGCGACCTGGTTTGCGACCTGAACCTCACCGACATGGAAACCTGCTACAAAATGGTCCGTACGGATCTGCTCAAGAGTATCCCTCTCGAAAGCTCCACGTTTGACATCGAGCCCGAATTGGCCATCAAACTGGCGAAGCGCGGCGCCCGTATTTTTGAGGTCCCCATCAGTTACTCGGGCCGGACGTACGAAGAGGGGAAGAAGATCAATTGGAAGGACGGTGCGCGCGCCCTTTGGGCCATTTTCTACTACGCGGCTTCGAGCCGCATCTATGTCCTGGACGAGCACGGGGGCCAGATTCTCGAGCGGTTGAACAACGCTCCTCGCTTTACTCGCTGGATGGCGGACGTGATCCGGCCGTACATCGGAGACCGCGTCCTTGAAATCGGGGCGGGAACGGGAAATATGTCCGCTCACCTCATGCCCAGGGGGATTTATTGGGCGACCGACGTCAATCCTCATTATCTGGATTATTTGATAACGCTCCGCACCACACGCCCCTACCTACGTGTCGGTTATACGGATGCGATGGAAGCGGGCACTTTCCCGTCCGGGCAATCCTTCGACACGGTAGTGTGTCTGAACGTTATCGAGCATGTGCAGGACGACGGCGTCGCTTTGAGCAATATCTGGAAAGCCCTGGACCACGGCGGCCGGGCAGTGATTCTGGTTCCGTGCGGCCCCGAACTCTATGGCACGCTGGATGAAGTGCTGGGGCACCTTCGTCGGTATACCGAAGAAAACCTTGCGAGCGTTGCTCAGAGCGCCGGTTTTCATTTAGAAGAAACTCTGAAATTCAACAGGCCCGGCGTGGCGGCTTGGTGGTTGAATGGGCGCATTCTGAAACGCAAAACGTTCGGCTTGGGCCAAATCCGGTTGCTGAACATATTGACGCCCGTTTTTCGCGCGATGGATTCATGGATTCCACTTCCCCCGCTTTCCCTTATCGCCATTCTGAGGAAAGATTGATCCGAGTGGGACCATCAAGCGCGATTCAGACGTTGCGGGATCGAAAATCGCGGACAGAAAGACAAATGAATCGCGCCAACGTGCGCCTCGTCAACGGCTCCCCGTGTTAACCGAAATGAAGACGGTTTTCGCGTTCACCAAATACGAAAAGCTGCTCATCCTCATTTTTGCACTCACGCTGCTCCTTAGCAATCCTTGGGTGCGAGGAGACGGGGTCGGCTACTACGCTTTTGTGCGGTCGCTGCTGATCGAGCACCGCCTGGACTTCACGAAAGACTGGTCCAGGGCCAATGAGAGCTTTCGACTTGGCCGGACCGATCCGAGTGGTCAGGTTCTTCGGCAGGAATATACAAGCACGGGACATCTGAACAATCATTTTTCGGTGGGCCCTGCAATTTTGTGGTCTCCCTTTCTGGTGACGGCCGATCTTGGCGTGCTTGCATTCGATAAACTGGGCGGACATATCCCCCGGGATGGTTACTCGAGGCCATACCTGACCGCGATGGCGTTCGGAACGGCTGTATACGGATTCCTCGCGCTTTTTATTTCCTTTCGTCTGGCGCGGGACTACGTACCCGAAGAATGGGCGTTTCTGGCCGCGCTGGGAATTTGGTTCGGAAGTTCACTTCCCGTGTACATGTACTTCAACACATCGTGGGCGCACGCGCATTCGGCATTTGCGGTGGCCCTGTTCGTGTGGTATTGGGCGCGAACGCGTAACGCTCGCGGGTGGAAGCAAAATCTGGTCCTTGGAGCGATCGGGGGCCTGATGGTAGACGTGTACTATTTGAATGCTGTCGTTCTGCTGCTCGCGCCCCTGGAATTGATCACCCGCTATTGGGAAAAAAAAGCCGAGGAAAGATCGGTGGGCCCGCTTATTGCCGGTAACATCCTTATCGCCACCGCAGCGTTCACGGTTTTCGTGCCCACACTGATTGCCAAAAAAATTCTTTACGGCAGTTTCTTCAATCTCGGCTACACCGAGCGCTGGTTCTGGCGCTCTCCCGCGCTACTGAAGGCGTGTTTTTCGGCCGATCACGGCCTATTCAGCTGGACTCCGATTTTGATCCTGGCGCTCGCGGGCCTTGTCTTGCTTTACAAACATGACCCGGAGTTCGCTATATACTCGGTTGTGGTGTTCGCGGTTTATTTGTATGCGGTTGGCTGTTACCAGGACTGGGACGGGCTGTCGTCTTTTGGAGGCCGATTCTTCGTTTCGTTGACGGTTTTCTTCGTGGCAGGCTTGGCGGCCTTCTTCGAATCGGTCGCGAATGTGTGGCGTCGGCGAAGCGCTGCCATATTGGTCACGAGTGCAACGGCGGCGCTGGTGCTGTGGAATCTGGGATTGATTTTTCAGTGGGGTACGCATCTGATCCCTGCGCGCGGCCCTATTTCCTGGCGCGCGGCGGCGCATAATCAGATTGCCGTTGTGCCGGTCGTGGCGGTTTCAACACTGAGAGTCTATTTCACGCACCGGGGAAAATTGATGGATGAAATCGAGCAACAGGACGTGCGCCAAATCAAGTCCGGCTCGCCCGCTGGAGTGGAATGAATCGTATGGGCGCTGTCGCGAAAACGGATATTCTTGCCGGGATTCCCGTGTTGCGCATAACGCCGCCCACCGGATGGCAACTCCTGCCGGCCAAAGAATTGTGGGACTACCGCGAGCTGCTGTACTTCTTCGTGTGGCGTGAAATCAAGATTCGTTATAAACAGACTGCGATCGGCGCGGCATGGGCGGTGTTGCAGCCCTTTTTGACGATGCTGGTTTTTTCTCTTTTTTTTGGACGATTGGCGCACATTTCTTCCGAGGGACTGCCGTACCCAATTTTCTACTATAGCGCGCTGCTTCCTTGGATGTACTTCGCCTCATCCCTCCAAAACGCCACCAGCACGATTGTGGATAACCAGCGCGTGATCACCAAAGTATATTTCCCGAGAATTGCGCTTCCGCTTTCGGCGGTCCTTTCCGGCTTGGTGGATTTCGGCATTTCGTTCCTGCTGTTCATCTTGATGATGGTGTATTACCACATCCGCCCCACCGTGGCGCTGGTCTGGCTGCCGGCCTTTCTATTGCTGGCGGTGTTGACCGCGCTCGGAGTCGGGCTATGGCTTTCCGCGATGAATGCTATCTATCGCGATGTGCGCTATGTGGTGCCGTTTCTCATCAATTTCTGGATGCTGGCTTCGCCCGTAGCTTACGGAAGTTCGATCGTGCCTGAAAAATGGCGATGGCTTTATGGTTTGAACCCCATGGCAGGCGTGATTGAGGGGTTCCGCTGGTCGCTGGCGGGCCATGGTATGCCTTCCGGGCGTTTGCTGTTCGCTTCCATGGGAGTTGTTTTGGTGGTCCTTGCCGGCGGGATTGCATATTTTCAAAGGATGGAGACGACGGTCGCAGATGTGGTTTAGAAGCGTTTGCCGATCCGCGCGAACGAGAACATGAGCGAAACAGCCATCCACGTGGAAGGTCTTGGCAAGCGCTACCGGCTCGGACAGCGAGAACGCTACCGGGCGATGCGCGACGTGCTCGCGCGTGCCTTCACGACTATGTTTGAGCGCAATGGCGAGCGCAAAGATGGCTATATGTGGGCGCTTCGCAATGCCTCGTTCGACGTTCGGCAGGGAGAAGTCGTCGGGCTCATCGGGCGGAACGGTGCGGGCAAGACGACGCTCCTGAAGCTGCTTTCGCGAATCACCCGCCCGACGGAAGGGTTTGCGGAAATTCATGGACGGGTTGGCAGCCTGCTGGAAGTGGGCACCGGCTTTCACCCTGAATTAAGCGGACGCGAAAATATTTATCTGAGCGGCGCGATTTTGGGAATGAGCAAACGCGAAATTGACCGGAAGCACGACGAAATTGTCGCGTTCGCGGAAGTCGAGCGCTTTCTCGACGCGCCGCTCAAGCATTTCAGCACGGGAATGCAGATGCGGCTGGCATTTGCCGTAGCCGCTCATCTGGAGCCCGAAATTCTGCTGGTCGACGAAGTGCTGGCCGTGGGTGACCTGGAATTCCAGAAGAAATGTCTCGGCAAGATGCAGGAAGTCTCGAAAAGCGGCCGAACGATTGTGTTTGTCAGCCATCAGATGAACCAGATCCGCCGCCTCTGCGAGCGTGTATTCTGGATCGATGCCGGCCAAATTCGGGAAGAAGGCGTTGCCGGTGACGTGGTCGCAAGATACGAATCAGCGAGCCTTTCACCCGGCAATAATTCTGCCGACGAAAAGCGATGTTTCCTGGGCTGGTCGATTTGCGGCGAGGGAAATACCGTGAGGGATGGTCTCCGGGACGTGACCTTCCATTTTCACCTTCGGCTTCGCGAGGCTGTTTCGCAGGGACATTTTGGCGTCGCAATCTTAAGCGATTCGAGCGCGGTGCTCGCCGGATGGGGCTTTGATAACCTGGATATGCCGGCGGGCGATCAGGAAATCCTGTTGCGGATTCCGGCGCTGCCCTTGCGGCCTGGAGCGTATTCAATCACCTGTTCAATTTTTAATCGCGGTAACAATCTCACGGGCGGGCAACTCCTGGAGGAATGGTATGCGGTGCCGCCATTGGTGATTGATACTAGACCGCTCGCGCATCCGCAAGACCGGTGGGCCGGCGTTCTGAATATTCCGGCGGAGATTGAAGTTTCGGCCCAGCAAGAGAAATAAGTGGCGGCTCAAATGATCGCAGAACATATCCAGAGTTTTTTGCGCAAATCTTGGACGGATCGATTTGCGACCGCCGAATTCAAGTTTCGGCAGGGTTTGGCGAAATTGCCGTATATCCCCGTGCCCCTTCACTTGCGTCTTTCACCTCGGGACGAACTCACGCTCAAATGGTCTTACGTTTCTCCGTTTCACGATCCCAACAGAGGTTTTTTCGATTACTGGGCCGGCGACCTGCCCGAACTTCAACTGCTGTGGAAGATCCTCGAGCCGGGCATGGTTTTTATGGACATCGGCGCGTATCACGGCGTTTATTCTCTGGTAGCGGCAAAACGACTGGGCGGCCGCGGTCAGATCGTGGCATTCGAGCCATCTCCAAGGGAACGGCACCGATTGAATCTGCATCTTCGTTGGAACGGCATTCGCACGGTCCGAGTCGAATCCTGCGCCGTGAGTTCGGGCATCTCGAGTTGCCCTTTTTTTCAGGTTGTTTCGGGCGATACCACGCGTAACGGATTGCGCCCGCCGGCCAGCGCCGACGTTGTCAAGAAATTGGCGATCAAGACGATCAGCCTCGATCAATACGTATTGGATTCATCGCTGGGCCGCGTGGATGTGATCAAGCTGGACGTGGAAGGCGCCGAACTCGACGCTTTCCGAGGCGCCGGCAAAGTTCTGACGGATCTTCGCCCCATTTTCATTTGTGAAGTTCTCGACGCCACTGCGAAAGTCTGGGGATATGAAGCCAAGCAGACCGTTGCGATGCTGAAAACTTTTGATTTTGAATGGTTCGAGATTTGTTCGGATGGGACGATTGTTCCTCATGAAATGAAGGATTGCTATCCTCAAGTGCGAAACTATCTCGCCGTTCCCCGAGAGAAGTGCCGGGCTGTGGTAGGGGCCGCATGAGTTCGCGGACTACTCTTTCGACAAACCGGTTGAGGGCAGGCCTGCGCGCGCCGCAATCGATTTGCGTTGTCGTCGGAGTTCTCACGCAGAGCGCGCCGCTTGAAGTGTTTCGCCGGAATTCGCTCGACGCGCACGGGTATCGCGGCCATTGTTTTGCTTGCCTGGCGCAAAGAGGATCAAGCGCGGGATCTTGTGCGGATGTGCGGAACTGAGATGCCGAATCCGTTCGTTTCCGTTCTGATCGACACATATAACCATGAGCGTTTTATCGAAGAGGCCATCGCCAGCGTTCTGGAGCAGGATTTTCCAAGCGCGCAGACCGAAATTATCGTCGTTGATGACGGCTCGACCGACCGGACGCCCGAAATCGTGCGAAAATTCGGACCGCGCGTGCGCTTGCTGCAAAAGGCGAACGGCGGTCAGGCGTCGGCGTTCAACGCGGGAATTCCTCAGGCGAAGGGCGAATTTGTGGCTTTCCTCGACGGCGACGACTGGTGGCCGCCGCAAAAGTTGACTCGTGTGCTCGAAGCTTTTCGCAAAGAACCGGCTCTCGGATTCGTCGGGCACGGCATCGTTGAGACTTACCTTGACGGCCGCCAAATGTCGCATGTGCTGGGCGAAGAATCCACTTTTCGCGTCCATACGCCGGAAACCGCGCGTCTGTTCCGGTCGCGGAAGTCTTTCATGGGAACAAGCCGCATGACCCTCCGGACTGATCTCCTGCGGCAAATTCTACCCGTGCCGGAGATGCTTGCTTTCGAGGCCGACGAGTATATCTTCACGATCGCCGCGGCGATCAGCGAAGTAAAAATTCTGGCTGAACCGCTGCTTTACTACCGCATGCACGAGGCGAACGCTTTTCAGATTTCCGTTGCCAATCCGCGTGGCATGAGACGCAAATACGAAGTGCTCGTCTCGCTAGCGCGAATCTTGCCTGGCGAATTGAGTGCGCGCGGAACGAACGAGGAAACGATCGAAATCGCTCTTGAATGGTTGCGGACGGAGGCTGACCAGATTCGCCTGTCGCTTGGCGAAGGATGGCCGTGGGAAACCGTTACAACGGAGTGGAAGGCGTATCGAATCGCGCACGCGGATGCTCCCTTTTCTCACCAAATGTTTAAGGTGTTGAGTTTATTCCCGGCGCTTGCCCTGCCGCCTAAAGTTTATTACAGCGCTCGGAAGAAGCTGGCGACCAATCGGTTGTACCTCAACGCTCGCAGACGATGGCTTCCCGTGCCGCTGCCGTCCCATTTGCGAAACACGTGGACAAATGGCGCTTCCGCGGCAGCCCGCCAAACGAACAATAAATCATGACCGCCAAACCGCTAGTCTCGGTCGTCATCGTGAACCGCAATGGCGCGGAGCATCTCCGCATATGCCTGCCAAGCCTTCGGGCGCAATCGTACGAACCCATCGAAATCATTGTGGTCGACAACGCTTCCTCGGATGGCTCGGCGGAAGTGACAAAAAATGCGGGCGCGCGGTGGGTCGGGCTTCTATCGAATATAGGATTGGCTCGCGCTCTAAATCGCGGCGCAGCAGCGGCGACAGGCGAACTGCTGCTGTTCGTCAACAATGACATGCGGTTTGATCGCGATTTCGTCACCGCCCTGGCCGAAGCATTCCTCGAAGATAAAAATATCTTTGCGGCGGATGGAATGCAGTATGACTGGGAGGGGAATAAGCCGGGCCACCAGGCTACGCGAGCCGCGAAGAGAGCGTTGTCGGGCTCTGCAATACAGCTCGTTCCCGGATTATATCTTTGGCAGGAAGAGGCGGCGAAAAACACGCCCGCGCTCATGGCTTCGGCGGCGTGCATGCTCGTCAGGAGCGATATTTTTGACCGAATTGGCCGATTCGACGAGAGGTTGCCTCTCAGTTACGAAGATGTCGAGATTTGCTGGCGCGCATGGATCGGCGGCTGGAAAACGGTGTACGTGCCGGGCGCGATCTGCTGGCACCGCGTCGGCAGTTCGTGCCGTTCCGCGGAAGGATCGCGTCTATTGTTCAAAGGGATTTTGAAGGGCCGCCTGCTGCTGGCCACGAAACTGCTTCCCCTTCGCTACGCAATTTGGACCTGGCTGCTTGCCACGGCCGGACTTGCGAAAGATCTCGCGTGCCTGCAATGGCAAACGGCCATGGACCGCCTCGAAGTGCTGCTGCAGTACAGCGCTTACATTCCCCCGTTGCTGCACGAGAAAGCCGCATTGTTTCGAGCCGTGGGCATAACCCCCGAACAGCATCTCGAGACAATGCTCCGAATCTCAAATGGCGAGCAGCCGGGAACGCACGGGTATGGCGATGAGGTTGAAGACCAATGGAAGCGGGCAGGCTAATTCGTCACGTGAACGGGGCCGCTCGTCCTTCAATGGGATCGTCTGATGTCCGCGCAAGCTTTGCGGCTAGAGTGAGCAAATGATTTCCCTGGGGATCAACTATTCGCAGCAGCACGATTCGTCCGCGTGCATCGCGCGCGAAGGCGAAGTACTTTTTGCGGTGGCCGAAGAGCGCTTGAGCCGCGTCAAGCACGACGCTCGCTTTCCCGCGCTCGCAATCCGTGCTTGCCTGGATTTCGCCGGCGTCCGTCCGGAGAATCTGGATTTCATCTGCCAGGGTTGGTCGCCGCCGCACGTGGGTTTTTTTCACGATTTAAGCTGTTACGCGACGGGCAAGCAGCCTGTCGGCTCGCGCGCGCTGCTGAATTCCACGCGCTATTTTGCGAGCATGTGGCACCAGCGCGGCGGCGAGAACCGCTTTGCTCAATCTTTCGGACCGGCGAAGGGACGCTTTCGTTTCGTCGACCATCATCTCGCGCATGCGATCAGCGCGTATGCGTTTTCGGGATTCGACGACAGTGCTGTTTTGGTGCTCGACGGCCGGGGTTCCTGGGAGGCCACTTCGCTTTGGCGCGGTCGCAATGGCTACCTCGAACACGTCTGGACAATCCCGTGGCCGAACTCCCTCGGCCTGTTTTATGCGCGATTTACGCTATATCTTGGTTTCCAGCCATACAGCGATGAATGGAAGGTGATGGGTCTGGCGCCTTACGGCGAGCCCGGAATGAGTCTCCGCGAGTTTATTATTCCGGACGACAATCCCTACCGTGTGTCCGCGCGACTGCTGAGTGGCCCGGATTCGGCGCCCGCGGCGAACATCGAAAAGCGCCTGGGACCGAGGCGTGACCCGGAATCCGAGATTGATGCGCGTCACAAGAACCTGGCTTTTGCCGTCCAGGATGCCTGCGAACAAGCCATGCTGACGCTCGCGCGCGCCGCCGTCGCAAAAACAAGATGCCGCAATTTGTGCATTGCCGGTGGCGTGGGCCTCAATTCAAAGGCGAATGGGAAAATCATGGTTTCGGGTTTGATCGATCGGCTGTTCGTGCAGCCGGCCGCGAGCGATGACGGAGTTTGTCTTGGCGCGGCTTTGGCGCCCTATCTTGATTCGGGCGGGCGATTGCCCGTCCGCAAAATGCGTCACGCGTATCTTGGCCCGGAATCATGCGACGCCGAAATTGAAAAGGCCCTCAACACATATAAGATTCGCTCGACGCGGCTGGACGATCCGGCGAAGACCGCCGCCGAACTCCTCGCCGGCGGAAAAATTCTTGGTTGGTTCCAGGGACGTATGGAATTTGGCCCGCGCGCGCTCGGAAGCCGGTCTATTCTCGCCGACCCTCGCGATCCGGAAATGAACGCAAAAGTGAACAACGCCGTAAAGTTCCGCGAATGGTGGCGGCCGTTCGCTCCGTCTCTTCTCGCGGAGGCAGCTTGTGAATATCTCGAGTCGGCCACCGATTCACCGTTCATGGTTTTGACGGCGCAAGTAAAAGCGGAAAAACGCGGTGAAATTCCTTCCGTGACGCATGTCGATGGAAGCGCGCGGCCGCAGACCGTGGAACGCGATGTAAACCCGCTCTACTGGCGCCTGATCCAGCAGTTCGGAGAATGTACGGGCGTGCCGGTGGTCATGAATACTTCCTTCAATCTGCGAGGCGAAGCGATCGTGTGCACTCCGACGGACGCCCTGCGGACGTTTTTCAGTTCCGGCATGGATGCGCTGGTGATTGGAAGCTTCCTGGTGGAGAAATAGAATGACGGATCCTCGAAAGGTCAGCACGGCCCGCAAAACCTCCTTCTGGCGCGGTCAATGATTGATACCAGTTCCACGACTTTCGAGAACCCTCGCCGTGAGATCTGGATCGCTCTACTGGGGCGGCAAGATAAACCCGTTGATGGCGTTGATGACTACTGTACGTTTCTGGGTCGCGCACTCGCCTCGCGTGACATTGAGCTGAAAAAATGCCGCGTGCGGTGGTTTGAACGGGGAAGGATTCGCGCTCTGCGGCAGCTTTGGCGCGAGCGTTCCGAATGGCGGGGGAAATGGGTGCTGGTGCAGTACACCGCGCTCAGTTGGTCCCTCCGTGGATTTCCTTTCTACGCCCTGTTCGCTGTGGCAATACTCCGACGATCTGGCGCTCGCTGCGTCATTGTGTTCCATGAACCTCAGGGTGTCTCCGAGTCCGGAAAATGGGTCGGCCGGATTCGGCGTGCATCGCAGAACTGGGTGGCTCGAGGGCTACATTTGCTCGGGGCCGGCAGCATTTTTGCGGATCCCCTTCCAACAATCCCTTGGCTGCCAGAAAACGATCCTAAAGCGGCGTTTATTCCCATCGGGGCCAATATTCCCGAACCGCGAACGAAACTCGACAGTAGCGCGAGCCGGAATGGAGCGCGCCGGACAGTTGCCGTTTTCTGTTTGAGTGATGAGCCGAATGTTCTGCTGGAGCTGCACGACATTGCCGTGGCGGCGGGCAAGGCAGCAACAGATAGCGCCGAAGTGCGAGTTTTATTCATTGGCAGAGGTACGACGAACGCTGAAGATACTATCGCGCAAGTTTTTCGTGATGTGCCGGTGCAGGTATCGAACCTGGGGCTCTTGAGTGCCGAGAATGTTTCGAACAGCCTGGCCGAATGCGACGCCATGTTGTACGTTCGCGGCAAGGTTTGTCCGAACCGCGGAAGCGCAATCGCGGGCATCGCCTGCGGCGTGCCGATCGTGGGTTACGCGGGCGGGGTGGATGGCACGCCGCTCGCAGAGGCGGGTCTCGCGCTTGTTCCTTATCGAGATGCGGAAGCGCTTGGCGATGCGCTCGCCCGCGTTTTGAGCGACCCCGTTTATTCCCGCGAGCTCCGCGATAGGAGCGTGTGCGCGCAGCGGACGTATTTTTCCTGGGATGTGATCTCTAGCGCATTTATCAACTTTCTTCGCGCACCGCGAAACGGCGCCTAGGAGCAGAGGCTTTATCGAATGTGTGGAATCGCGGGAATGGCGTCGCACGGTACGGACCAGCCTTTGGTGAGTGCGACTGAGCGTATGGTGGCAGCTCTCGCGCACCGCGGTCCGGACAGCCATGGCGTTCAGGATGTAGGGCAGTGTGTGCTGGGCAGCACGCGCCTTGCAATCGTCGACACCAGCGATCGCGGGCGCCAGCCGATGAGCAACGAAGATGGCGCGGTCTGGATTGCTTACAACGGGGAGTGCTACAACGCGCTGGAGTTTCGGCCCCTGCTGCTTTCGCGAAAACATCATTTCCGCTCGAAAACGGATACAGAGGTTATTCTGCATCTGTACGAAGAATTCGGCGAGGACTGCGTCAAGAAGTTGCGGGGAATGTTCGCCTTTGCCATTTGGGACAGCCGCGCCAACAAGCTTCTTCTGGTACGCGACCGTCTTGGCATCAAGCCGCTCTATTACTCACTGCTCGCGAAGGGCATCATCTTCGCGTCCGAAATAAAGGCTCTTCTTGCATCTGAGACCCTCCCGCGGCGTCTCGACCCAGCGGGGATCCGCGCATATTTGCAATTCGGACACATTCCTCCGCCATGGACCGCGATTCAAGACGTGAAGCCGCTCGATCCGGGACACCTCGGCGTGTGGCAAGCGGGCAAGTGGCGCACCGCGTCTTACTGGAGTCTCCCCGTTCCTGTCAACGGTCTCTCTTATGCAGAGCCGAAAAAAATCGCGAGCGATCTGGGCGATATTCTCGTTGAATCGGCCCGGCGGCAGCTTATGTCGGATGTTCCCATCGCGCTGTTTTTGAGCGGCGGAACCGATTCAGCGGTTCTCGGTGCGTTGACGCAAGGCTCGGGCCAAGTGACGGCTCTTACGATTGGCTTCGAAGAAGAAGCGTTCGATGAATCGGAAGCAAGCAAGCGCACCGCCGAAATGCTCGGTATTCAGCACCAGATCGTTCGTTTGGCGGAATCGCGGACTCGGGAGTCGCTCGATCACGCCGTGTGGGCGATGGATCAGCCCACAGTGGATGGTCTGAACGCGTATTGGATTTCGCGTGCAGCGGCAGAGGCGGGATTCAAGGTGGCTCTTTCGGGACAAGGCGGAGACGAATTGTTCGGAGGTTACCAATCCCTCGCGTGGTTCGAGCGGTTCTCACGGGTCGCGACCTTCCTGAAGCCATTTCCGCGCATTGCCGGCAGCGCGCTTTTCGACCATACAGGGCTCCCATTTCGATGGCGAAAGCTTTCTTATCTCGTGGGCGCCGATGATCCTTTCGTCGCTGCACAAATGGCCGTGCGGCTGAATTTCCTGGAACGGGATGTGCATGCGCTTGTGAATCCGGCTCTCGCCTCGGGAAATTCGCGATCGGAAGCGCGTGAATTCCTTGATGAATTGGCGCGCCAATCTGTCGGCCAGGATCTGACGGAGCGAATCACATTTCTGGATTTCCCGGCGTATTTGGAGCCGCGCCTGCTGCGGGACGGGGACGCAATGAGCATGGCTCACAGCCTCGAACTTCGGCCGGTGCTGCTTGACCACGAAATTGTGGATTTTGTGATGAGCCTTCCGATTTCGATGCGGCTCCGCAATAAACAGCTCCTTTTGGACGCGATGCGCCACCGCATGCCTCCGCCGCTGTGCTCCGAATTAATCTCTCGTCCGAAGCGGGGCTTTACTTTTCCATTTTCGCGCTGGATTGCGCAAGGCATGCGGCCCGCGATTGAGAATGTGCTCAGGCCGGAGCGATTGAAAGCTTCCGGCGTTTTGAACGCAAACGCCGTGGGGCGCCTCTGGAGGCGATATCTCGCAAAACCGGAAGACGTTGGTTGGTCGCGTATCTGGTCCGTGTTCGTGCTGGCTCGCTGGTGCGAAATCATGCAGGTTACGGTGTAAGCGATGCCCACGGGTGCGC
>Ga0182024_10006864_pt1 | contig 24801 bp, 25 predicted proteins | sample P32metaG_FD_120480 | JGI IMG/M metagenome (GOLD analysis project Ga0182024, IMG submission 120480) | Permafrost microbial communities from Stordalen Mire, Sweden - P3-2 metaG (Illumina Assembly) | ecosystem: Environmental > Terrestrial > Soil > Wetlands > Permafrost | place: Sweden: Stordalen...
ATGCCCACAATCCCACAGGCACAACAGAAAAATCACATGGAAATCGAATTCAAAAGGACGAAAAATTAGTGTCAGATATGTCTCCGAACACCTGTCAGACATCTCTCCGGTCCAAACACGAAGCCGGATCCGGGGGACGCCGGCAAAAAGGTCACGGGCCGCAAGAGACATATACTCGTCGACACGCTCGGCCTCCTGCTGAGCGTTGCCGTCCACCCTGCCGACATTCAGGATCGCGACGGCGCAGCGCTTGTGCTCAGCCCACGCGTACGTGCCATGTGGCCCTTCATCCTGCGCATCTTCGCCGATGGCGGATACCAGGGGCCACGTGCGGCACTGGCTGCCGCAAGCACCGGAAACTGGGTCATCGAAGTCGTCAAGCGGAACGAGTTGCACAAGTTCGTCGTGCTACCCAAACGATGGATCGTCGAGAGAACACTTGCGTGGATCAGCAGGAACCGACGCCTGATGCGTGACTTCGAACGCTACGCACGCACCGTTGTCGCCTTCATCCGCCTCGCCATGATCAAGCTCATGATGCGACGCCTGGCCAGATCAAATGCTTGCTCCTGAATCCGAACTTCTTGGATCGTCTCTAAGAGTGGGCACGCGGAGACCGCGGAGGATTTTCCGTCCCCTTATGGCCCGCGCAAGCGGGCCATGACAATCAGAGGGTTGAGCTCTTTCTTCTCCGCGTACTCCGCGTGCCCCTCTTTCTTAGAAAACCAGAGGCCACTTCCCAAGAAGCGTGTCATCCCCGCGAAAGCGGGGACCCAGATGTAAAGCGTTGCGAGGGAAGACTCGCAAATTTAACCTGGCGATGCCCGAGAATCCAATCGCAGCGCTGTGCTGACTGGATCCCCGCTTTCGCGGGGATGACACGCTATATTTTGGCGCGGTGAATTTAATTTGGCACCTACTGGGACAACGGCCCAGCCATCGCGAAGATTGCGAAAAAAAAGGGCCCGGTCGCCCGGGCCCTTGCATTTATTCGACGCTTGGAGGCTGACCGCCTATTGCTTCGTCGCCGTGTAGGTCGTTGTGCGCGCGTGCAGAGCGTCATAATACGACACGCGCATCGCCGTGCCGCTCTTGTTCAGAGTGGATGTCGCCCTGCCGATGACTTTTCCGTCACGCTTGTCGGTTTCCACCAGCGTGCGTTTGCCGGTCATTTTCACCGTAACGCTGGTAACGCCTGGATCGCCTTTGAAGGGTGCTTCCGTTCCATCCATTTTCGCGGTGTACGACTGTCCCGTCAGGTCGGTCATCGTCAGCATGTCGCCGTCGGTCTTGTAGGTGACCGTCACGCCGTTGTCGGAAAGGCTCGCGAAGCTTGTGGTGATCCACGAACCGGAAGTGGCATGAGAGCCGGCCGGCCCTTTCGCGACCTGCTTGCTTGTGCCTTTGCCCGTTACCGGCGCTCCGTTGCTGTTGCTGCTGTCGGTGAATTCGAAGGTAGCGGTCTTGCCGTCTGGCGCGACTGTTACTGTCGAAGTGGTGACGGTCTTTCCGGCTTTCTTGTCGGTTACCTGAATCGTGTGATCGTCGACCACCTTGATCGCTTCCGTGTCGAAATAGGGATGTCCGGTGACGGCCTGGTCCGTGCCGTCGGCCTTGATTGTGTAGGCCGGAGCACACGTCTTGCAAGTATACATGCCGTCCTTGAGCACAGACACATCGGGTTTCTTGGGCATTTGCGCTGAGCTGACATCGCCCTTCCAGGTTCCATCGAAGCCGTTTTCTGCCATGGCCTGCACGGGCGCGAACGCAATGGCGGGAAGCGTTGCTGCAACGAATATTTTCATTTTGATCCCCCTCTTCAGGTTTACCGGCCGCGGGCGGAATGCACCGCACCGGAAATAGTCCGATGATGACGCGGGTAGGGAACTTGCCGACGAAATTGACGATGTCGGCGATTTGCGCCGGGCGCCCCTGCCCGCAACTCCAGCGCAATATTAGCCGCAACCCTTGCGTGTAGAAAGAGCAAAGAAAGGAAAAGGAGCCAGAGTCATTTGCCTCCAGGCGGCGACAGATAGAAGACTTTGGCTGCTCGCTTGACATAGCGACCGCCCGGCCACCCCTTATTTTCTCCGCGCCTGCCGCCCGGCATAGCGGGCGTCGCGGGCGACCTTTTGCTCGGCCTCGCGCTCCTTCTTGCGGCGCGCCAGCTCGACGCGCTCCGCCTCGCGGGCCTCCGCTTGGGCCTTGAGCTCCGCTGCGCGCGTCGCTTCGGCCGCCTTTCTCTTGGCCGCTTCGCTCTCCAGAGCCGCGAGCTTCGCCTGCCGGCGCTCTTCCTCCCGCGCGGTTCTGGCGAGCTGCGCAAGACGGCGCCCTTCCTGGCGCCCGGCGAACTCAGGATCGTTGGCCGGCGAATTCGCGTGTGCCCGCTCGCGCTGCGCCTGCTTCGCTTTGGCCCCCTCGCTCAACCGGTCGCCGAAGCTTTTCTCTCTGAAGCCCTTCTGCATGGTTCCTCTTGCTGTCAATCGTTCCGTGGGATGAAAGGAGGTAATATCGATCTGGCTCCCCGGAATCTATAGCCGGATTTTGTCCCGAATGTGGGCGGCCATGAGCCTTGGAATAAGGGGGGCAGCAATGCCGTGCAACGATTCCGGAATATTTGCTGCAGGAAGCCGCCCGCTCCTTCCTCGCAAACCGGCGAAAACAAGGGGCACGAATGGTACCACGCACAAGTGAACTGGCGCGCGGGGTTGACGGCTTAGTGGACGAAGGTTCAAACGCTGATCCACGTGCGGTAGATGGACAGAGCCTCTGAACCGCGTCTCGTTAGCCCGTGGAAATCGCGCCAAGTAAGCAAGACGCAGAAGATAACCTACCTGTATCGGGACGCGGGCAATTACAAATTCTGGGGAGAATTCTACGTTCTCGGAACACTCTCATTGGACGATCTGCGCCCTCATCTGCTGCACAGCGACAATTTTGTGCCGGATACCATTGGAATCCCCAGCCTCGTGCCTGACGTGCAAAACGCTGACGATCACATGCTTCACGAGTTCCACAGCATTGAACCGACCGAACCTGCGCTCTGCCCTTTCACGGCGGATGAACTGATCGAACGCCTTCGCGCCGCAAACGCCACAGGCTGGTTTTCGGGCATGGTTTGATGGAAAGACGGCCTTGGACAAAGGATGAATTGCTGCAAGTTCTGAAGCTCTATTGTCTAACACCTTTCGGACGTATTCATTCTCGCAATCCGCAAGTCCAGCAAATAGCCTCGCAGTTGGGGAGAACGCCATTGGCTGTCGCACTGAAAATGACGAACTTCGCGAGCTTGGATCCGACTTTGAAGCAAAGCGGCATGACCAACTCGAGCAGATTGGATCGAGAGGTTTGGACGGAGTTCTTCGTCGACATGACGGCGGCGCTCGCAGTGCGAGAGTTTGAGCTTGGGCGCAGCTTCGCCGAAGAAGCTGAAAAATATGAACTTGGGCCAGAGTTGCTTCCTGAAGATTTGGATGTTTTGGGAATCGTAAAGATGCGACGGAATCAGGACTTCTTCAGACGTCTGGTGCTCGCCTCGTACGAAAACAAATGCGCTTTAACGGGCATCGATGAGTCTAGTCTCTTGGTCGCGAGCCACATCGTGCCTTGGGCTGACAACAAGGACATCCGCATTGCTCCTCAAAATGGAATTTGCCTGAACGCTCTTCACGACCGCGCATTCGATCATGGACTAATTACCTTCGATGATGATTACCATGTCGTGTACTCGAAGCGTCTTCCCGAGGTCGCACGAGCCGCGCTCGCATCGTTCGGATCGCAGAAGCTGCGGCTTCCATCCAGATTTGTCCCAGATCGCGCTTTAATTACACACCATCGAAAGCACACATTTCGCGGCCGCTAAGCTGTTACCGCGCGGCGTCGGCTGCTCCCAGCTGGACAGAAAAAGGGCCCGGTCGCCCGGGCCCTCGCATATTCACTGCAGGCGATTCCGCCGGCCTATTGTTTGTTTTCCGTGTAGGTCGTCACGCGGTGACGCAGCTTGTCGTTGTGGACGACGGTCATCGTTTTTCCATCTCTCGAGACCGTGGACTTTGCGGTCTCGACGATCTTGCCGTTCCGCTTGTCAGTCTCCAGGATCGTGCGCGGACCCATTTTTTTCACCGTCACGGTGGTAATCCCGGGATTTCCCTTAACTGGCGCCTCGGTCTCGTCCATTTTTGCCGTGTACGTGTCGCCGGTCGGATCGGTCATCGTCAGCATCTCGCCGTCGACCTTGTAGGTTGTGGTCACGATACTGTCGGATGCGTTGGTCAGACCCGTCCTCATCCACGAGCCGGAAATGGGCCCTGAACCCGCGGGACCCTTGGCGACCCGCTTGAGCCCGCCCGTGCCCGAATATGATGCGCCGTTCTCGCTGGTGCCCTTGAAGTCGACATCGATGGTCCTGCCGTTGGGTGCGACCTTGAACGTAAGAGTTTCGGTCGTCTTTCCGTTCTTCTTGTCCGTCAGCACGATGTTGTGCGCATCGGACGCGTTGACGGCCACCATATCCGTATACGGATTGCCGGACACAGGTTGATCTGAGCCGTCCGCCTTGACCGTATAAGACGGAACACAGCTTTTGCACGTGAACATTCCGCCCGTGAGAACATAGGCATCGGGCTCCTGCGACATCTTTGCCGAGGCGATATCCTGTTTCCATGTCCCGTCGAATGGGCTCGCGGCCATCGCGTGCACTGGCACGAACGCCGCACACAAAGCTGCTGCTGCAACGAAGATTCTCATTTCGTTCCCTCCCCATTTTGCCCCGCATGGCCCTTGCCGGCCGTAGAGCATCAGCATCATAAGTTAACCAGACCTGGGCTCTGGCAAGCGGTCAAATCAGCGCAGTTCCCGAGACCGGACGGAACGGAATTGCAAACGATCGCGGCGCGCGATGATTCGGCATACGGGACATGTTCGAAGGGAACGAGATGAGACGCGGGATTTCGACAGCTATTTTCACGGTCGCGCTGTTTGCCGCCGCGCCTCCGGCGCTCAGCGATATCAGCAGCGATGTTGCGAAGGGTCTCGAATGGCGCCAGCTGGGACCGTTTCGCGGCGGCTGGGCAACCATGGCCGAAGGCATCCCGAGCCAGCCCGATGTGTTCTATTTCGCCGCAGCGGGCGGCGGCATCTGGCGCACCGTCGATGCGGGCCGGACGTGGTCTGCGCTGTTTCAGCACGGACCCGCGGCTTCGGTGGGCGCGCTTGCCAGCGCGCCTTCCAATCCGAACGTGATCTATGTCGGCACCGGCCAGCCCGAGCCGCGCTACGATATTGCGGCCGGCATGGGCGTTTACAAATCGACGGACGGCGGAACGAGCTGGACGTCACTGGGGCTTCAGGACACACGCTACATCGGCGCGATCTGGATCAGTCCCACTGATGCGAATGTCGTGCTGGTGGGCGCACAGGGACATTTCTTCGGTCCCAACCCTGCGCGGGGACTTTTCCGTTCCACCAACGGCGGCAAGACCTGGTCGCACGTGCTCAAGATCAACGACTGGACCGGCGTCGTCGACATTGCGAGCGATCCGAAAGACTCACGAATTCTTTTTGCCTCCGCCTGGGAGGCGCATCAATATCCGTGGCAGAGCTACTTCACGCCGGTCATCGGGCGCGGCAGCGCGATCTACAAATCGATCGATGGCGGCGTGAGCTGGACAAGACTGTCAGGCGGAGGATGGCCGCAAGAACCGCTCGGCCGCATCGGGCTTGCAGCGGCTCACATCTCCGGCGGAACGCGCGTTTACGCGGATATCGATTCCAAATCTTCCGCCGGCCTGTACCGGTCCGACGACGGCGGCGCGCACTGGATGCGCGTCAACGAGGAGAAAGCTTTCACGAGCTCGTACGCGAGCCGTCTCGCGGTCGCGCCGAACGATCCCGGCACCGTGTACACGGTGGGTCAATCCATTCGCCGCTGCACGGCCGGCGGCAAGAGCTGCGACATCTTCAAGGGCGCTCCCGGCGGCGACGACTATCATCACGTCTGGATCAATCCGCTGCATCCCGATCACATGATCACGGGCAGCGACCAGGGCGCGGTGGTAAGCGTGGACGGCGGCCGCAGCTGGAGCAGCTGGTACAATCAGCCGACGGGGCAGTTCTATCACGTCGCTGCCGACAACCGCTTTCCATACTGGATTTATTCCGGCCAGCAGGATTCGGGAACGGTGGCCATCGCGAGCCGCAGCGACTACGGCGCGATCACCACGCGCGACTGGCACCCCGTGGGCGGCGACGAACGCGATTACGACATTCCGGATTCTGCCGATCCCGAGATCGTCTACGATTCCGGCCTTGGCGGGCGCGTATCCCGGTGGGACGCGCGCACGGGACAGGTGACGGACATCTCGCCATGGCCGGAATCCAGCTACGGCAGGAGACCGACGCTCGTTCGCTATCATTATCTGTGGGTGACGCCGCTCGTGGCCTCACGTGCCGGTCCCGGATCGCTCTATCTCGGCGCGCAGGTGCTTTTCCGCACGCAGGATCGGGGAACGCACTGGACGGCGATCAGCGGCGATCTCACCGGCAAGCGCGCGGACGCGAAGAATTGCAGCGGCGACGTCAAGCAGACCGACGCCATCGCCTGCGGTTATGGCAGCATCTCCGCTATCGAGCCGTCACCGCTTGGCGCGGGCGAGATCTGGGTCGGCACGGACGATGGCCTCATCCAGCTCACAAAAGACGGCGGCGCGCATTGGAGCAACGTGTCACCGGCGGGGCTTCCGCAATGGGCGAAGGTAGCGGCGATCGATGTGTCCGCGCGCGAGCCGGGCGTGGTGTATGCGGCAGTGGACGGTCATCGCATCGACGATTTCCAGCCGCACATTTTCTGCACGCGCGATTACGGCAAGAGCTGGCGGGAGATATCGGGCGATCTTCCACGCGATCATTTCGTGAGCGTCGTGCGCGCCGATCCGGTCAAACCCGGGTTTCTGTACGCAGGAACGGATGCGGGAGTCTTCGTCTCCATCGACGACGGCGCGCATTGGTCGCCGCTCGGCCGGAATCTTCCGACCGCCTGGGTGACAGACCTTCTCGTGCACGGGGACGACGTCGTTGCGGCAACGCAAGGACGCGCGATCTGGCTGCTCGACGATGTCACGGCCCTTCGCCAGGCGGCGCCGGATACCGAAGATGCGCATCTCTTCACACCCGCAGCGGCGTGGCGCGTGCATTCCGACAACAATGTCGACACACCGCTGCCGCCCGAAACACCGCAAGGCGAGAATCCCCCAGCGGGTGCGATCATCGATTATTGGCTGGGCAATCGCGCGAGCGGTCCCGTGACGCTCGACATCCGCGATGGAAAGGGAGCGCTGGTGCGACATTTCGCGAGCAATGCGAAGCCCGGGGAGCCCCATGCAGAACGCTATTTCGCCGCCGCCTGGTTGAAACCACCCCGGCCCCTCGAAACGACGGCCGGGTTTCATCGCTTCATCTGGAATCTTCACGCCGAGCGGCCGCCGGCCATCAGCTATTCCTACAGCATCGCCGCCGTGTGGGGCCGCGGGACGCCGATAAAACCGGAGGGGCCTTATGTGCTTCCGGGGAACTACACCGTGGTGCTGAGCGCGAACGGCCACACATACACCGCGCCGTTGCATGTCGCCGAAGACCCGCGGATCAAGGCGACGCAAGCCGACCTGAAAGCGTCGTTTGATCTCTCGCAGCGGATTGCACAATTGCTCGCACAAACACGCGAATTCTACGGGGAAAGAAAATCCGTACTGAAACAACTCGATGCGCTGTTTCCGGACGAAAAATCGTCCGGTACAGAAGGAGACGACACCGACACACAAGCGCCTGAGCAGAAAAAACCGGCCGACGCGCTCCACGCGCTTGGGCGCCAGGTCCGGCAAAAGCCGGCCGCGGGCGCACCGACTTTCGAATCGGTCGACACGATCCTCACAGAGGTCGAGACGGATCTGGAGGCCGTCGATGCCGCGCCGACGCCAGCGCAGCGCCAGGTTGTCGATGACGCCGCATCGAAGCTTGCGGACGTTCAGCGCCGATGGGCGAATATCAAAGCGGGCCCCCTGCCCGCGCTGAACGCAGCACTCGCGCGCTCGGCGCGCAAACCCATCGTCATCCCGCCGCCAGCCGCGCTCGACACCGAACCTCCGGATTCGGGCGAAGACCTCCCCTGACTGCCTCAGGTGTGCTCGGGGGCAACTAAATCGTTGCGAACATGAACAATTGCAAATTCGTCCTTGTACAAAATGCGCCAGCCCGGAAGCATGTCCAGAATCTCGTTTGCGGCGTTGTCGGGAATCAATATGGTCCACATCACCTTGCATTTCGCAAATGTGGTTTCGATCCCGCGTCTGTCGGGTCTGATGATTCTTGCATAGTTCTCCACGAACGAGTCGCCGTACATGTCCCCTCGTCCGTCGATGAACGGGCGGATGCCGCGAAAGATCAGATATCCACCCATGGAATAATCGTTGAATACAGGCTCTCGCGCGAGCTCAGCTGGAACGTGAGCCAGCGCGTTAGTCGGTGCTACCCGGCTGTCGACCGGAATCGCGGGTATGACAAACCTGGCGGCGGCGATAAGTACTACCGCGAGCGCAGAACTCGACGCGGCTACGCTCGAAATCGGTTTAACACCTTTTTCCTGGCCAGCGCGTTCTGCTCCGGGTCCGAGCGCCAATGCAATCGGCCTGGCGAGAACCATGAGACCCACGCTGGCGAGAATGTATATGTCGCGCCGATGTTCCAGCGCCAGGTGCACAAGCAACAAGAACAGAAGAACGCGGCCCAACGGCAGCCGCATCGGTCTCACAAAACAAAAGAACATGGACCCGAGAAGGAGCACTTCGAGCGGAGTGACGGTCGTAACCTCACTACTTTGGAATTCGTTGACAGCCGCGAGGACGGCGGTGGCCGATATAAGATTGAGCGGAAATATGAGCCCGGCGATTCCCTGTGGCGTGAGGATTGCGGCAAGAAGCGCGCCCAAACCGAACGGAAGCCAGCGCCGCACCGCCTGCGGCCAGGACCTCCCGGACTCGATCGCGTCTTCCGCGGCGAAAACGGCCACGAGAAACAGCCCCACAACCAAGCTCGCATGAAGGTTTGACCACACAAGCATCAAGATAAGTATCGTCCAGGGAGGCGCGCGTTTTCCATCGCGCGCGGACAACAACGCTCCCGTCCATGCAATCAGAAGCGGCATCGCCAGAGAATGCGGCCTCAGCAGGAGGTACGGAACAATGCAGAAAAGAGCCAGTTGCTGCAGTACGACGGCAGGAATCGGCTCAAGATATTTCAAAAAGTGGCGTGCAAGCAGGAACGCAGCCACCCCCGCTGCCAACCCGAACAACAAATCGAATGCCGGCCAACCGCCCGTCCAAAACGTGAGAGCCATGATGAGTTCGGCGACCCATTCATGGGTCAGCCAGGGATGTCCCGCGAGGGTGTAGGAGAACGGATCACTATGCAGAATGGCGTGATGAGCCAGCATCCATCTGCCTGCGGCGATGCGCCAATAGGTATCGCCGTCGCGGATCAGCGAGTTGGCGCGCATCGCCGTCAAAGCAAATACCAACAGCGCCGGGACAAATTTGACGAGGTCTCCAAGTCCGGAGCGATCTTTACGCGGATCTGCGAAGAACGGCCGACACCACTTCAGGAACCGCGTTGCCAGTCCATCTTGATGCAACGCAGTCGATTCAACCGTCATACATGTGCACCGATGAAAGAGCCCATGACCACGGCGCCAGCAACGGCGATTGCTACGCCGTAGGGTATGCCGCGGCCGAAATCGCTTTCGCTTCGAATCATGGCAAAGATTTGGGCTTGTTGTATGACAAGGCTCGCAAGTGCGAGCACTCCGCCCGCAATGATGGTGACAAGTACGAATTGGACCAGATGCCCCAGTCCCGCAAACAGCGCAACGGCGGTCATCAGCTTGGAATCTCCGGCGCCGAGGAGCCCGAAGGCGTAGAGCACACCCGTCGTCAAAAGAACGATGCCGGCTGCCGCAAGCGACGACACGACGGAAACCGCTGGCCCGACAAACGCCCAGACTCCAAAAAGCGCCGCGACCGCAAGCACGGTCCAATTGGGAATTCGGCGATGTCTGATGTCGCTCAGCGCCGCGACGGCGAGCACCGCCGCGAAGAGCGTCGCAACAATCCAGCGGGCGGTGTCAAGGGGCGACGGAATGGCCGCCATCGGAAACCGCCTTGCTCCCCTCGAGGCTGTGGGTCGTCTCGAGATTGGCAGCCGCGCGGGCGTAATATTCGCCCTTCGCCTTCATCGCCAGTCCGAGCAGATACTCTGCCTGCGTATAGTCGCCGCGTAGCATTGCAGCGAAGCCCGCATTGTTGAGGACAGCGGCGCGGTCGCCGGCGGCCGCGCCGGAGACGGCGCGGTCGTAATCGCCTTTCATCGCAATGGCGAGCCGCAGATTGTTGCGGGCCGAAGCAAAATCCGGTTTTTTCTCCAGCGCCGCGACAAAGTCGTGAATCGCGTCCTCCCCGCGGTTCTGCAGCAGCAGCGAAAAGCCGCGATTGTTAAGTACGAGGGCGGCTCCATCGGAATCGGCGAGCGCGTGATCATAGGCCGCTTCGGCCTGCGTCCAGTCGTGTTTGCGGTCATATTCCGAGCCCAGCGCGTTCCACGCACGCCATGCGGCTGGGTCTTGGGCCACTGCATCCTGCAGCGCGGCGATTGCCTCATTCGACCGGCCGAGCAACGAAAGCGCGATGCCCTCGCCTTCCCTGGCGCCCGCGCCGGCCTTCGTATCCGATTCGATGCTTTTGAAGCTTATCAACGCGTCGGCGTAACGGCCGCGTGCGAGGCTGAGTCGGCCGGCCAGAAGAAGCAGGCGCGCATCGCCGCCGCTCGCGACCAGCGCCTGGTCCAGAATGTTGCCGGCATCGACATAACGCTCTTCGTCGATCGCCCGCTGGATTTCTGCAACCGTATCCGCGCTGAGCGGCACCGGGTTCGTCTGGGCCGCTTGCTGTTTGCCGTCGCCGGACTCTCCGGCAATCGCATAGCGCAAACCAGCCGGCAGGAGGCACAGGCAAGCGGCGGCGAGCACGGTTGCTCTAAGCTTTTGCGGGGACATGATCATGCTCCTTGGACGTGGTTGGGTCTGCGGCCCCGCCGGCCTCTCCGGGATCGCTGCGGCCAGGCTCGCGATTGTCGGCGAACGCGCTCCTCCTCAGGAAATCTGTGCCGACGACCAATTCCAGCCCCCCGCAGCCGCAAGAGCGGCTGGCCAGATGGATCGAGAACCGCAGCGTGCGCACCAGGGCGCGCGCCACACTGGCATATGGCTGGGCATAAAACAGGGTGGTGTGACTTGCGCCTGCGCCGTCCCGCGCCGCCCAGCGCGGCGCCGTCCATCCCAGATGAACCAGCCCGCGTCGCATCGCGTCCGTCGCGCCCTTCCTGCCGGAAGCATTGACGATCGAAAGCGGATGCCCGGTGAGTTTCACCGAAGACTGCGCGGAATGCTGCGCCGGCAACTCCGCCGAAGCGGGCACAGCGCCCAAGCCCGCATCGCCGGAGTGGGCATCGGGTTGCGCAGGATGGCCGGCCGCCACAGGTGTGAACGGAGCTGATCCTGCGTTCGCGGCGGCGCGCAGCTCCGGTGCAGGCTCGGGCGGCGCCGCATCTGGCCGTAGCGGTATCGCATCCGCCAATGCGCTGGTGACCAGCTCATGGTTCGCCAGTCCCTGCAAGGCGTGGGAGTAGGTAATGTTTCCCAGTACGATCGTCGAACGTGGGTCGATTGCCCTTGCCTGCGCGTAGTAGCGCGCGCTCAGATCAAAGCGTCCAAGCTTGTCGTAGACGACGCCAAACGCATTCAGCATGCGGACGTCGCGCGGCTGCCGTTCCCGCGCGGCCTGCAGGTGTTCCAGCGCCAAAGCGTAATCGCGGTTGTCAATCGCCGTCGTCGCGCTCCGGTAGGCGTTGTCGTCCGCAGCGGCCCCATCTGCACTCGGCGTCTCGACCGGCCGAATTTCCACGGGCTTTGGACGATCAAAGAGCGGCGCGCAGGCGGCGGCGCCGAGGAGGAGTGCCTGGACAACCGCGCCACGGACGAAACGAAAGCGTGGCCCGGTCATCAGTGAACCCCGTGGCCCGCGAGAGCGGGAATAAGAACGCGGATGACATCGATGATCGCCGGCAGCAAGAGCGCCGTCACGATCACCGGAAGGATGCATGCCACGAGAGGTATGGTCATCAGCACGGGGATCCGTAGCGCCTTCTCTTCGGCCCGCAGAAATCGGGTTTCCCGCATCTCCACCGAATAGGTCCGCAGCGTCTGCGCAATACTCGTCCCGAGCGCCTCGGTTTGGATCGCGAGCGCGGCGAACGATTTTACGCCACCGACACCGGTGCGTTCGCCGAGAGCGCGCAGCGCTTCCGTCCGGCTTCGCCCGGCACGCAGTTCGTCAGAGACCCGCGCGAATTCTTCCGCGATGCGCGGATGCGAACGGCGCACCTCCTGGCCGACGCGGACAAAGGCCGCCTCAAGGCTCAGGCCCGACTCGATGCAGACGACCATCAGATCCAGCGCATCGGGAAATTCAAATTCCATCCTCGTCCGGCGCGACGCAACCCGCCGGTCGAGAAAACTGCGGGGAGCGAGCAGACCGACGCAACACAGGACCATGGTCCAGAATATGACTCCGATGCTCGATGCCGACACGCCGAATGCCCATCGTCCGATGAGAAATGCAAACGGCAATCCGATTGCGAGTGTGAAGCGGACGATCACGAACCAGATTGGCGCGGAAGGGTGATCGAACCCCGCAAGGAACAGTTCAACCCGAAGCTTCTGGCGCGCTTCCGAATCGCTGATCGAGCTCGATTTCTGGACCCACATCAGGAACGAATTTGTCGAAGCCCGCTCTTGCAGGAGAGGCGCCGTCGCCGCCGTGGCTCTCAGCTCGCCGAGGCGACGCCGTTGCTCGAAGACGCGTTCCAGTTCATCCGATATCGCGAAAATGACCGCGACTGCCATGAAGAACGTCAACGTCTCGATGATCAGTTCGAGCGGGAAGGTCATCACAATCACCGTCAATATTTGAAGTTGACGATGCGGCGGATCATGACCCAGCCGAGCACGTAAAGAAGCGAGACACCTGCGACGATCGGCCAAAAGATCGGATCAGAGAATTTGGAGGTATAGAATGTCGGGTGCATGGCAAAAAGCGACGAGACAAGCATGACCGGCAGCGCGCTCAACAAAAGCGCCGAAGCGCGGCCTTCGCTTGACAGCGCCTTCACTCTCTTGGCCAGCGTGCCCCGCCCGCGGATAACAGTCGCCAGGCCGGCAAGAATTTCCGCCAGATTGCCTCCGGTCTCGGACTGGATTCCCACGCTGACGGCAAAGAAATGCGCATCGGGCGAGCCGGTTCGCTGGGCGAAACTGGTCAGCGCATCCTTGAACGCCATGCCGTAGGTGGTTTCATCGACGATCAATCCGAACTCCGAGCCGATCGGATCGCCCATTTCACTGGCTGCGAGCTGGACCGCCGAAACGACTGGATGTCCGGCGCGGATGGCCCGATTGATGACGTCGAGCGCGAGTGGCATCTGCTCTTCGAGAATCCTCATCCGCTTGAAGCGCCGCCGGTTGATCCACACCCACGCGGCCAGCGCCCACGCCGCGCAACTGGCTGCCAGCGACAGCGTCGCATTCAACGCGAATCCGGAAGCGCTTCCCGTGCGAACAAGGAGAAGACTCAACAGCCATGTTCCGAGCGAACCTCCGACCACGATTGCCACCACGCGCACGGGGGAAACCGAAAGCCTCGCCTGGCGGAAAAAAATCCAGGCCCGGTCGTGCATGGCAGAGAGCCTCGCGCCCATGGCGATGGGGGACGTGGGCTTTCGTATCAGCACCGTGTCAACGTCGCTGGGACTCATGCCCGATTCGAGCATTTCGAGCCGGCGGTTTATGCCGCGCCTTCTGTCGCGCGACGCGAACAGCATGAATGCACCCGCCTGGACGATCAGGAGCACGGCCACGAAGACTACGACGTAGATGAGAGGAAACAGTGCCTGCAGCATCTTCAGGCCGACTTTCGGCCGGGCGCGAACATCATTGCGGGCAATTCCAGCCCACGCGACGAAAGCAGGTCCATGAGTTTTGGCCTGACGCCGGTTGTCTCGAAGTCACCCTGGATGGAACCGCCCCTGGCATGCCCATGCCGCCGGAAACGGAAAATCTCCTGCATGGAGATCACGTCGTCTTCCATGCCGACGATCTCGAACACCGACACAACCCGGCGACGGCCGTCCTCCATGCGCTCCAATTGAACCACTACATGGATGGCCGATGCTATCTGCTGGCGAACGGAGCGCGGCGAAATATCAAGGCCGGCCATACCGATCATCTGCTCGATGCGCGACAGGGCATCCCGCGGCGTGTTGGCGTGAACGGTGGTCATCGATCCGTCGTGGCCTGTATTCATCGCCTGCAGCATGTCGAAGGCTTCCCCGGCGCGGACTTCGCCGACGATGATCCGATCCGGACGCATGCGCAGGGCGTTGCGGACCAGATCGCGCTGCGTGATTTCGCCCTTCCCTTCGATGTTGGCCGGGCGCGTTTCCAACCGGCAGACGTGCGGCTGCTGGAGCTGCAGCTCGGCGGAGTCCTCGATCGTGATCACGCGCTCGCGGTCGTCGATGTAGGCCGAAAGTGCATTGAGCAGAGTTGTCTTGCCGGACCCGGTGCCTCCAGAAATGATGACATTGCGTCGGCACTGCACGATCGCCTTCAAGACCTTCCCCATTTCCTCTGTGACGGTACGAAGCTCGACGAGACGCGCCATGTGGATGGGCGTGGAGGAGAATTTGCGGATCGAGACCAGGGGCCCGTCCACGGCCAGTGGCGGAATGATCGCGTTCACGCGGCTTCCGTCGGCGAGTCGCGCATCGACCATGGGTTGAGATTCGTCGATGCGCCTCCCGACGGCGGCGACGATTTTGTTGATGATCCGGATGAGATGAGCGGTATCCTGGAAATGAACCTCCGTCGCCTCGATCAGGCCCCGTCGCTCAACGAACACGTGGCTGTGCGTGTTGATGAGAATGTCGTTCACCGTGTCGTCCTTCAGGAGCGGCTCGAGCGGTCCGAGACCGAGAATTTCGTCAAGTACGTCTTCGATGAGCTGATCTGTCTGTGCGACCGTTAGCAGACGCCGCTCCTGCGCCAGCAGCTGCACGACCGCGCCGCGGATCTCGATCCGCAGCGTCTCGCGAGGAGTCTTGTCGAGCAGGCTGAGATTCAGGAGGTCGAGAAGGCGCTGATGAATGCGCAGCTTGAGCGCCGTCGCGTCCTCGATCCCCGCGGCGCGCCCGGAAAGATCTTGGGCGATACGCGAACGCGGAATGTCGTCCCTGAACAGCATGTGGGTTCAGCCTCTTGTCCGGGCCGGCACTTCGGCGAGCGCGTCAGCTGCCAGCGCATCGGCGAGTAGGTCGATCGCCTTTTCGAGCTTGGTTGCGCGGCGGATGGACGAGATTCCAACGCCCTGGTTGATCGCGGCGATCATGGTTGGGCGGTCCTCGGGAACGACGAAATCGAAGTCCCGGCCGATTGCGCGCTGTGCGGCTTTGACTGAAATCGACTTCTGTTGTTCTGTCGAAAGGCCATTGCAGACCAACACGATCGGCCGGTCGTCGAGTTTCTGCAGCGCCAGAACGGCGAGCTGACGCCGGACGAAATGCACATGCGGAACCGACAACTGCGTAACGATGACGATCCTGTCCGCAAGCTGCAGCGAGCGATAGGTCCAGGGCGTCCAGACCGAAGGAAGGTCCATGATCGTCAGGGCGAAGTCGCTCCTGAGGCCTGAGATCAGGGATTCTGCCAATTGCGGACTGAGCGCATCCAAGGCGGTGAGCTGTCGCGGGGCCGCAAGAACACGGGCGCCCGACTTGTGCGTGGCGAGCACGGTAGCGAATTGCGTTTCGTCGAGGACGTCGCCGACGGGAAGACAGTCAGTGATGGTCAGCGCATCCTGAAGATCGAAATAGAGCGCAGCCGTGCCGAACTGAAGGTCGAGATCGGCCACGCACACCTGTGCAGCCGGCGGCGCCTTCGCCGCAAGCAACGCCGCAATCTGAACGGCGAGCGACGTTGCGCCCACTCCTCCGCCGGCCTTCAGCAGAGCAACCATCTGGCCCGGCCTGCGCGCCGCCCCGCCGAGGGTGATATCGCGCGCGAGCAACCGTTCGATGCTGAGAGCGAGAGCAGCCTCGCTGACCGGCGCGGCCAGGACGTCGGAGGCGCCGTAGCGGGCAATCACCCGCGTGTCGATAGTGTTGGCACGGCGGACCACGACGACGACATGGAGAGCCGGGGGCCGCGTTCTCAGCCGTCGCAAAGTGCATTCGCATTCGGCCGGCGATGCGCCATCGACGGAGACAATCAGAATATCCAACTGCGACGGCCAGGAATCGGGCCACGCCGCTCCGACGGATTCGAACACAACGTCTGGAAAGAGCGCCGCGAGCCTCGCAACCAGTTCGGCATCTCCGACCGCGCCATCGACATAACCCAGGCGCCACGCATTGGCTGCCATACGCTTGCGCTCCGGAGGCGCCGATTGCTTGAACACGCGTGGGAACTCGATCAATGCGCTGGCTCCTCTCACGACGCAGCTTTAACCGTTGGCAAAAATCGAGCCGCAAGCGGTTTGATCTCGTCGCTGCGTCATGGCTTCAAAACGGACCATCCGGGCCTCACGGACCATCGCTGCCCATGGAGGTACCGGAATTGCTTGGGGCGCTTTGACCATTGGTCGAGGTGTTGACCGAAGCCGTATTCGACGCACCGATATCCAGCGGCGGGATGACCTGGTTCGTGTCGTAGCGCTTCTGGGCAAGACCCACGCGCTGCCCCTTCGAACCCGGCGCCGGCGTTCCAACGTAGCGCGCATCCGGATCGACGATCTGCGCCGCTTCGTCCTGCCGGACTGCTGCGCCGAAATCGGGCGAAGTCCGGAGCGTGCTTTGCGTGCACGCCGAAAGTCCCAGCACGCCCAGGCACACTATCAATTTCGCGCGTATTCCAGCGTTCGCCGACATGACATTGTCACCCTCAATAGAGAACATGACCATAGGCGCCGTCGACGCCGCCGTTGGTGGGATCGATGGACATCAGCGCACGATCCTCGGGGCGCAAATCGGCAGTGTTGCCTCTTTGCGCGCCGAACAGGAACAGTTCGAAGTCGGACGGCGGCACGAACCGGTCGGCGGGTGTCGCCGCGTAGGCCTTTCGCGGCGTGACCAGATGGGGTGTCACCACAATCACCAGTTCGGTCTGGTCGCTCTGGTAGCTCGTGGAGCGGAACAGCGCGCCCAGGATGGGAATGTCGCCGATGAAAGGAAACTGCCGGATGTTGTTCTGATAATCGTCCGCAAGAAGACCGGCGACTGTGAACGATTCCCCATCGCGCAGTTCCACCGTCGTGTGCGCGCGCCGCACCTTGATTCCCGGAATAGAAATATCGCCGAGCTGGACCGACGTGGTCGAGTCGATGCTCGAGACCTCCGGATTGACGACCATGTTGATCAACCCGTCCTGCAGGATGGTCGGGGTGAACGCGAGCGAGATGCCGAACTGCTTGTACTCGATGGTGATCGTCGGCAGGACTCCCGTGATGCCGCTGGCGCTCTGGGCGACGGGAATGGGAAATTCGCCGCCGGCGAGAAAATTCGCCGTATCGCCGGACATTGCCACCAGCGTGGGCTCGGCAAGCGTCTTGATCAGCCCCTTCGTCTCCAGCGCGTCGAACAGGACGCTCAGGTTGCCGCCGGCCACACTCCAAAGCAGAGACGCCGTGCCGAACGTGTTCATCGCGGACTGCGCGACGAAGTTGAGCGAGTCGCCGCTTGTAACCGTCACCTGCGGACCGGTTGTAGTCGGAGTCTGCTGAACATTGAGCCGGAGGTCCTTGGCGACGGTGCGCTCCATCTCCACAAAGCGGACTGAAAGCATCACCTGCTGGGTGCCCTGTACGGTCATCATGTTGACGACTTTGCCGGGGTTGTAAGTGTCGGCCAGATCCAGCACCTGCTTGAGCACGGCAGGGCTGCTGACGGTTCCCGAAAGCACGATCGACTGGTTGGCGGGATGCACGGCGACGTTCGTTTCGCCGGGAATGATCTCGTGCATGCGGGCCTTGAAACCTTCGAGATCGGAAGTGACCACCACATTCGCGGTCAGGATCGCGCGTTTGCGTGGCCCGTAAACAGTCAGAACCGTGGAGCCCATGCCCTTGCCGACGATGTAGACGGCATGAGGATTGAGCGGAACGACGTCGGCTATCTTCGGATCGCCGACCATCACGTCGGTATAGCTGATAGGGAGCTGAATGAGTCTGGACTTGCCAACGCCGAGGCTGATCTCGGCGTGGCCTTCGTCCCGCGTAGCCTCGACCGTGGCGGCACGCGTGGTCGACGAGCCCGAAGCGAACCACGCCACGCAAGCGAGCCCGACAACACAAACAGCGGCGCGCGCGAGTCCCCGCCGCGATTTCATGGCATAGCGCTTCGTGCCGTAACCGCGGCGGCGGCCGGTTTGGCGAGCTGCTCGAGGCCGTGAGCCGCGCTGTAGGTGAACATCGTCGTTTCGACACCCCGGATCAACCGCACGCGCGGACCGCCCGAATTGTGGCTTCCGGCCTTGACCGGTCCGAAACCCAGATCGCCGACCTGGGTCGCCTGACGCACAAGCTGTCCCTTGTCGGCAACGTGGCGGAGCGACAGCGAGATCGTGCCCACCGATTGGCCGAGCGAGATTTCCTGGGCCTGTTCCGGCGTCACTTCCACCGTGACGGCCTTTGCGACGACCGGCTTGTCGGTTGCGTCGTCGGATGTCTGATCCACGCCGAGCACCCGCACATTCTCGGCCACGACTTGCGTGACCGTATTCATGCTGTCGCCGCTGCCGATCGAACGCGTGAGCAGAACGTCCACCCGGTCGGCGGGGAGCACAAAGCCGCCAACGCCCGCGACATCGTTGGAGCGCAGGCTCACAGCGCGCATTCCCGCCGCCACCACGCCCGACAGATTGAGCTTCCCACCCGGGCCGCTGATTTTTCCGGAAAGCACCGGTTCGTTTGCCACGATTGCGCTGAGCGCGAGGCGCGGTCCGCCCTGCCCAGTTACTTGGGTGATATTTGAAAACGTTCCGTCGGGACCGGCGCCTGCCGGAAAATGGACAACTTTCAGCTTTTCCGCCTCAAGCAACTGACCGCGTGCTATGGGCTCTGCCGCGACGACGACCGGCACGGTGCCCGCGGATGGGACTACCGATGAGATCGCCGTCATCCGCTGGGCGTTGAGCACACTGCGGACGAGCAGCACTGCGATAAGGCCAAGAAGTGTTGCGACCGCCAAGGTCGCGATCATGCGAATCGACATATTGGTACGCTCCTGCACATGACCGCGCGCTGCCCAAGCGCGCGGTCAACCGCCCCAAACCGGAACAATCAACAATCCCGGCCCATAAATACCAAAAAGAAGGGCGGGCGGCACGCCTTGTGCTGGCCGCCCGTTTCTCCTTCAGAACGTGAGACCTGAGATAGCAGTCGCGGCACCAGTGATTGCGTTTGCGATATCGTTGCCGAGGAGCACCGCGGCTGCGGCGATCCCCGCACCAACGATCGCCAGGATCAGCGCATATTCGGCTGCCGCCGCGCCCGACTCGTCTTTCCAGAAGCTGAGAAACTTCGACATTGATCTTCCCCGTTGTGCAATTGCGCTGCGTTTGCCCCTTCGTGGGCATTGCAAAGCGGAGTGCAGCACCAAGCCCCACCCGTGCGAGTGATTTGCACAGCGCTAATGAATTGTAAAGCCTAATAATCCGTTAATCATAAAATGAGATGCGTTAAAGATGCCGGTTGGCCTCGTCACGGACAGAGTCCGCCAGACCTGTATTAATAATCATGAATATCCCCCGGGTGTGGTGAGCTTAGACCTACGCTGCACAATGACTCTCAATTTCGGGATGGCCAATAATCGTTTGATCTAATCCAAATGGATTAGAGTTCGAATGCAGATACCCCATTGAGGACTTGAAATCCGCCGGTGATCAAGTTCTACCAAGTCTAATTCAATCCGCTAGCCAGCCCGTTGGACAGCGGACGGCTCGCCCAACCCCGGGAGCATCAGCATCGCAACAAGCGCTCGCACTTCCTGCCGGGCCGCGACGTGCGACATGGTGAGCGAGATTCCCAGCTGGGGCTGAGGCAGGTCCAGCATCGTCAGACCCATCGGGAACAATTCGCGATAGATGACGCGCTCGCCGAATCCCGGTGACACGCGGAATCCGATTCGCCGGGCCAGGGCGTCGAGCGCCGCTGAAACCCGGCGCTTGTTCCGGGCTTCCGTCGCGCCGATCCGGTTTCGCATGACCACCCAGTCCAGCGCCGGCCTTCGCGCCAGCAGGCGCTTCTTGCGACATTCCCACACGAAATCGCTGTAGACGCTTGGCTTGTCGACCGAAAAATTCACGGGATCGACACTGGCCAACAGGTCGAAATCGACGAAACTGTCGTTGAGCGGCGTGACGAGCGTGTCGGCTGCGGCGTGCGCGGCGCGCGACAATTGCGTATCGGATCCGGGCGTGTCGACGACGATGAATTCGAATTCCGTCAGGATCTGCTCCAGGAGATCTGAAAACGCGTTGGCTTCTTCGATGGCCGCCACATCAAGCGAAGTCGCTGACGAACGCTCGAAGGCGCGGATGTGCGGCATCGCCATGTCCTTGCCGCCGCGCTCGCGCCAGCCGGCGCGGTTTTGCAATTGCCGCGAAAGGCTCCGCTGCCGGAGGTCGAGGTCGATGGCGGCGACCTTCTTTCCCGCGCGCGCCAGCGCCACAGCCACATGCATGGCCGCGGTGGTTTTGCCAGAGCCGCCCTTTTCGTTTCCGAACACGATGATATGCGCGCGCGAGCTCACTGTGTTTCCGGTTGACCGCCCAGGGTCATCGCGTCGAATCACAGTCTACCATCCCTGATGGCGAGACGCTGCGAACCGTCTCGCCTGCGCAAAGCCGCTTCCTGTGGATGACGGGCGAGAGAACCCCGTGTAACCGGCGAACGCATCGGTTGCGCCGCCCTCGTCGTGCGGCGCGGTTCGAATGTGGATTTCATCTTCTATTGGCAGCGTCATAGGATTGGCGGGGATGGAATAAACCCCGCATGAGATACGTCCCTTGGAAAGACACCCCAGGGAGGACTTTCAAGCCATGAAAATACTTCTCACCCTCGCCGCCGTTCTGTCGATGGCTGTCTGGACCGGCTCTGCCACGGCCAGCGGCAGCTACACGGGCAACTACAAGGTGACTCTCACCCATGATGTGTTCCCCAACACTACGGGGTATAATGGACACGGCCCCAACAGCACACACTGCATTGCGCTGACCGACGATGGCAGCATCGGCTGGCCACACAGCGGCTTTGCGGTAATGGACGGCCAGTACGAGGGCCAGTTCTCGGTTATCGGCCCCACCATCCTGATTTATCTGGATATTGAGGGCAGTGGCCAGGAACCAGCCGACTTGACGTTCGCCACCACGGCCCGCGATGGCAATATCGGCAGAAAGGGCGCCTACGACGAAATCCAGGGTGGCTATTCATACGATGCGGCTGACGCGACATTCGGCACGAAAGGCAGCTGCTGACTGTCCCGCCTATGGCAGGGATGGAATAAACCCCGCGTCAGATGCGTCACTTGGGAAGGCACCCCAGGGAGGACTTTCAAGCCATGAAAACACTGCTCACCCTCGCCGTCGCTCTGTCGATTTCTGTCTGGACCGGCGCTGCCACGGCGGCGGCCAGCGGCAGCTACACCGGCAATTGGCCACTGACGGTGACCCATGCAGGCTACTTGAACGGCCAGTACTGCCTTACAGTGACCGACGATGGCAGCGAAGGGTGGCCGCACAGCGGCTCTGCCACGATCCCCGAATATACGTATGGTGTATTTCAAGTCATCCACGGCAAATTCATGGCGGATATCGTGGTACCATTGGAGGGGCAGAACGGAGTCTTACTGTTCACCTCTAATGGCCGCGACGGCAACATCGGCAACGGAGCGGCCGCGCAAATCGAGGGCGGGTACCCGCTCTATTCGGGGGTGATGACTGTTGGCACAAAGGGCGGCTGCTGATCGTTGCCTACGCCGCGACCGCCCGCCGCGCGTCCCGCGTCTTTCCGTCCTTCGCGATCTCTCCGCGCCGGGTGGTCGGGTTTAACCCGACCGCATATGGGCGCCAGGGCAATTTCCCTGAAACGCGAGTCGGGACGAATTGCGTCTGAAATGCGACATCCTGACTTTTTCGAAACCTATTTTCATGTTGCGCGCAACACGTCCCTGAGCGCAATTTCCGCCCCTTTGGAGGCAAGGAAAGATGGCCGATGCACCTGTTGTTCACATTGGCGAGAACTCGCCAGAAGGAGTCGCTCACAAGTTGTTCGTCAAATTGCAGAGCCTGAATCAGCCGCAGGACACGAAAAGAGACTGGTATCTCGACCTCTATGCCGAGTGCCTGATGGCAGTTAAGCACCCCGAGTCCCGGAAGAAGCAGGGGCTTCAGGAGTAGGGCTCCAAAACTCCCAACACTTCCTCGCGATCTCGACGGCGCGGTTTGCATGGCCGCCGGACATTTCCTCACGCGCGGCAACCTTCAGAACCTCCAGTTTCAGTTCGTCATCCGTCATGTCGCACCATTTAATTCAAAGTGAGACAGTGCCCCCCAGACGGTTCGCTTGACTTGGGTATAGCGCTGGCGAAGTTTTGAGCCCTGGTTGCGGGAATTGCGCGAATTTCTGCCTTCTATTGTGGAATCCGTGCTGGTAAACGGTGCCCGATGACGAAGGAAACACGAGGCGAGCCAGAGGCGTGGCCAACCGGGCTGACGCGAAATTCCCCCTGTCCGTGCGGAAGCGGAGAGCGATACAAGCGGTGCTGTGGTGCTCGTACCGGGCCACCGAAGGCGCCGGGCGCGAATGGATCGCCATCGGATCCGCAAGCTGCGCAAAAGCAATGTCAACGCGGCCTTCAATTGCTGCAGTCCGGCCGGCCGTCGGCGGCAATCCCGATCCTGCACGAGGCGATCCGGCTGGACGCCAGACATTTCGACGCCCACCAGGCGCTCGGTGCGGCGTTGATGCAAAGCGGACGGTTCGCCGACGCAAGCCAGATTTTGTTGCGGGCGCTGGCGTTACGACCCGACTCCGCAGCGGCGTGGCGGCAAGTGGGCGCTTCGTACGACCGTCAAAATCTGCACCAACCCGCGATCGAAGCCTATCGAAGAGCGGTAGAGCTGGCGCCGAAACTGGGCAATGTGCTCTGCCGCCTGGGCGAACTCTACACCATGTACAGCAGAATGGACGAAGCGAGCGATTGCTACGAACGCGCCGCCGATATCGATCCGGATACCACGAAAGCGCGCCTGCTCCGCTCCGACGCCCGGATGCTGCAGGGCGACATTTCCGATGCCGAACGATGGGCTCGCGAGGCGGTCGCTCTCGAGCCTGCGAGCAACCCCGCGCACGGCACTCTTGCCGGTCTCCTCTACGCCCAGGGCCGTTTTGAAGAGGCGGCGATGTCGTTTGAAGCCGCTCTGCGGCTCGCTCCGAAAGCCGCCCGATGCTGGCACGGGCTTGCGGATTGCCGGAAGTTTTCCGAATCCGACAATTCCATTCTCGACCGCATGCGCGTGGTATTGCAGCGCGACGATCTCAACGACGCCGAGCGAATGACCATGCACTTTGCCGTGGGCAAGGTCTACGACGATTGCGGGGACTATGCCCACGCCATGGAACATTTCGACGCAGCCAACACGCTGCGGGCGCGAGACCTCAAATTCGATCGGGCCAACTTTGAAGCCATGGTCGACTGGACCATTCGGCGGTATACGCGTGAGTTCATCGAGTCCAGCGCTGCGTCCGGAACACTGGATCCAAAACCGCTTTTCATTGTTGGCATGTACCGCTCGGGAACCACCCTGGTGGAGCAGATTGTCTCCAGCCATCCCGATATTGCCGCAGGCGGCGAACTGACGGTGTGGACGCCGACGGATATCGAGATTGACGCGGCCACCGGCAAATTCGATCCGGATCGTACGCAGTCCGCGATTGCGAAATATCTGGCCGTGCTGCAAAAAATTGCGCCGTCCGCGACGCGTGTCACCGACAAGCTGCCATTCAATCTGTTCCGTCTCGGAGCGATCCATTCGCTGATGCCGAATGCGCGGATCATCCATTGCCAACGCGATCCGATCGACACCTGTCTGTCGATCTATTCGAACCCCTTCAAGAGCCGGGTGAGCTTTGCGGCCAGAAAAGGCGACCTGGCATTCAGCTATCGACAGTACCTCCGCATGATGGAGCACTGGCGGAAGGTGTTGCCGGCCGACATTTTCCTGGAAGTGCAATACGAGCGGCTGATTGCAGACCGCGAAGCGGAGACCAGACGCCTGATTGCATTTACCGGTCTTGACTGGAACGAGTGCTGCCTGCGGCCCGAGCTGAACAAACGCTCGATAAACACTGCGAGCGCCCGGCAAGCGCGCCAACCGGTATACGCGACGTCGGTGCAGCGCTGGCGGCGCTACGAGCCGTGGATCGGGGAATTGCGCCAATTGCTTTCACCTCAGGCGCGCAACGGAATGTAATACCAACCTGCGGTGACGATCATGCATGGGTCCAATTGCGCCTGCCGATGGACATGATGCGCCATGGCTGATCGCGAAGGCGGTTCCAGGCGTCGCAGCAGAGATCGACGATCTGGTCATAA
>Ga0182024_10006865_pt1 | contig 24798 bp, 18 predicted proteins | sample P32metaG_FD_120480 | JGI IMG/M metagenome (GOLD analysis project Ga0182024, IMG submission 120480) | Permafrost microbial communities from Stordalen Mire, Sweden - P3-2 metaG (Illumina Assembly) | ecosystem: Environmental > Terrestrial > Soil > Wetlands > Permafrost | place: Sweden: Stordalen...
CCAGGTCGGCATGAACCTATGCGTCTACGCCGCCGGCAAGCAGGACTTCCGCAACCGGCTGCAGGAGACCTGGGTGGCCCGGCCGACCGAGCAGCCCATCGCCACAGTCAACCTGGCCCGCGTCGGCTACGCCGGCAACTGGGACCCCGAGCCGTTCGCCTGGCGGCGCTACGCCAACTGGATGCAGCGCCGCACCGGCACGCGCATCGAGACGCAGAACATCGCCGCCGCCGACCTCGGCGCGCTCGACCCCATTCAGTGCCCGCTGGCGCATCTCACCGGCACGGCCAAACACGACTTCACCCGCGCCGAGATCGGCGCCATCCGCCAGTACGTCCAATCCGGGGGCGTCCTGCTCATCGACCAATGCGGCGGCACCGGCACCTTCGACCAATCCGCCGAGGCGCTGATCGCCACGGCATTTTCCGGCAAAAAGCTCGAACCACTTCCAGCCAACCACCCGCTCCTGCGCCTCGGCAACCCCGGCTCGCAGGACGTCACCAAACCGCTGGTCCGCGCCGAGGTCGTGGTCCGCTATGGTCACGGTGCAGGCGTGCTGCGAAGCCTGTCATTCGGCAAGGGCCACGTGCTGTATACGCCGCTGGACATTACCAGTGGGTTGCTGGGCACGAGCACGCTCGGCATCCTGGGGTATGAGCCGATTTACGCGCAGGCGCTGGTGAAGAACATCGTTTTCTGGACGCTGGACGGACAGAAAGAGCAGTGACGGACCAGCCGAGGGCGCAGCGCAGCGGGGCCTCGGATGTCCTGCCCCGGCGCCGAGGAAACCCGTCACGGCCTGCTCGTCCCCGCGGTAATTGCCTTGGCAGAAAAGACCTTTCGAACGACGGCGGTATCGTAGACTACCTTCACCGGGGTCGATCCGGATATCGGCGAAAACACCTGGAATACCAGGATTTGGTACCGTCCGGGCTTCGCATACGCGTGCGAGCCGGCGGCGGCGTAGATGCCAACAGCGTCACCCGACGTGTCGGTCGTCTGGCTTGTCAATGTAAGCGTGCCGGCGCTGCTGGTCCCGTCGCCCCAAACGACGTTGACGCCGACGGGATATTGCTGCGACGGATCGGAGGAGAGCGCGGACTGGAATGTGCCCAGGTTGTCGGAAAAGCTCTGGCCGGCGGTCGCCGTGATGGTCACGCCGGTGGGGGAGTTAAGGCTGACCGGTACCGGCACGCGCACGCTTCCGATGAGCAACCCATCCCGGTAAACGCGGACGGCGGCGCTGTAGGTGCCGGGGCGATCGAACAGCGGGGCGGGAGCCGAGACGTCGAGGGCTCCCTGGGGGTCGAAGGTGAGTGGATTGGGAGTTGCCATAGCGCCGTTGCTGAATTGCACGGTCGCGGAGTATTGGTAGGCCGAATCATTGACTACCCCGGTAAAGGAAGCGGAGATTCCCGTCGCGACTTCATCGGCGATGCCGGGCGATACCTGGCCTGCCGCTCCGACGACTTGAGGCGGCTTGGAACCCGTCGGCGCCAGAACGGCCAGCGAACTGTCAATGGTCGCCTGCTGGTTCATCGTCGGATCGCTCAGGAAGAAGTATGACGACAGTTGCACGGGGTAAACGCCAGCGCTGGCATAGGTGTGAGTTCCGGAGACCTGATAAACATCATCGCCGGTCGTTGTCACGGTGCCGCTGGTCGTCTGGCCATCGCCCCAGTTGATGGTCACGCCGCCGCCCGAGGCGGGCGGCACCATCCCGCCATACCCGGAGAACGTTCCGATCACGCCGCTGAAGGCTTGTCCGGCTTCGACGTTCGCGGCGACGCCCCCCACGGACGTGAGGCTGACAATCACCTCCTGCCGAACCCTTGCACGAAGCGACGAACCCTCGGAAAACGAAACGGTGGCGCTGAAGGTGCCCGCTCGGCCGTAGAAGTGCTGAGCGTCGGGCTGGAACGTGCCGCTGCTGATCGCGCTGGCGGGAATCACGGTCGGCGCGGAATCGTCGCCCCAGTTGATTGTCGCGGACGGGTCATCGGTAAACGGATTGGCAGCCGTTTGCGTTGGGACCTGCGCAAAAGCCGCCAGCGGCCCCGAGAATGGCACGCCCACGTAGGCCTGGTTTGTGGACAGTGCTGCGGCGGTGATCGGAGCCGGTCGACCAGAAACGCTGGCGGTGCTTGCAATCACCGTCTGGTATTGAGTTTCATCCCCGTCCGTTCCCGGCGTGGTCAGCAATGCGGTGACGTCGACGGGGAACAGGCCGGGGTCGGAATAGTTGTGCGAGCCGCTGACCGAATAACGCCCGGTGCCAAGCGGAGTCACGGTGCCGTCGGTGGTCGTCCCATCCCCCCAGTTGACGGTCGCGGAGGTGACGATCAGATCGGTGGAGAAGGTGCCGACGGCGCCTCCGAAGCTGTTTCGCGTCGACGTCTTGAGTGTCACGCCGCCCGGCGAGTTACGAACGACCCGAATAGTACCGGCGACCTCTACCATGGCCGGCGGCGTCGTGTCGATCGTAATATAGGTGTATACGACAGAGTAACGATACGTTCCGGTCTGGGCGTAGGTGTGGAATGTCGAAACGGGGAAAACGCTATTCGCGTTCGGAGGGCCGTCGATAAAATCCGATCCAGCGGGCGTGCCATCGCCCCAGTCGATCGACACGCCGTATTGGGTCACTGAAGATGAATCGATGCTTGCTGGGACCGAGGCGAGGATGCCGGGCAGTTGGGGCGACAGGTCGAACCTCAACCCCAACGCCTCCACCAGCTTTCCCGTTTGGACCGGCCGCGACGAACCTGCTTTGGATACGGCCTTGCTGAAAACCAACGGCGATGCTGGCGCTGGGGTGGGTGCAGGTACGCCGAGCTGCGAAAAAAGCCGGCGTCCCTCCAGTGCCTCCAAGATTGGCAACGTCGACCGAACAACGACCACCGGCCGGCATGACCGGCCGTTGACGGAGGCTAATCTTTGCACCGTGGAACCCTCCTGACGGCTGCTGCCGGAGCTTCACACCCTGGATTTGACCACTCCCGGCAGCAAAGGGAACCGTAACCGATTCCTGTCTACGGATCAACCGCCAAACCGGTCAATGCTCGAACCCCTTCCACCCAACCGCCCACTATTGCGGATGTTTTGCTGCGGCGCCGAGGAAACACGGTCACGGCCTGGTCGTCCCCCGATAAACAACCTTGGGCGGCGTCACCTTGGTCATGTGCGTTTTGGTGGCCTTGTGGCCCGACGCATCGCGGCCCTGGAAATAATCCTTCTGCCATTCGTGGGCGGGGACCTCGCCGGCGGCTTTCTGCTGATGGAACATCTTTCGCGACTCGTGCCACTCCTGGTAGCTCTTGTGCACCGGCGGGTCGTCGATGAGCCGCCGGTAGACGACATGGGCGTCTTCCAGGTCGCCGCAGACGTTGGTGCTGATCGGGATGACCTGGAAAAGCGGTTCGCCGGGCTCGAAGCGGACCTTCTCGTGGGGCGTGAACAGCCGCCAGTTCATCGTGAACGACATGCTGATCCAGTCGCTCTCGATTAGCGCGGTCAAGGGGTGGCAATTGCGCTTGAACTGGTTGGCAGGGCCGATGACCAGCAGCCGCGACCCGGCGGGGCGGGTGCGGAAGAGGAACGGCGTGTTCCAGGTGATGATCCCCTCGCCGAACTGGTTGTTGACCCAGTTCTTCCAGAATTCCGGCTCGTGGTCGAACCAGAAATCGATACTGCGCGGCCCGGTGTTGCCGTCCCACATGGCGCTAAAGCCGACCGGGTTGGTGATCCACCACCCGGTCTGATTGACGATGGTCAAGGGGAGACAGCGGTAGGCGTACTTGGTCGGCGTCGCCTCCATCCAGTCACGACGATATTCGGCCCACTTCCAGTCGAACCCGGTGCCGTCGGACCGGTTCTTCTTCATCATGGAGTCGTCGACGATCTGGTAGATGTCGATCTCAAAGCGGGGCTTGCCGTCGGTCGAGCCCGCGCCGGGCGACACTTCGGCGGCGGGCGGCGCCCCCGTCAGGGCCTGCGCCGTGTCAGAATTCCCCGGCGGCTGGGTCAGATGGTCCGGCAACGTTTGTTGGGTGGATGAGCTGTCCATGGCAGCAGTATAACGCAGTGCCGGTCCCGAGGCACGGGTAACGCAAGATCTGTGTACATTACGGGTTCACAACAACTTCCCCGGCCGGACCGCGAAACAAGATCTCCAGGCGATTCAGAACGTCGCGCCCCAGAATTCGTTCAGCGCCGACAAAATCCGCTTGCAGGCGGCAGGGATATTCTTGCCCATCCAAGTAGACCCACAAGGGAAAATGGAGGGTTGGTGCGGCACCACCCGCGACACCCGCCATCCAGCCCGGCCTGCCCTGCGCGGCAGTGAGTTGGAGTCCCTGACAGTCGGCCCAAGGAATTGCGCTGGCGTCGGCGCCCGTGTCGGCGATGACCCGATCCAAGATCACGCCAGGTGATCCGCTCGCCAGACGGAACTCAAGGGCGAGGTTCGGCAAAGGCTCGCCGGCGTAGGTGGTGTCGTAGGCGAAGCTGACGCGGCGCATGCGAGTCGGTTCATATTCGTGTCCGACGCAGGTAACAAAGGGGCTCCGGCCCGTCGCCTCAGCCGCGTGGAACACGGCAACCGGGCTTGTGCCGTACGCGACCACCCTGCCATCGGCAAAGCCAACCCATTGGCCTTGGTATTGGCTCAGCAGTTGGTCACGCACAACCCAATAGGTGGCCTCGTTCTTGCGCCAGTCGGGGTCAATTTGTTGAGCGATCTCGGCGGGTAGTCCTTCAGCCAGGCTTTTCATCGGTCACCTCGGTCAATCAATCGGTCTTATTGTACAGCCCTCTGACAAGTCAATCGAGTGTCACGGTCAGGTGAAGAAGCCGTGCGTCCAGGCTTTCGCCAACAGACCATGAAGGAGGCCGGTTCATTGTGAGGTACGACAAATTGCTCTTACAAGACACTCACGTCTTCACGCCCCTCTCTGGCAGCCTCCATCAAACCCCATTACAATTCCGCCACCATGGAGGACCAGTCGCAGCTTTCTCCGGCGTTGGCCGCCGGACCCAAGGATCGTTACCCCATCCCAACCATCAAGGGGAACTCAACCCGCCGGTTCCTGGCGGTCGCCGGTATGACCTTGGTCTTGTGGATCGTCGCCTGGCCCTTCCTCACCCTCGCTTTTCTCAATCGTTACGACTCCGGCGACGCCGCCTGGATCCGCTGGCTGTACCAGCGCAAGGACTCGTCCTTGAAACGGCCCGCGATGGGTGCCGGTGGCCGGATCGTCATCGTGGGCGGATCGGGGGCGCTGTACGGGATCGACGCGGAGTTGATCGAGCGAAAGCTGGGGGTGACTACAGTGAATTACGGCACCCACGCCGGCCTGGGCGGATACCTCCTCGACCGGGCACGCTCCGCGGTCCGCCCCGGCGACACCGTGCTGCTCTGCCCGGAGTACGAGTTGTGGTTCAACCACTCCACCGATTTCTCGGACATCGAGTGGGCGTACGTGTCCTCCTATGATAAATCCTACATCTGGTCGCACGGCATGGCCGCCGGGCTGCGAACGCTCTACTCGCAGCCGGGTGCGGCATACCAGGACGCGCTGTCGGGCTGGCAATACCGCTTCAAGTATTTCCGAAACGGCATGGACTCCGCCCACAACCCGGTCATTCTTGACGACTGGGGCGATCTCCGCTCCATGCCGGCCCGCCTGCCGTTCTCAGACCCCGGCGGCATGGTCTTCCCCGATTCGGGAGACCCGGCCTGCGCCGTCGGCGACTACCGCGATTTTGCAAGCTGGGGGCGGGCGAACCGGGTGCGCGTGCTCTTTTCGTGGCCCAACGAGTACCAGCAAGCATTTCCCGGCGGCGCGCCGCCCGGAGCGCTGGCGGCGCCGGCGTCGACGCGGGCGCTGTTCGACGAGTGGGGGTTTATCGCGCTCGACGAGCCGTCGGACACGCTTTACCCGCGCGACTGGTTCACCAACACGCCATACCACCCCGACGCCGGATGCCGGCGGGTGCGAACCGAAGCGCTGATCCGACGGCTGCGGCCGTATTTCGGCCAGCCTGCGGTGAGCCCGCCTGCGGTGAGCGTGTCGAATCCGTCGAATCTGCCTGCGGTAAGCTTGTCGAATCCGCCTGCGGTGAGCTTGTCGAATCCGTCGAACCCGCCTGCGGGGAGCCCACCGAGGCCGCCGGCAGGCCTGTATCTGGTCGGCCCAGACACCAACTGGCTGCGGCCGGACAACACGTTTGCAGACCAGCCCGGGTTACAGGTTAAATACCTTTCCCCACAGCCACTGGATTGCCCCGACGCCATTACACCGGCAAATGTCGCGGCACTGGCGGCGCGAGGCGTGCCGATCTGGCTCGACGATCCGAACGTCCAAGCCATGCTGCCACCCGGGGAATGGGATTCCACCGAAGTCACAACCGAACGCGAGTCGCTTGCCGATTGGCTCGCCCGCTACAACCACCACCTGTTCCTGCTGGCCCACTCGGGGGGCGTTACCTCGGGACTTCCGCCGGAGGTGCGGGCCGCATTTGCCGGCACGAATCCGGCCGTTGCGGCAATGGGGACCGGCCGCTGGGCCAAGGTGCAGCGCATTCGAACCGGCGCCAGCACGGCAAGCATCCAGGTCCGCCTGGACGTTCTGATCCAACGCGGGATGCCCCGCGTCTGGCTGATTGTGCAAGCCAATGCAGCCGGGCCTGACGCAACGGCCCGTTCCAGCATCCAGATCAACTCCGAGACATGTATCTCGGGTTCCGGCGAAAGCATTGCCGTCGCGGTCGTGGACCCGGAATTGGGAACTCTGGTGGATGCCGCCACGTTCCAGCCGGATGCAACAAGAAATCTCGGGTCGTTACGGAAATTGACTCTGCGAAGGCCATTGCCGTAACGAGCGATGCGCAATCACTTCCGCACTCCGGGGAGCGAACGATGCTCTATAACAGCTTCCCATTCATCTTCGCATTTCTGCCGCTTTGCCTGCTGTTGTACTTCGCCGCTTCGTGGTTTAGCCGGGGGCTGGCCAACATCGTGCTGGCGGTCATGTCCGTGCTGTTCTACGCCTGGTGGGACTGGCATAACGTGCCGATCCTGGCGGGGAGCATCCTGTTCAACTATGCCGTCGGAGTGAAACTCCGCCGCGGCGCGATTCCCGTAGGGTCCGCACTGCGGACCGATTCGTCCGGTTTCGAGGTGATTGTCCGCGGTGAGTGTGGGAATGAATACGTAGCACAGGCGTCCCGCCTGTGTTCTTCGATTGAAAACACAGGCGGGACGCCTGTGCTACAAGAGGTCGTCCGCCCTCCGCCTCCGCAGCCTGACGCTCGTTCGTCCAAGGCGCTGCTCATCGCCGGCATCACGGTCAACCTGGCGCTGCTCGGCTATTTCAAATACGTGAACTTCGGCATCGCCAACCTGGCGGCACTGACCGGCGGAAAGCTGCCGGCGCTGGCGCCGCTGCACATCGTCCTGCCGCTGGGCATTTCTTTTTTCACGTTCACCCAGATCGCGTTCCTGGTGGATGCCTGGCGTGGGGAGGCGGGGGAGTTGGATTTCTGGCGCTACGGGTTGTTCGTGACGTTCTTTCCGCACCTGATCGCCGGCCCGATCGTGCATCATCGCGAGCTGATGCCGCAGTTCGCGCAGGAGACCGCGCGCTGGTGGAACGCCCGCAACGTGAACCTGGGGATCGCCTTCTTCGCGCTCGGGTTGTTCAAGAAGGTAGGCTTGGCCGACACGATCGCCCCCTGGGCCAACGAAATATTCAGCGCCGCCAGCCCGGTGGACCTGGGCGAAAGCTGGCGCGGCGTGCTGGCGTATACCCTGCAGCTCTACTTCGATTTCTCCGGCTACTGCGACATGGCCATCGGCCTGGGGCTACTGTTCAACGTCCGCCTGCCCGACAACTTCGATGCCCCGTATAAAGCCGAAAGCATCGCCGATTTCTGGCGGCGCTGGCACATGACCCTCTCGCGCTTCCTCCGCGATTACCTGTACATCCCCCTGGGCGGAAACCGAAAGGGGGCATCCCGCCAACGATTCAACCTGCTGGCCACCATGCTGCTCGGCGGCCTCTGGCACGGCGCCGGCTGGACCTTCATCGTCTGGGGCGGTTACCACGGCGTGCTGCTGGTGCTCAATCGCGCCTGGTCCTCGCGCCGTCCGCCGCTCCCCGCGGCCCTGGGCCGGCCGATCACGTTCCTCGCCGTCGCCCTCGGCTGGGTCGTGTTCCGAGCCGACACTCTGCACCGCGCCGGCTCACTGCTGGCATCCATGGCCGGCCTCCACGGCGCAGCCAACCACCCATGGCTCGACGCCCGGCTGGCAACGCTCGGCCTGCTGCTCCTGTTCGTGAACGTCGCCCCCACCACCCGGCAATGGGTCGAGGGCCGAACCATGAACGGCTGGCGCGGCGCCCTGGTCGGCACGCTCCTGTTCATCGCGCTGCTTTGCATGCGGACCTCGCTGGTCACCCACCGGGCGAGCCCGTTCCTGTACTTCCAGTTTTGACGGTATTTCATTTTCCTTTGAAACACCGGCTGGGCGAGTCATTCAAGGTCGCTCAGAAGCCGCAATTCCTGGAAAAGGACCGCCCGATCGTAACGGGCACTCACTGCATACCGAAGCAAGATTTCGTGATCCCCGGCGGACAAGTCCAGGGGGACGGTCATCGCATGAACGTCGTCGGAAGTTATCCCCGGCCATTCGCATCTCCCGACCAACTGCCCGTCCAGCAGGACGGTGATGAGTTGGCCTTCGGCAGCGGCGACTCCCTTCACGATCAGCCGGTACTTGCCGGGGGCTGGATTGCGCGGAACGAGGCGCGTGCCGGGCCAGAGCCCACATCGCACGACTTTGGGGTCGAACTGGACGCCCACCAACTCGGCCGAGCCCAGGCCGGACACGGGACGCAAACCGGAGAAAAGCGCCGCTGCGGGCGGCGGGAAGAAGCCCTTTGCGGTGCTCGTGGCACGCCAGGGTGGCGCGACAGAGGCCGCCGGCCCTACTGGCGCCCTGCGGAACAACAGCCAGCGCCACTGCGTGTCCTCGAATGCCACCAGCCACCAGCCGGTTGAGGCACCGTTGTCGATGAGGTCCCGGACGCAGCCAGGCTCGTCCGCCTCCAACTGCGCCCAGCAGGCTTCGTTCACGCGGAAAAAAGAAACTCCCTCGCGGTTCAGGAAGGCCGGCAGCTTCTCGCCGGGCTTGCGTTCCTGCAGTGTCGAATAGCCGAGGAAAGAGCCCTTACCCTCGCCAAGGTAGTTCTTGAACGCGTCTGCGAAGGCTTCTTCCAGCAGGATGCCTCTGCCCTGTTTGATCGAGTTCTCGAACGGGAGAAGTTCGTGATACGCCATTTGTGACCGGCGCGCCAGTTCGGGAGTCCCGGCAGCGTACGGACTGTGGATCACGGCCGGCAAGATCAGCATGCCAATGGGCATGAATCGCTCTGCTAGTCGGCCCGCGCCCGGCCGGCGGCGGAAGATCGTGGCCAGCACGACAAATCCGCAGGTCGCCACCAGCGCCATCAAAATGACGCCAACGCCGAACAAGTACGACGGGCGCGGCCGCTCCGTTGGAACCACCAGACTGGCGACGGCAACGATCGCGAGCATTGCTGCCCAACCCGCGGCCCGGCTTCGGAACCAGTTGTCCCACCACCAGCGGCGTCTTCGCCAGGCCAGAAGCAGCCCCATGACAACCAGCACCCCGGCCGCGGTGCTGTAACAATTGGCGGGGGCGGGATCTGGCGTAATTCTCTGGTAGTCCGGGCTAAAGGAACCGGAATGAACGTCGAACAGCAGCAACTGCAAACCGCTGGGCAGGAGCTTAAGGTTCCAGCGCATATGTTCGACAGTGGCTCGAGGATTACTTCTCAACATTTGCGCGAACGTCGGCATCGGCGTCCCGAAGTCGCGCTGGCACGGCTCGGTGTACTCTGTCCATGGATCGCCCGCCCATTCCGGATGGCGCTGCTGGTAGCCGAAGGTGTAGACTTGAGCCATATTGACTCTGTGCTAGAGTTCAACCTCAGTGGCCAGGTCGGCGCCTTTAACGATGGCTCGCGAGTAGAACCAGCCCACCACCAGGCACGCCATGGCGGCCGGCAGGGCGTATGCCAATGAGACCCGCAATAACGGGAGGGTCTTCCCGACCGGGGCGGCGCGCCGGCTGGTCCACTCGCGGAGGAGGCACATTCCGGCCCAACAGACGACGGCGACGATCAGTTCGTTGCGTACCAGGAACGTCGCGCCCAGGAAGATCGCCAAGCCGATTCCCCGGCTCCAGGGCCCTGAGCCGCGCAGGATCACCAGCCAGGCGATGAGGTCCGGCAGCAGCGCGAAGACGTGGACCTCATAAGGCGCGTTGTGGTTGACCGACAGAACCGACCACCAGGCAGCGGTCAGCCACGCGATCGGGTGAGGAAGCAACTGGCGGAAGACCGCCAGCACGAGCGCCGCGGCCAGCAGCACAAGGACTACCCGATGCAGATTGGTCACCAAGTACGCATCGTGCGAGAAATTCAGAAATGAGCCGTAAAAAGCGGTGTAAAGCGGCGACCAGGCCAAGCCCACGTGCAGGTGCCGGTACCATTCGCAGGCATAAGTGAAGTAATGCGGCGTATCCCCCAGCGGGAGATCGCGATAGTTCCACAGCCCCCAGATCCTCTTGAACTGAAATATCAGGATTGTGATGTAGGCGAACGCCGGCCTGTAGAAAATGGCCAGCCATTTCGAATGCGAGCCGGCATGGTTTGGCGATGGGGCCATTTCTCTCCCGCGCCCGATGTGTAGCGCAGCGTCCCCGCCTGGAGACGGGGAGAGCATGGTGTCGCCTAGTGGTTCCATTTCTCGAATGATACCAAAGTGCTGTCAGGCGCTGAGCGCCAGGGCTCCTCGGCCTTGCTCGCCGACTGAAAAACAGGCGTCGCGAGCCCCAAAAAATGTCTTCACCCCGATTCGAGGCGAATCGTTCCCGTTAGTTCCGGTCGAAGTCTCAATCAACGTCCCGCTCGGAATAGACCGCAACGTGCCATTGCCTTCCTGTGCCCGTGGCGGTTATTTGCAGGGTAGCACGGCAAACGTATTTGCCAAACACTATCTCCGGGCCTTTCTCCGGAGGAAATATGTCAATAATGGCGTCGAATTTCCTGCGCGCCAGTATTTTGTGAAGCGGATCGTCACTGTCTGTTTTCCAACGGGGGTCCCATACGCCGATGTAGCGTTTAAGCCGTGAAGGGAGTCGAGCGATCTCAGTGTCGGTCAATCCTCGTAGGTCTATGAACCTCTTATCCAGGTTCTTGTACGGTCCGTAGCCCATTTCGGAATAGACGACCACGGCACCCGGCGGAAGATCGGACTCCATATATCGGCCAACGCGAACCCAAAGAGGTCCGAACCCGATGCTGCTGTGGATAAGGATGCCCTCGTCGCTGGTTGCGAAATGGGACGATGACCATGACTTCCAGGGCGACGCGACAAGGGCGCATGACCAGATTGCAACCACCGCCGCCCGGGTGGGGCCGAATCGAGGAGCAGGCCGTGTTTTCCTGTTCAAAGAGGGTGCGGTCCAACGGCTTCGCCAGTCGGCGATGGTTCGAAGCCCCAGACACTGAAGGACGGCAAGCATTGGGAGCGCAGGCGCCAGGAAGCGGCAACCGAACATCCAGTCGCCCCCGGAGCGCCAAGCCGCGATGCAGAAGGCAAAGACCGACGCCCCCAGCGCCATGCCGACGGCACCCCCGACTCTGCGGCGACGAGCAGAAGAGCCCAGCAGGGCCAACCCCCAGAAGACCGGAGCGATTACCGGTTGCAATGCTTGCGAGAGGGTCGCGTTCCCGGTGCGGAAGGTTGAGGGTTCGAGGCGTACCGGGGAAAGACACTGGACCAGTGATTCCGTACCGAACTTCAAGTCTAACCACAGCGGCCCCTGTTTCGCATAATATGTATTTTGCAATGGGGCGTGATAATACATCAGTCGCGCGAAGGTCAGAGCCAGTGCGAGCAGACAAAACGCCGATGCCCACTTTGCGGCATCGCGCCACGGGAACCTGGCTTGGACAGCTTGCCAGCCACGGACTCCCGCCAGTAAGGCGAACGCCGCAAACGCCTCCGGACGGCAAAGCACGGCAAGGAACAAGGCAAACGATGACCACCAGCCTTGGCGCCGTATTGATTCCCGGATGAACAAGGTCATCGCCCACACCGATACGACGCCGAACAGGGTTGTTTCCAGCGCGTTCCCAGCGGCAATCGCGAAATTGGCGTTCAGGGCGACGAGGGTCTGCGCCAGGATGCGGTCGGAACGCCCCAGCCCCGCCACTCGAGCCAGCGTTCCCGTTTGGAACAGACAGGCAAATCCGAACAACAACGAGGCGACTTTGAGCTTGATCAGCATTCCTGCGCCAGGGAAGATCTTCAAGGCTGCGGCACAAATGAGAAGGTGCAGCGGACTGCTGAACCCCTCGACGTGTTCTCCGGGATTGAATACGGGGCCGCGGCCGGCGACGAGATTGGCCGCGTAGCGAAACGTAATGAACGGGTCATCGGTCGTTTCTGCGAACATGAGAAACGACGTAACAAGCAGGAGAAGGTACGGTGTGGCCGCGGCGGAGGCGCCCGCCAGCCATCGCCCGGGGCTCGACGATGCGACCGACCTCGGCGGCTTTGCCACGAGGGGAGGAGGCGTGAATTGTGGCGCCTCAAAAGGGGATTTAGGAGTTAGACCCATTTAGATCCATCTAGACCGGGGCCGAGGCGTCATGGATGTCGCCTCAGATTCCATTCGCCGCATTATTCCGGGGCGTGCGCCGGGCTTCAAGTCAGGCTTCCCGATATTGTGCTAAACCGCCGCCGCCGCTAAGCTCCGCAAGAAATGAAAGAAGCAGTCACGCCAGAAGACGCAGCGGCTCGCGGAGACAGGGTTGACGCCGCTGGGATGGTCGAGTCCCTGCGGAGGGAGATGAACTCCTATCCCGATTGGTTCCACAACATCGATCTGGGCAACGGGCTGGTGACGCCGGGGCGCGGGTACGAATCACTTTGGCGGATGAACCGACGGCTGATGGACAGGGTGGATTTTCGCGGGAAATCGGTCCTGGACGTCGGCGCTTACGACGGGATGTTCTCGTTCGAGGCCGAGCGCCGCGGGGCGGCATACGTGGCCGCAACCGACCGGGTGCCGCGCGCGCTGGACCGCTTCAACTTTTGCAAGCGTGTGCTGCGCAGCAACGTCGTGCCCTTTTACAACACATCGGTGTACGAGCTCACCGGCTGGCTGCCGCGATTGCTGGGCGGGCTGCCGTCGGGATACGCGGGGACCACCGGCAAGTTCGACGCGGTGATCTGCTTCGGCGTGCTCTACCACCTCAAAGATCCGATGGCTGGCCTTGCGCATATCCGATCGGTGGTGAAAGACAACGGAGTGGTCCTGTTTGAGACGGCCTGCTTGCGGAGCCGCCGGCCGCTGATGTATTTCAACACGGATGGGAAGCTGTTTTATCCGGACGTCGGCACCTGGTGGGCGCCATCACTTGCATGTCTAAAGGGGATGTGCAGAGGCTCGCTGCTGGAGGTGGTGCCGGGCAGCATCCCATGGCGGTTTCGGCTCAGCGGGATCGGCCGTAAGGTCGGGCGCATCGGGTTTCTCGCCAGACCGGTGCCCCTGGAGAGTATGGAACCGACGTATCGCAGTGCGATCGAGACGCACTACCCGATACCATTGCCTCGGCTGTGACCACCCGTGGGGCTGCGGGGAACCAAACGAAAATCCGGCTGATCTCGCCGACTTCCATCGAGAACGCCACCGCCTCGACCTTCGTGCGCTACTAATTCATTTCGGTTGAAGAACGCCTGAGGTTGCTGTTCAACGTCCGCCTCCCGGACAACTTCGACGCCCCGTACCGCGCCGCCAGCATCGCCGATTTCTGGCGGCGCTGGCACATGACCCTGTCGCGTTTCCTGCGCGATTACCTGTACATCCCCCTGGGCGGGAACCGAAAGGGAGCGCCCCGCCAGCGCTTCAACCTGCTGGCCACCATGCTCCTCGGCGGCCTCTGGCACGGTGCCGGCTGGACCTTCATCGTCTGGGGCGGTTACCACGGCGTGCTGCTGGTGCTGAACCGCGCCTGGTCCTCGCGCCGCCCGCCGCTCCCTGCAGTGCTCGGCCGGCCGATGACGTTCTTGGCCGTCGCGGTCGGGTGGGTCGTCTTCCGAGCCGATCGCCTTTCCCGCGCCGGCTCACTGCTGGCATCCATGGCCGGCTTCCACGGCGCTGCCAATAGCGCGTGATCTTTGACCCTCGCTCCACGCCCCGCAATCGCTCTCCGCAGAACAAAGATCGCGATGTCCCGGTTCTTCTCCGTCCCTCCGCAACCTCATCGCGCCGCTGCCTCCGCTTCAGCAAACTCGTCAATCTCCTCGATCTTCGCTTCCCCTTTCAACCGTTCGACCAATTCCCTGGCGCGATGCTGCCGGCGTTCCTCGATGAACTGCCGTTCGACGTCGGCCCTGGCTTCTTCGAATGGCCGAGGCACCGACGCTTTCCGGTCGGTCACCTTGATCAGGTGGAACCCGTACGACGAAACGAAAATCGGGCTGATCTCGCCCACCTCCATTGAGAAGGCCACCGCCTCGACTTCCGGGGCTAGCTCATTGCGCTTGAAGAACCCTAGGTCGATATTGTCCTCGGCCCGGTCCGAATGCTCGCGCGCCGCCGCGTCGAAATCCGCGCCCGCCTGCAATTCCCGGCGGAGCTGGCGCAGCCGGTCGTAATACTGCTCGCGGCCCTGGGCCGGCTCGCCCGGCTTGCCCTGGCCCGTCTTGAGGATGTGCGACGCGCGCACCTCCTCGGGTGTCATGAACGATTGGAGGCGCTCTTCGTAATAGCGGCGCAGGTCGGAATCGGCCGGCGGGCCGCCCGCGTCCCCCAATTCCTGCATTAGCCGGCGGGCACGCAGGTCCAGATCGACGTCCTTGCGCACCAGGTGCATGGTCTCGGCGGTGGCGCCGGTCCGCGCGAAGAACCAACCCTCGCCGCCGTACTCTTCCTTCAGTTTTTCGACCGCCGCGTCCAGCTCCGGCTCGGGGACCGGCGCGATCGCCCGGGCCGCCTCCTGCGCCAGCAGGACGCGCGAGATGATGTTCTGCCTGGCCGACGCCCGAAATTCCGGGTCACGCTCGCAGCAGGAGACGTTGCCGAGGCTCTCGTGGTACGACTTGATGGCGCCGAACTCCGCGTCAACCACCGCATCGTCGATCCTCTGCCCGTTGATGAGAAGTGCCATGGGTCCTCCGTTAACCTCAGATTTTACCCGCAAATCGCGCGCGGCGTGAAAGGGACGGACGGTTTATACTCGCCCCGATGCTACCGACCAACTCCCCCTCCATCGTTCACATCCGCAACTTCCTGCTTTTCGCCATCCTCGCGGCCTCAGCCGAGGGCTGCACCTACGGCCCCTTCATCACCCACGCCGCCATCCAATGGCCCGGGGCAACGCTGCGGCAGGTGGACGAGTCGGTCGCCAGGCCAGTGGGGCGGCATTTGTTCGGCGCCACCAACGGCGTCGTCCAGGTCATCGCCATCAGTTCCGCCGGCAACGTCGATTTCTACGCCAAGAGTGACGGCCTCACCAAGCAGCCGGAGTTCGTGGGGGCGATGACCGGGTCGCTGTCGGACTCGACCGGCATGCTCCCCCGCGGCGCCGCCGCCGGCCCGATCGAAGTGCTCCCCCCGGGCCAGCCGATCCCCCAACCGCAGGTGCACACGGCCAACGAGCTGAGCATCGACATCGACCGGGCCAAGCTCATTGATACCGGCCTTTCCTACGACGACGTCGGCCGCGCCGTCGCCAAGGCGCGCGAGGACGAAGCGTTCCGCCTGGCGCCACAAGAAACGCCAACCGAAGCCAAAATCCAGCACATGATCCAGGTGCTGAATGCGACGACCCTCCCCTCGCGCGATAAGCCCGTCACCCTGGGCGACGTCACCTCCATCCACGTCGTCCCCGTGCCGGATGTTCTCGTGCGGCATTGGCCGTAGTCATGTCATTTGTCATTTGTCCTTTGTTCTTCGTCACTGGCTTTCACAAAGCGTATCGGCGGTTGAGTGAGTAGCAACCCACAAATGACAAAGGACCAAGGACAAATGGCTAGACCCCGATGTCTTCCAGGACCGCCAGTGGCTGGTAACGGATCCCCCGGCGTTCCAGGGCCTCGGCCGCGCCGGCATTGCGGTCCAGGACCGAGATCGCCAGCAGCACCTCGTGTCCCGCCTTTTGAACGGCATCGATCGCCTTCAAGATGGACCCTCCGGACGTCACCACGTCGTCGATGATGACGACCTTACCCGGCTTGGCCGGGATCGGCCCCTCGATCTCCTTCATCGTCCCATGCCCCTTCACTTCCTTGCGAACGACAAACGTGGGCAGCGGCCGGCCCGCGCGAAAACTTTCTACGGCAAACGAGCCGACGATCGGAGTGGCCCCCATGTCCATCCCGCCGACGGCATCGACCGGAAGCCCTTCGATTTCCTTCAGGATCGCCTGGGCGATCACCGTCGCCCCCTCGGGGTCCAAAGCCGTCAGTTTCCCGTCGATGTAGTAGGTGGACGTCTTGCCGCTGGCGAGAACGAAGCTCCCGCGGCGAAGCGACTTTTCCTTGAGCAACTCAGCTAATCGTGCGTGTCTGGCCATTTCGGTCCCTTTCCACTTAAGCTCCATAACCTAAAGACAAGACACTCAAAGCACGACAGGAGGCAGGAGCGCTTATTTGCCTCACCGCAAGGAAGCCGTCCGCACAACTTAAGCCGGGCTGAGATTCCACTCCCTGGCGCGAGCGGCCATGGCTTGAGCGTGTATCGGCCAATCATGGAGGGTGGCGGGATCAAAATCCGCGCCGTTGGGCCAGACGAGGGTCCTCACTTCGGGATCGACACGCACTTGGTTGAAAACCGCCAAGTCAAGCAACGGGCCAAAAAGTTCGCCGGCGAGGATTGGTCGGAAGTCAATCACCTGTTCGGTGGCATCATCGAATTCAACGCGCAGTGTATACGGAGCTTCGATGCTGAACGATCGAACGCGATGTAATGGGTGGTTCATTGAGAGTGGCCCTCAGTCAAGTGGGTCGATGGGAAGCGGCACCCTACCTGCCTGGAGAAGCTGCCAATCGGCAACCAATTCCTCCCGGTGCAACTCCGCCCAAGCTTCCACGAAGCGCTTTTGCCCGCGCGTCGGGTCGAGATCGACCCACCAAATCTCTCCACGACTCGGTTCGGCCACGGGAGTTAATCCTCCAATCCGTCCGACAAGGTGGCGTCCCAGGCCGCCCGCTCCTCAAGCTCATGCTTCCACGACCTGGGGTCCTCCCGGAGCGAAGTGAACTCCTGGCTGACCTGCTCCCAAAACAGCTTCCGCTCAAATTCTTCCACCGCCGCCGCTACCAGTTGCGGCATGGTCTCGCCCGTGCGCGAGGCCAGGGCGCGGAGTTTTTTGTGGGTCGCCTGTTCTACGCGAATCATGGTCGTGGGCATCTGTTTTCTCCACCCGGAGAATACCGCTCTGCTATCTGAACTGTCAACAAAACCGATAGCAATCGATAGCGGGACAGCGGTCTAATGTTCCAACCGCTCAGCCGTGAAACGCTCAGGGGCCCCGATTGCGGGGCCCCTGAGCTATGGGCCAGTCCCAGCGCCTTGTTCACGCCAGGCCGTTGCGGCCTGTATCCCTGTCGCATCCCGTGTTCTACGAACCAGCCTCTATTTGCTGTTCAGCGTCGTAGCCGGCCAGTCGTCGGTCCGGAACGGCGCTGTAGGCAGCCCGGCCTTGTTGTAGAGGTTGCCCTGCGGGTTGTTCGCCCAGTCGTAGCGGACGGCGGCGGGTTTTTCCACCTCCTTGCTGGAGACGATCACATCGCTGCCGTCGATTTTGGCGTCGGCCCAGTGCCACTTCTTGTCTTCCCCGGCGATCTGGAAGCCTTTCGCCTCATCGCCGCCTTTGGCGGTCAGGCCGTCGGCGAAGTTGAAGTGGATGGTGACCTTGTCGCCCTCGGTCTTGGAGTCCTTATAGACGGGGCCGGAGTATTCAACGTTCTTGCCGTAGGTTTTGGCCAGGGCGACCAGCTCCAGGCGATGGCCCACGTCCTGCTTGTCTTTCGGGTGGATGTCGCCGGGGTTCTTGGCGTCGGCCAGGTCGATGGCAAGCGCCTGGCCGTTGTGGGGCTGGGCGGCAGTGTATGCCTGTGCCTCGCGCAGCTCGGCCCAGTTGCTCTCGCCCGGGTCCTTGGGCGGGTTCTGGAAGTTCGCCAGGGACACGATGTAGAAATCCATGTCCGGTTCATGCCAGACATCGCGCCAGCTCTTGATCATGGCCGGCAGGAGCTTGCGGTACTGCCAGGCCCGCCCGGCGTTGCTCTCGCCCTGGTACCAGATGGCGCCGCGCGCGGCGAAGGGGACGATCGGGGCGATCATGCCGTTGTAAAGCGTCGAAGCAGAGTTCTGGTCCGGCTTTTTTGATTTCTCCAGCCGCTCGACGATCGGCTTGAGATCGGGATCACTCTCCATGTACGACTTTTCCGTCCAGGCCTCGGCGGGCGTGCCGCCCCAGGACGTGTGAATCAGTCCGACCGGCACCTTCAGGTCCTTTTGCAGGTCGCGGCCGAAGAAATATCCGGCGGCGGTGAACCCGCCCCAGCCGCCTTCACCTACGGTGTTCGGGCTGCAAGTAAGCCATTCGCCGCCCGGCGGCTGCTTCTTCAAGTCGCTCTGCGGCGTCTCCTGGACCGACTTGGGAACCGTGAACAGCCGGATGAGCGGGTGGTCGGCCTCCTCGACTTCTTTGGCGCCGTTGGTCGCGTTCTTGATCCCGAATTCCATGTTGGACTGGCCGGAGCAGATCCAGACTTCGCCGACGAGGATGTCGCTTAACTCCACCTTGTTCTTGCCGGACACGGTCAGCGTTTCCGGCTTGTCGCTGGCGGTGAGCGGAGTCAGCTTGACCTCCCAGTGCCCCTTGTCATCCGCCTTGGCCTCCTGCTTCTGCTGGCCAAAGGTGACGGTGACGTCTTCCCCGGCATCGGCCGTGCCCCAGACCGGGACCGCCATGCCCTGTTGCAGGACCATGTGGTCGGCCAGCACGGCCGGTAGCTTGACGTCGGCCTGAGCCGATGTCCCGGCCAGCAAGGCCGCCCCGCCCAGCACCGCGGCAAGAAGAGTGCGACGAACGCGTTGGTTAGTGATCATTAAGAGGACTCCGGTAAGTGGATTGATTGATATACGTTGGCTGATCGATGGGTCCTTCACTCCGCCGACGAACGAGAACCGTCGGGCGCGACCGCCCACCATCGCGTTTCATTACCTGCGTCAGGTTGTGACGTTGCAGGGGCGAGGGGGTTGTGAACCGCTCTGCCGCCTGGCAGAATGGGCGATTATTCTTCGAAAACAAGCCGAGGGTTACGGCTTGCCGGCATCTTTCGGCCTGTAGTTGACGATCAAGTCTGCGATGTCCTGGTGATGCCTCCATTTGGCAACTTCAACAGCCGTCATTTTATTGAAGTCTTTGACGTTCGGGTCTGCGCCGGATTCCAAGAGCAGACGAGCCATATCGGTATAGCCGTGAAAGGCAGCAGTGTCCAAACCTTCATTCAGCCCGTCCTTCGCACCGGCTTCGAGAAGGACCTTTGCCATGGGCACGTCCCCGCCGTAAGCGGCACAATAAAGCGCTGTGCAGCCCCAGTTGTTCTGAGAGTCAGGGTTCGCGCCGTGCGCGATAAGGAACTTGGCTATCTCGGTGTTCCTGATCACCACGGCCACGGAGAGCGGAGAGTCACCCTCGGTATTGACCGGCGCCCCGGACTCAATCAGGTGCTTTACACGAGGCATGTCTCCCTTTTCAATCGCTCGCGACAATGCTGGGTCCATTTTCGGCAGGGCCGGCTGTGAGGCAGGCACGGTGGACGGTTGACCTGCGAAAAGATTGGTGCCGGACGCCAGGACCATGAGAAAGACGAAATGGATTCGGCGGTTTCGCATGGTTACCAATCATAACTTGGCACATTCCATTTGGAACACTGGCGACGTGAGGCGGGAGTGGCGGCGGAACTGGCGAGTCGTTTGACGCGCGTAGACCGCTCCTCGCAAGAAACGACAGAAAAGTCGTGGCCGGTTTTTCTCCCGCCCCCGGTACTCCGGGGGAGAGCAGGGGAGGGGGTTTGGACGATGGACGTACCGTCGGAAGACCCCCTCCCTAACCCTCCCCCGGAGTACCGGGGGCGGGAACAAGCGATCAACATTTTTCTGACTCTCAACAAACACGAAACGTCCCACGTCGCTGCCGACCTTTCACGAAGCGCCCGGGCACTTGGATCGATCGTGCTGAGACGAGTGATGGTCGTTCCTACGACGCCACGTCGATATACAGCGTCGAATAACCGCTGTTCAAGCTGTCGGTTTGGCTGATCGCGCCGTACGACGAATCGGTGACCCCATCGTTGATCTGATAGGTAAACGAGTCGATGCCGGTGAACCCGGCGGTGGGCGTGTAGGTGAGCGTGCCGTCGTCGTTGAAGGTCAGCGCGCCGTGCTGCGGGCCCAGACCGGTGGGGATGGTCGTGGTCAGCGAGTCCAGGGGGTTTTCAGTATCGACGAAGGCCGTCCTGGGGTCGATGTTGAGGGGCGTGCCAATTGTGGTCGAGACCGATGTGAGGGCCTCTGAGGTGATGGGGAGCGTGTCGCTGACGTCGATGGCGGCGGTGGCGGGGGGGCTGGTGGCGCCGCCGGCGGCGTTCACCTCGTAGCTGATATAGACCCAGCCGGTGGTGTCTGCTGCCGGCGTGTAGGTGAAAGACCCATCCTGGACGTCGTCGACATTGGTGCCGAGGGCGAGCGTTCCGGAACTGGGCCCGGAAAGCAGGGTCACCGAGAGGGCGCCGCCGGGGGAGTATGCCACGCCGGTCAACAGGCCGCCGGCGGCGGGCTCGTCGAGGGTGTCGCCGTGGTTGACCGCGTAAATGGTGCCGCCGACGCCGCCCCACGTGTAATCCCACCCGGTGTTGACATCGATCAGGCACGTTGAAGGCGGGACGTCGGAGCCATAACCGAACGTGAAGGACGCCAAGCCGTTCGCGGCGGCGGTGTAGACGAAGTTGCCGTCCTCGTCGAGGCTCACCGATCCGTTGGCCGGCTGGCTGAGGATCTCGAGCTTGGAGGGGTCGATGTTGGAGGCGGCGTAGCCGTCCAGGGAAAACGTGAACGGCTCGCCGACGCCGGCGGTGTCGTCGACATCGGGCACCTGGATCACCGGCACCCCGGCATTGACGTTGACGGTTACGGTGGCCACGTTGCTGTTCAAGATGCCGTCGCTGGCGACGTAGTAGAAACGGTCGACGCCGACGAAGCCCTCTTCCGGCGTGTAGGTGTAGGTGCCGTCGCTGGTGAGCGAGACCTCGCCATGATAGGTCGCGACGTTCCCGGACCCGTCTTCGGTGGCTGCCGAGCCGTCGGCATTGACCAGTCGGTAGGTGAGAGTGCCGCCGTCGGCGGCGGTGGCCCCAATGCCGTCCCAGTCCCCGGTGCCGGCGGTGATCGCAGGTGCGGCGCTGGTCGCCGAGGTGGGGTCGTCGTTGATGGTTTCCGTCCACGTGCTGCCGGCCTGAGGGGCCTGGTCGGTCACCGCGACGGTGATGGCGACCGGCGCGCTGGTGGTGGTGCCGTTGCTGAGCGTGTAGGTCAGCGTGTCGTTCCCGATCCAATTGGACGGCGGCGTGTAGGTCCAGGTGCCGTCGTCGTTGGCGGTGACGCTGCCGCCCGCCGCCGTCGTCCCGGTTTGCATGGACGCCGAGTCCCAGGAAGACCAGGGGATCGCCCCGATGGCCCCCAGGCCGTAAGTCGAGATGGTGAGCGGCGTGTCGTGCACGGTGGTGAGCGTGCTGGACAGGACCGTGGCGGACGCGGTCGCCGAGGCGATTGGGTTGCCGGACGAATCCACCATGGTCAGGCTGTATTCGTAGTTTGTGCCCGGGATGAGTGCCGGGTCGGTATCGGCATAAGTCGTGGTCCCGGAAGAAAGCGGCGTGGAGGTGAGAGTGGTCCAGGTAGAGCCGCCATCGCTGCTGCGGGCGATCACCGGCCGCAGCGACGAGTCGGCGTTGGACCAGGACAGGTCCACTTCCGAGGACGACGGCGAGCTGGCGGTGAGGCCGGGCGTGAACTGGATGCCGAAGGAGAGACTGGCGTTGGAGCCGGTGTTGACGTAGGTGCCGCCGGAGGAGGGTTGAGTGATGGTCCAGCCGGCGGGGGTGGTGATGCCGACGTGGTGGGTACCGCTGCTCGCGGCGCCGCTGACGGTGAAGGTGCCTTCGCTGGCGGTCGAGGTATTATTGGCGCTGTCGTAGGTGACCTCGATGCCGGGCACGCCGGGCTCGCCGCTGTCCTGGGCGCCGTTGCCGTTGGTGTCGGCATAGACGAGGCCGGTGATGGTGGTCATCAACTGCCGGGGCTCCAGCGCCTCGATCGCCGCCGCAAGCGGCCGCGTCGAGCGCCGGCGCGGGCCGCGGCGACGGTGCGAGGTTGCAAGGTCGTGGTTCTTCGCAAAACGGGGTGTCGTAAGCACCATGGATCGCTCCTGTCAGAATGGACGGGCCGGTGCCCGGAGCCACGGGAACACGCTCCCGAAACAGTTCCGGACGTTGCTGGGCCGGCCTCGTCTTCCGAGGGGCGAACTTATGGGTTGCCCGGGGTGCTACAATTGACCACAACAGGGTATGCTTGTAGATATGGAGGCATCCCCTTTTTAATTTATATGCGCCCCCTTTTTTAATATAGACGCGACCCCTTTTTATATGGATGCGTCCCCTTCTACATTTGTTCACCTGAAGAGGTGATCTCCATCGACAGAACCGGCCCCTGGAAAGCCGTTGACACCGGCTCGCCCGTGGGTCCGGCTTCGCAGCTAGCGCATTTTTCAGGTTGGCGTAGCGGCTGGCGGTTGAGTGCCGCCGGTGCCCTCAGCGGCGGTTTTCGGGTGCTGGTGACATTCCGCCGGTGAGGGCACCGGCGGCACTTGGAAGCAGACGACGCCGATGAGTACGCTGGTCCCCCGCAGACAATGGCCAGGAGCCTCCTGGCGATTCGGTGCGCCTTTTACCTTGAAACGGCCGATAATAGGAGCGAAGATCGGAGGCTGCCGTATGGCAATGCGTGTTGTTCGGGATAATCAGGCTAGCCGGTCGCTCCCGCGGCTGAAGCTGGATCCCCCCGGTGAGTTGATTTTTATCGAAGACGAGCCTGTTCTCAAGATGGTAACGCCTGACCCGGAAAACGCAGATTCGCCAGAGGCTGCCGCGGATGAATCCGCCGGCGATGGCGCCTCGGACGGCCACGAAAAAATGCCGTCGGCCGATACGCCTGAGCGCGGCCCGGAAACCGCCTCGGCAGCGCAGACCGAATCGCTGGTGGCCGCGCCTGAGGCGCCTGCGGCCGATTCCGAACCGGCCGACGGCGCGGTGGACGACACCGATGAACCGGCCGCAACGGCAGTTCCCCCCGCGGGAGCGCAGAAAGCGGATGAAGGGCCTGACAACGAAACGGGTGGCGATGCGGTTGTCCCGCTGGATTTGCTGGAGGCCCTGCTGCTAAGCACGCATCACCCGCTGACCAGCGCGCGGCTGGCGGAATTGCTCAAGCTGCCGGGGACCAAGCCGATCCGGCCGGCGGTCATGCAGTTGAACGAGCAATACACGGCCGGCGGCCGCAGCTTCAGGGTCGAGCAGGTGGCCGGCGGATACCAGATCCTCACCCTCCCGCAGTATGGCGAGGTGCTCAAGAAGCTGCACCAGAAAGAGGCCGACGCCAAGCTGACCAAGGCGGCACTGGAGACGCTGTCGATCATCGCCTACAAGCAGCCCATCCTGCGGGTGGACGTCGAAGCGATCCGTGGCGTGGCCTGCGGGGAGACCATCCGCAGCCTGATGGAAAAGCACCTGGTCAAGATCGCCGGGCGCGCCGAAGAGCCGGGCAGGCCGATCCTCTACGGGACCACGCGGCGGTTCCTGGAGTTGTTCGGGCTGAATACGCTCAAGGACCTGCCGCAGCCGGAGGGGGCCGAGAAGCCCAAGGGGTAGCGCGCCATTGCCGAGATCAATATGGCCGAAGTCTATCGGCCGAGGTCACCCTTAACGAGCCGCAAGCGTAAGCGACCGGTCTTGCGTTAGGGCCATCCGCTCCCTCACGGTCGCGGCTCGTTAAGACGAGCCATCATCGCGGCTCACATTGCTACCGAACTTGAGCCTCGCTGATCTAGTCACCGCCGTCATCCTTGAACTGCCTCGGCCAGCACGGCGGGAAGTGCGTCGACGACGTCGCGCGCCAGCACGCAGCGCATGCCGAGTTTGCGGCCGGCGATCTCTCCGGCTCGGCCGTGCAGATGCACGGCGAGGCAGGCGGCATCAAAGCGATCGAGCTTCTGGCCCAGCAGGCAACCGAGGATGCCGCTGAGAACGTCGCCGCTGCCCGCCTTGGAAAGGGAGCTGTCGCCGGTGTGGTTAACGTAGACGCGCGCGGCGTCGGTGACGACGGTCCGGCTCCCCTTCAACACGATCACCTGCCCGAACGTCGCGGCGGCGGCCACCGCGTAATCGATCCGCCCTTCATCATCGGCAGGGACCTTGTCCCGGCCGATCAGCTTTCCGAGGCGCGCCATCTCGCCCGGGTGCGGCGTCAGCACCGCCTGAGCTTTCACCGTCGTCGGCCAGCGCTTTCCTGCCGACAGGATGTTCAGCGCATCGGCGTCAAGGACCATCGACTTGTCGAGCCGAACCAGACGC
>Ga0182024_10006866_pt1 | contig 24798 bp, 21 predicted proteins | sample P32metaG_FD_120480 | JGI IMG/M metagenome (GOLD analysis project Ga0182024, IMG submission 120480) | Permafrost microbial communities from Stordalen Mire, Sweden - P3-2 metaG (Illumina Assembly) | ecosystem: Environmental > Terrestrial > Soil > Wetlands > Permafrost | place: Sweden: Stordalen...
GTTGTTGCCATAGCGATAAGGGCCGCCGGCGGACTCCCGCCGGTTCTCCGCTGGCGCCCGGTCGTTGCGACGCCGCGGTGGACGGAACAGGCCAAGGCGATCAAGTAAGTGTTACCTGATCGGGCGGCTGGTGTTCCGATATCGAGCTATTATATGCGTACGTGCCCGTGCAAGGCGCCGGTCCCCGTCGGTCAATAGAAGGCGCGAGTCGAGCAGCCGCAGACGTGCGCAAGAACAAGTCCCAAATAATCGCTTTCGTCCGGCGCTAGCCGAGCAGACCGACGGTGACGTCCTGCCGGCCGACGCCCACCTTCCTGGGAGAAAACGCCGGGGGAACCCGATAACCGAGCGGATTCGCGTCTCGCAGGTAAATGAAGCATGGGAATCGTTCGCTTTGCTCTGAGGCTGCCTCACACTTTCTACGTGCTCGCCGCGTTTATCGTGTTTCTCGGCGCGACCGCCGTACTGTCGATGCCGACGGACATCTTTCCCGAGATCAACATCCCCGTCGTGACCATCGTCTGGCAATACACTGGCCTGAGCACGCCGGAGATGGAACAGCGCGTCACGACCTACAGCCAGTATGCGCTGTCGTCGAGTGTGAACGGCATCCGCGATATCGAGGCGCAGACCATCAACGGCATCTCGGTTCAGAAGGTCTTCTTTCAGCCTGACGTGAATCTCGATCTCGCGATCTCCCAGATCGTGTCCGCGACCAATTTTATCCGCGTCTTGATGCCGCCGGGCATCCAGGCGCCGGTCGTGGTCCAGTACAACGCGTCGAGCGTTCCCGTGCTGCAAATCGGGCTAAGCTCCGACACCCTCAATGAGCAGCAGCTTTACGACTACGGCATCTACCGGCTGCGCCAGCAGCTCGCGCCCATTCACGGCGTCACGCTTCCCACCCCTGCCGGCGGCAAGTACCGGCAAATCATGGTCGATATCGACCCTGCGAAGCTGCAAGCCAGAGGGTTAACCCCTCTGGACGTCGTCAACGCCGTCAACGCCCAGAACCTGACGCTGCCGTCCGGCACGGCGAAGATCGGCGACACGCAGTACACCGTGCGCACCAACGCGGTTCCCACCACCATCGATGATCTCAACAACATCCCGGTGAAATTTGTAAACGGCGCCACCGTTTTCGTGAAGGACGTGGGGCAGGTGCACGACGGCAACGCGGTGCAGCAGAACATCGTCCGCACCGACGGCCGCCGCTCCGTCCTGCTCAGCATCATCAAGAACGGCAACGCCTCGACGCTCGCCGTGGTCAACGCCGTCAAGCAGGCGATGGTCGTGGCGCGATCGGCGGCACCCCCCGGTATGCAGATCAAGGAATTGTTCGATCAATCGGTGTTCGTCAAAGACGCTCTGCGGGCGCTGCTGCGGGAAGGCGCCATCGCCGCGGGCCTGACCGCGCTGATGATCGTGCTGTTTCTCGGGTCTTGGCGCTCGACGCTGGTGGTGATGATCTCGATTCCACTGTCGATCCTCAGTTCGCTCATCGTCCTGTATTTCCTCGGCGACACGATCAACACCATGACGCTCGGCGGTCTGGCGCTTGCTATCGGTATCCTGGTCGACGATTCGACGGTCACCATCGAGAACACCCACCGCCTGCTCAACGAGGAGCACCTGCCGCTGCCGGCGGCGACACTTCATGGCGCAGCCGGGATCGCGGTCCCGACCCTGGTATCGACGTTGGCCATCAGTTGCGTGTTCATCTCCGTCGTATTCCTCCACGGTCCGGCGAAATACCTCTTCACTCCGCTCGGTCTCGCCGTGGTATTCGCCATGCTGGCCTCGTACGGCCTGTCGCGGACGCTTACCCCGATCACCATCGGCCTGCTGCTCAAGAATGAGCGTCACGGCGAGGACGCCGGCAACGGCTGGTTTGCGCGCCTGTTTGCCAAGTTCGAGGGCAGTTTCGAAACCATGCGCAACGGCTATACGGACGTCCTGGGGACTCTCTTGCGGCGGCGGATCGTCGTACCTTTGGCGGCGACAGCCGTGTTGGCGTTGGGCGCGACGCTCTTCCTGTTCGTAGGCCGCGACTTTTTTCCGATCATCGACGGCGGCCAGATTCAGCTGCATGTGCGCGCCCCGGCCGGAACCCGCATCGAAAAAACCGAGCAAATCTTTCAGGCAGTCGAAGACAAGATCCGCGAGGTCGTTCCAGCCGACGAGCGCGAGTTGATCGTCGACAATATAGGCTTGCCCTCCCGCTCCTACAATTACGCATTCGGCGACGGGACGGCGACCGGCGTCAACGACGGCGTGGTCCTGGTCGCTCTAAAAGAAGGCCACGCTCCGACCGCGACGTATATCCGCAAGCTGCGCGAAGTGCTGCCCGCTGCTTTTCCCGAAGACGTATTCTATTTCCAGGCTGCCGACATGGTAACGCAAATCCTAAACTTCGGCATCCCGGCGCAGATCAACGTGCGCACCGTCGGCTACGACCGGAACAAGAATTTGCGAATCGCCAATGAACTGCGGCAGCGGATCGCGGCAATTCCCGGTGTCGCCGACGTGCATCTGCAGCAAGAGGTCAACAGCCCGGAATTCTTTGCGCAAATCGACCGGGCCCGCGCCAGCCAGTTCGGCCTTACCGCGAACAGCATTGCACTCAATCTGAACACCAGCCTGAGCTCGTCCGAGCAGGTGGCGCCAAATTTCTGGACCGACCCGAGTAACGGCACACCGTACTTTCTGGCGGTGCAGACGCCCGAGTATCGTGTCGACTCGCTGAACGATCTCAAGAACACGCCGGTGGCCTCGTTCACGACAGCGGGACGAAATACCGTGCCGGGGCTCTTGAGCAACGTCGCCACCCTCAACCGCGATTCGGTTCCGACCAACACCAATCAAGCCAACATCCAACCGGTCTACGAGATCTACGCCAATGCCGACGGCCGGGATCTGGGGTCGATCTCCGGCGACATTAACAAAATCGTGGCGGAGTATCAGAAGCAGCTTTCGCCGGGCAACCGGATCGAGGTCATCGGCCAGATCGACAGCATGAACGCGGCGTTCAGTGACCTGGCGATCGGCATTCTCTTCGCTGCGGTCTTCGTCTATCTGCTCATGGTGGTGAATTTTCAAAACTGGGGCGACCCGTTGGTGGTCATTCTGGCATTGCCGGCGACGTTCTGCGGCATCGTCACGATGCTTTACGTCACTAGCACCACCTTGAGCGTGCCCTCGCTGATGGGTGCGATCATGGCGATCGGCGTCGCCTCGGCGAATTCGATCCTGCTCGTCACCTTTGCGCGCGACCAGCAGCTCGCCGGCATGAGCGCGTTCGACGCCGCAATCTCTGCCGGCCGTACCCGTATCCGGCCGGTGCTGATGACCGCGGCCGCGATGATCGCCGGCATGATCCCGATGGCGATCGGAGGCGCCGGTGAGGAGCAGAACGCCGCTCTGGCGCGCGCCGTGATCGGCGGCCTGCTTTTTGCTACGCCAACCACGTTGCTCGTCGTGCCGTATCTGTTTGCCGTCCTGCGCGGGAGCAACGACGGCAAGAAAGCACACGGCGTTTTCGCGGAGGAGTTGCAATGAACAAGATCGACCGGGTCGCGCCACCCGATGCTCCAACCGCGCCACCCGAATTGCCGAACAGCCCCGAGCCTGACCGCCCCGCCCCGCCGGCGAGGCAGAGCAATGGACGCCGCGTCGTGGGGTTCGGGGCCTTGCTGTTGCTGGCCGGGGCATTGGGAATCGGCTTCTGGCAGCATTACAGTGTTCATGCACAAGTGATCGCAACGGCGGAGCAGCGCCAGGACTTCGTTCCAAGCGTGCGGACGGCGCCGGTAAAGGCCAGCGGCAGCACGATGTCGGTCACCTGGCCGGGCACCACCGACGCGTTCGCCCAGGCCAATATTTACGCCCGCGCCAGCGGCTACATCTCCAAGCGCGAGGTCGATATCGGCAGTCGCGTCAAAGCCGGGCAATTGCTCGTCGAGATCACCGCCCCGGAGCTGGATTATCAGATCGCCCAGGCGGAGGGCACGCTCGCCCAGATGCAAGCCTCGCTGCAACAGGCGCAGGCCAACCGCGACCTCGCCCAGGTGACCTGGGACCGCGACAGCAAGCTGGTCCAGCAGGGTTGGGCCACCCAGCAACAGGGCGATACCGACCGCCTGACGCTGCAGGCGCGGGAGGCCGCGGTTGCGGTCGCTACGGCGAATATCACGGCGCAGAACGCGCAATTGCGGGTGCTGCATCAGCAGAAGATCTACCAGAGCGTAGTCGCGCCGTTCGACGGCGTCATCACCCAGCGCAACATCGATGTCGGCGCCCTGGTGCAGGCGGACGCGACCAGCGGCACGTTTATGTTCACTCTGATGCAGAGCAACGTCATCCGCATCCAGCTCTACGTACCGCAAGACGAAGCCTTCGGCCTCGGTCCTGGAACGGCTGCGGTCGTGCGCGTGCCAGAGATGCCGGGCCGCGACTTTTCCGGGACGGTGACGCGCCTCGCCGAAGCGCTCGCCCCGGGTTCGCGAACGCTCCTGACCGAGATTGACGTGCCCAATCCCGACCACGCCTTGTCGCCCGGAATCTATTGCAACGTCGAACTGAAGATTCCACGCAAGACGCCGTCGCTGATCGTGCCGTCCGAAGCGATCATCTTCAACCGCGATGGTCTCAGCGTCGCGGTGGTCGAGGACGGAAGCGCACACTTCCGCCACGTCACCGTGGTGCGCGACTTCGGCACGACTGTCGAGGTGAGCGCCGGCGTCAAAGATGGCGACCAGGTGATCATGAATCCTCCGGTTGACCTGACTGAAGGTCACAAAGTCACGGTGCGTCCCGGTCCGCCCGCGCAGCTGTCGTGAAAGAGCGCAGAAAGCTCAGCCGGGGAACGCGAGCCTGCATTCGCTTGCCTCGACGGGTTCCGCGGCCTGATCGCCTTTGACGATCGTGCGCGTCGTGAAGACGTCGAACGGACCGTCGCGCGGCGGGTGCACCTCGCCGACGAGAATTGTGCTCATAAGCTGGTGGTCGCGATCGCGGAAAAACGCGCGGTTTGGTCCGAGCGCCACATCCGGGGACAACGCATAGCCTTGTAGCGCTCGGGCGAGGGCGACCGCATCCAAGGATTTCTCCTGATTGGCGATGCGCGCTAGCGTGCAGACCGCGGCATAGCCAAACCAATTCCGTGCGCTCGCGGCCTTACCGGTCCGAGACCGGATCGCCTCGTCAAATGCCCTGACCTGGGGAACGTCAGGTTGATTCCACCACCATTCCATCGTCCACCAGCCAATCCGTGCCGCGTCGGAAACGGCCAGGATGCTTTCCAGTTCGAACAATGCCCCGCCGATAGCCATGTCCTGGTTGAGCCCGAAGCGCGCAACCTGCCGCAGGCTGTTCGTTTGATCCTCGCCGCCCATGAGATCGATGAGAACGTGAGGCCGATAGGCTCCCGCGTTGAGGAGCGCGCGGGAATAGTCGACCGTGCCGAGCGGGAGAACGTCTTCCGCCCATATGCCTCCATGCTCGTGAAGCTTGCGCTCGAAAGCTGCTTGCAGCGCGTGGCCGTAAACATAGTCGGGAGTCAGAAAGTACCATTTCTTGCCGAATCTTTCGATCAGCGTATCGGCGATCGCGTTGGCTTCCATCGTCGTGGTGTTGCAGATACGAAACACATTCCAGCTGCATTGGTTGCCAGTGATTTCGTCGGTGTGTCCTCCGGTCACGATGTGCAGCTTGCGCTTTTCCGCCGTCACCCGCGTCATCGCGAGCGCGACCGCGGAGTTTACATTGCCGACGATGAAGTCGACCTGATCACGTTCGATCAGCTGGTGCGTTTTCGCGACACCGGCGGCGATGTCGTTCGCCGAATCCGCGACGAGGAGTTGTACTTGGCGGCCAAGAATGCCGGCGCCGCGATTGATCTCATCGATTGCGAGTTGAGCGCCGGCAATTTCAGCTTCGGCGAGGGCCGCGTAGACACCCGTGAGGGGCTCGACCATCCCTACTTTCACCGGTTCTTCGGCGCGGGCACGGATCGGAAACGGCGAGGCGACATCAACGCCCCAGGCCAGACCGCCTTTAAGCAACGTCCGGCGCGCGATCGGACGCGGACAAAGCTGATTCAATCTTCGCATCATTGGCTCCACGCCAAAGGCTCGGTTAGAATATCAACTCCGTTCGGTCACATCCGTCTAGAGGTTCCCTGGCAAGTTAAAGGCTTCGCGCCGGCAGACGTTCACGCGCTACAACGCCGAGGCGGCTTCCTTCAAGCGCTTGCTCATTTCACCGCGCGCATTCGCAGCCATTGACCAGCCGCGCGTCACGCTCGTCATACCTCCGTCGACGACGATATCCTGGCCGTTGATGAAGCTCGAGCCATCGCTGGCCAGGAAGACCGCCGCTTGCGCGACGTCTTCGGGCATGCCCGCGCGCGGGATCGGCTGCAGCGTTGCAAATGCCCCTTTGATGACATCCGTCAGTCGGTCGGCCTTGGAAGCCTCGACTCCAGCGTTCTTGGCGAAAATGCTGGTCACGATCGCACCCGGCGATATGCTGTTGACGCGGACACCCTTTTCCCCGAGCTCCGCACCGGCGGATCTGGTGAACGCTTGCACGGCGCCCTTCGTCGCGGTGTAGATGTGGCCGGAGACGCCGCCACGAATCCCCGCCACGCTGCCGACATTGATGATACTGCCGGCCTTCTGGACCAGCATCACCGGCGCCACGTGCTTGGTGCCCAAGAGAACGCCGCGCACATTGACCGCCATAAGCTGATCGATCGTCGCGACATCGATCTCGGTGATGCTGACCATCGGCGACGGCACCCCGGCGTTGTTGACCAGACAATCCACACGGCCAAACCATTTGACGGTTTGATCGATCAGGGCCTTCACGTCGGCCTCGCTCGCGACATCGGTGCGGATGAAACGGACTCCCAGGCGCTTTTCCAGCGCTTTGCCCTCTTCCTGCCGGCGCGCGGCGACAACGACCTTGGCTCCTTCCTCGGCAAAGGCCTCGACGATTCTTTCGCCGATACCGCTCGTCCCGCCGGTGACGATGGCGACCTTTCCATCAAGCGCGCCCATTTGAAATCTCCTGTCAGCCCAATCGAAGGTTGGGACCTAGCCCGACCGATGCCCCACACTAGCAAAGTCGTGCGATAAAGTTGGCCGTCGAGCGGGTGCCGGACATTGACCGCTTTTGCAGCGGCGTAATACGCTCGCTTACCTCCGACGAAACGTGATTGCAATGAACGATGTAGCGGCCGGCGCCCGGAACATCCGGAAACGGTTCGGGGCGACGACGGCACTTGATGGCGTCGGCTTCGAGGTGATGGCGGGCGAGATCCACGCGCTGGTCGGCGAGAACGGCGCCGGCAAATCGACGCTCGTTCGCATTCTCGGCGGCGCCGTTCGGCCGGATCAAGGACACGTCACGATCGGCGGCCGGGAAAGCCAGCTGTCGAGCCCGCGCGATGCAATTGCATCCGGCATCGTCACCATCCCGCAAGAGCTCCAACTGGTGCCGGCGCTGTCGATTGCCGAAAATCTCGCGCTCGCCGACCTTCCGGTGCGGCGGCTGTTCGGTGTTGGGGCGCTCGTCGATCGTGCCCGGATGCGCAAAGAAGCGCGTTCGCAGCTCGGATTTTTTGAGTTTGCGCCGGATCCCGATCTGCCGGTACGGCAGCTCGGCTTCGCCGAGCAGCAAATCGTCGCCATCGCCAAAGCGCTGCGCCGCCGCTGCCGCGTGCTCATTCTCGACGAACCGACGGCAGCGCTGGAAAATCGCGAAATCGCGAGGCTCTTCGTCGTCCTGCGCCGATTGAGAAGTCAGGGGACCGCTATTGTGTATGTGTCGCACCGCCTTGAGGAGATCGTGGAGCTGGCCGACCGCTGCACGGTTCTGCGCGATGGGCGCGTGGCGGCGGTGGTGCGGCGCGGCGAATTCAATGCCGCCAATCTCGTCCAGGCCATGACCGGGCGCGCGGCAGCGGAGCAAAGCATCACGCAAGCGTCGCCTGGGAACGTCCTGATCGAGGATACCGAGACCCGCGATGACGCGATCCTTTTGCGCGCCGGCGAAGTGGTCGGACTTGCCGGTTTGCTCGGCAGCGGCACCACGCAGGTGCTGCGACGCCTTTTCGGTCTTGCCCCTGCGGCGACAATAGCCCGCGTCAACGATCGCCTGCGCCGCTTGAACAACCCCATTGCCGCGATCGATTCCGGCATCGGCCTGGTGCCGCCGTCGCGTAAGCTCGGACTGATCATGAATCAGTCCGTGCATGACAACATCCTGCTGCCAAGCCTCGGTCGGCTTCGCCGCACTGGCTGGATGGACCGTCGCGCCGGACACCGGCTTGTGGCCGAATTGATGGAGCTCCTCGATATTCGTCCGCGGCGTCCGGAGCTGAAAGTATCCGCGCTGTCCGGGGGCAATCAACAGAAAGTCATTCTTGCAAAATGGCTGGCGCGCCGCGTCGATGTGCTTTTGCTCGACGAGCCGACGCAAGGCATCGACATCGCGGCCAAGGCGCAAATCCACGCCCTCCTCCGCGATTTTGCCGCGCGCGGCGGCGGCGTGTTGCTGTCATCGAGCGATCTCTCTGAGCTGGCAAATTTGTGCGACGCTGTGCTGGCGCTCCGTCATGGCAAGGTCGTCTCCCGCATCGACCGCACCGACCGCCTCGACGAAGAGCGCGTGCACGAGGCCATCGTGGCATGACAGCGGCGGAAAAGACCAAACGGCTGAACTGGACGAGCCAGGCTCCGCTGATCACGCTTATCGTGCTCGGCGTCGCGACTGCGCTCCTGACCAGTCGCTTTCTATCCCCGCTCAATCTGACGAATATCCTCGTGCAATCGTCGATCATGGCGGTGATCGCCATGGGCATGACCTTCGTGATTGTCGGCGGAGGATTCGACCTCTCCGTGGGCTCGACGGTTGCGCTCTCGGGTTGCATCGCCGGAATGGCGATGCTCAAGTTTGGCATCGCCGCCGGAGTCATCGCCGGCATCGCGGCTGGCGCGGGGGTGGGGCTTGCCAACGGACTCATCGTCGCAATGCTGGGCGTCAATCCCTTTATTACAACGCTTGGGACCATGGTTCTTGTTCGCGGCGTCGTCTACATCATCACCGGCGGCGCGCCGGTGAGCGGGGAAGATGGGCTACCGGTTGCGTTCATCGCTTTCGGCAACTCCCGCCTTTTCGGTGTCCATTATCTGGTCTGGGTGCCTGCTCTGCTGCTCGTTGCGCTGTCGGCGTTGTTTCACCTCACCCCTTACGGGCGGCGCATCTACGCGACCGGCGGCAACAAGGAGGCCGCGTATCTGTCAGGCGTTGCGGTCGAGCGTATTGTCGCCTCGACCTATGTGTGGTGCGGCGCGCTCGCCGGCGTCGCCGGCGTGATGCTCGCGGCGCGCTTGCAATCCGGTCAGCCGACCGCCGGCGAATTCTACGAATTGACCGCCATTGCCGCCGTCGTGCTGGGCGGCGCCTCGCTTCACGGCGGCGAAGGCATGCTCTACAAGAGCGTCATCGGGGTTTTTATCATGATCGTGCTGGGAAACAGCCTCAACCTCCTGAACGTGGATTCGTATTGGCAGCGGGTCGCGGTCGGCGCGGTCATCATTGCGGCCGCTGCCGCAGATCGGCTACGTTCGCGCACCTGACCGAGGAGAACGTGATGTCCAAGTTCCGCACTTTGGCGCTGGCCGCCGCCCTGCTGCTGCCGGCGTCGTTGCTGCTGCCGGCATCCCTTGCATTCGCCGACGAGAAGATAACAATCGGGGTCTCGCTGCCACAGGATGACAACCCGTTCTACATCGGCATGCTGAAGGGCATACGCGCCCGCGCTACGGAGCTCGGCTGGGACGTCGCGACCGTCTCCTCCAACGAAGACAAGCTGAAACAGATAAATGGCGTCCAGGACCTGGTCGCCAAGGGCGTCAAAGGCATCCTGATTTCGCCGATCGACGCGGTCGGCGTTAATGCCGCCTACGATGCGGCGGCGCAGGCAAAAATCCCGATCGTCTCCCTTGCCCGTGGCTCCACGTCTCCCAACCAGACGGTGCATGTGGCGATGGACGAAGTGCAGGTCGGCCGCGATATCGCCGAATGGACGGCGAAAAAACTCAACGGCAAAGGCAGCGTGGCGATGCTGCTCGGTCCGAGCGGCGCGCCGACTTTCCGCAATCTCGCCCAAGGCTACAACGAGGTGATGGCCAAATTTCCTGACATTCAGATCGTGTTCAAGACCGACGGGCCGCTCACGCGCGAACGCGGTCTCAAGAACAGCGAAGATGCGCTGGTCGCCAATCCCGATCTCAAAGCCATCTACGCGGCGAATGACGATCTCGCGCTTGGCGCCATGCAAGCCGTGCTCGCAGCCAATCACGCCGGGCAGACAATCGTTACCGGCATGAATGGCGTGCCGCCGGCGCTGCACGCGGTAAAAGACGGCAACATCGCCATGACGGTCGAGCTTAATCCCGTCATCTGGGGGCGCCTCGGCGTCGATGTGCTGGCAACCTATCTCAAAGGCGACAAGGTCGAGCAACGCGTCTTCATCAAGCACGTCATCATCGACGGCTCGAATGTCGACGAGGTGCTGGCGAAAATGGAGCCGCCGAAGAGCTGACCCGGCAAGGGTGACGGAGGCCGGGCGTGGTCAAGGCAGTTGATACGACAAAGCGCGCTGCGGCTGTTCACGCCGACAACTCTTTCGTCGCCGAGCTCGAAGCGGCGAACCTTCACCCGCTTTGGGACCGGTTCAAGAAGATCACGCCGGTCCGCCCGCAACCGCGCGACGCGCCGCTTATCTGGCGCTGGAAGGATATCGAGCGGTTCGCCGAGCGCGCGGTCGGCGAAGTCGCCATCGACGACATCGAGCGCCGCGCGCTCATTCTGGTCAATCCGGCCTTCGCCGGCGAGACGGTGACGACATCGAACCTGATCGCGGCTTTCACGGTGCTCGATCCCGGCGACCGCGCACGCCCGCACCGGCACACCTTCGCCGCCATTCGTTTCGCTACCCAAGCAGATGGCGCCGCCACCATCGTCAACGGCCGGCGCTGCGATATGCGCGAAGGCGATCTTATTCTCACGCCGCCGATGTGCTGGCACGGCCACATCAACGAAAGCAATCACCGCATCGTCTGGTTCGATGCCGCCAACATCCCGCTCCTGCGCACGCTGGATGCCAACTTTTTCGAGCCGGGCGATCCGAACAGCGATGAATTCTGGCGGGTCGACGAAGGCGACGAGCGTCTGTGGGCGGAACCCGGCCTGATTGGCGCCGACGTGCCGCGCGAGGCCGTGCATTCGCCGAAATATCGCTATTCCGGCGAAGCAACGCGCCGCCTCCTCTCGGGGCTGCCGTCCGGGCCGGACGGCGCGCGAACGGTGCGCTACACCAACCCCTTCACCGGCGGAGCGGTCATGTCGACGCTTGATTGCTACGCGGTCCGGCTTTCGCGAAAGAAGCCGACCCGGGCGCGGCGCGCGACCTGCAACGCGGTCTGTCTTGTCGCCTCCGGCGCCGGCCGCTCGCAAATCGGCGATCACAGCTTCGAATGGTCGCAGCACGACGTGTTCAGCATTCCGCACTGGACGTGGGCGAGCCACGAGGCGATGGACGGCGATGCCGATCTCTTCATCGTCACTGACAAATCCGCTTACGACCGGCTCGATCTCCTTCGCGAGGAATTGCAATAGACGCCCCGGCAAAGGCCGCGACGGAAGGTATCGGCACGTCGGTCCGGCGCGTCGAGGATTTCCGGTTGCTGCGCGGAGCTGGATGTTTCGTTGCTGACGTCAGCCTTCCCGGCGAATTGCACTGCGTGATCGTCCGTTCCCCGCACGCGCACGCCGTCATCCGCAACGTTGACGCTTCGCGGGCCCGCGCTGCGCCGGGCGTCATCGCCGTTTTCACCGGCGGTGACATGGCCGCCGATCAGGTCGGCCCGATGCGCGCGCTCTGGGCGATCCGCTCTAGCGATGGCCGCGCTATGGCGGAACCGCCGCGTTGGGCGCTGGCGCGCGAGCGCGTGCGCCACATCGGCGAGCCCGTTGCCGCGGTGATCGGGCAAACGCGCGAACATGCGCTCGATGCAGCCGAGCTGATCGAGATCGATTACGAGACCCTGCCGGCCGTTGTCGATGCGCGGCAGGCCAGCGCAACGGCGGCGCCGCAGCTTCATGACGAGGCGCCTGGAAACATCTGTTTTCGCTGGGCTCGTGGCGACGAGGCCGCGGTGCGCCAGGCGCTGCAAAAAGCGGCGCACGTAACGCGCATCGATCTCATCAACAATCGATTGATCGGAGCGGCGATCGAGCCGCGCGCGGTGCTGGCTGTCGCCGATGCCGGGAGCGAAAAGCTGACGCTCTACAGCTCCACGCAGGTGCCCCATCACATTCGAAGTTATGTCGCGGAACAGCTCGGCATCGCCGAAGGCAGCGTCCGTGTCATCGCGCCCGACGTCGGCGGCGGATTTGGCTACAAGGGTAAGCACTATCCGGAAGAGACCATCGTCGCGTGGACGGCGCGGCGATTGCGGCAACCGGTCAAATGGGTCGCGAGTCGAAGCGAAAGTTTCGTTTCCGACAATCAGGGCCGCGATCACCTGACCCACGCCGAGCTTGCGCTCGACGGCGACGGCCACTTTCAGGCGCTGCGGGTCGAAACCATTGCCAACCTCGGCGCTTATGTCTCGACCTTCGGCGCCGCCATTCCGAGCGCGATCTACAGCGCACTTTTGGCCGGCGTGTACCGAACCCCGGCGATCTTCGTGCAATGCACCGGCGTGTTCACAAACACGCTGCCGACTGACGCTTATCGTGGGGCCGGCCGGCCGGAAGCCTGTTACGTGCTTGAGCGGCTCGCCGACCGGGCGGCCCACGAGCTCTCGATCGACCGCGCCGAGATTCGCCGGCGCAATCTCATTCCCCTATCGGCCATGCCCTACAAAACGCCGATCGGCCCGACCTACGACTGCGGTGATTTCCCGAAGCTATTCAAGCGCGCGCTGGAGTTGGCGGAGTATCCGAGCTTTCCCAAGCGCCGCGCGGAAGCCAAGCGGATTAACCGTCTGCGCGGCATCGGCATGGCCTGCTACGTCGAATCATCCGGAGTGGCGCCGTCGCGCTTTGCCGGGATGCTCGGGGCGCGAACGGGCTTCTTCGAGACGGCGCTGATCCGTGTTCAGCCGGACGGAGGCATTCAGGCGTTGCTCGGCACCCACAATCACGGTCAGGGTCATGCCACCACAATGGCGCAGATCCTGTGCACGCAGCTCGGCGTTCCACTTCGCAAAATCGAGATCGTGGAGGGCGACACAGATCTGGTGCCCTACGGCACCGGCACGTTCGGCTCGCGCTCGATCGCCGTCGGCGGCTCGGCGCTGCATCGCGCCGCCGGGAAGATCATTGCCAAGGGCAAGCTGATCGCCGCCCATCTTTTGGAAGCCTCCGCAGGTGACATCGCTTTCGCAGACGGCTGGTTTGCCGTCGCCGGCACCGACCGGCGCATGTCGTTTGCGGAAATCGCGCGAGCGGCCAACGTCCCGCATAACTTTCCGCTCGAAACGCTCGAGCCCGGCCTGCAGGAGACCGCCGTCTACGATCCGCCGGCTTTTGCGTTCTCAAACGGCGCCCATCTCTGCGAGGTCGAAATCGATCCCGGCACCGGCGAAACGCGCGTTGTCGGCTATTGGGGCGTGGACGATGTCGGCACGGTCATCAATCCGATGATCGTGGAAGGACAAATCCACGGCGGTGTCGCACAGGGATTGGGACAAGCGCTGCACGAGCATTGCGCCTACGATCGCAGCGGCCAGCTCCTGTCCGGCTCTTTCATGGACTACGCGCTGCCGCGCGCCGGCGATCTGCCCCTTATTGAGTCCGAATTTGATGAAAGCCAGCCGTGCACCCACAACCCTCTTGGGGCGAAAGGCGCGGGCGAGGCCGGAGCGATCGCGGCTCCCGCCGCGATTGTCAGCGCGGTGCTCGACGCACTTGCCCCGCTGGGTTTGACGGAACTTGAAATGCCGTTAACCAGTGAAGCCGTGTGGCGCGCCATTTCCTCGGCGCAGCTTTCCGCCGCGGCTCGAACCAAAACTTAGCTCAACTTACCGGCCCGTCTTGATCCGCGTCCACAGGCGATTGATCAGCCGCTGAGTCTTCTGGTCATGCGCGGTGATGGTGTAGAGCGTGGCCAGCGTCGCGGCATCGGGATAGACTGTAGGGTCGTCGAGGATCGATTGATCGATGAATTTCTGGCTCGCCAAGTTGCCGTTGGCGTAGGAAACGAAATTGGTGTTCTTCGCCGCCACTTCGGGCTTGAGCAGATAATTGATGAGCGCGTGCGCCTCGGCGACATCGGGCGCGTCCGCAGGAATGGCGAGGTTGTCGAACCACAATTGCGCGCCCTCTTTCGGGATCGCATAGCCGACGGCGACGCCACCCTTCGCCTCGGCCGCGCGCTTTTGCGCCTGCTTGATATCGCCGGAAAATCCGACGACGAAGCAGATTTCGCCGGTCGCGAGCCCGTTGAGATATTCCGAGGAATGAAATTTACGAACATACGGCCGGATCTTGCCGAGTAGATCGGCGGCCTTTTGCAGATCACCCGGATCGCTCGAGTTCGGATCGAGATGCAGATAGTGCAGCGCCGCCGGCATGATGTCGTCGGAAGAATCAAGGAGATGGATGCCGCAATCCTTGAATTTCGCGATGTCGGCCGGATCGAACACGTCGTTCCAAGAGTCGATAGTTGCGTCAACGCCGAGGATCGCGCGCGCGTCCTTGACGTTGTAGCCGATGCCGGTCGTGCCCCACATGTAGTTGACGGCGTATTGATTGCCGGGATCGTAGCCCGCCAGCCGGTCAGCAATCTCGGGCCAGGCATTGACGAGGTTCGGCAGCTTCGACTTGTCGAGCTTGAGAAAAATGCCGGCGGCGATCTGGCGCGCGAGGAAATACGCCGTCGGCACCACGACGTCATAGCCGGATTTGCCAGCTAGGAGCTTTGCCTCCAGCGTATCGTTGGAGTCGAAGGTGTCGTAGCGGACCTTGATGCCGGTCTCTTTGGTGAAGTCCTCAAGGACGGTCGGATCGATATAATCCGACCAATTGTAGAAGTTGACGACGCGCTTCGGCTGCGCCATCGCCGGCGGAGCCGTGGCGAGGAAAGCTGCGGCAACTATCGCGAACATACATCCGCTCGTCCGCGCGAAAACGGAGACCCAGCGCTGGATCCGCGCTTGCGCGGGGATGAACGGCAAATGTGTCGTCGCAGTCACCGCAATGAATCACGTCTCGGTCGGCAGCCCGGCGGCCTTCCATGCCAAAATTCCCCCGGCGAGATGGGAATCGTAGTCGAAGCCTTGTTCCTGCGCCGCGAGCGAGGCGGTCACCGAGCGGCGGCCGGAGCGGCAAGCAAACACAACTTCGGCTCCCGGCGGCGCCGGGATCGTCGCCGGATCGAATGCCGAAAGCGGTACGTGCACGGCCCCGGGAAAGCGTTCGACCGCCGTTTCGTTCGGCTCGCGGACGTCGACCAGAACCACGCTGCCTTCCTTCAATCCCTTGGCGACCTCTTGCGGCGTCAGATCGCGAACTTTATGCCCGCCCTCTGGTTGATCCGACATCCTTCCCTCCTCGTAAAACAAGTCTCGTGAGCTAAAGCTTGCGTGGGCCGCGCGCGGAATCAAGCGGCTTTTGCAGTTTTCGTTTGAGCATGATCTTTTTCCGAAAATCGGCAACCACTTTCGGGATCATGCTCCGATGGTGACTTAGTCGTGGCTCAGATCGTAACCTGGGTGCCGACCTCGACCACGCGGTCAGTCGGAATCTGGAAATAGTCCGTCGCATCGTTGGCCGATCGGGCAAGCGTGATGAACAGCCGGTCCTGCCAGCGCGGCATACCAGAGCGCGGCGCCCGGCGCAGCACACGGCGCGACAGGAAAAACGATGTCGACATGATGTCGAATTGCAACCCGAGCTTGCGTGCAGCCGCCAGCGCCTTTGGAATATTCGGCGTCTCCATATACCCAAAGCGCAACAGTACGCGCATGAAAGTCGCGCCGACCGGCTCGATCCGCACGCGTTTGCCGGGGTCGACCCGCGGCGTGTGGGTGGTCTCGACGCTGACGATGATGTTCTGCTCGTGCAGCACCCGATAATGCTTGAGGCTGTGCAGAAGCGCGGTGGGGGCGCTCTTCGGATCGCTGGTGAGAAACACCGCCGTTCCCGTAACGCGCTGCGGCGGTTTGCGCTCCAGCATGCGCACCAGTTCGTCGAGCGGGGTCTCGAGCCGGCGCGTCTTCTCGAACAAGAGCCGCGAGCCGCGCCGCCAAGTGTACATCACCAGCATCACGACGCCGCCGAGTGCCAAGGGCACCCAGCCGCCTTCGATGACCTTGAGCATGTTGGCTGAAAGAAAAGTCAGATCGATGACCAGGAATGGTAACATCAGCGCGGCGGCGGCGAGCATCGACCAACGCCACATCCGCCAAATGACGACGAAGGCCATCATGCCGGTGACCACCATGGTCCCGGTGACGGCAATGCCATAGGCCGAGGCGAGCGCACTCGATGAGCGGAACATCGCGACCAAAAGGAGCACTCCGACAAGCAGCAGTCCGGTGACGCGCGGCATGTAAATCTGGCCGGCCTGCTGTGCGGAGGTGTGGCGGATTTCGAACCGCGGCAACAGCCCGAGCTGAATCGCCTGGCTGGTGAGCGAATAGGCGCCGGTGATCACCGCCTGGCTTGCGATCACGGTCGCCGCTGTCGCCAGCACCACCATCGGGATGCGCGCCCATTCGGGATAGAGCAGAAAGAACGGATTGGCGATGGCTTCTGGATGCGCGTAGACCAACGCGCCCTGCCCCAGGTAATTGATCGCAAGCGCGGGCAGTACTAGGCTGAACCAGGCAAGTTGAATTGGATAGCGGCCGAAATGGCCGAGGTCGGCATAGAGCGCTTCCGCCCCGGTGACGGCGAGGAAGACGGCACCCAGAGTCACGAGGCCGACAATTCCATGATGCAGCAGGAAATGCAGGCCGTGAAACGGATTGAGCGCCCACAACACGCCGGGATCGGCGGCAAGCCAAATCAGACCGGGAAGCGCTATCGCGACGAACCAGATCAACATGATCGGACCAAATAGAGCCGCAACCTTGGCGGTGCCGCGCGACTGAAACGCAAACAACACGACCAGGACGACGACGGTCAGCGGCACCACATAGTCATGGAATGCCGGCGTGGCGACGTCGATACCTTCGACCGCCGAGAGCACTGAGAGCGCCGGCGTGATGACCGCGTCGCCGTAGAACAGGGCAGCGCTGATGATGCCAAGAAGCGCCACGATCGTGGCGGCCTTGCCGACGCGCCCGACGGCGCGCGACGCTAGCGCCATCAGCGTGAGCGTGCCGCCCTCCCCGTTATTGTCGGCGCGCAACAGGATCAGCACGTATTTCAATGTGACGACCACGATCAGCGCCCACAGGATCAGCGACACGACGCCAAGCACTGTTCCGCGCGTGAGCTCGTCGTGCGCCGGCCCGGCAGCGGCGATTACTGCCTCGCGGAGCGCGTAGAGCGGACTGGTGCCGATGTCGCCATAGACAACGCCGATGCTGCCGAGCGCGAGACCCCACAGGCCCGCGCTGGGACGCGTGTCGGCGCTGCCGGTAACCGGCACTTCGCTCCCGACGGGAGCGCTCACGCTGTCTGTCATTGAATTTGAAACAGGACCTGGCCCTGCGCCTGATGCTGCCCTGAGAGAGGATGCAGGGCCGGGCCTATACACCCTCCGAAGCATGGAGTCATGGTCCGCAAAGACGCAAACGGGCTTTCGTCGGCATAACGGCACAACGCCCGCCTGCGCCGTTCGGTTTCCTGCATCCTTTAGTTGTCCATGCGGCCGACACGGCGCAAAAGGTGCGTTTACCTGCCAGTAGCGGGTTCGGCAGGATTTTAGGGCCGCAAATCCGGCGGAACCGGCGGTGCCTCGTGCATCAGCGTGATCGTCACCCGGCGATTGGCGGCTATGTAGGGGTCATCAGGGAAGAGTGGATCGGTATCGGCCTTGCCGGCCACCGCGTAGAAGTTGGTCCCCGGCAGACCCTCCTCCTCCAGGATCTGGCGCACCGCGTTGGCGCGTTCCACCGATAGGTTCCACGGGCCGTAATCCGGCCGCGGCGGGGTTTTCGTGGCGGAGGTGTGGCCGGTGATCGAGACCCGATAGGGTGTCGCCTTGAGCGCAGCAGCGAGCTTTTCGATGATGCGGCGGGTTCGCTCGTAGGGTTCTTTGGAGCCCTCCGCAAACATCGAACGGCCCTCCTGATCGACGATATCGATGTTCAACCCTTCTTTGGTTTCCTCGACCATGATGTGCTTGGAGGCTTCGGCTAGCTCGGGCATGTCCTGCAGCGCCTGGCGCAGCGACGCCGCGGCCAGCGCGAAAGCCTGGTCGTTTTTAAGCTTGGCGGCGCTCTCAAGGTGGTGGTCCTGCTGATCGGGCGTCGGGGTCGCGGACGCATCCTCGGGATCGATATGTGCCGCGTTCTTCAGCTTCGGCCGGGTGGGCAGGCCGTCGACCTCGATGACGCCGGAATAACGCACCTTGGCTTGCACGCCGAATGCATCGCGCATCGAGCCGGCCACGATCTGCAGTTTCTTCTGGTCCTGATTGGAGAAGGCAACCAGCATGACGAAGAAGCTTACCAGCAGGCCCATGAGATCGGCAAAGGTGACGAACCAGCCGTGGCCGCCACCATGCGCTTCCTTACGCCGTGCCATCGCTTACGTCCTTGCGCCGATAGCTGCGTCTTTCGGGATCATGCTCACGCCGGAACCGGTTCCGGCTCCTCGTGACGGTGCTTTTCCGGCAGATACGCGATCAGCATTTCGCGCACGAGCGTCGGGCTTTTCGAGTCGCGGATCATCAGAATGCCGTCGATGATGAGCGTGCGGTTGACCTCCTCGTCGACGAGCTTCAGATGCAATTTGTCGGCGATCGGTAGACACATGATGTTGGCCAGCAATGCGCCGTAGAGCGTCGCCAGCAGCGCGGTCGCCATGAACGGGCCGAGCTTTGACGGATCGGTCATGTTGGCGAACATCTGTACCATGCCGATCAAGGTGCCGATCATGCCGAAGGCCGGCGCACAGTCGCCGACAGCGCGGTAGATTTTCTGGCCCTCATCGAGATGGGTGAGGAAATTGTCGCGGTCGCGCTCGAGATTGTCCCGAATGAACACGGCGTCATAGCCGTCGGCAACGAAGCGAATTCCCTTGGCGAGGAAGGGGTCTTCGATCTCGACCTTTTCCAGCCCGATCGGCCCTTGCTTGCGCGCGATCTCGGCAAGGCCGGCGATTTCGTCGACCAACTCGCGCTGGGTCATGCGCCGCATGGTGAAGGCGAATTTGGCGCCGAGCGGCAACCCGTGAAACATCGACGACAGGGGGAAGCGGATCAATGTGGCGGCAAACGACCCGCCGAAAATGATAATGATCGCGTGTTCGCTGATGAACATGTGCAGGTCGCCGCCCATGAAAATCATGGTCAGAATGACGACCGCCCCGGCAAGCAAGCCGAGGCCAGTTGAAATATCCATAACGAACTCCCACCCGCGCGGAAAAACGCGCCTTTCGGACCGCATCCCACGGTACCGTCATTGCGCTTAAAGGACGGTTACCTGTGGGAACCCGCTTTGCGGGGTTAAAGGCGCTTTTAGCGCGAGCGCAGTATCAACTCACGCAGGCATGCGCCACATCCGAGCCGCCGTAACGGCATTGGCAGCGCGGCGGACGCTCCAGTACGGAAATCGTCACGGTCGTGATGCGATTTCGCTTCACCACGATGTCGCACAACGGCGCCAGCGATCCGGCGACTCCGTCGGCCTGGAGCTTAAGCGTGCCGGTCGGTTGCCGCAGGATGGCGCCGCCCTTCTTGATCGGCGCCAGTTTCGCGGCATCGATGTAGAGCGCGGTCTGCGTCACCGGCGCGACTGGCACCGTCTTGATCTCGACATAACCGACATCGCCTGTCGGTCGGCATGCCGCGATCGCAGCGCCGACGATCAGCGCGCCGGCGGTGAGGCCTAACAGACGCCGCATGCTCACATTCACAGGCTTTAAGCCCCGGGCGGTTTGATGCCGCCAATCAGCTTGTTGAGCTGGGTCGAAGCGTCGCGGATGTCATGGGTGAGGTGGCGAATGACTTCGAGTGCTTTCTCCGCCTGCCTGATCTCGAGCAGCTCACCGATGAAATCCTCGTTGTCCTGCAAGGTCTGCAACAGGCCGGCGAACTGTGCGCGCGCGTCGTCGAGCTCCTTGGTCGCGCCTTCGGTCTGCGCCTCAAGCTTGCGCCATTGGTCGATCAGGAATTGCCGCTCCTCGGGCTTGAAGCGGTTGTCCTGCGCTAATGTCTTGAGCTTGTTGCGGATGTGATCGAGCGCCTTGACGCCGAGCTGCGAGACCGGTCCGTTGTCGGACACCGCGCCAAGGAGCGTGGAAACCGTCTCGCGCAGCTTGTCGATCTCGGCCCGCGCTTTCGCCACGTCGGTGGCGCTGTCGATCGTGCCGGCGCTGTCCTGAATTGTCTTGTTGAGATCCGGCACGCTTTTCTGGAAGGCTTCAAGCTGTTCCGAGAATTGCTCGACCGGCGAGGCGACGCCGGCGCTCCCGGCACCGCTGCCGCTCGCGTCTCCAGCGCGGGCGGTCGTCACCGACAGCACAAAGACCAGCGCGAACAGCGCCGCCGCTGGAAAGCGAGCACGCCGACCTTGAACAATCGCGGACAATAACGTCATCATGACGTGCCTCCCTCGACACGGCGGCCTGGAAAGGTTGATTTCGGTTAGGAATATTGGCGCAAGTGGGGCGTTCCGCCAACTGAAGAGCGGCTTTCGGGCTTCTTTTGCGGTCACAATTCGAGTTTTCCAAGCGGCTTATGATTGGCGCGATGGGCAAGAGACGAAGGAGCGGGCGGGCGGCGCAGGTCGTTGCCGCATTACTCGTCGTTGCGGCGCTCGCCGGGTGCGCCAGCGCTAATCGCCCGGAACCACCGCAGGCCGCCGCCGCGCCGCCCCCACCACCGCCGCCGCCACCTCCGCCGCCGGTCGATCTTAACGGCCGTTGGAGGCTCACGGCCGCTGGCATAGGCGCCTGCTTTATGAATTTCGGCGACGCCCCCGGCGCCGTGCAAGGCACGATCGCGCCTGAAGGCGGCTGTCCGGGCAACTTCTTCACCAGCCGTAAATGGACTTACGAGCACACCGCGCTCATTATCCGCGACCACAAGGGCGAGGTTTTGGCGGAGCTTGATTTCGCCGGCGGCCGCTTCGAGGGGCATCAGACGGGCGGTGCGGCGCTGTCGTTGTCGCGCTAGCCTACAGCGGAATGTCCAGCTCCTTGGGCCGCGAAGCCGCGGCCGGAGCGGGCTTCGCCACCGGCGCGGCGGGAGCGTCCGCTTTCGGCCTGACGGTAACCTCAGCCTTCGCCTGCGGAGACTGCTGCGGCTCGGCGACGACTTTCTGTTCAGGAGGCTGCAGCTGTGATGACTGCGGCTCCGGTTCGTCGGCGTATTTCGCCAGCAGCGATTGAACACTCGCGATGAGCTTGCTGCCGTCGAGCTTGTGCTCTTTCATCTGTTTCTGCCACGCCACAATCACCGGCTCGGTGGCCTTGCGCCAAAGCCCGACCTGTTCCGCCGTCAGCATCGTGACGGGATCGCCGCGGTCGCGGACCATGTCGGTGACGGTTTTCGCTTCGAGGTCCCACATGGCCCCGGCCATACCGGCGGCGGCTTGCCCCGCGTTGTTGTCGATGACCGTTTTCAGGTCGCGCGGCAGCCGCTCATAGGCCGGCTTGTTCATCGCCAGCACAAATGTCGCCGTGCTCAACCCGGATTCGGCGAAATCGGTGTGGTTCTTGAGCGCATCGAGAAGCTTCAGGCCCGGCAGCACATCCCAGGGATCTAGGCAGCCATCGATAACGTGACCGGTAACCGCCATCGGCACCTGCGGCGTCGGCACGACGACCCCTTGCGCGCCGAGCACACGGACCGCCTCGCCAGCGAGGCGGTTCGGCACATGCAGCCGCAAGCCTTTAAGGTCCTCGATTGATTTGATGGTGCGGCTGGCGTGGACGACGCCATGGTCGCGGCATGAAAAACAAATCGGATGAATGTCGCGAAACTCGTCCTGCAAATTTGACGCGGCGTAATCCTCGATCGCCCTCGAATTGACCAGCGCGCGGCGCGACAGCACGAAGGGCAACTCGAACGCTTCAATCCTGGCGAAGCGTCCCGGCGTGCTGCTCGGCACCGCCCAAACGATATCGGCAATGCCATCGCGTGCCTGGTCGAGAAGCTGCGCCGGCGCGCCGCCAAGCTGCATCGAAGGAAAAATGTCGATGCGGATGCGGCCATCCGACTCGGCCTCGACCTTGCGCGCCCATGGCGCGAGAAATCTCTCGTGCCCACCCGATACCGCCGAGAAATAATGATGCAGTTTGAGCGTGACGGAAGGTGCGTCGGCGCGTGCGAGGCGCAAAACGGCGGGAGCGGCGACCGTCGCCATCATCGAGGCCAGAAGCGTGCGGCGGGCAAGTCGCATGGACGTTCAGGAGCGCCGGCGATGCGGCTCAATTGAGGCGTGAAGGACGGTCCTCGTTGCCGAAAGGGTCTGCCATACTTGGCGCCATCGGCGCCGGCGGCCCGGCAGCAGCCGGCGCTACTTCCGCTTTGCTCTCGCGCGCGCGTTTCTCATAGGTGCGATAGGACAGCCACCCGAACGGCAGGCTCACGAGGTACGCGAGCGTCCCGGTCGCAAGCAGTATCCAGGGATAGGCGATCAGGAGAGCAACAAACAGCACCATCACGATAACGACCGGGCCGACCATTTCCGGCGGCACCCGCGTGCCGATGCGCTTGCCGGAAAAGACCGGCAGCCGCGAAACCATGAGCCAGGCGATGCCAAGCGTGTAGACGAGCGTCAACCACATCAGAAACTGCGAGCGCGGCAGGCCGAGAAAAGCCGCATAGATCGGCAGCAGCACGATGATGGCGCCGGCCGGCGCCGGTACGCCGACGAAGAAATTGCTCGCCCAAGCGGGCCGGTCCGGATCGTCGACCATGACATTGAAACGGGCGAGCCGCAAAGCCGCGCAAATGGCGAACGCCATGGCGGCGATCCAGCCGGCCGATTTCAAATCATGCAGGCCCCAGAAGTAGAGGATCAATGCCGGCGCCACGCCGAAATTGACGAAGTCGGACAGGCTGTCGAGCTCCGCGCCGAAGCGCGAAGTCCCTTTCAGCAGCCGCGCCAGCCGGCCGTCGATGCCGTCGAGGATGGCGGCAAAAACGATGGCCGCCAGCGCCAGCCCATAGCGGTTCTCGAACGCCATGCGAATCCCGGTCAACCCGGCGCAGAGCGCAAGCAGCGTCACAAGGTTCGGGGCCAGCGTACGAACCGGGATGCGGCGGAATTGCCGCCGCCGCAGGCGCTGGCCGCGGAATGGGGACGGATGCATAGCCATGGCGGCAATATAGCCTGTCAGCGCCAGACCCGCCACGCACGGCGATCCACCGCGTTAACGTTTTTCACGTCACGGTGAACGTGCGTTCCGGCTCGAAACCCTTCAGATCGGCGAGCACGGTCTCGCCGGCCAGTGCGGTCTGTCCTTCGGCGACCAATGCGTGGATGCCCTCCGGTAGGTAGACATCGACGCGCGAGCCGAAACGGATCATGCCGATGCGTTGGCCGGCGGCAACCGCCTCGCCCTCGCGCACGAACGGCACGATGCGTCGCGCCACCAATCCCGCGATCTGGATGACCGCGATGCGCGTTCCGCTGCCGGTCGCGATCACGAACATGTTGCGCTCGTTGCTCTCGCTGGCCTTGTCGAGGTCGGCGCTGACGAAGGCGCCGGCGCGATAGACGACGCGTTCGATGCGTCCGGCGAGAGGACTGCGATTGATGTGACAATCGAACACGCTCATAAAGATCGAAATGCGCGGCAACGCCCGCTCGCCGAGATCGAGCTCTTTCGGCGGCACCGCAAGGGCGACGCGGCTGACGCGACCGTCAGCCGGCGCTACCAAAATGCCGTCTCGCGCCGGCGTCACCCTTGGCGGATCGCGGAAGAAGTAGGCGCACCACAGCGTCGCAACGGTCGCGAGCCAGCCCAGCGGCGGGAACACCCACAACAGAATAATGGCCACGAGCGCGAAGCCGCCGATGAAGGGATAGCCTTCCGGATGGATCGGCGCGAGTTGCGAGCGGATGGAGTTGATGACGGACATGGTCTCTTATACCGGATCGCTTTGCTTCGCCTGCCGTTCGACGATTATCAAGCTCATTCCGCGGCGTGCGCGGCCGGCACCAGCTCTTCGTCCTCCGCGCTCGCCACGCCCGGCGGGTTGCGATTGGGCGCGGCCGGCGTTTCCTCCACCTCGGCGAGGATCTGCCGAGCCATCTGCGCCTCGCGCTGACGGTTCCACATGCTGGCATAGAGGCCGCTCTGCGCGAGCAATTGCTGGTGCGTGCCGCGCTCGACGATCGCGCCTTGATCGAGCACCAAAATCTCATCGGCGCCGACGATGGTCGAGAGCCGGTGGGCAATGACGAGCGTGGTGCGGTTCTTCGATACGCGGTCGAGCGCGTCTTGGATGTCGCGTTCGGTGTGACTGTCGAGTGCGGAGGTGGCCTCGTCGAGCAAGAGGATCGGCGGTCCCTTGAGGAGCGTGCGCGCGATGGCGACGCGCTGCTTGTCGCCGCCGGAGAGTGTTAGGCCGCGCTCGCCGACCTCGGTCTA
>Ga0182024_10006867_pt1 | contig 24797 bp, 23 predicted proteins | sample P32metaG_FD_120480 | JGI IMG/M metagenome (GOLD analysis project Ga0182024, IMG submission 120480) | Permafrost microbial communities from Stordalen Mire, Sweden - P3-2 metaG (Illumina Assembly) | ecosystem: Environmental > Terrestrial > Soil > Wetlands > Permafrost | place: Sweden: Stordalen...
CGCAGTCACCCAGCGCAGATAGGTTTGGTCATTGTTACACCGATCGGCGAGTTGATTGCCTGACGTGGTCACTGAGATGGCTTGGGGTCCCGCATTTGCCTCGGCCGGGGGAACGGAGGGCTGAAAAGCTGGTGCCCGCTCGATGGCGCTGGCCGCAGATTGTGCAGCTTGAGAGATGGCGCTCATCGTGTTTTCCTCATCCGACATCCGCGCCGCTTCTGCATCCGCTCTCTCCTGGTTATTATTGTGAAAAAGCGCGGAGGATTGCTCCATGATTTGTTCCAACCGGTCGTTGGTATATCCGCTATAAGTGCCGTCCGTACCCACCGTTCCCAATAAGATGCCCTGGGCGGCCCGATAGGCTGCATCTGCCACAACGTAATGCCGCATATCATCATTGTTGTTTTCGCAATAATCCGAAGGATTGGCGATAACACGTTTTTCTGCCACCCGCGCCAAGGAGATGAGACATGCGAATTCATAACTTTCTGCGGGCTCATCCAGCTTGGGGACCTGATTCTCTGCGATACTCTGCTGGCTACTGAAATCCAAACCGGAACCTTTGAAGTACCATTGGTAGGCCGCTTCTAAATTTCCAGCCTTTTCGGCAGACAAACCTCTAGCCAGACTGACAGACTGAGGGGAAGTCGTGGCTGCGGATGATTGGGCCTGCTGCTGCTGTGCTTGTAAGCTGGCCTGCTGTTGCGCCTGGGCTTGCTGCTGTTGGGTTTGGGCGTCCTGCTGCGCTTGGGCCTGCTGCTCTGCGAGTTTCATGGTCTGCGCTCCCAGTGCGTTAGCCGCTTGGGCCTCCTGCAACATCCTTGCGCCATTCTGCTTTAACGAGTCTAGCTGATCTTGACACTGCGTTTCCTGCTGTTGATACTGTCCCAGTTCCTCTTGAGACTGCGTTTCCTGCACTTGAAAATTCGCCAGCTGTTGAGCCTCTAGCTGTTTTTGCGCGTCCGTCTGATTTGGTTCGTCCATCTTTTTTATCACTTGCGCTTCGTCACTTTTTATCTGCGCTTCGGTGCTTTTCACCTTGGCCTCATCCTTCCTTATCTCCTTTATCTCCTTTTGAGCATCAACCTCGGCTTTGTACACCCAGTTGTCGGTTCCCGTTGCCGGTGGCGTATTCTGAGCTCGTGCGGAAACGGCCAATCCGAAGACCAATACAAAGACTAGAAATGGGAGTTTCATAGAATCAATTGGCGCAACTCTATTACGGGCTCGGCTTGTCTGGCTTCGTCTCAGGTGGAGACTGCTAGGCATAAACCACGGATGCAAGCGCGAAAACCAGCAGGAAAAAAGCAGACAGCCGGAACTTTGGGCCGGTCAAGTGGAAGGTTCAGGAAAGCAGTCAGATTCACGTCACGTTTGATGTGTGACTTGCACCTGTTGATATGTGTTCGGGTGGAAGCCATTGCAAGGCATGCCTCCTCCCATAAATCAGCCAAAAGGCTGGTATAATATATTGTAGAGGAGGTCTTCCATTTTTTTCAAACGGCCCCTCCCTCATGTCGAGGTTTCAGGGGTCTTGTCTTTCATCAAATGGAGAGCTGTGTCGAGGGAGCCCGCCGCGAGCTAAAAATATCGATTCCGACGCTACATGCGTCTGTCAAGCACCTGGTCAAACTCGGAATCCTTCGCGAACTCTCCGGCAAAACCCGTTACCGGGTGGTTTCTTATGCCCGCTGTTTGGACGTGTTGAATGAAGATGGAACGTAATGCTGAGTCCTCGCATATCTTGCGGTGGAATGACGCGCAGCGATGATCTGTCGTCTCGATGAGACGTGACCCGTTGATCTATCAAACACGAAACGGATATGATTAGATTCGTTTGAGATGCCTCTCTACGAGATTCCAAGGCGAGCAAAGACAGGGATCTTCACACCATCCAGGACCAATCCGAAAACGACAGCCGCCGCAAATTCACCGGCCACTACTGAGATGGGAAGTGGTGCCATGGCGATTCCACAAACAGCCAACGTCGAGATAATCAGAAGGTCTGCAACCGAGGACATTATCATCCATACGGTCGGACGCTGTCCCCACAGGTGGCGACGTGCTCGTATGGCATAAATCGTGGCTTGGCTCCCATAGACGATGGCGACAACAGAAAGAGTTTGCAGTGCTTTCATTTCGAGTCCCAATTCGAATTTTCCCACGGCCAGGACTATGGTACAAAACGCGAGAAAACAGCCTCCCAAGACGACTCCAGCAGTCGTAATTCTGCCGATTTGCCAAGTGTTCGGCGTCTCGGACGGCCGCACCCTGTCGGTAGTTAGGGACATGGCCAGAAAATCACCCGTGATCATCACGATGACCATCAGCATGGGAGTCAGAACCGCATGCCCGGTCATGACCAGGCCGATGGCCAACAAGAGCACCTGCACGACCTTCTTGGTCACGGAATTGAGCGTGTAGGTCAGAATGCGTTGAAACGTGATCCTGCCCTCTTTTACCGCGGCGACAATGCCGCCAAGCCCGGCTTCGGTCAGGACAACGCCTGCTGCGGACTTGGCTACATCAGTTGCGGTCGAGACGGCGATGCCGATTTGCGCCTGACGGAGTGCGGGCGCATCGTTCGCGCCATCACCGCACATCCCGACCGTATGACCATTCTTCTGGAATGCCTTGACGAGGTTATATTTTCCCTCCGGAAGAATGCTTGCGAAGACCGCGAAATCCTGTGGTGAAACGCGGTCAGGAATTGCTCCAGGCGGGCAGACAGCCCCCTTCAATCCCACGGCATGGGCGACGATTGCCGCCGTTGCCGGTGCATCGCCTGTCACCATGACGGTGCGCACGCCCAGGGCATGCAGTTCCGAAATGAGCGAGGCCGAATCTGTGCGCGGCGGGTCGCTGAGCGCGATAAGGCCCATAAGCTGCATGGACGCCGGGGGACCTGCGGCTACCGCCAAAACCCTGAAGCCCTGTTTTTCGAGTTCGTCAACTATCCCGGACGCCGTGGGCGATGGAGCGGTGAGACCGACGATTGCTGTAAACGCTCCCTTGACGATCCGCTCGACGCCACTCTTCATATCTGTCGCTGTTGCTTCAGACGTTTTCTTGGCTGGATCGAATGGCACAAAGGCAGTCAGCTTAGGCAGGTCTGTTGCCGGTTTTTTCGTGGAAGCCAAGCGAATCGCCGCATCGACGGAGTCCTGGCCGCCCTCCGAGCTGGCGAGCGCGGCCATCCCCAGAACGTGGGCTTCATCAAAGCCTGGCATTGGCCGGACGCTTGTGACCGAAAGCTGGTTCGCGGTTAGCGTCCCAGTCTTATCCGAGCACAAGACATCTATCGTTGCCGCCTCATCGACAGCCGAGAGCCGTGTCGGAAGAACGCCTTGCTTGGCCAGGGCGCGAGCTCCAAGCGCTGCCGCAAGGGTGAAGGTTGCGGGCAAGGCAACCGGTATCGCCGCGAGGACCGATGTGAGCAGCAGGGGAGTGATTTCACTCCACGGCATCGCATGAGCATAGGCATAGGCTCCGATGAGAAGGATGATGACGCCGTTGAAAATCGCCAGATTGCGCACGATCCGAAGCACGGCCTTTTGCTGCGAACTTACGACATGCGCGGTGCGGACGAGTTCCGCCGTTTTGCCAAATTTGGTGAGAATACCCGTAGCCGTCACCTCCGCCGTTGCCTCACCACGCCTGACTAAAGCGCCGGCATAGGTATCTACTCCTGGACCAGCTTCAATTGGCAAAGATTCACCGGTAAGCATCGATTGATCGAGTAGGACTGATCCCCCGACCAAGTGCACATCGGCCGCAACCACACTACCGAGCGAGAGTTTCACCAGATCGCCACGCACCAACTCGGCCGCCAGCACGGTCTTCCATATCCCGTCACGCCGGACGGAGGCATTCAAGGCGAGACGCGATTTCAACGCCGCGAGGGTAGCCTGAGCATGACTCTCCTGAAAATAGGCTAAAGCTGCGTTAAAGACGAGGAGTCCCGCGATGATTGCAGCCTCGGAATATTTGTGCAGCACCACCTCAAGTACGATGGAGGCTTCAAGCAACCACGGAACAGGTGCCCAGAATTTGGCCAATGCATTCCGAAGCGGATGGACAGACGTATCCGGCATCGCATTTGGCCCGTCCTTTTGAAGACGACTGGATGCCACCTCGCTCGTCAGTCCGCTCGGTGCGGTATTCTGAACTGGTGTTGCAGGCGGATCGGGCGATGGAACTGATACAGCTTTATCGGCGCTTGGCATCGACATGAGTTGGCAGAGTTATTCTCTCAACCTAATCGCATTCATGAAAAGCTGCTATGGGGCGAATACCCCATAGTCCCCAGGGTGCCACATTAAGCTAAGATTAACGCAGCATTAAACTGGAAACATTGGGACGTAAGATGCGTCTATCCTGTAAGGCCAGTATCCCGACAAACGTAGAGATAATTCGACTTGCAAGGAATTCATGAAAAAACATCTTCCCCTTAAATCCGCAAAGAACTCGGGCTCGACAAAAAGTGATCAACGTCAAACGAAAGCGAGGCGATCTCGCTCCGACTTGTTCAATAAAACGAAAACATTGGCTCCTTTAGTTTTTGTGCCCATCCTCTTTTCGATAAGTCGATGGATTGAATGAAGTCGAGCAAGCCTGCAATGCCACCGTCATCCGAGACTCCCCGTGATCCACGCACCTATATGGCGGCGGAGCGCTCGTTCCTTGCCTGGATTAGGACCGGTATTGCGCTGATGGGTTTCGGCTTTGTCGTGGCACGCTTTGGATTGTTTCTCCATGAGTTGGCGGACAGCAAGGAATTGACGAAGTTGCCCGAAACGGGATTTTCTATGCCCGTTGGCATTCTTCTCATCACTCTTGGCGTCGCGGTCAATGTTGTGGCTGGCGTTCGCCATCATTGCTGTGTTCAGGCCATTGATCGGGGAGAATTCAGAGAGACGTTCGGAACAAAGTTTGCCCTTTTCATCGCGGGAATAGTCGCGTTGATCGGTTTGGCTGTGGCCCTTTATTTAGCAATCTTGTGATCCTGATATTAATGTTACTTTAATCTGAACTTAAGATGTCCTTAATAAGGATCGGTTATTTTACCAAACATGAACAAAACCTTACTCCATCGTGTTTTTGCCTCAATCCTCAGATGTACCGCATTGATGATGCTTTCTGGCATCCCGACCCACGCGCTCGGTCAAGTGCAGTTGCCTGCCGTGGGGCCGCGAGCTGAAAGCCGCCTTAATCAAGCGAGACGGTTCTAAGTGCGCCATCTATCTGGATGCTTTTCCAGAAGCCGAGCTACAAATCGACCATCGGGTGCCATTTCAAGTTTCTGGAGATGACCCAAATGGCGAGCAGAAGCCAGAGGATTATATATTGCTTAGCCCGTCGGCAAATCGGGCAAAGTCATGGTCATGCGAGCATTGCAAGAATTGGCTTGAACTTAAAGACCCCGAGATTTGTAGTCGATGCTACTGGGCATCTCTCGAGAATTATGACCATGTTGCCATGAAGGAAATTCGGCGAATAGATGTGGTATGGCAAGCAGAGGAGGCTAAGGATTTTGACGCCATAAAGGAACGAGCAAAGGCCGAAGGGAAAACAGTTCCAAAATTTGTGAAAGATGCCCTGAAAATCATTCCAAATTCAAATTAGGTCACTACCGAAAATCAGCCATTTGGATTACAAGCCCATAAATCGCAGCATCTTATCGCAAGGTATCGCAAGGCGCGGAATGGTCGCGGGAGGATTCGAGCCCCGTTGGCTCCGCTCTCTTATTACAGAGTAGATATCGGACTTCACGGCCACCTGGGTAAAGTTTGCATTACGTCTGCATTACATTCCCGACGGAAAGAAGAGGGTCTGTTTAACCCCGGGTCTGGCGTACAGAATGGGGCGTTTGAGCTGGGCTTCTCTCACCTATTTGTGAGATATACTCAATATCGAAGAATCAAGCCAAGGGCATCAATGGGTAACTTGAATTCCAGCAGATCCGAACCGCTCTCGATGAGTTCATCACGCCAATGGGTGGTGAATGGCTTTATCGTCACCCTTCTCGGCCTGATCGTTTTTTCGATCATTTCCCAGCTTGAGTTTTGGCCGATTTGCAATTACCCGATGTTCGACGTGGTGCAACTGCACCCGGAGCAGAATACCATCGAATTTTATACGGTTGTTGGCAGGGAGCAGGAGGAGCGGGTCTGGAGGAATTCACCCATTGACTGTCTGCGCCCCGATTATGCGCTCCTGGCTATTTTGATCTTGCATCAGAACGGCTGGCCTTCCGCACAATCGAGAGAGGCTATTCGGTCCGTGATTGAGGAAATGAGGAAAAAGTGCGAGACGCGGGACCCCGCCTGGGCCGGGCCGGTGACGCTGAGGATTTACCTCGTCAATCACGTCTACCCGGCAACGGGAGAGGTTCGACGAGTCATTACGGGCAGGACCCTGCTTAAGGAATTAACAGAGCCGGGGCCATGAGCAACGCGGTGCAACGAATCGAAGTGGGCTGGAATGATTTCTGGTTTCAACCGGAACCCGCTCAGGCGCTGGGGGCATGCCGGATTCTTTTTTATGGGGGACTTTTCGTGATGTGCGCCGGAGCTGACTTCACACCGCTCTGCCGGGTGGCGGAAGCATTCTGGCAGCCGGTTTCGTTTTACAGTCTTATTTTCCCCCAGGGCCCACTCTCGGCAGCGGCGACTTCCTGGATGCAGCTGATCTGGAAAATCAGCCTGCTGATGTCCGCAGCCGGCCTTCTGACCCGCGTATCGACCATCGTATCCGGCGTACTCGGCCTTTATTTAATCGGGCTTGGCTACAACTTCGGCCATCTCGACCATGCGATGGCGCTCGCGGGAATCGTCCTGATCATGCTGCCGTTTTCCTCTTGCGGAAAGGTTTGGTCGCTTGATCGATTGCTTGCACAAAAACGCGGAAATTTTTTACCCACGCTTTCTGGCCACGAGGCACGCTGGCCGATTCAATTCGTACGCGTGGCACTTTCCCTGGTCCTTTTTAGCGCGGGCCTCAACAAGTTAAGGACCAGCGGATTGGACTGGATTACGACGGATACATTTCAAAACTATTTGTTCATGCGTGAAACGCCGATCGGCCTCCGGGTGGCGCAATGGCCCTTGCTTTGCCACTTCATGGCTGGATTTGCCGTGACAACCGAATTTTTTCACCCCCTGGCGCTGGTTTCGAAGAAATTGGCGCGAGTGTGGGTCCCGGCGGGACTGGCCGTGTTCACGGGCATTTACCTGACGATGGACATCCACTTTGTTTTTCTCATGTATCTTCACTTTTTCTGGCTGCCCTGGCACCGCCTGTTTGTCACAACGCCCCGTCGAGTCGGCGCGTGAGCGTGGCCGGCCTGGTGGACCAGGCTATTTCACAGTTCGAGGAAGCTCTACGGCTGAACCCTGATTACCTCGACGCGCAAAAGAATCTGGCTAAAGCGCAGGCCACGGCACGGCAAAGTGCGTCCCACAAGTGAATAGCTAATACGGCCTGTCTGGTTGTGATAAGGCCCATTGAGTCTTGAAAAGCAGGCTTACACTCGGGCTCCTGCTCCCAAAAAAAGACCGGGCAGCAACTCAAACAGCGAGTCACCACCCGGTCAGGGGAGGAATGAATGAACTTACATAGGGATAGACCCGGTAATGCCCGCGATGTTCAAGCTGGGGTGATTACAGTCATGTAAGCAAATCGATCAAATGCGCGTATCACACTTTAGGCCGCAATTTTTGGAAACGGTATATTCCCTGCTGCAAGAGAAGAACTAAAGGAGGTGGATCCTATTAAAATCTTCCGAAAAATGCAGCGTCAGGTCGAGATAAAGATCCGTCATGCAGTGGCTACCGGCAGACTCCACCATTTGGAACCAAGTTCTACAGCAGGAACTCACCCACGACAGGAGTTGGATAAGACCGATGGGAATGGCGCGGGCTATTCCAAGTAAGTTTGAAGCAGAGTGGACCCAGGGTTGGTCCGTCGAATCATTTAATTTGCTCGCAGAGAAGAGGCTACGCCGAGCCTTCTCCCGCATCACCCACCCCAACTTCTCAGGGCAGGGTAATCCGCAGAATGGAACCCGGAAAATCGTCTATTTTATCCTCCGGGCTGCGCATCTGGACGTAGGCGACGATTGATTTTCCATCCGGACTCCAACTCAGATCCGAGGCAATATTCTCGGTCGAACGATATTCAGGCGCTCCCAGTTGGTTAAAATAAGTCAGGCGGTGCTTGTTTGAGCCATCGGCGTTCATTATCCAGTAATCGGTTTTGACGCCCCCTTATGTGCCCGAACGGTCGGTTGTACCGGTTGGCATATCGCCGCGACGGCCGCCGCCAAAGCCATCGCCGCCGCCAAAAGGGCGAGCCAGGGCTGGCAGGCTGAGGAGAAAGGCTCCCGCACAGAAAAAGCTACTCAGGATAAGAGGATAATTAGATTTCATAACAAGGTAGACGAGGGTGAAGAATGAAGGTTACAGTTTTTTACGTCGGCTTGGAGAATCAGTATCCCTATCAAGTATGATCGGAAAAATAAGGAACTGGAAAGAGCGCCTCATGGGGAGGTTATGGCGTATCATACAGAATACGAGCTTACTCCGTTCCTGGCGGATCTATGACGCCGTGGAAGCTGAAAAAGAGGTGGGCCGGTCGGTCGAGAATTTTCAAATCCTTTGGCCCGCACAAAGGGTCTCATTGGAACCGACCGAGAACGACCGCAAATTCCTGAAAATCAGCAAGTATTTCAACGACGGCTTTTACTCGCGCCCCAACATCTTTGTTTGCGAAGTGCCGCATGCTTATTGCCACATTGGAACCGGCTTGGTCTGCACGCCCGATTTTAAGGCAATCAGCGATTCTCAAATGGAATACCGCCTGGCGTATAATCACAACTTTAAGTGGTTTAAACCCAAACGGCCGCAGCGGCTGGCAGGCAGCCATTATGCCACTATCCACAACGTGTTTTCGCCTTACTGGTTGCATTGGTTGTTTGACTGTCTGCCGCGTATCTACTCGCTTTACAAGGCCTACCCGGGGCAAAGGATTGTGCTGTTGGTTCCGGACGAAATGGGCCGGAGTTGGCACGACAGCCTGGCTAGTTTGCTTCCGCCGAACTTCGAAATTCAGCGCCTGCCTGCAAATAAGTGGGTTCAGGTCGATCGCATATTGCTTCCGTCGTATGCCGCTGCACGCGCCAATGGCCATATCCCAGTGGAATATTATGAATTCATGCGGCAAACGGTATTTGCCCGGTTTAGCCTGCCTCCGCAGAACGAACCGCGCGAGCGCATTTATGTCTCGCGGGCGCTCACAACTCATTGCCGCATTCTCAACGAAGAGCAATTGATCGAATTATTGAGCCGTTACGGGTTTAAATCCGTCATTCTGGAAAAACTCGATTTCAGGAAACAAGTCGAATTGTTCCATCGGGCTGAGGTTGTTGTTTCGCCATATGGTTCAAGCTGGGGCAATCTCGTATGGGCGGGAAAAATCAAGATTTTCATTCTTTATCCCGATCGACCGCCTGAAACACACGTTTTCACCTACGCCAAGGGGCTCGGTCAGGAACACTTTTTCCTGGCCGAACGGGAAGCATCCGCCTGGTCGGATTTCACAGTCGATTTGGGCGAGGTTGAGAATGTGCTGATGAATGAGATGGGGCTCCGGCCAGTGGCACCGGAAAAATCTGCGTAATGCAACTTCCGATGATTAGGTTATGAAGGATGCGATTTTGAAACGATTATCCGTTCTTGCGAAACGGATGGTGCATCCGCTTCGGCGGCGTTTCTATCTCGTGGACTATGTGAAGCCAGGAGAGGGGATTGTTCGTTCGAGCGTGAATTATCTGCCCGAAAACATCGTCGGTCGATCGACGGCGATTCGGAATGTCCGCGTTTTGGCCCCGGAACAACGAATCCATATCGGTTCTCCCCGCGAAGATGCTTTCGTCCCGGTCGGCAAACTCTATCGCGAAGGCTCGTTTGTCCGGCCTTCGATTTTGGTCTGCGATGTCCCGGATGCGCGGCTGCATGTGGGATCGGGGATGGTTTGCACGCGTGATTGGGAGGTTATGACGGACATAGAGAGACGTCTGGGTGGCTTTCCAAAGTTCCACAAGCGCAAGCCGCGCCAGGTCAAACGCCTGGCCGGCACCTATTCCACAATCCTTGGATGGAGCGCCGATAACGTCAGCCACTGGATGATGGATTGCCTGCCGCGGATTCATTCGCTGGCCCAAGTCGAGCCCAAGGCCCAGGTCAAGCTCCTCATGCCTGAATCGCTGAGCGCCTTTCACAGGGAGAGCCTCAATTGCATCCTGCCGCCCAATTTTGTGATTGAGCATTGGCCCGACGACACCTGGCTTCAGCTGGAGAATTTTTTGTGGCCATCGATGGTATCCGGGCGCTGGAATTTTTTTCTGCCGCCGGAGTATTATGAGGCCGTGCGTTCTCCGATCCTGTCGCGGTTTGGCATTTCTCCGCATCGCAACAAGACCGCGCGAATCTATATCAGTCGTCGCCGGGCGGGAAGCCGGCGTGTTTTAAACGAAGACGAAGTTTGCCGCTTCCTGGAACCGTTCGGGTTCGAATCGGTCGACTTGGAAAACCTGTCCTTCCGCCAGCAAGTGGAGCTGTTCTCCAAGGCGGACATCATTATCGGGCCGCATGGCGCAGGGCTTGTCTGGATGCTTTTTGCCGGAGAGTTTCGTGTTGTCGAACTTCACCCCACCCAAACTCCGCGAAACCATTATCACACTTTGGCCCGGGGACTTGGGCAGGAATATCATTTTCTGTTACATGGCGGCGGCGAGAACGATGATTTTATCGTAAACATGCAGGAGTTGGAGCATGTATTGCGGCATAAACTTCGTCTCAAGCATGGTGTCTGAATGAGCCGAACAACGTCATTTGGCTTTTGAGGCGACGGCGGCTCGATGAGCTTGAGCTTCAGGACTGGCCCAAACGCCGCCCATGTATTTCCAGCCAGCCGGGGGTTTTCGTCCTTTGATCTTCCCGGCCAGCCAACCGAAGGCGGCGGCGGCATTGCGCGCGTAGCGAAGTGGAGCATCGGCCAGCGGGTGCGGTGTAAAAAGGATCAACGGCGGCACGAATGTGGTCCACAGGTAGCGCACGTAATGTTTTAAGCCCTGCCTCGCTTCCGCTGAACCATAACCGTAGAGATACATCATTTTCAGATAAGATTTCAGGTCCGGCCGATTTTCCCAGCTGACGAGCGCGGCAGGTTGATAGTAAAATCGAAAACCGGCCAGTCTCAACTCATTATTAAACAAAGAGTCTTCGGCGGTGAGGGTCAACCATTCCGGGTAACCGCCGACGCCAGCCCAGGCGGTCCGCCGGAAGGCCGTGTTTCTGGAGGAGGGCGCGCAGTTTTCCGAGGTGACGGTGGGCGCTCTTTGCAAATAGGGAGTCATCCGGCGTTGAAAGGAATTTCGCTCCAGTGTCGGGCATTCACCGGCGACGACGTCGATCTCGGGCCGTTCCATCAATGGTTTCACGATTTCTTCAAACCAATGCGGGTCCGGCATGGAGCCGGCATCGGTTGAGGCGATTATTTCCGCCCGACAATTTTGGATCGCGATATTCCGGCCGCCGGCGATGTTGCATTTTTGCACGATAACTTTCGGAACGGGAAAGCCGGCGGGCCAGACATGGCTGGCGATGATGGAGGCAGTATCGTCCTTGGAGGCGCCGTCAACGATAACAAACTCTTCGGGCCAGGATGATTGAGCTGCCAGGGCGGCCAGCCAATTCCGGATCGTTGCAGCCTCATTATAGACGGTGGCAATGAGGGAAGTGCCCGGCAGTTTCATGAAGATTTCACGTCTTTTGGTAGACCGCTTTGATCATATCATCGGCCAAAGTGCAGGAAATGAGTTGCAGTTGACCGGCAAAAAACTCGTTCACATTGAAACTTGTCTGCATGCGCCAGACAATCAGCGTGTCGCCTTCCCTGCGGAAATTCCACTGATGCAGGCCCTGATAGTTGTAGCGCTCGCCTTCATTTTGCGCGTGCCACAAAAACACGATGCCGCCGGGTTTCGTCGCCGCCACCATGTTCTTGATCACCTGCGGGGCGTCGTACGAGTGGTCAAGACTGTTTCGAGCAAAGGTCAAATCGAACGAATTAGCCGGAAATACCTTGAGCAAATCTTCGCCTGCGATGGCTTCGGTCCGCACGGGTGGATTCAGGCCGTAGTGATCCAGAATTTTATTGTACGAGTCGGCAAGCGGATCAAGCGCGTTGATTTGAATCCGCCGCGTCCCCCATTTTTTTCCGATCCAAGTCAATGGCCCGGCACCCACATCCAAAAATTTCAACGCCGCATCTTCCGGTTTTTGGAGCAGTTCCTGCAACCAGGTCTGCAGTTCGGAATCGGGACTTATGCGAAAGGCAAACTCGTCAATCGCATCGCAGCACTGGCCGCGCGTGCGGATGTAGTCATCCCAAAAATGGACTTCCGAGGGCAGCGACATCCTCCAGACCAGCTTGCTCAGGCCGAGTGCGTGCCCGGCTTTTTTCAGCAAAGCCAGGAGCGCCACGCGCCGCCAAAAAAGCCAGCGCCGAATGGCTTCCGGCATCAAATGCTTCAATTTCATTTAGGATTGGAAGTCAGGGTTCCGACGGGTTTTTTCTGAAAAATGGATTTGGTTTTATCGTAAAGCCTTTCGTAATCAGAGCGGATTTGCAATAGCAGACTCAGTTGTGCCAGCGCCGCGTCGATGAGCAACCGGATATGATTGCCTTCCAATCTGGCGAAGAAGGCTTTTGGTTTTTTAATAAATAATCGCGCCAACAAACGCAGGAGGCGAAGGGCTTGAAGGACCCAGGATCTTTCAGCCGGGCTGGTGGTTTCGTCTGTCGCGGTTCGGATGATGTTGATGTAAACCGCTCCGCGCCCGGCTCCACGATAGAGATTTCGGAGGTACGGCCAGGTCAGGCGCGCCGCCGGAATAAAATGTTGATAGCGTAATGCGGACAGGTAATACAACCGCCAGCCCAGTGCGCGGATGGCATGACAAAGCTCAACATCCTCACCGGCGGTCAGCAGATTACCCAACCTCCCCGTGCACATGAATTGAAAACCTCTGGCTTCCAGTTCGGTAAAGATTTTTGATCGCATACTGAACCCGGCGCCCCAAAGCAAACTGGTCGTCATGTCGGTAATGTCACCGGAGTTTTCATATTGCGGCCCGGCGGCATAGGACTTGTTGAGCCACTTAAACCAGGACGGAACCTGGTTATTTTCAAAAACGGGCGCGCCGCATCCGCCGACGGCGCCGACCTCGGGATGTTGCTCAAAAAATTTATTTACGAGCAGAACCCAGTCCGAGCTCACCCAGTTGTCATCGTCAATGAAACTGATGATGTCGTGGCGGGCCTCGTGGAATGCTTTCACCCGCGCATGACTCAAACCCGGCTGCGGTTCGACTGCGACGCGCAGCGGGACCGACGCGTTGGCGGCCCAGGATTCAAGCGCGACGGTGGCGGTGTTGTCCGTGGACGCATTGTCTATGACCAGTACTTCCCAGGAAATTTCGTGGGCCGGCTGCTGGGCCGCCAGGTGCTTGAGGGTTTCCGGCAGGCGCGCGGCACTGTTGTGGCAACAGATGGCGACGGTTACTCCGGGAAGGGTGGACATATGACTTAAACTGAGGAGCGATTATTTTTTGGCGGCAAGACTGGCTTGGTTGCCGATTTCCGCTGTCTCCACCGGCAGCGGTTGACCGAATTTTTTCATCTGCCGCAAAGCTGCCTGATAAACCTCCTCCACTGCAATCATCTTCATGCAGGCATGATCGTAATCACACCGGTTTCGTTGCCAACAAGGCGAGCAATCGGTCTGTCCCACGATGTTTTCATTGGTTACATAACCGGAAACAAGCGGAGTTTCCCGACCGCCATAGACAATCACGCTGCGGCAATTCACGGCCCGGGCCAGGTGCATGAGAAATCCAACCTGACCGACAAAAACCTGTGCATTGGCAAGGATGGCTGCCGATTGCCGCAGGTTTGTTTTGCCCCGGAGGTCAAGAGTTCCGGCAAGGACCGGGTCGCTGGCCAGTCCGAGTTGAATGACGTTTATATTGCTTTTCAAGAGGTCGCTGACGGCTTGAAACCGTTCCGGGAACCAGTCCTTATTCTTGTACAGCCCCAATCCGGTTGATTGGATGACGGCCTGCCGTTCAAACAACCGGCCTTTTTCCTTTTCGCTTTCTGATAAGACGATGCGTGGGTGCAATTGGATTGTGCCGGTGACGCCCGCCTTCCGGCACATGGTGGTTAGGAGATGTTCGTTCGCATAGAGATCACGATCGGACTTCGGGTCATAACCGCCATATTGGAGAACGCAACAATGATGGCCATGATACTGAAGCCTGCCAAGGGAGGGATGGCCCCAATTATAAACTCCGGAAATATCCGGATTGCCCTGAAAAAGCGATGGGTGTTTGGAAAATAGGACAATCTTTTTTACGCCACGCTTTTTCAACTCCCGCGCCACGCCGGAACACAAAAGATCGTCCCCAACGCCATAGCCAAAAAACAGCACACAGTCCGGCCTGCCGATCCAGGCATATTGAAGTGCAGCAACCAAACAGGAGAATTGCTTTTTAATCAACAAAACAACGGCCTTTAAAAAGTTTTTAATCAGATTTTTTGCAACACGCCACGTTCTTTGGCCTTCACGACGTCATTTCATTTTATTGGTTGGGTCGATTGAAGTAAAGATACTCCTCATTTGTCTTGTCCTGAGTAAAAAAGCTACGAGCTATTCTGCGCATCAAGCCAACGTGTCGCCGCCTGAAGCAGCTCGGTCGCATTGCGCAGATTCAGCTTCTCCTTGATCCGGGCGCAAAAGCTTTGCACTGTTTTTTGGCTCACCGATAATTCCTTCGCAATTTCCGAGCTTTCCCGGCCCACCGCCAGTAAACGGAAGACTTCAAGCTCGCGGTCGCTGAGCAAGTTTACCTCACCGGCCAAATCCGGATTTTTATTCGGGCTTGAACTCGCGGCGAGCGACTCGGTCAGCGCTTCACTGAGATACATGCCGCCGGACAAAAGGCGTCGAATGCCCAAGATGACGTTTTCTGTCGTTTCCCGTTTATTGACGTAGCCGCGCGCGCCTGCTTTCAGGGCCCGGCGCGCATAGACAGCCTCATCATGCGTGGAAAGTACGAGGATAAGTTCATCGGGATTTTGATCCTTTAGAAATCGAATCAACTCAAGTCCTGATTTTCCACGCAGACTGATGTCGACAATAATGAGATTTGGCTTAAGTCGCTGTATCTCCCGGATGGCCTCATCAACCTTATCCGTGCCACCGCAAACTTCCAAATCCGTCTCTTCGTTGATGAGACGAGCGAGCCAGTCCCTGACCAAAGGATGATCATCCACCAGGTAGATTGTGCTTTTTAAATGAGGAAGGTCAGTTTTTGCCATATTAACAAGTTGGAGCTGCTTCCTTGGAAATGCTTTTAAGCGGAACGACGCAGGTGACTCGGGTGCCTCCCTCGGGAGAGTTTTCCGTAATCAGTTTTCCACCGATGAGCGACGCGCGATAAGCCATGATTCTGAGGCCCAGCCCCCTGGCGCCATTTTCAGACGGCTGCAGGCCCTTTCCATTATCCTGAATAATCAATTGCACCGTTTTTTCCTTGGTTTCTTTCAAGCTGATGGTGATGCGGGAAGGTTCGGCATGTTTGACCGCATTCTGCATAGCCTCTTGAGCGATCCGAAAGAGATGCATAACCACCTCCTCATTTAAGATAACGAGGTCTTCCTGCCACTCAACTTTACACGGAATGCCGCTTCTTTCCTCGATATTGTGGGCCGCTTCATGAAGCGCCTCGGCCAAGCCTTCCACGTCGAAGCCCGCGGTGAAGAACCCTCCGGCCACGCTGCGGGCTTTGCTCAGGGCTCGATCCACCATTTGGGTGATCTCCTTGACGTCCGCGGCTTCATCGATGCCTTTGGCGACCAGCTTTTTATTCACGAGGTGGCTGGCAATTGAAAGGGTCGTAAGCTCCTGGCAGACGACATCGTGCAATTCCTGCCCGAATTGCCGGCGTTCGCGTTCGGTCAGATCGAGGATTTCAAACTCCAACCGTTTGCGTTCGGTCATTTCATTTCTCAGCGCTTCCGTGCGTTGGTGGACCGTGGTTTCCAATCCGACCAGCGTTTGATGCAAGGCATCGAGCAGGTAGATGACGATCAGGAACAAGGAAAGGACGATTCCATCGTTCCAAAGCCGAATGACACTCCCCGGCGACGGTGCACCTGCCAGGATGTCTCCTCCGGTCCAAAGCGCCACGCTGAAAGTGGCAAGGAGTATGGCATAAGCCCGATTAACATAAACCGTGGCGAAGCCAATGGGCAGAACGTACAGGACCGTGAACAGAAGACGATAATCGGCCCAATAATCGATCAGTCCAATGAGCCAAAGAACGATCATGCAAAACAGGCCGGAAAGGAGCTTGCGCTTGCCGTTGCCCTTGGGGCGGTTGACCCAGCTCTGTATCGAGTTCATTGTCTTTCCATCGCACTCTGCCTAAAGGCTGTCCGAAAAGTCGGCGCGGGTCACGCCGAAAGGATTTTTCCCCTGGGCTGGAACTCATTGCGAAGGTAGACACGGCTGCGCCATTTTCCAATTAAGCCTTGCTCTTTTGGGTCTTCGAAGCTAATCGCAAATAGATTCGCTGCTCTTTATTTTAAGCAAAACTAGAATTGAACTCTATCAGCATATCCACCTCATTCAATCTTACGACGCATACGGCGGGAGAGGAACGTAAGAGAAGAAATTTATGTGCGAATCACAACGCCATTCCGCAGTATGAATAAGCGCCTTCTTGTTACGGGTTCGTCTGGGTTGATCGGTTCCGAAGTGTGCCGCTTCTTTAGCCATCGGGGATTCACCGTGCATGGCATTGATAATAACCAACGGGCCGTATTCTTCGGCGAAGCCGGGGACACGCGGTGGAACCAATCGCGCCTGATCAGGGAATTGCCCGGCTTTGTGCATCATGAGCTCGATATCCGTGATCGCCAAGGCGTGCTCGACGTGGTCGCCGAATTAAAACCGGTGGGGATTATACACTCAGCGGCTCAGCCATCGCATGATCGTGCCGCGTTGATTCCATTTGATGATTTCGAGACGAACGCGGTGGGCACGCTGAATATGCTCGAAGCCGCGCGCCGCGCCTGTCCGGAATCGCCCTTCATTCACATGTCCACGAACAAGGTTTACGGCGACCGTCCCAACCAGCTTCCCTTGCAGGAGCTCGAGACGCGTTGGGATTATGCCGACCCAGCCTATGCCCAGGGGATTGCGGAGGATTTTCCGGTGGATCAATCCAAGCATTCGCTTTTTGGCGCATCCAAGCTGGCTTCCGATATTATGGTTCAGGAATATGGACGTTACTTCCAGATGCCCACCTGCTGCCTGCGCGGCGGTTGCCTGACCGGGCCGAACCATAGCGGTGTTGAATTGCACGGCTTCCTCAGTTATCTGGTCAAATGCAACCTGGAAGGCAGGGAATACCGCGTCTTCGGTTACAAGGGCAAGCAGGTCCGGGATAATATTCATTCGGAAGATGTCGCCCGTTTCATGTTCGCTTTTTTTCAGGCGCCACGCATCGCGGAGGTCTATAACCTTGGCGGAGGCAGGGAAAATTCCTGCTCCATCCGGGAAGCCTTTATGTTGGCGGAAAAAATCAGCGGCAAACCCATGCGCCATACCTACGTTGAAGAAAACCGAATCGGCGATCACATCTGTTACTACAGCGATCTCCGCAAAATCAAGGCCCATTATCCCGGCTGGACCATCACCAAATCCCTGGAGCAGACGATGACCGAAATTGTGGACTCATGGCGGCAACGGATGACCTCCTGAAAACTTTGGGCCGTCTCCCCTGACTCGGGCGGCAAACATCGCTCTTGAGGAAAAGTCGCAAACAAGAAAACCTGTCACGGATAGCAAACCCTTACCATGAAACTTTTGATCACCGGTATCTGCGGCTTTGTGGGGAGTTCCCTGGCCAGGTACCTGCGGGCTGATTCACCCGCTTGGGAAATTCACGGGCTGGATAATTTCATTCGTCCCGGCAGTGAGCGGAATCGTCTCGAATTAAAGCGGCTGGGGATCAACGTGCGCCACGCCGACCTTCGTATCGCGAGTGATTTTGAAACACTGCCTCCAGTCGATGCGGTGATCGATGCCGCAGCCAATCCAAGCGTTCTGGCCGGCGTGGATGGAAGCACCAGCAGCCGGCAATTAGTCGAACACAACCTTGCGGGCACGCTTAACATGCTCGAATATTGCAAGGCGCACCAGAGCAGTTTTCTGCTCATGAGCACCAGCCGCGTCTATTCCGTCCCGCCTCTGGCTTCGCTTCCGGTGATTGTGAGGGACGACGCCTTTGTTCCCGATATGACCCGCGCCTTACCCGCGGGCTTGAGTGTTGAGGGACTGGACGAAACTTTTTCCACCCGCGCCCCCGTATCCATTTACGGCAGCACCAAACTGGCTTCGGAAGCACTCGCGCTCGAATATGGCGAAGCATTTGGCTTCCCTGTCTGGATCAATCGCTGCGGCGTGCTGGCTGGCGCGGGGCAGTTCGGACGTGCCGATCAAGGCATCTTTGCCTACTGGCTCCACTCGTGGAAACAGCGGCGTCCGCTCCGCTACATCGGCTTCGACGGCCAGGGCCATCAGACGCGTGATTGTCTTCATCCGGACGATCTTGCGCGGCTGGTCATCCGCCAGCTCTGCTGTCGCGAGGCTCGTGAACGGGTCGTGCATGTCTCCGGCGGCCAGACCCAGTCAATGTCGTTACGGCAACTCAGCGCCTGGTGCAAGGAGCGCTGGGGTTCGCACGTCGTCAGCGTCGATTCCACGCCGCGCCCATTCGATCTCCCCTGGTTGGTGCTTAATTCCCGCAAAGCCGGCGACATCTGGAACTGGAAGCCGGAGAAATCGCTGCCCGCTATTTTGGAAGAGATCGCCAACCATGCCGAAAGCGACGAAGGTTGGCTGGATCTTTCCGCTTCTTGATTGCGAATTATTATCATGAACCCGTCCGTCTCAGCCTCTCCACTCCAACTTCTTTCCATCGTTATTCCCGCGAGGAATGAAGAGGGGTGCATCTGCTCGACGGTCGAACATCTCCATGTCGAGTTGCGCCTGCAGCATGTACCGCATGAGATCATTGTCGTGGACGACGGCAGCACCGACCAGACCTGGAGTCTGCTTGAGGACTTACGGCAAAAGATTCGGGAGCTTCGGCCGGTACAGAACCTGCGGGATCATGGATTTGGGCGGGCCATCGTATGTGGGATCGACCACATGCAGGGGGATGCGGTCGTGATTATGATGGCTGATGAATCGGACGATTGCCGCGACGTAGCCGTATACTGGCAGGAACTGAACAAGGGCTTCGATTGCGTCTTCGGGAGCCGATTTATTCGTGGCGGCGGCACCATTGATTACCCGGCGGTGAAGTGGTTGCTAAACCGCTTGGCCAATGCTTTCATCGCCAGCCTTTTTCGCATTAAGTTTAACGATACGACCAACGCGTTCAAGGCGTACCGCAGGTCGGTGATCGAGGGTTGCCGGCCTCTGATTGCCCCCCATTTTAATCTTACGGTCGAACTGCCGCTCAAGGCGATCGTGCGAGGTTTTACATGGACGACTGTGCCGATCACGTGGCGCAATCGCCGCAGTGGCATCGCCAAGCTTAAAATTTCGGAGATGGGAAGCCGTTATTTTTTCATTTGCATGTACGTCTTGCTGGAAAAGTATTTCAGCCGCGGCGATTACAAGAAGCATTAGGATCAACCTTCCCGTCCCTAGGGCATCGTATCCTGATAGATATCGAAGTAGTCCGAGTGACCGGCCAACTGGAAGCGTCGATGAAAGTCTTGGACAAATAATTTGGAGAAAACTCTACCTTGGGGGGAATAATAGGAAGTCTCGGAAAAAGGTTCCTCGCGACGGGGGGAAATCCATATGACTTTGCGGTGATATTGATTTTCCACCTCGTTCACCAGCTTATCCAGGGCCGGTTCGGGGACATGTCCCTCGGTAAAATCCATGATTGCAAACGGGTTGATTCCGATCGGCATCCCATGAAATACCAGATCGGAGCTGGAGGTATCAGTCTCAATGGCACGAAGCGAACCCGGAGCGTCCAAGATAACCTCATTGCCATATTCATGCATGATTTGATTCAAATCGGTCCTTCGTATTTGCGCCTCACGATTGTCTGCCTGAAAATGAGTGAAGAAAGTGAGATTGACGATCAACGCATAGATAGAGATGAAGCTCCATTGGGAAAGAACCAAGGATGATCCCATCGGCGAAACGTCCAGGCGGGGACGGCCATAAGCTTCGACGTCCGCATAGAATGAAGCGCCTAGGAAAAGTATGAGCCCTGTGAACGGAATCAGATGGTGCTCGCCCGCGCCTTCCAGACTGGCGGGATAGATAACGATGAGCAACCCAAGGACCAAACCAAGCAGGAATGGCCCGTTTTTCGCCAGGATGGCCCATGTCTTGTCGCGGTCCACATTATAGATAATAAATGGCGCTAATCCCGTCAGTGATAAGACCACCAAAAAGCCAAAGATCTCACTCATCAGACTGGGACTGAACCGGTGGCCACTGTCCATGCGTGTAACATGAAAATAATTGAATAGGGAAATCTGATGAAAAAAGAAGAAGGGCAAAAGGGCGACACAAAAAACGATAATCAAAGCTGCAACGGCCAGGAAATGAGGCCTTTTTTGAAGCAACAAGGCGATTATCGGCAAAAAATAGACGAACCCATGCACCTTCAGATTGACGCTAATCCCAAGAATCAAGCCGAGCCAGATCCAGCTTAAACGGAAGTTTTTCACGACAATCCACAACGCCAGCAAAACAAAAAAGAGAAGGAATAAATCAGGCCGAGGCCAGAACTCGAATTCCTGGAAGTTGGGAAGAAGCGCCATTCCAAGGGTAACGATGGCCAGGGATGTGTCCCATTTGTGCCGGACGCGCAACGCCAGATATAGAAAAACGAACGCGCCGAGCCAGCTGCAAAAAATCGGAAGTTTGCTGGAGAAGGGGCTCGGCCCCAGCAGGTGTTGAAATGCAGCGACGAAGAGATAGCCATCAGGACCGTAGGGAAGACTGTAACGAAACGGCGAATCAGGGCTTGTGTAAAGGGGCTGCCCATTCGACGAGGACCATGCGGTGTCCGCGTAGAGCCCGGCGTAACCACTTAAACTGTTCTCAGCGGTGTAGAAGATATGAGTAAGGAGTTCCAGCAGGAACAGCACGAGTACCGCGGCAATCATCGCCCTGCGCCCATAGGGAAAAGCCCAGCCTGGCGGGAAGATGTGCGCTGCAAAAATAGGCAGAAAAAAAATGAAAGACCACAAGGATGGAACCCGAGCCAGGTCGGAAGCCAGTTCATGGAGCGCCGTTACTAAATTCATACTTGGAGGTTATTAGAGGTAGCTGCCGCGCATTCTTCGCAAGTAATTGATCCCGTTACAAGTTGCAAAATCGGTTGCCCGCCGTTGACGCATGGGTTGATGCATGACCCCGATCTCCGGCTTTTAATCGACCCTTGGTATGACCTTCCTGACGCCATTCGTCAGCAGATCGTCGCTTTATCTCGCTCCTGGCTCCAGGAGGAGTGGCCATGAGCGATTCGGAAAATTCGAAGGAGACGTGCCACGCGGCTTACGCCAGCCAACCGCGCAAAAGCGCGGCGGCTATGGGGTGGCTATTTGCGACTTACCTGCTACTCGTCCGGGCTGAACTCCAAGAGGCGTCGCTAGCAAATACTTCCCTGAGCGTGCTATCCGGAGGTTGAAAAGCCGTAATTAAAGTGCGGTTTGAACCAACGCCATGGCAACTGAGGCGTGCCAAGGTAGGGATCGTTTCGCCAAACGGCATGATATCAATTTCAGGGAGAGTGTTTGTTTCGGTTGCAAAAAAGGTGATATAACGATGCATCGCCTTACCATACGAGATACCGGGCATAAAAAAGTCGGTATAATTCTTGCCCACTATATCTTGTGGAATATGTTTAAAAAACCGAAACATGGATTCATTTGCGTAGATGATAAGGCCTGCAGTGTCAGAAACGACCACAGGAACCGGCAAATTGCTTAGAGTGTTTCTCAAATCAGAAAGGGAGCGTTCCGTAGCCGTACGATAGTTCGAAAGATAAACGGCCATCGAGATGACAACTATAAAAACCCCCTCTCGTTGAGTTGCCCCAAATAATCGATTGCTTAATGGAACATGATAAGGGTTGTAATAAGTGAGAAAATAGAGCGAGGAAGCCGTTACTAATAGGAGGTAAGCAAAACTTATGGCGACGACAAACGTTGGGCTTTGGCGTAGTGAAATCCCCATAAGTACGATAGCAAGACAAACCGGAGTGCTAGCAGACGAGACATGGAGACAATCGAATACATAAACCATCACGACCCCTAGAATCAGAGCTAAAAAGAACTTGGAGTAAGTGGTATACACGATGGTAAATGCCTATAGGAATATAACAATGTTTAGTAGAGTGTGTCAATTAACTGTATTGCCTCTGCCATTACCATGAGCGCCAGTTATCGAGCCCAGCTCTGTTTCACGTGGGGATGGACGACGCTGCGGCTACACATCCTCGAACTCAACCTCAGAAAGCTTTGAAAAGTCAGATTGACGCGGCTTAACTGGACAGCACCGTCTCTAACCAAGTTACAATGCCGGTCGTTACCGCTAGAGTCCAACCCAGTCCCAATCAGTCAGGAAGTGGAAGAAAGCTGCCGCGCTAGGACTCGAACCCACTGCATCATCTTCGCAAGCAGTTGATCCTGTTACTGGTTGCAAAATCGGCCCTCCACCGTTGACACATGGGGTGACACATGACCCCGATCTCCAGCTTTTAATCGACCATTGGTATGACCTTCCAGACGCCATCCGTAAGCAGATCGTCGCTTTGTCGCGCTCCTGGCCCCAGGAGGAACGGCCATGAGCGATTTGACTGGTTCCAAAGGTACGTGGAACGCGGAGTACTCCCGCCAGTCGCGCGCCAGCGCGACGGCGGGTGATACTCCGCATCCTTGTCATAATGGAAACAATTCAAATGAAACAAGACCTCCTCCTAAGCCTGGGTGGAAAACTGCGTCACTTGCCCGTGTCGGAGTCAAAAATTTTATTATCCGTTTCGGTTTTGATAACTGCGGCTTTTACTGTTTTACGTTTAAGGAGGCTGTCGAACCGTTGGAGGGATCAAAGCGATGGAATAGTCTTCTCACGGGCGTGATCCGTCCACGTTACGGGCGGGAATTTATCAAGTTCACGGAACCGCAGAGGAGGGGTATGCCTCATTACCATGTCCTGCTCAACGTGCCTGGAATACGCGTAGGATGCGAAATAGTGCGCGTTTCAGGCGTGGAAGGTGGTCGGGGAAGGAGTCGGCGAGGCTACTACGCTTCCCCTGGCCCTGTGCTCAGTACCGAACGGGATTTTTGGACCAGCGAATTACTGGAATCATACGGCTTCGGTCATCGTCGGGACATCTCACCGATTTTTACCGATCCTGAAAAAGCCGCTGCTTACGTGTGCAATTACGTTTGCAAAAGCTACGGGAAGCCGCCATACTTGCGGCAGAACTGAACGACCCTTTGTGTATATCCCGGCACCACAGCGTCCGATCCCCGCACAAACGTTTCGCCCTTTAATTGTGAAAGAGACACTTGTCTTTCGGTCGCGAACCGGTGGCTGACGGGAAGCGCAACAAGGCTCCTGACAGTCGCCAATTTTCGAGCATGGAAATCCCGCGAGAGCAGATCTGTACCGTGTAAGGTCATTGCTAAATCAATTTTACCTTGCCGTAATGCGATAATCATCTCACCGGGCGTTTGATCCAGCATTTTAACTTTCAACCTCGGATAAGCACGTCGCAGTGCGGCCAGAGCCGGGCCAAGATACTCCTGGACGGCGGACGCAATATAGCCAATACGCAACCGTTCACTTTCTCCGCGAACCAGCCGGCGGACCTCAGCCACGGCGGAATCATAATCTGCCAGAAGCGTTTTTGCCCGTTCGGCAAGGGCATGTCCTCCGTTCGTGGGACGCACCCCGGCCGATGTTCGTTCCAAAACGCGGCCACCGAGATCGACTTCGAGTGACTGCATCTGTCGCGTGATGGCGGACTGAGAAATGCGCAGACGATCAGCCGCACGACGGAGGCTGCCTTCCTCTAGGACTACTAAGTACAAACGAAGCTTTTCAAGCATGATTCACCTTGGGATCAACTCGGAAGTTGAGCAACATCCGGCGCTTAAAAAGTGATGCGAAGTTCGCATCACGGCAATCACGAACCCGCATGTGGGGTAATCACCCCATAGCGATATACTTACGGCGGGACTAGCGTCCACTCGTATACGCGTCCCATCAAGAATATCGACGCAGCGCATCAAGTTCGTGTGTGGACCAAACGGACTATTTTGAGGCTAGAAAATTATGAAAACTCAATATTTTTTTATTGATCTGACTCAGCGCCCGCCCCGGAGCTTTCGCGTTCGTTTGGGCGGCTACGTGGTTCTGGCCCGCATGCTCGACAAGGGCCGGGCGACCCTCGTCGGGAAGAATGGCGAATACATATATAATTCCTCAACCGACCAACACTTGGTGAAATTTCTTGGCTTCGATCCAGATGCCTTGTCGAAAAAATTGGCATCCGGCAAAGGTGACGGGGAAATGCTCGAATGGGTTCAGGCCCATTCCAAGACCCCGCGCTCTC
>Ga0182024_10006868_pt1 | contig 24796 bp, 22 predicted proteins | sample P32metaG_FD_120480 | JGI IMG/M metagenome (GOLD analysis project Ga0182024, IMG submission 120480) | Permafrost microbial communities from Stordalen Mire, Sweden - P3-2 metaG (Illumina Assembly) | ecosystem: Environmental > Terrestrial > Soil > Wetlands > Permafrost | place: Sweden: Stordalen...
ATCAACACCGTCGTGCGGCTCGCTCGTCCAAATCCCAGCTCGGACTTCCACCGCCGCCGCCCCCTCGTTCGATGCCACCACCCGACTTACCCCCCCCTCCACCGCCTCCGCCACTTCCACTTCCTGACCCCGTTCCCGTGGAACCGGCTGCGCCGGTTTGCGTTGTTTCCTGAGCCACGCACGATAGAGCAACCACGCGCCGCAAGTGATACGTCTTTCTTGTGTCCGGATCGACGACCACCAGCGTCACTGAAACCGCGGCAGGGAGGGCATTGCCATATTGACTGGAGTCCCATGAAGTCTGCCACTGCTCGCCGTCATAATATTGGAGACCAAATGATGTGACGTTGCGGCAGATGATCTCTTCATCCGGCGTCGGCGTTTGCTGGGTGAGCGTGGGATTCGGAATCACCTGCCGCACGAGCACCTGATCGGCTCCCTGCTGTTCAAGCAGAAGGCCGACCTGCTTAATCTCTCCGACCCCGTCCTGATGCGGTCCCGCGACAAGTCCGTTGTTAAAGAAGTATAGTTGATCGCTTTCGGCGTCACCCCCGCCATTTTGCGTGCCCTCGAACTCGCCCTCGAGTATGCCGTTTGGCGGTTGAGCGGCTTCAAGATCGGCGCGAACCATCTCCATCGCGATCTCGAGCTGCGCCAGCGGCTTGATCGCCGCCGCTCCCGATTCCTTGGATTTGATCGCCACGTGCAGGCTGGTAAAAAGCGAGGCGACCAGCATCACCGAAAGCGCCAGCGCCAGGATCAACTCAATTAACGTGAATCCAGCCGAATTGCGGCGTGCTGTTCGAGCGGTACGCATCACCCGCCTCCCGTGACGTTGCCCATTTGCGGGCCGCGTTTTTCGGCAGTATTGGTGACAGGCTGAGCACCGGGGCCGAGCGGCATGTTCGAGTAAACCAGTGTCGAGACAGTCAGCGAATTCGCGCCAGAGGCGCTCTTCCAGATGACCTTCAAGTCAAGCTGCTGAAGCGTCTGCGGCTGAATATCCTGCGGACTGAAGCCCGCCTGGTTCCACGTCGAAAGCTGCGCCTGCCAGGTGTAATCGCTGTAGCCTTCCTGCGTGAAGTCGCCGTTAAGCGATCCACCGTTCTCCCATTCCTGGGTAGCGAGAATCTCCTGAAGTTTTGACGATGCCAGCGCGGACGCTTCCGTCCGATGCTTGGCCAATTCCCCGGCGTGTGCCGCGATCATGACCCCGCGCATTGCCGCTGGAAGCACCAGCAGCATCAGCGCAATTGCGACGAGCACTTCCACGAGCGTGAAGCCCGCCGTGCGCCGCGCGAATCGGGCAGGCAAATTGTTCGGCGACTGGCTCATAACAAAGCCCCGGTTGATCGGGCAACTATTGAAGCCCCTTGGCACGATCGGAAGCGGTTACCACGTGGAACAGTTCGGTCGTTGAGTAGCAGGCGATGTCGATTACCTGGGTACCGGGGCCGCGAATCTCAAGCGAAGCCGGGTCGGTGCGTCCGCTGGGCTGGAACTGAATATATTGCCCACCATCCTGCTGCTGCGGCGTCTTGATCCATCGGAGGCTGACGCCGTCCGGCACAACAAAGTCGCGGCCGTATGAATCGCCGGTTCGGCCATAGGTTCCGTCATCCTGTTGAACGCCAATCCAGTATTTTGCTGGTGCGCCTTGCTGCAGATACAGGCGATAAATCTTGCCATTGGTGATTGCCTGGGATCGAGCGTATTGCGTCAGCGCGACGACTTCGTCAGCACACGCGGCAGTCCGCCGGCCTTCGGCAAATCCATGCAGCGTCGGTACTGCCAGGCCGACGATGATGGCAATCACCGCCATCACCATAATCAGCTCGATCAGCGTGAATCCATGGATACCCATGAATTCACGCTGCCCGTCCGGGCGATTATTACTTCTGCGTTTGTCCAACGCTCCAGTTGTTGATCTCATTGCCCTGACTGTCTTCGCCGCCTTGGGTCGTGTAAAGGTCGAAACCATTTGCATTATGTTGGCCGGGAATGGTGAAAACATAATCGTTACCCCACGGATCCTTGGGAGCGCGCTGCAGGTATTGATGCCAGTTCGCCGCATTGCTGGGCTGAACGGTCAAAGCAGCCAGACCTTCCTCGCTGGTAGGATATCGCCCAGTGTCGACCTCGAATTGCTCCATGGCGCCGCCGATGGTGGCAATATCCGTCTTGGCGGCGGCTTTTTTGGCGTCTTTACTTCGGCCCGTCATCTTGGGCAGAACGACCGCGGCGAGAATCGCCAGGATCACCATGACCAACATCAGCTCGACGAGCGTAAAACCTGATCTGCGGCTGCGCCGCAATTGATTGCGTTCCACGGGAAACTCTCCTTTTTACTTATTCATGATTTCCTGAAGACTGAAGATCGGCAGCAGCATTGCGATGACGATCGTGCCGACGAGGCCGGCCATCACCATCAGCAATAACGGCTCGAGTACGGATACGAGCATACGAAGCTGACGATCCAGGTCTCCTTCAAACGCCGCCGCAATTCGAACCAGTTCTTTGTCGAGGCGGCCCGTTTCTTCAGCGACCGCGATCGTCTCTACAACCGCTGGCGGAAATAGACGATCGCTTTCGCCTAGCGCCTTTGACAGCGGCTGTCCGCGCTGCACTTGCTCGATGGCGTTGGACACCGTGTCCGACAGCGTCTGATTGCCAATCGCTTCGCGGGCGACTCTCAGAGACGCAATGAGTGAAACACCCGCGCCAACCAGCGTTCCGAGCATGCGGCAGAAGCGGATCAGCGCGAAGTGGGCAATGACACGACCAAGCAACGGCGTCGCGAGCACCACTTCCTCAAAGCGGCGTCTGCCCGCATCCGTGCGGAGCCCACGCTGCAAAAGGATTCCGAAAACGATAAGACCGCCGAGCAGAAAAATGCCGTATTGCTTCACCCGATCGCTCGCCCAGATAACCGCCTCGGTGAGCGCGGGCAGGTTGGAGCCGAAATCGGCGAACATCTTCGAGAATTTCGGAATGAAGAACACCAGCAGCACGGCCAGCACGATGACGGCGACACACGCCAGCACCGCCGGGTAGACCATGGCCGACTTCACTTTGCCCTTCAGGTCCGCCTCACGAGTACGGAAGTCAGCGATCTGCCCGAGCACAACGTCAAGAAACCCGCCGGCTTCACCCGCGCGAACCATCGCGACATAGACACTGGAAAAACTCTTGGGGAATTTCGCCATCGCGTCGGCCAGCGCCGTGCCGCCGACGACATCATCGTGAATAGCGCCCCATAAATACTTGACGGGCGGCGTGCTTGCTTCACGCTTCAAGAGGCTCAGCGCCCGCGCCAGTGAAACGCCGCCGCTGAGGAGATTCGCCAGGTCGCGCGTGAATGCTTCAACAGCCTTCTGCGGAACACGCCCCGGCTTTGGCACGGCGGCGGCCCGCGCGGCGGCGGCTTTCCCGCCCTCCTCGCTGATGCTGACGGGGTGCAGCCCTTTTTGGACGACCTGCTGCAGCGCGGCGGCCTTGCTGTCGGCCGACAGCGTGCCGCTGGTCTTTTCGCCGCGAGATCCAATTGCCGTGTATGCGAACGTCGTCATCTATATGGTTCCGAATGATTAGTACCGCCCGAAGTAGCCGGGCTTCCCAATCTTCGCCGGCGGCGAATTACACGTTCATGCCGAGCGCCGCGGCGCCCGCGACATTCTTCTCGTCTTTGGTAAGGCGCATCACTTCTTCGACGGTCGTGACGCCTTCAGCAACCAGTCGCCAGCCGTCGCCGCGCAGGCTGTTCATTCCCTGGCGATTGGCCACATCGCGGATTTTACCGGATGAAACCCGTTCAATCGTCAGGTCGCGAATCTCGTCGGAGATCGGCATCAGCTCGAAAACTCCTTGACGACCGCGATAGCCGGTGCCCAGGCAATTTCGGCACCCTTTGCCCTTGAAGAGCACCTCTGGAACATCCATCGCGCCCGCCGCGAGCATCGCTTCTCGCTCCTGCGGCGGCGCCGGCTCTTTGCAGAACTTGCAAATTCTTCGCACCAGCCGCTGGGCGACAATCATCTCAACCGTCGACGCCACGAGGTACGGCTCGATGCCCATGTCGATCAATCGCGTGATCGCGCCCGGAGCATCGTTGGTGTGCAGCGTGCTGAAGACGAGGTGACCGGTAAGCGACGACTGAACGGCGATGTCCGCCGTCTCACGATCGCGGATTTCACCGATCAGAATAACGTCGGGATCGTGACGCAGAATGGCCTTCAGTCCGGCGCCGAACGTCAGGCCGGACTTGTGATTCACCTGAATCTGATTGATGCCGCGCAGCTGATATTCGACCGGGTCTTCAATCGTAATAATCTTCTGATCGACGCTGTTAATCGCCGACAACGCGGCGTAGAGCGTTGTCGTTTTGCCGCTGCCCGTTGGACCCGTGACAAGAATAATTCCGTGCGGAAGCTGAATGACTTCTTCCCAGGCCCTGCCGTCACGCTTGGAGAAACCAAGGTGGCTCAGGCCGAGCAGCGCGTCGCCACGATCGAGAATACGAAGCACGACGGCTTCGCCGTGAATCATCGGGATGACCGACACGCGAAGGTCGATCTCGCGACCGGCAACCTTCAAGCGAATGCGGCCGTCCTGCGGCAGGCGCTTCTCGGCGATATCGAGATGGCTGAGAATTTTCAGGCGCGAAACGATCGCCGCGTGGAATTTGCGGACCTGCGGCGGGATGTTGGCTTCCTGCAGCATGCCGTCCACGCGATAGCGCACGCGAAGCTGATTCTCGAATGGTTCGACGTGAACGTCGGTCGCGCGAAGTTCGAGGGCTTCGGCCATCACCTGGTTCACGAACTTGATGATCGATGCATCCTGAGCGGCGGCGGTGACGCTGGTCAGGTCCAGATCTTCGTCAGACGTCTCGATGACTGTGACGTCATCGTCATTGACCCCCATCGACTGCAACGTGTCGGCGCCAACGCCGAGCACGCGCTTGGCGGCGCGATCGATTTCCGACGCGGAAGCCAGGACCGGACGAACCTCGATGCCCGTTGTCAGGCGAAGCTCGTCAAGACCGGACATGTCAAAAATCTTGCTCGTGGCAATCGCAACCGAGCCATCCGGATCTTCGCTGAACGGAAGCAGGTTATGCAGAAGCAGCAGGCGAACCGGAAACTTGCTCAGCAATTCCTTGGGGGGAGTGACGTTTTCGAGCTCAACGAATGAGATTTGGAAATAATCAGCCAGCGCCTTCAGGAGCTTATCCTCGCTGACGGCTGGGGTTCCGTTGCCATTGCCGGAGGCGCGCAGGGCCTCGTCAAGCGGCTTTCCTTCAAGCAGCGCCTCGCGGACATGGCCCGCCGCCGCGTCGTCGAAAACCCCGTCACGGGACAGGATGGCAATAATATCGTTCAAAGCGAACCCTCACCTTCATTTAGGATACGGTGTAAATATGACGGAGTTCCGATCCGGCGGTTTCGACAACCCTCTTTACCGCCCTCGGTAAACCCGCGTTGAGCATCCAACCCCATTACAGGATTGGCCAACCTATCCCGTTAGAGGCCGCAGCCAAGCCGGAACTTCCCAACGAGTTGCAAGACCCGCCGACACCACTAGAATCCCGCGGTATGGCCTGCCGGGCAATCTTGCCTCTAATTCTTCTGGGGTTGATAGCGCCGGCACGGGCGCAAACTTCCAATCCGGCCAATCCACCGCCAGAAACCGCACCCAGTCAACAATCACAACTCGGCAAGCCCAATCCTATATTGGATCGGACTGAGGCGCTCGTTGAAGCCCGCCAAGCCAAAATGGCACATGATCTTCTGGTGCCTTGGCTTAAGGCATATCCACAAGCGCCGGATCGCGATCGTGGGCTATACGACTTGGCGCGTATTTATTTTCAGCTTGGCGACCGCCTAAGGGCATTCTATCACCTTGATGAGCTGTTGGATAACTTCCCGGCCAGTCGTCTCTATTATCCTGCGCTCGAGCTTCAGTACGACATCGCGGACGCCTATCTTCAAGGTTACAAGGAATCGTTTCTGGGCATGCGAATCGTGCCGGCGACGGATGAGGCGATCGAGATGCTCTACCGAGTGCAGGAGCGCTCGCCAGGCTCTCCGATCGCTGAGCGGGCGCTTAAACGGTCGGCGGATTATTACTTCAATACCTCACAATTTGACATGGCCGGCGACGCGTATGAGTTCTTTGTTCGCAGCTATCCGCGCAGCTCGGAAGTTCCGCAGGCGAAGCTGCGCCGAGCATTCGCCTCCTTGGCGCAGTTTCGATCAACGAACTTTGACGCTACGCCGTTGATTGACGCGCGATCGCAGTTCAAGGATATTCAATCGCACTATCCTGAGCTGGCAGCCGAAGCGAACGTCTCTCAGTGGATCGACCACATCGACGCCGACCTGGCTCGCAAGGCATACGTCACCGGGGACTTCTTCAAGCGCACTAACAAGTCGGGGGCGGCCGTTTATATGTATCGATACGTCCGCCAAACCTATCCCAATTCTCCCGAAGCGAAGCAGGCTGAACAACAATTGCGCTCGATGCCCCAGTGGGCGTTGGTGCTTCCTCCGCCCCCCAGCAGCAATCCGGAATCGGCTGCGCAGCCCCAGCCCGTTACCAACGGCGAGCCGAACGGGCCGATGCCAGGCCGGCCGCGATAAGATGATGCGAATGGAGTCACGATGAACCTTCGAATCTCCCGTCGCTCAGCGCTGCTATCGCTCGCGTCGATCTTCGCACTGGGATCGACCGGCGGCTGCGGTTATACATGGGCCGACAACGGCAACAGCTTCAGCTCAACGCCGGACAATCCATCGAACGGAATTTATCCCGCTGACGTTCGCACGGTCGCCGTACCGATTTTTGCGAATAGGACCTATCAGCGGGGGATTGAATTCAGCCTCACCAAGGCGGTGATCAGTGAGCTCGAAGCTCGCACTCCTTATAAAGTGACGTCGCGAGAAAAAGCCGACACGGTACTCGAAGCGCAGATCATCGACGGCGGCGTCCGCTACCTGAGTCGAAATCTGTTTAACGCGCTGCCTCAGGAGCAGATGTACTTCATCATCGTGAATTTCACGTGGAAGGATCTCCGCACCGGTAAGATTCTGATCGATCGTCGCGGCTTCTCGCAGCACGCTCCCTATTATCCGACACTCGGCGAAGACCCGTTCGTCGGCACCCAGGACAATGTCGAAAAGCTTTCCGTGGCGATCGTCGGAGAGCTGCAGGCGCCGTGGGGGAACATTCCCAAGAAGAAGCTACAGACGCCAGCCACGGGCAGCTGACGCCGCATTTCTGCCCGTTCGTCAATTAGCACACGCGTGCATATAACATGGGCATGAAGCGACTTGGACTGGTCTTCGGGGCGTTGGCAGGTTGCACGGTTGGCCCGAATTACACGCCCCCGAAAGTCAACGTGACCGGGTCATTCGCGGAAGTCGCGCCCACGGCAACCACGCAGCCGAGCCAGACCACTTCGACTCCCGTGGAGATCACGGAATGGTGGGCGACGTTTCACGACCCGGAGTTAACGTCGCTGCTTCGCCGGGCGGTGAAATCGAATCTTGATCTTCGACAAGCGGGCTCGCGCCTGCGGCAAGCGCGCTGGCAACGCGTTATCGCCGGATCAGGCCAGCTGCCAACACTCAATCTCGACGGCGGCTACCTCGGCGCACGCGGCAGCAAAAACGTCACGTTTCCATTGTCGGCCTTCGGCGTACCTGCAAAAGGAGCCACCGCGCGACCCCTGGCCGAGCGTGCGACTCCATCTGATTCAACCGGCAGTCCGCCATCCGCGGCTTCCAGTGGTGCTCCACTAAGTCCTCTCGGCGGTGGTGGGTTGCCGGGCGTTGAAACCAATATCTATCAGGCCGGCTTCGATGCCACATGGGAACTTGACATTTTCGGCGGTGTGCGGCGCAGCATTGAGGCGTCGGAAGACGACCTCCAGGCGGCCGTCGAAGATCAACGCGATGTGATGGTCTCGCTGCTTGCGGAGGTGGCGCGGAATTACATGGAGCTGCGCCAGTTTCAGCATGAAATTCTGATTGCGCAGGAGAATCTGAAGTCTCAGCAGCAGTCGCTGCACCTCACGCAGGATCGATTCCAGGCCGGCGTGACAACGCAGCTTGATGTGTCTCGCGCCGCGGCCCAGGTGGCGACTACCGCCGCGGGTATTCCGACGCTCGACGCGCAAGTGCATCAGACAATTCATCGCATCAGCGTGCTGATGGGCGAGCAGCCAGCGGCGCTTAACGGGGAGCTAATGACGGTTGACAAGATTCCGTCGCCACCGGATGTCGTGCCGATCGGCGTGCCGACGGATTTGCTGCGAAGGCGCCCCGACATCCGTCGAGCCGAACGACAATTGGCATCGGCCACTGCCCGCGTAGGCGTGGCGACTGCTGACCTCTATCCGAAGTTCACGTTGATCGGCACGTTTGGTTTCGACGCCAGCAAGTTCAGTCACATCGCCGATTATTCCAGCCGCTATTGGTCAATTGGCCCCGGTATCAGTTGGCCGATCTTCAACGCCGGTCGGGTACGCGCGAATCTCAATGTGCAGAACGAGGCGCAGCAGCAGGCGATGACCAACTACGAGCAGACTGTGCTCACGGCGTTGCAGGACGTTGAAGATTCGCTGGTCTCCTATTCTCGCGAACAGATGCGACGCCAGGCGCTCAGTGACGCCGTCGCGGCCAACCGTCAGTCGGTGGATCTGGCACAGCAACAATATCAGCAAGGCGTCGTCGATTTCCTCACGGTGCTGGAGGCGCAGCGATCGCTTTACACAGCCCAAGATTCGTTGGCGCAGAGCGATGCTCAGATCGCATCCAATCTGGTCGCACTTTACAAAGCAATGGGCGGCGGTTGGGAAGTCGGTCCGCAGGGGTAGGCAACCGACGCGATGCATGTCCTGATAATCAGTCTTGTCGCGTTCGTGGCGGCGGCGATGAATTCAGTCGCCGGCGGCGGTACGTTTCTCACGTTCCCGGCGCTCGTTGGATTCGGCCATCTCACAGAAAAAATGGCCAATATGACGAGCACCGTGGGCTTATGGCCGGGTTCGGCCGCCTCGGTGGTCGCGGCCAAAAATGACTTCCAAAAACTGCCGCGCGGAATGGTCGTGCTCTATAGCGCGATCAGTCTCATTGGCGGGACTGTCGGCTCCCTTCTCCTGCTGAACACGTCCGACGTCAAATTCGATCTGGTTGTGCCGTGGCTGCTGGCGTTTGCCACAACCGTCTTTGGATTCAGCAAGCCAATCGCGCGTTGGGCCGGCAGGCAGCATGGAAACCGCTCGCTCGGCTGGACGCTCTTCGTCGGCTGCATCCAATTGCTCGTGGCAACCTACGGCGGATACTTCGGCGCGGGCATCGGCGTGCTGATGCTCGCCGGCCTCTCCTTCGCCGGCCTCGACGACGTTCACCAGATGAACACGATGAAGGTGCTGCTGGCGACGATCATCAACGCCGTCGCCGCGTGCATCTTTATCTACCGGGGCATCAACTGGCCGATCGCCGGTGCGATGATTGTGGCGTCAATCATCGGTGGATTTCTCGGCATGGTCGTCGCGCGAAGGGTAAAGACCGATCAGCTTCGCATGATCATTCTTTCGATCGGAATCATCCTGACCTGCTACTACTTCAATCGCGCGTACTTACGGCATGCAGAAGGCGATGCAGCACGCACGCATTCGGTTGCGGCTATATAATACGTGATTCGTGACCCGACGTACGCGAAACTTCCGGAAGAGCGTTCTCATCGGAGTGCTGCTGATCTTCGCGCTCGTAACGGTATTTTGGATTCGTGCTCGGCAGTTCACAGCTTGGCCGCCCGGAACCACGGAAGCCCAGGTCATCTCCCGGCTTGGGAAACCTTCCTGGGATAGCCGGTGGGAAAGCACCCCTACCACGCAGCCCACCGAATTTGAACTTGGTTATTATGGCGATGTCGGGTCGCAATTCAAAATCGAATTCAAGAGAGGAATTGTGGTGCGAGCTTATCTCTATGGAAGCAAGTGATTCGAATGGGATTACTATGAATTCGTTATCCCTTTTTCGCGGTAGAGGCCATCGGCTTATTTTCCGACGCTGAATCCACCATCAATGATGAGCGCGCTGCCGGTGACGAATGACGACTCATCCGAAGCCAGGTAGTGAGCCGCCGCGGCGATCTCATCGGGCGTTCCCATCCGCCCGAGAGCTTGTGTGGCCGCCATCTGCTCGTACGCTTTTTTGGGGTCGGGGTATTCCTTCAGCCGCTGCTCAACGAACGGCGTGTATACGCGACCGGGGCAGATGCAGTTAATTCGCACGCCGCTCTCGGCGTGATCGAGCGCCATGCACTTGGTAAGGCCTACAACGGCAAACTTGCTGGCGCAATAAGCAAGCCGATCTTTCACTGCAACGATGCCGCCGATCGAAGCCATGTTCACGATCGAGCCACTGCGTCGATCGATCATGCCGGATAGAAATGCCTGCGACATGAACAGCACGCCTTTGACGTTGACGGCATGAAGACGATCCAGGTCATCAGCGGTTGTCGTCAGGGCAGTGCCAACGTGTCCGATGCCGGCGTTATTCACCACAATGTCGCACCGCTGATGCGATTCAATGACGTTCTCGGCCACCTGCCAACACGCGGCTTCTTTGGAAACATCGCAGAGAATGAATCGCGCTTGGCCGCCCTTCTCATTGATGGCCGTTGCAACGCGCTCACCAGCTTCTCCCTGAACGTCCGTGACATAAACCATCGCGCCGGCGCCCGCGAGCCGATGTGCGATCGATTCACCAATTCCAGATCCGGCTCCAGTAACGACAGCAATCTTGCCCTGCAGGCTGAACATGCTTTGACCTCCGCCGCTATCCTAACGAATTGATGCGGCTGCGACGCACTGCCCGATAACAGGGAACATGCTCGTTCCGGTTGAAGTGCGGCCATCGAAGATCTTTGGCCGGGGTCTCTTTGCGTTGCAGCCGATTCGGCGTGGGACGGTTCTCTGCTCGTTCTCGATGGATGCCAAACTCATCACCGAGGATGAATTCTTGAAAGCTGTCGCGGAGGATCGGCAGCCAATCGTGCGGACGGGAACGCGGTATATCGGCAGATATTTCACGTATACCGACACGCCTGATGCACAACTCAACTTCTTCAATCATGCCTTCGAGCCAAATTGCCTGGTCTGCTGTGGCGTGGTGATCGCCAGGCAGGAGATCGCGGTCGACGAGGAACTGACGATTGACTACCGCACGCTGGTCGATGCCACCGATGTCGGCGTCTACAACGATGCCGGCACGGGCACGCCGATTAAGGGATTCGGCGCGAAGGAAACGCTGCTGCGCACCGCGAAGCAACTTGTGACTCTGGCCGAGTCGCTCGATGAAGACTGGCAGGGTTAGGCAGCGCCGGCGATCACCGGACGACGGAGGTGCCAATCGGTGGCTGCCTCGTACATCCGCGCGACGCGGAACAGCAGCGCCTCGCTGAACGTCGGGCCGAGCAACTGCATGCCGATCGGCAACGGCTGTGATCCGGATGTGAAGCCGCACGGCAGGCTGATGCCGGCGATGCCGGCGATGTTGCACGTCACCGTGAACACGTCGCACAAATACATCTGCAGCGGATCGCCGGTTTTCTCGCCGGCCTTGAACGCCGGCGTTGGAGACGTTGGCGACAGGATCACATCGCAATGACGAAAGGCGTCGTCAAAGTCCCGCTTGATCAGCGTGCGCATCTTCAGCGCACGCAGGTAATAGGCGTCGTAGTAGCCGCTTGAGAGCGCATAGGCCCCGATCATGATGCGGCGTTTGACTTCTTCGCCGAAGCCCTCGCCGCGGGATCGGCTCACCAGCTCGATAATGTCCTTCACCGGCTCGGCGGTGCGATGGCCGAAGTGGATGCCGTCATATCGCGCGAGATTGCTCGATGCCTCGCACGGAGCGATCACGTAGTACGCCGCGATTCCGTATTCCGTATGCGGCAACGAAACATCGACGATCGTCGCGCCCATTTCACGGTATTTGGCAACGGCTTGATCAACGGCAGCTTGCACCTGCGGATCGATGCCGCTGGGGAGCGAGTATTCTCGGGCGATGCCGATGCGCAGGCCCTTTATTGGCTGCTCGAGCATCGCCAAATAGTCGGGGACTTCCTGCGGCAGACTCGTGCTGTCTTTCGGGTCGTGACCGGCAATGACCTGAAGTTGCTGGGCGACATCAGCAACCTTCCAACCGAAGGGACCGATTTGATCCAGCGAACTGGCGAAGGCAATCAAACCGTAGCGACTGACCAACCCGTAGGTTGGTTTCAATCCAACGATCCCGCAGAGTGCGGCGGGCTGGCGGATTGATCCGCCAGTATCCGAGCCGAGCGACGCACAGCACATTCCCGACGCCAGCGCCGCCGCCGACCCTCCGCTCGAGCCGCCGGGAACCCGCGTTGGATCCCACGGATTTCGAGTGGTGTGGAAAGCGCTGTTTTCGGTCGAGCTGCCCATCGCGAATTCGTCGAGATTCGTCTTGCCGACGATGATCGCTCCGGCTGCTTCGAGTTTTCGGACGATCGTTGCGTCGTACGGCGACTTGAAATCGCGAAGGATGCGCGACGAGCAGGTGGTGGTGCCGGTTGACGTACAGAGGTTGTCTTTGATCGCAATGGGCACGCCGGCCAGCGGGCCCGTGATGCGGCCATTATCCACATCGTTGGCTCGCTCGAGCGCTCGCGTCGGCCACGTGCTGTTGAATGCAAAGATGCTTTTGTCGAGCTGGTCAATCCGCACGAGCGCTTGGCGAGTCAGCTCCGTGGATGAAATATCTTTGGCGCGAATCGCATCCCGCGCGGCGATGAGTGTGTCAAACGCAAGCATGTCAGGCGGGAAAGTACGGAAATGGCCCGGGAAAGTAAAAGCGCCAATCAGCCGGCCGAATCCTCTTCGGCGCCGAGGATTTTCGGCACCTTGAAGAACGGGCCATCGCGGTCAGGAGCGTTGGCAAGCACTTGCTCGGTAGTCAGACTCGGCTCAACAACATCCTCGCGCAGCACGTTGTGAAGCGGAAGCGCGTGCGCCATCGGCTCGACACCGGTGACGTCAACCCGCTCCATATGATCAACGTACTTGAGGATTGACTCAAGCTGCCCGCCAAGGCGACGAAGGTGGGCATCGTCGAGCCATAAGCGCGCAAGCTTTGCGACATGTTTGACGTCGTCGAGACTCAGGCTCCTGGACTCAGACATCGAGTTGCGCGCCTGCTAGGCAGTCGCCGTCTCTGGCTTCGTATACCTGCGAACCGGCGGCTTCACGATCAAGCCCATGCGGATGGCCTTGGTGCTGACTTTGATTCGCACGATTCGGCCGTTGACCAGTGCGCGAACTTTCTGAATGTTCGGACGAAACTTGCGGCTTGAGATGCCGGTGATCTTCGTTCCAACGCCACCCAGATACTTGGCTTTGCCGCGATGGGTGACCTTTTTGCCGAACTGGGTCTTCTTACCGGTGAAGTAGCAAACGCGTGGCATTAATTTTACTCTTTTCGCTTCCAGATTAAGGGGCGGAAGTATATGGCCATCTCCCGCGGCTTGCAACCGCCGAGCTACAAATCATTAAAAACAGGACGCGAGCGGCTTAGCTCGCGTCCCGTGAATTGGATGTTCTACTGAGAAAGGCTACTAACCACCCGTGAGGCGATTCGTAAGCAGCGGGAACTGCTTCTGTTCAATTTCACGCTGCATAATGATCGTCGGACGGACAAGAATCAGCAGGATCTGTTCGTCCTTTGCGATCGATCGACTCGTAAACAGACGTTTCAGATACGGGATCTTGGACAGCACCGGCACGCCGATTTCACGTGTCGTTTGACCGGCGACTGTCTGGCCACCGATCAGCAAGGTGCCACCGTCAGGAACACTGACCGTAGTCTTGACTTCGGTGATCTGTGTTTCCGGCAACTGAATCGTGCCTGAAACGCCGGCAACGGCGGTGCCAGCGCCAGTAGCCACGGCGGTCGAAGCGCCTTGGAACGTAAACGGCACCAGGTCAAGCAGGTTTGACAGCCACGGACGAAGCGTCAGCGTGACGTATTTGCGATCGGCCGACACGGTGGCTTGCACGTCAAGCAGCACGCCGCTCTGCACATTAGACGGTGTCGGAGCAAAGGAGCTAACACCCGTGCTGACAACCGGCGTCAAGTTGCTGACATAGGCTTGTTGAATGGTCACCAACACGTACGCGCGCTGGCCGTTGAACATGGTAACGCGCGGCGCGGTGACGATAGTGCTGTTCACCGACGCCTCCACGGCTCGCATCACGAGCGAAACCTGGAAATCATCCAGATACGTGGCAGCCGTCGTAAGACCGGTCGGCGTCGTAAGTTGGCTGCCCAGCGAGCCCGGCACGGACGTCGATGGATTTTGAACGAACGTCGAATCCGGCGTCGTAAGCGGAATCGTGCCGAATTTCTTTGACCAACTGCTGTTGAGGTTGAAGAGGAAGTTCAGGTCGACGCCGACGTCTTCCAGGAAGTTTCGCTGGACAGACAGGAAGCGCGTCTCAACCGTCACCTGGACCGCGCGCTCCTCGCGGATGCGATCGAGCAGCGCCACGAGTTTCCGGTGATTTTCCGGTGTCTGCGTAACGATGAGCTGACCACCCGGATCGAACACCCGAAGCGAGCCGACAGAACCGCCATTGTCCTTCCAACTATCGGTGGCGACGTTTTCTTCAATCAGCTTTTGGATCGAATCGATCAGATCTTGACGGGTGGGGCCTTGGTTTCGCAGTGTGCTCTGCTGATTGCTGTTTTGGAACAGAGAGTTGGTACTGGAGATCGAACCACCGCCGCCGCCCTGACCGAGCGCCGTCCCGCCGCCGCCACCGCCTTGGCTCGACGTATTAGACAGGTCCACCTGCGGCGCATCGGTGAAATCCGGTACTGAGACGAGCAGATCGCGAATATCGTAGACCTGAATGGCGACGTACTTGCCAAGATCTTCTTCGGTGGAGATCGAGAAGATACCTTCGTCGACGGTGTAGCCAAGCTTCGTCTGCCCACCGCCAACACTGTCGAGGATCAGATCAAGGGCCTTGGAAAACTTAACGTTGTGAAGGTTAGCCGTGACGGGCGTATTCTTATCTATGCCGGCGGCTTCCAGAACCTTCCAGTTGACGAAGATATTGGCGCCGGAAATGTCGCGGAGGAAGTCCACCACGTCACTGAAACCGACCGCATCAAACTGAACCTGGGGAAGTACGCGAGCGAGTTGGCGAATGGCCTGCTGATCGCTATCGCCATTTCCATGCTCGGCAGCAACCGTCAGATCGCGCATCGCGCTCAGATCCGGCCAATCGGTCGGATAGCGCAGGATATCGTCATACGCAATCAGCGCTTCTTCACTATTGACAAACTGCTGGCCGGCCATTCGGGATTGTTCTTCCCTAAAATGGCGTTCCTGCTGGAACTGCACCTTATCTTCCAGAAGTGGATGCACCCCAATGGCGTAGTCGTTCTTCGGATCGAGCACGAGGATCTGCTCGTCGGTCTGTAAGGCCTCCCTATATTTTCCCTGGTTGGTCAAGTTCTGCGACGTGCGAATCAGATCGGCGATAGTGCGCTGACGTTCCCGATCGGCCTGAATGCGAGCATCGTGAATCTGCTTGTCGATCGCGGTTTCCTGCGCACCTTGAGCTTTGCCCCTGGCGGCTTCCTGCGCTTGCTGCCAATCCAGTTCGGTCTGGTCAACCTGGGACTTAAACCGGTTTACCTCATCAGCACTAAAGATCGTGGGATCAGCATTTGCCGCCAGTCGAGCGCGATCAATCGCGACCTTGGCGTCCGCCCAATTCTGCTGTGAAATCGCGGCCCGGGCTTGATCGAGATTGCTGGAAATCTGATAGCGGATTTCGCCCTGGCGGGCACGAACGTCCCGGCTGGCGTCATCCATGCCGCCGCTGCTGACCGGAGCCGGGTTGCGGCCCATCAGCACCAGCGTGTGATCGCGGCCCTGAACAGCCGTGCTGTTGCTCGGATCGAGATCCGCGGCGCGGGTATACAGATCGAGAGCCTTGTCAAAGTTGTTCTGTTTCTCGGCGTCCTGGGCGTCATGAACCCACTGGCTCGCCTGCGCGACGGCCTGGTCGTGACGAACGCGCTCGGCGTCATCAGTGGCTTTCAGCGCCGCCAGAGGATCGGTCTGGGCAGGAGTCGCCGGATTACCGCTGGCCTGAACCAGGCGCTGAACCGGCACCCGATTGACCGCCTCGCGGGCGTCAATGCGCTTGATGATCTCCGTCGGAGAATCCTGATAGATCGAAGCCGGCTGGTAAGCCGCGGCTTGAGCGATCTGCAGGTTCACCTTCGCTTCGGCCCAGTTGCCCGCGCGATATTGGCTGAGCCCGAGCTCATACCGTTGCCTGGGGGACAAGTCGCCAGACGGAGTTTGGGCTGTCGCGGGTTTGACATCCGATGCCAGCACGACATTCGCTGGAGCCGCTTGTGGCTGTGCGTCACTGAGGGCCGCCAGGCGAAGATTCGCCTTCCTCAGCGTGGCATCGTCGGCATATTGATTCTGAGCAACGGCCTTGAAATGCGCGAGAGCCTCGGCGGTGCGCTCGCTCTTGAGTGCATCTTCGCCTTCCAGCACTTCAACCTGCGCTGAGCGACGCTCGATGACGGCACTCTTAACATCAAGCGCAAACGACGCATAAGCCGCGCGATCGGCATCCGCCAGATCAGCGGGCTTGATGTCGGCAAGCGTCTTTTGCGCTTGCTCATATTGTCGATGCGCAAACAATTGGCGCGCTTGCTTCAGCAGATCAGCGCTGCTGGGCTGCACGGTGGCTGGCGGCAGGTCGCCCGGCGGCTTTGCTTCCTGGGCCTGCAGCCTGGCAATCGACACGACGCCAAACGGCGCGGCCATCGCGGCGGCCAGACCCAGCGCGGCCCAATTTCGTGGGGGGGGGGCTGGCGTCGATGACGGCATTTTTTCCGTCGCGGCAGATAAAGATTGAGACTTGGGGCCGGAGCGGTCGAAGAACACGGCGTTCCTCCAAAGGCGTTTTGAATCTACGCTCCCGCGCCGGGAGCGACCACGACGCCCACTACAGCAGCGCTACGCTTCGCCCACGCAACCCGGAAGACTTACAACCAGCGGGAGCACTAACTCCGCCGGGGAAGTCGCAAGGGCTTTGATAGGCAAGACGTTGGGGCATGCGCGGGGGACCGGGTTGCGAAACATCGTTGATTTCTGACTAAAGGCTCCGCCTGGAGTGTGAATCAACGGGGTCTCGCTGTGCTGTCAATCCTTGGTGTCCTGATCTCAAGGCCGGCAATAGCTTGCGGGGTTCGGGCTATTTCCCTGGTGAATAACCCTCGAACGTTTCCGCGTAAGCCGTTGTCGTTTCGAGCCGAGAGGAATGGTATCGCACAACTGATGGGAGCGGAAATTTCCTCCGCGCCCTCGCCAGATGCACCGCCCAAATCCTTCACCGCGCCAATCGACAAACAGCCCCGCCGTCAAGCTCCGCCAGCGGCGAAAACCCTCTGGTTCCCGCCCTTCGGCACCGCTGCGCATCTACACAACGACTGCCGAACAAGGGTCGCGAGTGTAAGCCAACCCTTGCGCGCTTGCAAATAAAATCGTCACTCTCAATTCTGGGAGTTGAGGATTTTTTAAAGAGATGAGTGCATTCGGCGTCGACGCGAAGTTGCGCCGGCACCGAATGTTGCAAATCAGGATGCTGGAATTGAGTTCCCGATCGATCGGTCGGCTATGCAACAGCTGACTTTTCCCGCACGCGTTCGATCTGGGCCCCCACCGCAACTAGCTTTTGCTCGATTTTCTCGTAGCCGCGATCGATGTGATAGACGCGATCGATGCGGGTGGTGCCGCGAGCAACGAGTCCGGCCAATACCAAAGCCGCCGACGCACGAAGATCGCTGGCCATGACACTGGCGCCTTGCAGTTCCTTGACGCCCTGAATGACCGCGGTCGGCCCTTCCTTGCGGATGTGCGAGCCCATGCGATTCAATTCGCCCACGTGCAGGAAGCGATCCGGGAAGATTCGCTCGGTAATGACGCTCATGCCATCGCCCAGGCAAAGCAGGGCCATCAACTGAGCCTGGAGGTCGGTCGGGAATCCAGGGAATGGCTGGGTCGTCATCTCAACGGGGTTCAGACGACGGTTGCTCGATACGAAAATCGTGCCATTTTGTCGTTCGATCTTGACCCCGACCTCTTCCAGACGATCAACGACGGCAATTAAGTGGTCCAGATTGCAGTTCTTCAGTTCAAGTTCGCCATTAGTAATGGCGGCGGCAATCATGAACGTGCCGCATTCGATGCGGTCGGGGATAATGCGGTGTTCGGCTCCGACAAGCCGATCGACCCCTTCAATGTGAATTTCGGGCGTGCCATGGCCCGTGATCTTGGCGCCCATCTTGATCAGCAAATTCGCACAGTCAACGACTTCCGGCTCGCAAGCGGCTCCCACAAGAACCGTCTCGCCCTCGGCGCGAGTCGCGGCACACAGCACGTTGATCGTTCCGAGAACCGTCGGTCCCTGGGCGCCGCCGAGATACATCCGGCATCCCTTCAGACGGCCGCGCACTTCGCCGATGATGTTGCCGTTTTCAGTGCGGAATTGGGCGCCAAGCTTCTGAAGGCCGCGAACATGCAGATCAACCGGGCGATCGCCGATCGCGCAGCCGCCGGGGATTGAGACGATTGCTTTCTTGCGCTTTGCCAGCAGCGGGCCGAGAACGCAAATGCTGGCCCGCATCGTCTTGACGATGTCGTATCGAGCTTCGCAAAGCGATTCATCGCGAACTTCGATATCGAGCGGGCCGTTGAGCGCGGGAAGCGCGCTTCCGGCCTCCGGCTCCGGTTCGTGGCGGAAAACGTGGCAACCCAGCTCGCCGACCAGCTTGGTCATCGAATCGATGTCGCTTAAGCGAGGAACGCCTTTGAGGGTGGTCTTGCCCTCGGCCAGCAAGCACGCGGCGACAATCGGCAGCGCGCTGTTCTTGCTGCCGCTGATTTCGATTTTGCCTTTGAGTCGTTGACCGCCGCGAATCAGGAATGAATCCATTTGCCGCCCATCCTTGGGTATCGGAGTTGCGCCAGCCACAGGCCGCGGCTCCGGACCCGAAATGTGGAGCGGAAAAAAGGGCCGCTCCGAACACTCGGTCTATCGGCCGGTCCATCGGCCGATGCACAGTTTCTGTATCGTATCTGTCAGAACGCCGCTTATCGGCCCTGACACGATCACAACGCTGGGAATGCGCTGCTGGTTCTATTGTGCTATTGCGGCGGCGCATTTCAAGCGATTTCGCCGGAGTTTCTCAAGTTGACTCCAGCGCGTATGGTTAGCGGCATGGCCGAGCAGCGTTTGTCGGATTTGACCAATGCGGTGATCGCACACCGGAATGCCCGCGACTGGCAGCAGTTTCACACGCCAAAGGAGCTGGCGGTTTCGTTGTGCGTGGAAGCCGCTGAGTTGCTGGCGCTGATGCAGTGGAAGACCGGCGAGCAATTGACCCAGGCGCTGGCCGCCCGGCGCGCGGATGTCGCCGACGAACTGGCGGATGTGTTTCACTCGCTGCTGCTATTGGCGCATGATTTTCAAATTCCGCTCGACACCGCCCTGCTGCAAAAATTGCAAAAAGATGCGGAGAAATACCCGGTAAGCAAGTCGCGCGGCAAGAATCTCAAGTACAACGAACTGTGAACATGGGCAAGATTCTATTTCGAGCCAGGCATGTCGCGCCCATTTCATCGCCGCCAATTCGCGACGGTGCGGTTGTTGCCGTCGGCGGAAAGATCTTTGCTGTCGGCGGCGCCGACACATTGCTCAATGCGCACCCGGACGCAGTCGTTCATGAGTTCCCGGATTGCACGATCGTGCCAGGACTGGTGAACGCGCATACGCACCTTGAGCTGAGCGGCATTCCGCAAGGCCCGCCGCCAGAGAATTTTGAATCCTGGTTGCTGAAGCTTGTCCCGCGTGGCGCGCCGGATATGGCCGCGATGCGAACCCGGGCCGCGCAATCCATCCCGATCGGCGTCGGTCAATGCTGGCGATATGGCGTCACCACCGTCGGCGACATCAGCCGCCAATGCGATATCACCCGTCCAATCCTTGCCGCTGGTCCGATTCGCGTGGTGAGCTTCGGCGAAGTGCAGGCAATGGCGTCGCGCCGAGGGCTGCTTGAAGATCGCATTGCGGTAGCCACGGATGCGTCGGCCCATTCAAGCTTTCTCCGGGTTGGCTTGTCTCCTCATGCGCCATACTCGGTGGAAGCTGATGGATTTCGCCGATGCGTGCAAATCGCCCGCGATCGCGGAATGCCTCTGACAACGCATCTGGCCGAGTCACGCGATGAAGATCAATTCCTCGCATCGCACACCGGACCCTTTCGCGACCTCTGGACTGCCATCGGCGGCTGGGATAAACAAGTTCCCAGGTTTGAAGGCGGGCCGATTCGGTTCGCCAAAGCCGTGGGGCTGCTCAACTACCCCACTGTCCTGGCCCACGTGAATTACTGCGATGACGAAGAATTGAGGTTGCTTGCCGATTCAATAGTGAGCGTCGTCTATTGCCCGCGAACGCACGCCTATTTTGGTCATCCGCCCCACCGCTGGCGTGACATGCTCAGAGCCGGAATCAACGTTTCGCTGGGTACAGACAGCTGCGCCAGTTCGTTCAACCTGAATCTGCTGGAGGATCTGCAATTAGTGCGCGAGCTCGCGCCGGAGGTTTCAGCCGGCGAGCTTTGGAAGCTGGTGACCTTGAATGGAGCGAAAGCCTTAGGCATGGAACACGCCGTCGGCAGCCTCGAAGCGGGAAAGCAATGCGATCTGGTGATGTTTCAAACTCGGAGCACAGACCCGCTCGAGGAGATCATCTCCGAGCACCTGCTGCCGTGCGATAGTCGGATCGGAGCGGAAAGCGTGACGATTCAAATCCCGTAACAGCCGCCCTGCTTGGCCCTGGCGATCGTTCGACGGATCACTTCGTGGGCTTCGCCCGGCCGAGGGATGGTTTGCCAGACCGACCATGGCCACTGATCGCTCTCGGGAATGATCTCGATTGAACCCAGCCGCCAGATGCGTTCATGCAGGCTGACGATCAATCGCGTGCGGGCGATCTTGCGAAGCGGAATGTCGTGAATCAGAGGATTGAACACGCCAGTGATGCGAAGGACGCGCATTTCGGTCAGCAAATAAACACGGCCCGCCCAACTCAGCACCGCCCACGCGGCTCTCAAGCTGATGAGCATGACCCCCGCTTCCACGCCGATATGCGTATAGCGAACCGCGGTCAGGCTCGTGCCGATCGCGATGATGAGCGCGACCGCGATCGCCGGGAGACAGTTGAAGAAAATTGTCCAAAGCGACGGTTTCAAAATCAGGATGATCGTTTCGCCGTCGCGGAGAACGTGGCGGGAGAGGAGCGTCGCGGTGGCGGTGGTAACCGGCGGCGCGGTTGCCACTGGAGCCGCGGCTTCGGCCGCCTGGACCGACAATCCATCGGCGGTGCGAGCCATCTCGCGGCGCGAGCGGCGCGGTCGCGGCGGGCGGGAACCTTTCATGCGGTCGTTCATGCTCTTGATCCCGGTTGCGATGAACCTGTTGCTAAGCCGACCCGGTCACCTCACGTTTGAGCGTAACAATATCGGGAAGATTTCGGTAGTAATTATCGAAATCCAGCCCGTATCCGACCACAAACTCATCCGGAATATCGAACCCGACATAGTCAACTTGAATATCCTGAGTGGTTGGGCGGTCTTTGCGAAGCAGAACGCAGGTTCTGACGCGAGCCGCCCCCTGCTGCCGCAGAACCGACTGCACAAGACGTATCGTATGTCCGCTGTCGAGCACATCATCGACCAACAGCACGTGCCGGCCATGGAGATCGCCGACCTGTTGCGCGACAACGCTGGCGCCCTGCGAAGTGACGCTCTGACCCGGATAGCTGCTGACAGACAGCACGCCGATGCGCATCGCCATCGGAATCTGGCGAATCAAATCCGCGCAGAAGATCATCGCTCCGGTCAGAACGGGAACGATCGTCAGCCCGACCGGGCGATCGACCGCGGGCGCGGTGTGATCGGCCGTGATGGCGCGCGCCAACTCAGCGACGCGCTCGGCGATCTGCTGCTGCGAGATCAAAACGCGGTCAATGTCGAGCTGCATTGTTGAGGGCGAAGCTTAAAACAGCTTGAGATACGGAAGCTCGGAGCGGCCCATCAGATAGGTATCGACGCCATAAGCGGCAGACCTGCCTTCGCTGATCGCCCAGACCACCAGCGACTGCCCGCGGCGCATGTCGCCGGCCGAGAAGACGCCGGGAACGCTGGTCATATAGTTGTCATCGACGACGACATTGCCGCGCTGATCGAGCTTGAGCGCCAACTGTTGAATCGGACCCGGATGCTCGGGGTGCACGAAGCCGAGCGCCAGCAGGCAGAGATCGCAGTCCATGTCGAACTCACTGCCGGGCACTTCCTTCATCGCATATCGGCCCGTCGCATCCTTCGACCATTCCAGACGCACGCCGTGAAGCTTTTTCACGACGCCGTTTTCGCCGGTAAACTGCTTGGTGTTGATGCTGAAATCGCGGACATCGCCGCCATAGCCCCAGGCGGCTTCCTCGTGCGCGCTGCTGGTGCGGTAGATCATCGGCCAATAGGGCCAGGGCATGTCGTTGGTGCGCGATTCGGGCGGCCGGGGCAAAAGCTCGAACTGCTTGATGCTCTTGGCGCCCTGGCGCTGGGCGGTGCCGAGACAGTCAGCGCCGGTGTCGCCGCCGCCCAAGATAATCACGTTCTTCCCCTCGGCGGAGATGAACTCGTGATCGGCAATCGCGTCGCCGAGGTTCCGCTTGTTCTGCATCGGCAGGTAATCCATCGCGCGGTAGATGCCCTTGAGTTCGCGGCCCGGCACCTTCAGATCGCGGGATTCTGTTGAGCCGTTGCAAAGAACCAGCGCGTCAAAATCGCGGCGAAGGTCTTCGATCTTGACGTTCTCGCCGACGTTGGCTTCGGTCTTGAAGACGATCCCCTCTTCCTCCATCAGCTTGACGCGGCGATCGACGACTTTCTTTTCGAGCTTGAAGTTCGGGATGCCGTACATCAGCAGCCCGCCGATGCGATCGGCGCGCTCGAAAACGGTGACGTTGTGGCCCGCCTTGTTGAGCTGCGCGGCCGCCGCAAGACCGGCCGGCCCCGAGCCGACCACGGCCACTTTCTTGCCGGTTCGCTTTTCCGGTTGCTTGGCGCGAACCCATCCTTCGCCGAACGCGTGATCGATGATGTTCTGCTCGATCAGCTTGATCGTGACCGGCTTCTCGTTGATCCCCAGCACGCACGCTTCTTCGCACGGAGCCGGGCAGACGCGGCCCGTGAATTCCGGGAAGTTGTTAGTCTTGAAGAGCATCTCCAGCGCGTCGCGCCAGCGGCCCTTGAAAACCAGGTCGTTCCATTCGGGGATGATGTTGCCGAGCGGGCACCCGTTGTTGCAGAAAGGGATGCCGCAGTCCATGCAGCGAGCGCCCTGGCCACGGAGCTTGTCTTCAGGGAACGGGTGATAGACCTCATCCCAGTCGAGCACGCGCAATTCGACGGACCGCCGCTCGGGCGTCTCGCGGACAATTTCCTTGAAGCCGGTAGGACTACCCATGAAACGTATTCCTTCACTCGCTTTTCGATACTTCAGATGCCGGGACTGTCCGGCTTAGGATGCGCGAACTTCAGAAGACTGCGACCTACACGCCGGCTGACTGTCGCTTGGACAACGCGTCGGCGCGGGCCTCGATTTCAGCCCGGTGTTCAAGCACGCGGCGGTAATCGTTAGGCATCACCTTGACGAAGTAGCGCAGTTCACGGGCCCAGTCGTCCAGAATCTTCTTGGCCGTATGGCTGCCGGTGTACTTCAGATGATTCTCCAGCAGGTAGCGAATCGTCTGAACATCTTCCTCTTTGTCAGCCGGCTCCAGCGACACCATGTCGTGATTGCACAAGCGTGGAAACTGTCCGCTGTCGTCATGGACATAGGCGATCCCACCACTCATGCCCGCCGCGAAATTCCGCCCGGTCTCACCGATGACCACCACGCGTCCGCCGGTCATGTATTCGCATCCATGATCGCCGCAACCCTCGACGACCGCTTTTGCGCCAGAATTGCGAACGCAGAAACGTTCACCGACAACGCCGCGAAGATAGAGCTCGCCGTCGATCGCGCCGTATGCGATGGTGTTGCCGGCGATGATGTTTTCGCTGGGCTTAAATGACGACGACTTCGGCGGGAAGACCGCGATGCGCCCGCCGCTCAGGCCCTTGCCGACATAATCGTTCGCGTCCCCTTCAAGCAGCAGCGTGACGCCTTTGGCCAGGAAGCAGCCGAAGCTTTGCCCGGCCGATCCGTTGAACTTGAAGGTGATCGAGTCGTCCGGCAAGCCCTTTAATCCGTACGCCTTGGCGATCTCGCCGGACAGCGTGGTGCCGACAGTGCGATTGGTGTTCTTGATCGACAGTTCGGCGAAGACTCTCTCGCCTTTCTCGATCGCCGGCTTGGCAAGACCGATCAGGGTTGTGTGATCAAGCGACTCTTCGAGGCCGTGATTCTGCTTCTCAACATTGCGAATCGCGAACTTCTTCTCCGATGTCGGCCGATAAAGGATCGGCGAAAGATCGAGATGCTTTGCCTTCCAGTGCTTCGACACGTCGGCAAATTCGAGCAACTCGCTGTGGCCGATCATGTCTTCAAGCTTGGCAAAGCCCAGCTCCGCCATGACCTCGCGAAGCTCCTCGGCGACGAA
>Ga0182024_10006869_pt1 | contig 24795 bp, 20 predicted proteins | sample P32metaG_FD_120480 | JGI IMG/M metagenome (GOLD analysis project Ga0182024, IMG submission 120480) | Permafrost microbial communities from Stordalen Mire, Sweden - P3-2 metaG (Illumina Assembly) | ecosystem: Environmental > Terrestrial > Soil > Wetlands > Permafrost | place: Sweden: Stordalen...
TGCAGGTGAGCATCTTCAGCACGTTGCAAAGGAACTTGGCAGGTGTGAATTTCAGCAGACTATTGCTCGATGTTGTGACCATCGCGGATGAAGTCGATTCGCAACTGAAGCAAGCGATGATGAACTATGTCACCCAAGGCCCGGAGAAATCCCGAGCGGTTGGGTTGGCAGGTTAGCAAGCTACGATCGCGAAAGGAATCGAGCCTCGACGGCTTACTTTGTCAGGAACGGGAAAGAGGATGCAGCGAGAGGCGATACAACGATTGTTTGATTACCTCAGCTGCAGCTTACAACGGGAACCGAGGCATCGTCGAATATGGGCGGATGACGCCGGCCCACCATGGATTCGGCATCGCGAAAGTGGTAAGGACATCCTAGAAATGCCGCACGGTTGATGAGGAATCCCACCCTTCAAATCCTGAAGGGCGGGCACCACTCTACTCCCTTGGTTCGCCGCAACGGCGCCATGCAGGCGACGATTCGGGGAAGGCCTTGCCTGACCGACGAACCAAGGGATGCGAGTGACCATACAACACTCTTTTTACCCGTGAGCACGTCCCTCTATTCCGTTCGCAATTCGTAACAGAATAAGAGTTGGATGGAATTTCCTCCCTGTATTTCCACGATGTGCATTTCCCTGATGTCGTAAATGACTACCGGTCAAACCGAACGCGGCGTGCACGTTGTCACCCGACGATTGCGTTTGAGGGCGCGAAAAGCTTCGGGCTGAGAATCCAGATTCTGCGGGCTAACGAGGACATCTGCTCCAATAATTCGTCGAAGACGACATCCCTAATGAAAAATCAAGTATTATTCACCTGACACAAACAGACCCCAGTCACTAACGTAATCCTGACAAGGCAGCAGTTAAAACCTACGATTCAGGGATGGAGCAAATGAACGGTAAAATCGTGACGATGGGCGGAGAACAACCGCCGCTCAACGGTGAGGTATTAATCCGCAGAGAGCAATTAGCGGCCCAAGTCGTAGCAGTTATGCAGGCGCATTTCACTCGACCTGGGCCGCAAGAGATGAAAGAAATCTTGCGCTGTGCTGAGGGACAGGTTACTGCCCTACAGCTTTAGCAATATCTTCCCTCTTAAGGAGATAGTGAACGATTTCCTGAACAGCTTCTAGGCCATTCTCGGACGACCATCCTAATACAACGTTGTTGTAGGTCTGGTTCCCGAATTGCTGTTGTTGGGGCGGAGCAGGCCTTCCGGAATGTTGCGGCTGAGTCTGGATTGGATTGATTTGCATCTGTTGCGGGTTGAAGTTGAGATTATTCTCGTGCCGAATTTTTACTTCCAGAATCTTTACGAGTTGAGGATCGGTAATCCCATTCAATACAAGGTTCCCGTTCATAATAATTGATTCTCCTAAATTCGATGGAACTGCGTTAAAATGGCGGAGGGAGGGAGTTATTATCTCCATTCCCCAGAGGGAACACGCCACTTATAAAGCGGGTCTAGCCGCCTAGCTAGTTCACCCTCCGCGTAAGGCTGTTTAAAGTAGGAGTCCTCATCACAGCTCGTTCCGCGTCCGCCAAGGAAATCGGAACGGGCCTTTTTGTTTTCGCCCAACCTCACGATGAGGTAGTGCAGCGGCGAGGGAGGGCTATAGCTATTTTCATGCGTTAGTTCCTCTTAACTAATCTTTGCACCTCATCTTGATCGATGTCCTCAATAGGATTGTGATCAGGCAGATTGTCAGGGTCGGGCAACATACGGTCTGAATTTGTGCGTTTCTTTTTTTCCGGATACCATTCGCGCAATCCCCACGCCTTATTGCCGATGCGCTCGAATTTAGGGTTACGCTTCAGGGCCGTATAGAGGATTTGAACTGAGTTCTTGGGGTTGAGGGGCATCCCACTATTCCTGAAAGCGTCGAGCATTTGTCCGGTGGTGTAAGTCTGTCCCGGATTCATTTTTAAAAGTTTTTCAGCCGCAGCCGCTTGGCTCAAATTGTGGAAGAATCCCATCGGCATAGAGGTAACGGGAGGAATGAAAGCCGCATCCCGCGTCCGCGCACGCCCCAAAGAACGGCCTTCTGTCGGGAGGGATTTGCTAGATGCATTTTCTGCATCAGTGCCGCTTAATGATTGCGATACCGACCCGCTAAGCCTCTTCTCAAGAGCCTCAATCAGCGCATCCAATTCGTCGCGTTCTTGTCGCAACTCTTGAAGAAATTCGAATGCAGTCTTCGTGAAATCAGCCATTTGAGCCTCCACCCTTGATGTGCTTACTATTGAATCATTGTGATGGGCGAAAGTCAAATATCACGTAAACCTATCTATCTCACTAAATGTAATCTATTGCGTGTCGGTTACGATTAAGTTACTACTAGAAGTCTGCTTATAACTCTTTTATATTGACAGACTTAGGGTGATTCGTGGTAGCATTGGCCTACACACTCTCCCCCGAGGCAGACGCCTCGGGGGAGAGTGTTGGGAAACAGGAGGACCGTCCGACCATGCCAGACGTTACTACTTTACAACCTATAGATCCGTTGAAGGTCTTTCTAGAATTCAACGAGGAATATCAGGTTTACGTGGCGCAATGCCTTCAGACCGGGCATTTGGTGACAGCCGATGAGCCTGATATGGCGAAGGAAATGATCACCGAACTTCTCGAAGAAGAAGTATCGCGCGCTGTACAAGCGAACGATCTTTCGAGGTTGCTGTCACACCCCGCTCCAATGGCTTTGTTTTTCAAATGGGACATCGCTTCGCAAGTTCCGAGCGCTATGGATGAAACACGTACAATCAGGATTCCTGGCGGAGTCCCGCGAGAATTGAGAGTGTTAGTGGGACAGGATTACCGTAATGTGGAGGTAGAGACTGAAATCAAAATTGCCACAGGAACTATCGCAAGAGCAGCATAGGCTGCCAGAGATTGAGTTGAGTTTAGCCGTTCGGATTCTAAAGGAACGCTACTCCGTCTTTGTCGAGCCAGTCAAAGACAAACCTCATTACGTCCGGTTCCGACAGCTTAGTTCTGGACAGACTATACAAGGCATGACGCATGCTAAGGGGACTCGCTTGAGTCCCTTATTTCTTCTGCAAATTCTAGAACGCTTCGAAATTGCTGTCGCAGATTTTGAAGAGGGTCTCGCTGAGAGCAAAAAGGGTCCACAACGTACATGAAAGCCGACAAGGGACAATTCAACGAAGTTCTCCGCAGGATGCTGGAAAAACCTCCGCAGAAAACCTCCGCTATACACGCCAAGAAAGAGCCTAAAAAGGCACCTTCTCAGGGTCGGAAGTAAGATCGGCGAATCGCAGCGGTTTGAATCTAAACACATCAGCATCATTGCGACGATTGAACCTGTATTCAAACTCCATAGCGCTGCAAATGCTTAGCTGGGAGCTTGTGGTACCGCCCTATCACTGCGCGCTTGAATAGCGAAAAGGCGGATTCAATCGAGTTCGTCGTGACGTCGCCGCGAGCGTATTCCTTGATTATGTGATTCACCGTTTCGTGACGCGCCGTAAAATCTAGTAGTGCGCTCGGGCATACAGGGTGCTGATCGGTCATTACGCGCTCTGTCTCAGGGCCGATATTCGCTACAACGAATTCCCGGAAGTTGCCAAAACGCAAGAGTCTATTTGCGTCAAGTGAATAATCCTCAAAAATCAGTACGTAGTGTGCAATATTGAACAGAAGGGCTCCGGCCCCTTCATTATTCTTCGGACTGATTTAACTTGATGAGAAGGTTAACCACCGGTAAGCGATTCTACTGAGCACTTAACGGCGGCTTTTCCTCTGGCAGTGCAGACCTGTTTCTCTCTCCCGACAAGTTTTTGGGCTGCACTGCCTCTTTCCACTTATTCCCCGGCAAGCTTTCTCTCTTCCATCATTCTTTCTTCCATCATCGCCTTGCGCAAGGCGCGGTTGATTCTTGTCTGGTAACCGCGACCCTGCTTCCGGTACCAGGCTAAAACGTCCGCGTCCACACGGAGCGTGACCGGCTCTTTGATGGCCTTGAAGTAGCGAGGCCAGTTTGGCATCGGCGGCAGATCTCCTCCCGAAGCCTGCAGGCGTGAGATTTTCTTTGGCGTTTTCTTCTTTGCTTTTTTCAGCGCTTGCTTCTTCGCTCGCTGATTCTTCCCGCGTGGATTAACTTGTGGATTAACTTGTGGATTAACTTGTTTTCGCTTCTTCATAAATACGCGTCAATGTACGTACAATAATATACTACATTATTGACCCACAATATGTTCCACGTGAAACATTCGAGGAGAGGTTTAAGCGCCGATGGAGAGCATACCTTGGGCGTGCTTACTCCCGCTCGGAGAGCTTTCTTACCGCTTTGGCTATCTCGGGGAGCTTGGCGTAGGCGGCACAGCACTTCAGCCATAACCGGTGATCGATGGCGGGAGCGCCGCTGACCATGGCTCCGGGGGCGACGTCGTGCGGGATGCCGCTCTGGGCAATGGCTATGGCGCCGTCTCCTATTTTGACGTGGCCGCTGACGCCTACTTGTCCGGCCAGGATCACGTTGTTGCCTACGTCGGTGGTGCCGGCGAGGCCAACCTGGGCGCAGAGCAGGGTGTCGTGTCCGATGACGCAGCTGTGGCCGACGTGGACCATGTTGTCGATCTTAGAGCCGCGCCCGATGCGGGTCTCTCCGATGCTGGCACGATCGATGCAGGCGTTGGCCTGGATCTCGACGTTGCTCTCGAGCGCTACGTTGCCGGACTGAACGATTTTGTGCCAGTGAGATTGATGGGCGTCCTCGTACTTGGCGAAGCCGAAGCCGTCGGAGCCAACGATGGCGCCATTTTGCAGGAGCACATTGTCTCCGAGCTGGCAGAATTCGCGGACTATGGCGTGGGCGTGGGCAAAGAAATTGTGGCCGATCTTGGCGTTGCGGTAGATGACGGCGTGGGCCAGGAGGACAGCGTTGTCTCCGATGACGGCGTCTTCGTCGATGACTACGTAGGGTCCGAGGTGGGCGTTTTTGCCGAGCCGGGCTGTGGGATGGACGACCGCGGTGGCGTGGATTCCGGGGGCATAGCGCGGTGGCTGGTAAAAGAGTTCGATGGCTTTGGCCCAAGCCAGATACGGATTTTGGCTGCGGAGCATTCCCGTGTGAATAGCAGGGAAGTTGTCCGCGACTATAACGGCGGAGGCCTGCGTCGTTTTTGCAGCAGCGTTGTATTTGGGATTGCTGACGAAGGTGAGTTGTCCGCGGGTGGCGTTTTCTATGGCGGCTACTCCGGTGATCTCGGTTTCTGGGGCGACGTTTTCCAAGGTTGCATTTAGGGCGGTAGCGATGTCGGAGAGTTTCATGGCTTTTCGGGAATTGTAGCGGAAGGCGGGTCGATTCGTGCTTGGCTTGTCATCGTCAAGTTGTGATTGTCAGCTTGTCATCTGCACGAAGCGAAGGACCTATGCATTCCCGGCGTCGCGAGCAAATGTAGAGGTCCTTCGCTTCGCTCGGGATGACAACCTCAGAACGTGATGACGTTTTGAAACGTAGGTTAGAGGCCGAGCTTTGCTCGACCGGACGGACGAATGCGTCCGTCCCTATGTTTAGGATTCGAAGAGGGTGACTTGTCTTGCGTCTTGTTGGCCGCCTCTTCTTCTTCGGTTGGAGGAGCCGATTACGGCTAGGACGGTTAACGATGCCAGGGCTTCTCTGGGCACGAAGACGCGCTGGGTGTTGGAGCGGAGGTCGGGAGGGTTCAGCAGAAATCCTTCATTGGGATTTTGGGTTAGGTCGTTGGGAAGGATACCTTCGATTACTTCGCTGTCTTTAAATTTCAGGCGGACCCAGAGGCCTTCGGTGCGGGGGCGAGTCGTGAAGGTCTTGCGGAGCATTAGATCGGTATCGGAGAATTCGCGAACAAAGTAAACGGCTTTGATCTCATGCAGGTCGATGGCGACTACGTTGCCGGAGGTGTTAAGGAGTTCGAGTTTGCCCTCGATCACGAAGTTGGCGGGGGCGACGTAGCCGCTGATGGAGTCGCGGTCGTGTTTCCGTACGATTACTTTCTTGTGAGTTGAGGGCATGTGGCGCGGGTGTTTCCCGTCCCGCCAAATCAGCCAGGCAGCAGAAATGCTTGAGGCGGCGCCAGGAAAGCTCCCACTTGGATTTTCGCACTTTCCTTCCCACTTTCCCTATGAATTAACTGGGTTTGTGCCTTCGCAGTAGCCAAACGGTAAACCTTGTGGTATTTTCTCTTGTTCAGTGGATCGTGGTTCTGCGATATAAGTCTAATGGCTAGAGGGAGTTAGATTCCTTCGAAGGGCTGGCGCCTGGGGTCCTTAGTAGTTTCCCTGTGGAAATCTTGTGAATAACGCCCCAGTCCAGCACTCTGAGGCGACTAGGAAGGCATGGCCGATTACATATACACATTGGAGACCCGGCTCTCGCCGGACCAACAGAAGGCAGTCAGCCTCGTTGTAGACGCCGCCAAAGCGGCGGGGATGAACGTTTATCTCACCGGCGGCGCCATCCGCGACATTATTACCGGTTTCCCGATTCGCGACCTCGATTTCACGGTGCAGGGAAATGCCCTGAAGTTGCAGAAGGACTTGGAGCGGGCGGGAGCGGTGGTCGGCAACGCCGATAGCGAGACGCGATCGTTGCTGCTGACTCTGCCGGGAGGCGTGCGAGCCGAGATCGCGATGGCGCGGTCGGAGCATTATGACAAGCCGGGCAAAGCGCCGCAGATGGCTCCGGCAACAATTATTGAAGATCTTCGCCGCCGCGATTTCACGATCAATGCGGTGGCCCTGTCGCTGAATGAGGGATCGCGCGGCCTGCTGATGGATCCTTTTAATGGCGCCGCCGATATCGAGGCGAAGGTCATTCGCATCCTGCATAACTACGCGTTTCTCGAAGAGCCATCGCGGTTGATTCGGGCTACGCGCTTTAGTACGCGGTTCCACTGGCCTCTGGAAGAGCGGACGCAGGCCCGGTACGACTCGGCAAAAGAAAACAATTACATCGAACACATTCGCAGTTCGGCTATTGGATATGAGATCGAACAGCTAGCCTATGAAGATGACGCGCTGGGCGTGCTCAAGGCCTATGAAAAAGAGGGCTGGCTTGAAGTTCTGAATCCGCATTGGAGCACTGCCAAAGTAGATACGGCTGGTCTCAGCGCGCTGGTGAAGACGCGGCAGCAGATGAATGAGCTGGGTTACATACCGGATGTGGCTCCGGCGGTGATGCATTTTCTGACCGAGCGGCTGGGCGATAAAGATATTTCGGAATTGCGCCGGGCAATTCCGCGCAAGGATATGGTCGAGGCATGGAAGGACCTTGATTCAAATGCGCATAGCCTTGCGAAGCGATTGATGGGCAAGGAGGCATCGACGCCGTCGCGAACGTGGCAGTTATTGTCGTCGGCGCGGCCGGAGATGATTTTATTTCTGGCGATCACGGCGCGGCAGCAATCGGTGCAACAGAAGATCAAGAATTTTTTCACGAAGTGGCGGCAGGTACAGCAGAAAGTTCCGTTGCCGGAGATGACGGAGCTGCACATTACGCCGGAAATGCCGGCGTATCCGAAGATTGCGAACGACGTGTTTTTGCTTTTGTTGGATGGCAAGCTGCGCTCGCGGACGGAGACGTTGAAGTATCTGAAACCGATTGCGCCGCCTCCGCCACCACCGCCGCCTCCGCCGCCCGCGAAGCGCGGCAGGGGGGCTAGGGCAGCAGTGTTCGCTGCTGCGGCTGCATCTGCTGCTGCGACGCCCGGACCTAAAGGCAAAGGAAAAGGAAAATCTGCACCGGTTCCAGCGATTGCGGCCGTGGCCGCGCCGGTTGCAGCGCCGGGAAGGGCGGTCACGAAAACGGCTCCGGCAGCGAAGAACGTGGCGCCGGGGAAGAGCGCGGCGGTTAAGCCTGTCGAGGCTGCTAAGAAGGCGGAGGTTCCGGCAAAAAAAGTGAGCAAGGTGGTTAAGACCGGCAAGGCGGCGGGAAAGGCCAAGGCTAAACCTCAAGCTAAACCCAAGAAGAAGAAGAAGGGGAAGTAGTGCTGGCCGCGTTCAAAGGCTTCAACCACAAAGGGCACTAAGGTTCACGAAGGAAAGGCCGGCGTATTGTCGCGTCGGCTCGGGCAGAAGTCGGCTATAATAGCTGTATGCGGCGCTGGTTTGGCATCGCGGCGTTGAACCTGATTTTGCTTGCGCTCCCGGCGTGGGCACAACATGGCGGAGGTCATGCCTCAGGTGGCGGGTCTGCTTCACACTCTTCCGGATTTGCTTCTCATTCTTCCGGATTTGCTTCTCATTCTTCAGGCTCATTCCATGGTGGCAATGTGGGTCACTCTTATGGCGGCTACTTGGGCGCCAACTCCGCACGCAGTTTCTCTCGTAGTTCGAGCACTCGGGTGCGCGTGGGCGGGCATGGCTTTGGCGATCGTGATCGTCGCGGATTCCGTGGACGGAGGGGTTACTATCCGTACGGACTCTACTATCCTTACTACAGTTGGTACATGGATCCCTTGAATCAGAGCGACTATCAGAACAACGATGATTCAGCGGCTGATAACGCGGGCCAATATTATCCTGCCCCCTCGCGTGAGGATGACGGATTGCAGCGCGATGTTCAGGTATTGAGTGGAAAGATCGACCGTCTGCAAGCGGATGTGGAAGCGCGCAATCGTCCGAGGACAGAACTGGAACCTTCGACGGCGCTGGTGTTTCGCGACAAGCATGTTGAGGAAGTCCGGAATTATGCGATCTCAGGCGGGACGCTTTGGGTTCTGAATGAGCAGGCGGCTAAAAAAATTCCGCTGGCGCAGTTGGACCTGGATGCGACCGCGAAAATGAATGACGACCGCGGCGTGGATTTTCAGGTGCCGAAGTAGAAGCGTATCGTATGGTGACGTGGCTATGCCCCGTCCAACCGAGCGGTGCCCCGCCACGATATATTTTTTACTGCACATGGCAATAGCAAGCGGGCGAGGGCGCCCGCGCCACACGAACTGCACCACTTTCTGGCGTTGCGCTAAATCCTCCAACCATTAGAATGAGTCTTATTCCTAAACAAATTCTTCATGACCAAGTCTGATTTCGTACACCTGCATCTCCATAGCGATTACTCCATGCTCGACGGCGCTTGCGACGTTGAGAAACTTGTCGAGCGCGTGGCCGAGTTCGGCATGCCTGCGGTGGCCATGACCGACCACGGGAATATTTTTGGCGCGGTGCATTTTGTGAACGCCGCGCACAAGGCTGGCGTGAAGCCGATTGTGGGCTGCGAGCTTTATATCTGCAAGAAGGATGATCACGTCATCACGCGCACTCCTCCGGATGGTGACACCTATAACCATTTGCTGGTGCTCGCGGAAAATGAGGAAGGGTATCGCAACCTGGTGAAAATCACGTCGGAGGCTTCGCTGCGCGGGTTTTATTACAAGCCGCGAGTGAGCAAGGCATTTCTGGCGGAGCATTCCAAGGGGCTGATCGGGCTTTCCGGGTGCCTGAAGGGGGAAGTGGCGGAGCGGTTGACGGAAGGAAATTACGACGCGGCGCGTGCGGCTGCGGGATTTTATCGCGATCTTTTTGGCAAAGATAATTTCTTTCTTGAGATTCAAGATCAAGGGCTGGAAATGGAGCACCGGATTCAATCTGGCTTGTTCAAGTTGGAGAAAGATCTCGGGCTGCCGATGGTTGCGACCAATGACAGTCATTATCTCTGCGAAGACGATGCGCACGCGCAGGATGTGATGCTGTGCATTCAGACGGGGAAGTCGATTCAGGACACGAACCGGATGAAGTTCGAGGGCAATCAGTTTTTCGTGAAGAACGGCGAAGAGATGATGCGGGTATTCAAGGATTCGCCGGAAGTTTTAGCGCGGACGCTGGGAATTGCCGAGCGTTGCAATCTTCGGCTGGAAAAAGTTCCGAGCCCGTTCCCGCACTTTGATGTTCCTGATGGATTCACTCTTGACAGCTATTTTGAGCACATCACGCGGCAGGGATTTGCGCGGCGCATGGAGAATTTGCGGGCTGCGTCGACGAACGGAAAGCTGAAGCATTCGCTGGTGGAGTATGAGCAGCGACTAGCGCGCGAGATCGCGATTATCCAGCAGATGAAGTTCTCGGGATATTTCCTGATCGTATGGGATTTTATTCGTTACGCGCGCGAATGCGGCATTCCCGTGGGCCCGGGTCGCGGATCGGCGGCGGGAGCGGTGGTGGCGTATTCGCTGGGGATAACGGATATCGATCCGCTGCAGCATGAATTGCTGTTCGAGCGCTTTTTGAATCCTGAGCGTATCTCGATGCCGGATATCGATATTGATTTCTGCATGAACCGGCGCGGGGAGGTGATTGAGTACGTCACGCGCAAATATGGTCGCGACAACGTGGCGCAGATCATTACGTTTGGCACGATGGCGGCGAAGGCTGCGATCAAAGATGTGGGCCGCGCCATGGACATGCCGTACAGCGATGTGGATCGCATTGCAAAGATGGTGCCGACGACGCTGAATATCAAACTGGATGATGCGCTCAACGAGTCGGTGGCGCTGCAGGAGGCATATCAGAAGGATCCGCAGGTGCGGCAGTTGATGGATACGGCGCGCAAACTGGAGGGGCTGGTGCGGAACTCCGGGGTGCATGCGGCGGGAGTGGTAATTTCGCCGCGTCCGCTGATTGAGTTGGTGCCGCTGCATAAGACGAAGAACGCGGAAATCGTGACCGCGTTTGACATGGTAGCCATCGAGAAGATGGGCCTGTTGAAGATGGATTTTCTTGGGTTGACGACGCTCACAATTCTCGACGATACGCAGAAATTGATTGCGCAGAAGGGAATTGATCTGAGGCTCGAGGACATTCCTCTTGAGGATCAGGAGACGTACGAGAAGGTTTTTCATAGGGGACTAACGTCAGGCGTTTTTCAGTTTGAATCGTCGGGGATGCGGGATGTGCTACGGCGGTATCAGCCGAACTCGATTGAAGATTTGACGGCGTTGAATGCGCTCTACCGGCCGGGGCCGATTCAGGGCGGGATGATTGACGATTTTATTGAGCGTAAGCATGGGCGGCGCAAGATTGAGTATGACCTGCCGCAGTTGAAGGAAATCCTGCAGGAAACCCTCGGTGTCTTCGTGTATCAGGAACAGGTGATGCAGACGGCGAATAAGCTGGCGGGCTACTCCCTGGGCGAAGCGGATTTGTTACGGCGGGCGATGGGCAAGAAAAATGCGGAGGAGATGGCGAAGCAGCGCGAGCGGTTTGTGCAGGGCGCGACCAAGAATGGTTTCCCGCCGAAGAAGATCGAAAAGATTTTCGATTTGATGGCGCAGTTTGCAGGATACGGCTTCAACAAGTCCCACTCTGCCGCCTACGCGTTGCTCGCGTATCACACGGCGTATTTAAAGACGCATCATCCGGTGGACTTCATGGCGGCGTTGCTGACCTCGGTGACGGGCAGCACGGATGACGTGGTGAAGTACATCAATGAATGCCGCGAGATGGGGATTGCGGTTGAGCCCCCGGATATCAATGTCAGCGACGCGAATTTTACTCCGCACGGAGCGGCGATTCGGTTTGGCCTGGCTGCGGTGAAGAATGTTGGCGGCAATGCGATCGTATCGATCGTTGCGGCGCGTAAGAAACTGGGGCGAAATTTTAAATCGTTTTACGAGTTCTGCGAAGAAGTGGATCTGCGGCTGTTAAATAAGCGGGTGTTGGAGTCTTTCGTCAAGAGCGGCGCGATGGACTGTTTCGGGCGTCGGGCGCAGTTGATGCAGGCGCTGGATACGGCGATTGAGCAGGCGCAAAAAGCGCAGCGGGACGCCGAGTCTGGGCAGCACGGGCTGTTTGGCGTGTTTGCGGATGAGACTGCTCAAGAGGCAAACGACTCGCTCCCTAACGTGCCGGATTGGGATGAACATACGCGTCTCTCGGCGGAGAAGGAAATTCTTGGATTTTTTATTACCGGGCATCCGATGGAGAAGTACAAAGAGAAGCTCGGCGATTTGAGTGCGCTTTCGACAGCCGATATTTGCGCCATGAAGAAATCTACTGCGAAGGAAGAAAACATTACGACCGCGGGTTTGATCTCGGGATTGCGAGTGGCGAAGTCGCGGCGGGGCGAGTTGTGGGCGCAGGCTGCGCTTGAAGATATGTCGGGCAAGGTTGAGTTGCTGGTATTTCCCGAGGCTTATCGAAAATTGGCGGAGAAAGTGAAGCTGGAAGTTCCGGTACTGATCCGCGGCGGCGTGCGGATTGAAGAAGGTGCGAATCCGAAAGTTACCGCTAACGAAATCACTCCACTCGATGAAGCACGCGTGCCTTTGCCGAGGGCGCTGCGGATCCGGATTCCGCTGGGGAGCGCGGACGATGGAACAGTCGATGCGCTGCACGCACTTTTTAATGAGCGCAAGGGCGAGGCTAAGGTGTTGTTCGATGTGGAGCGGGAGGGCGATTTCATGGTGGTGATGGAGGCTGAAGGCTATAATGTGATGCCAGACCGCAGTTTCCGGGGCAGGGTGGAAGAGTTATGCGGGCGGGGCAGTGTGCGCGTTATTAGTTAGTGCGAAACCGGGGCGAGAGACTTACTCATTGCCTCACCAATGACGCGTTGAAGTAATGAGGCGTTGAAGTCGAAATCCGTTTTGGCCGGGCGGGGACGCCGAGCGCTCCGGTAGCGAGTTCGGAATTTGCCGATGAGACGGGCTAGAAAAAAGCGAGTTGCTGAGCCGGATCGCGGTAGTGGTGGTCCTGCAGGAAATGGCGCCGTAGTTGCGGCGATTGCTGGTACCGACTTTATGCTATCGATTGTGGAAGAGCATCATACGGGAAAGAATGGGAACGTTATAAAGATGGAATCTGGACTGAAAGCGCAGCAGGAGCTAACGAAAATTGAGGGGCAGATTACGCGATTGCAGGCTCAGGAAGGGCAGAGCGCGGAGACGTTGCGCAAGATCGAGCAGTTGAACGAGCGGGTGAATGATCTGCGGCGGGAGATTTCTTCACACCTCAATGCGTGGGAGCGGACGGAATTAGCGCGGCATCCGCAGCGTCCTTATACGCTGGATTATATCGAGCGTATTTTTTCTGACTGGAGCGAGATTCACGGTGACCGCGGGTTTCGGGACGATCCGGCGATTGTGTGTGGGATGGCTCGCTTTCATGGCGAGGAAGTCATTATTGTTGGCCAGCAGAAGGCGCGGGATGCGAAGCAGCGCGTGTATCGGAACTTTGGAATGCCGCATCCCGAGGGATATAGAAAAGCGCTGCGCGTGATGAAGATTGCGGAAAAATTCAAGCGCCCGATTTTTACTTTTGTGGATACCGATGGCGCTTATCCGGGACTACATGCAGAGGAGCGTGGTCAGGGAGAGGCGATTGCGCGCAATTTGCTGGAGATGGCGCGGCTGGAAACTCCGATCGTGACCACGGTGATTGGTGTGGGCGGCAGCGGTGGAGCGCTGGCGATTGCGGTGGCCGACCGTGTGTTGATGATGGAAAACTCCGTTTACTCCGTGATTTCCCCGGAGGGCTGCGCGTCCATTATGTGGCGCGATGCGAGCAAGAAAGATCTGGCGGCGGAAGCCATGAAAATTACAGCCAAAGATCTGAGCGCTCTCGGCTGCATTGATGGAATCGTTCCTGAACCCGCTGGCGGCGCGCATACCGACCATGCGCAGGCGGCGGAGTTACTTGATACGGCGCTGCAGCAGAATCTTTCCGAAATAAAGCAGATGCCGATTCGTGATTTGCTGGAGAGCCGGTATAAGAAGTTCCGCGATATGGCGCAGTTCTTTCAGGTAGAGGCGTAGGATCGACACTTCGTATAAGGACGGGCGAGGACGCCCGTCGCTCCACTAGCAGAATTATTCCCCACTTACAGAATTGGCAGATGCAAACAGGGCTGGACGAGGAATTCCAGCGCGTTGATTTGCTGTAATGCTTTTCCCACCAGCGATGCTTTGCATTCCTCGAGCGTAATCGAAAAAGGAAGACGTGATTTTGGGTGGCCTGGCTTCTGAAGCACGGAGTCGATATTGATTTTATGTTTGGCGAGAATCGTGGCCAAGCCTGCGATGATGCCGGGCTGGTCTTTTACGAAGAATCGAAGATAGTGTTTTCCGGTGTAATCAGAGCTGACGGCGGGCGACTTGTCGACGGTCGCTTCGGCATGATTGATTCCTGATTGCTTGGCATTGGCAATTGCCAGAATGTCGGAGACGACGGCCACGGCTGTGGGATGTCCGCCTGCGCCGTGGCCACCGAAGACGGTGTCGCCGCCATAGGTTCCGGTTGCGACGACGAGATTCTGGGCGCCTTCCACGCGGGCCAGGGGCGATAAGAGTTGAACGAGAGCTGGTTGAACTGCGGCAGAGAGACGGTCGTGATTTTCTTCGCCATCTGCTTCTTTTTTGCGTTGCAACTCTGCCCACGAAATTTGGCGGATAGTGCAGCCGAGCTGATTCGCATACTCGAAATCGATGGCTTCAATCGCTGAAATGGACTGAGCCACGATGCTATTGGGCTGGACATTGCAGTGGAGTCCGACCCGCGCCAGGATTGTGAGTTTCGCGCGGGCATCGAGGCCGTCGATGTCTTCGGTGGGATCGGCTTCGGCGAAGCCCAGTTTTTGCGCCTCGCGAAGTGCAGTGGCGAAAGTGACGCCGTTGCTTTCCATCTGGCTGAGGATGTAGTTGCAGGTGCCGTTGAGAATGCCGCGAAGCTTGAACAGTTCGTCGCCGGCCAAACCCATTTGCAGTCCGGAGATCACAGGCACGCCGCCGGCGACGGATGCGCCGTATAAGATGTGCTGTTTGTTTTGCGCGGCGAGCCCTATCAATTCCGGGCCGCAGCGGGCGATGAGCTGCTTGTTGGCAGTGACGACCGATTTGCCCGATGCGAGCGCGCGCCTGATCCAGTCTTCGCTGGGTTGAAGGCCGCCCATCACCTCGACAATAATGTCGGCGCCAGAGGAGAGGACATCGTCGATTTTTTCTGTCCATTGGACTGATCGCGGGAGCCAGTCTACTTTTTTGCGAGCGACGTTTCGATTGAGGATGTGGGTGAGGCGCAGGTTAGGGCTCGAACTCTCGCAGAGAATCTTGGCCACGGAACTTCCGACCGTACCGAAGCCAAGGAGGGCCACGTTGGAGACGCGCATGGCGGTGGATCGATCGCCCGATGGCATGGATGGAGAATTGCTTTTCATCGTCCTAACAATTTAGCAGGATAAGGAAGAAGTATCTTCGGTATCGGAGGTGTGGCCTCAGCGGCTAAAGCCGGTCTTAGACTGGTCATTACGGCGCGGCTGAGGCCGCGTCCGTTCAAAACGTTATGGAACCGGATCGCAGCGCACGCCTTGAACACTCAAGGGGCAGGCCCGAGTCGCCCTTTCAAAACACTTACGGCTCGGCTCTGAGAGTGCATTATAGGCAATCTATCGCCAAACTTCTTATTGTTTCTGGCATCTGATTGAGAGCCTGCAGGGCGGCGAATGTCCAATTCCGATCTCACTTCAATTCTGCTGATTCTCTTACTGCTCGTTGGTCTGAGCCAACTGCTGGGGTATTTGTTCACGCGGTTGAGGCAGCCTAAGGTGGTGGGGGAGATTCTTGCGGGGATCATTCTTGGCCCGGCGTTGCTGGGAAAAATCAGGATTGGGCCGAGCACATTTGTCGAGATCACGACGCATCACGCGACAATTCTAAATTTTATTTATTGGCTGGGATTATTGCTGCTGATGTTTCTTTCTGGGGCGGAGACGCGCGAGCTATTCACCCGGCAAGAACGGCGCGAAGTGAGTTGGCTGGCCCTGGTGGGTACTGGGATTCCCTTTCTAGTTGGTTTGGCTTTAGGGCCGTGGTTGGTGACTCCCGCATTGGCTGGGCCGTCGAGCAGCAGGTTTTCGCTGATCATCATTCTTGCGGTTGCGGTTGCAGTTACGTCAGTTCCGGTGATCTCGAAGATCTTTGCCGATCTAAAAATTCTGAATACTCGCTTTGCGCGATTGGTGTTGGGAGTTGCGGTTCTTGAAGACATCGTGTTGTGGGCGGCGCTGGCGATTGCCACGGCGATGGCGGGCAAAGCGGCTCTGAACCCGCGCGACATGGCGTATCACCTTTTTGCGACTACTGCGTTCTTCGTGCTTGGGTTGACGCTTTTGCCACGGGCGGTGAAGCGCCTCAACAAATTGAAGATGAACGTATTCGCCAAGCACGCTCCGGTGGGATATGCGCTGGCGGTTTTATTTGCTTATTGCGTGGTGGCTGGGCTGCTGCAAGTGAGCCTGGTGTTTGCGGCGTTCCTCGCGGGTTTTGCGGTCATCCACAAAAAGCGCAGGCTGTTTGCCGAGGCGCTGGAGGCGATCGGCAAAGTGTCGTTTGGATTTTTTATCCCGGTTTATTTCGCCATGGTCGGGTTGAAGCTTGATTTATCCAAAGGATTTTCCTGGTGGATGCTGGCGGCGTTTTTGGTTGGCAGCTGCGTGGTGAAGATACTTTCCGTGTCTTTGGCGGGGCGGATGGCGGGCTTCCGCGGACTGGACCTGATGAATCTCTCTTTGACCACAAACGCGCGCGGCGGGCCGGGAATTGTGCTGGCTAGCGTTGCGTTCGATGCGGGGATTATTAGCAGCGCTTTTTATACGACATTGGTGCTTACAGCGATTCTCACTTCGCAAATGGCTGGAGCTTGGCTTGATTATGTTTTGCGCAAGGGATGGCCGCTGCTGCGAGAATCCAAAGGGGACTTGTCAGCTTTGTCATCGTCGCCGGTGGAGAGCGAGAGCAAGGTAACGGTTGTGTAATGGCTGGCGTCATAGTCGAATCCGGCTAGCGGCGTTCTGAATCTAAATCCAAATGAACGAATGAGATCGCTTGTGGCTTGGGCGATCTTAGCGTTTTTATGGGCGCAGGTTTGGTTGGCAATCTTTCTATGAGTGATCTGATTTTGAGTAATCTTCCAACGGTTTCATCGGAACGGACGCTGTCATCTCGGGCTGACGAAGAGGACATCAGGCCGGCGCACGTGTGGCTGATGGCTTTTGGCGTGGGCGCTATCGTCGCCAATATTTATTACATTCAGCCTCTTCTGTCCGCGATTGCGGCGAGCTTTCATATTTCTGTGCCGCAAGTGGGCGCGGTTGCCATGGCGACGCAATTGGGCGCTGCGCTCGGAATGCTTTTTTTTGTTCCTTTGGGTGATACGAAGGAGCGGCGGCAGCTAATTGTATGGCTGGTGCTGGCGGAGGCGGTGAGCCTGGCGGCATCTACGGTTCACGTCATCGTTCCGTTTGCGGCGCACCTGGCACCGCCCGCGCGGCGTGGTGCAGCGGTCGGGACGGTTCTTTCGGGATTGTTGTTTGGCATACTACTGGCGCGAATTTTCAGCGGGTTGATTGGCGCGTGGCTCGGGTGGCGCGCGATTTACTGGCTTGGGGCGGGGCTGATGTTGCTGCTGGCGGGGCTTATCCGTTGGGGATTGCCGGTTAGCCAGCCGGAGTTGAGGCTCTCGTGGCCGAGCTTGGTGCGCTCGGCGGGAGTTTTGGTTCGCGATCAGCCGGTGCTGCGCGAGGCGGCTTCAGTGAGCGCGCTGTTGTTCTGCGCCTTCAGCGCGTTCTGGACGACGCTGGTTTTCTTTCTGCAGACCCCGCCTTATCACTATGGCAGCGGGGTGGCGGGATTGTTCGGAGTGGTGGGGGTGGCGGGAGCGATTTGCGCTCCATTTATCGGACGCATGGCGGATCGATATGGGGCAAGGCGAAATGTGTTTATGTCGCTTCTGCTGACGCTCATTTCTTTTGTCGTTCTTTATTTTTTCGGGACACATATGAGCGGGTTGATTGCGGGCGTGATCCTCCTTGATATTGGCGTGCAGTCGGGACACGTTTCAAATCAGACGCGAATTTATGGATTGATACCAGAAGCGCGCAGCCGTTTGAATATGGTGTACATGATTTCTTTTTTCATTGCGGGCGCAGCGGGGTCTTATGGGGGATCGGTGCTGTGGCAGCACTTTGGCTGGGCGGGAGTATGTGGACTGGGCTGCTTGCTGATGGTGACTGGCTTTTTGATTTATGCATCGACTCGGCGAGAGGTCCGGGAGTGAACCCCGCAATTTATTTTTGTGGATGGTTCGTGGCTTCCATTGTTGGCTAGGTAATTAACCCCTGGGGGTGATGGCGCGTATAATCGGGGTATACAGAAGGGTTCCCTTCCTCTCATACACGCCCCGGGCAACGGGGTCTGCCCGGACAATATAGGTTTCAGACCAGAAAGGCGGCGTAATGGCCACAACAGACATTGTTCCTCGGGGATCGTCCGGGCAAATGGGGCGGAAGCGTGTCGTCAACGACATGAGCATCCAGGTTGCGACGGTGAATGGTTCGGGGTCTCAAAGTTCGAATACGGTTTTGTTGCGCAGTATTTTTCAGATGGGAGTGCCGATTTCGGGGAAAAATCTTTTCCCTTCGAACATTGCGGGGCTGCCGACGTGGTTCACGATTCGCGCGAATAAGGATGGATACATTGCGCGCAAAAAAGAGATTGATCTTCTGATCGCGATGAACGCGGAGACAGCGCAGGATGATGTGAAGACGCTGAACCCGGGTGCGGCGGTGCTGTATGACGAGCCGTTGGCGCTCGATAAGTTGCGCAATGATTTGATCTTTTATGCGGTGCCGTATGACAAGCTGGCGGCGACTGTCGGCGCGGATGCGAAGTTGCGCAAGCTGATCAAGAACATGATCTATGTTGGCGTCGCGGCGCATTTGCTGGAGATTGATTATGCGGAAGTGGAGAAGGCAATCCGCAAGCAGTTTGCTACGAAGGCGAAGGCGGCGACGTTGAATCTGGCGGCGGCGAAGGCGGGGCATGAATATGCCGCGGCAAATTTGACGAAGCGCGATCCGTTTTATATCCAGCGCATGGATAAGACCAAGGGCAAGATCATTGTCGATGGGAATTCCGCGGCAGCGCTGGGATGCATGTTTGCAGGATGCACGGTGGTGACGTGGTATCCGATTACGCCGTCGTCATCGCTGGTTGAGACGATGATCGATTACATGAAAGAGCATCGCGTGGGGCCGGATGGGAAAGCTACGTTTGCGATTGTGCAGGCGGAAGATGAACTGGCTGCGATTGGGATGGTGATTGGCGCGGCCTGGGCAGGGGCGCGATCGATGACGGCGACGGCTGGGCCGGGGATTTCGTTGATGGCGGAGTTTACGGGGCTCGCGTATTTCGTGGAGATTCCGGCGGTGATCTGGGACATCCAGCGAGTAGGACCGTCGACGGGATTGCCTACGCGCACTTCGCAGGGCGACGTGCTTTCAACGGCGTTCCTTAGCCACGGGGATACGAAGCACATCCTGCTGTTTCCGAATTCGGTGAGCGAGTGCTTCAGCATGGCGCAGGAGGCGTTTGATTTGGCGGAACATTTTCAGACGCCGGTGTTTGTGATGTCGGATCTGGATCTGGGGATGAATAACTGGATGTCGGATCCTTTCACTTATCCGGAGAAGCCGATCGATCGCGGCAAGGTGCTGACGAGAGAAGATATCGAAAAGGCTGGAAGCTTTGCGCGATACAAGGATGTGGATGGCGACGGGATTGGATATCGCACGTTGCCGGGGACGGAGCATCCGGCGGCGGCTTATTTTGCGCGCGGTTCGGGACACAATGAACGGGCGCAATATAGCGAGCGTCCGGATGATTTCGAGCGCAATATGGAGCGGCTGAATAAGAAGTTTGAGACGGCGCGGTCGTTTGTGCCGCGCCCAGAGGTGATGACCGGGGCGAAGGCGAAGGTTGGAATTATTGCGTACGGCACTTCGCATTGGGCAATCATCGAGTCGCGAGATCAACTTGTAAATGAGCACAAACTGGAGACGGACTATTTACGGGTGAGATCGTATCCGTTTACGCGGGAGATTCATGATTTCATCGCCAACCACGATCGTGTTTATGTCGTGGAGCAGAATCGCGATGGGCAGATGGCTAGTCTGTTGAAGCTTGATATCAAGCCGGAGTTGCATCCGCGGCTGCGATCGATCTGCCATATCCACGGGCTGCCGATTGATGCGCGCTCGGTGACGGACGAGCTGATGATGATGGAGGGGAAATAATATGGGGACCACTACGAACACACCGGCTCCTGCTCCGAAGACGAATCGAATTGGGCTGCAAGTGATCGACTATCGCGGGGGGAAGACGACTCTGTGCGCGGGGTGCGGGCATAACGCGATTTCCGAACGAATTATTGATGCGATGTATGAGATGGGAGTGCAGCCGGAACGCGTGGCGAAGTTGAGCGGCATTGGATGTTCTTCGAAGAGCCCCGCTTATTTCATGAATCGCGCGCACAGCTTGAACTCCGTGCACGGACGCATGCCTTCGGTGGCTACGGGGGCGATGCTGGCGAACAAAGACTTGATCGCGCTTGGGGTGACGGGGGATGGCGACACGGTTTCGATTGGCGTAGGGCAATTTGTTCACTTGATGCGGCGCAACTTGCCGATTATTTATGTGATCGAAGATAACGGGTGCTATGGGCTGACGAAGGGTCAATTCTCGGCGACGGCTGATTTGGGCTCGAAGCTAAAGAGCGGTGTGGTGAACGATCTGCCTCCAGTCGATACGTGCGCGATGGCGATTCAGCTGGGCGCAACGTTCGTTGGGCGTTCGTTTTCGGGGGACAAGCGGCAGTTGCATACGATGCTGAAGGCGGCGATTGCGCATCGTGGGACGGTGATGCTGGATGTGGTTTCTCCGTGCGTCACGTTCAACGATCATGAAGGCTCGACGAAATCGTACAAATATATGCAGGAGCATGAAGAGGCGGTGAACGAAGTCAGTTTTGTGCCGTCGTTTGAGGAGATCAATGTTGAATACGATCCGGGAACAACGCTCGAAGTGACGATGCACGATGGCTCGAGCCTGAGATTGCGGAAGATGGAAGAGGAGTACGATCCGACGGATAAGATTTCTGCGGTGCGGCGGTTGATGGAGTCGCACGAAAAAGGCGAGGTGCTAACGGGCGTGTTTTACATCAATGCCAAGGCTCCGAACTTTATTGATTTGTTGAATGTCACGGATCAGCCGCTGGCGACCTTGCCGGAGTCGGTCACTCGGCCTAGTAGGGAAGTGCTGGCGAAGTGCATGGAGGAGTTGCAGTAGTTTCTTACTTGAGAGACAAGAGACACCAAGAAAGAATGAGCCGGCCATTTATTGGGTCGGCTCATTTTTGCTTTGACCTTGCGAGCAGTGCGGCCGACGCAAGTTTGCCGAGCTTTGCTCGGCTTGGACGGGCGAGGCGCCCGTCCCCACACTAGACCCATCCCTCATAACATTAACTCCCCATGGTTAGGACTACTCTAAAGCGGGCTTTGCCGCTGATCATTTGTTCATAGGCTTCGGCGGCTTTTTCTAAGGGATACTTCTCGATCATGGGGCGAACTCCGGAGAGAGCGCTGAATTTCATGGTGTCTTCGGAATCCGTGGCAATGCCAGAAGCCCAGCCTTGGAGGGCTTTGCTGCCCTGGATCAGTTGGATGGGCGTCACCGCGAGCGGCTCCATGCCGGCGCCTACGACGATGAGCTTACCGTTGCTGGCGAGGCCATTGAACAGGGCGGACATGGATTTGGAATCGGGCGCGGTGGCCAGAATTACGTGGGCTCCGCCGAGTTTTTGCAAAGCTGCTGAGGGATCGCCTGCACCGGAGTCCACATATTCGGCGGCGCCTAATTTTCGAGCGAGAGTTTCTTTGTCTTTGCCTCGTCCGATGGCTACGGTGCGGAAGCCCATCTGGCGGGCATATTGAATTCCGAGGTGGCCGAGGCCGCCGATACCTTGCACTGCTACCAAGTCGCCGGGGCTGGCACCGGAGTTGCGTAGGGCGTTGAAGACTGTGATGCCGGCGCAGAGGAGCGGTGCTGCTTCGGGAGCAGGAAGATCATCTGGAACCGCGGCGACTGCCTCGGCGGGGCTAACCATATATTCGGCATACCCGCCGTCGTGAGTAATGGCTGTAATTTTCTCATTCTTGCAGTTGATGAAATTGCCGCGGCGGCACGCGTTACAGGTGAAATCGTGGCCACCGTGCCACCCGACTCCTACGCGCTGGCCCGGCTTCCAGTTAGTAACATCGGTGCCGACGGCATCGATGCGTCCGGCTATTTCGTGCCCCGGAACTCGCGGGTATTGAATGCCGGGCCAGTGGCCCTCTTTGACTAACGCGTCGCTGTGACAGATGCCGCACGCTTCGACCTTAATGCGGACCTGGTTACGCGCGGGCTCGGGGATATTTCTTTCGACGAGTTCGAAATTGCCGCCGGCTTTGGCGACTTGAACGGCTTTCATTTTCGGCATAGGGATTTCCTTGTGAACTTGTTTTATGGAATCTGCCAAATGAATAGATGTGTGGAAAGAAGAATCGGACTCACGGTTAGTCCGACGATGTAGTGGTGGACGGGCGGGGACGCCCGTCGCTCCATTGTTTAATTTTGTTAATTGATTTCTAGCTGGCTTTATCTTTTTTGAATTCGCCTTCGAAGGAATGTTCGGGGCTGTGTCCGGGTTCGGGGAAGTCGCTATCGGCGCCATCCTGCATGGGATCGGGATTGCGGTGACCGAGCTGGCCGTTCATTGAACTGTTGCCGGATTGGCTACGATCGTCGGGTTCCATGGAACCTTTACCGCGGTCAGGGTCGTTCTTCAGATGATCACTAACACTTTTGGTCATTTCGGGCCTTTCCTCTTAACATTAATGCAAACCCGCATTGGATGCACTAATGATTGCAAGCGTAGGTTACCCCGAAAACTATTGATGAGCAATGATTTGGCAGTTATAACCTGCGAATTGTTCTGATACTCGCGATAGGTAAAATTAATAGTCGATTAACCTGCTGGTGAATCTAAACTAGTACATGGCAAACAACTATAGAAAACGCTACCTGTTTGCGAGCGACTTCGATCAGACGCTGACCTTTAACGATACGGGTTACGTACTGAGCGAGATGCTCGGCATTTCAGTGGAAGAATTCGAGCGCAAGGCAAAAGGCATGGCGAAGCTGAACCTGGTTCAGCAGGGAGCCGAGCTTGCGTATTTACTTCTGCATGATCCGGAGTTTCGCTTGCGCGTGCGGCGCGATGACCTGATTGAGGTTGGCAAGCGCATTCGTCTCAAGGACAACATCAAGCAGATTTACGAGATTCTGGATCGCCGGATTGATGGATTCCATTTTGATTTTTATGTGCTCTCGGCGGCGCCAGTCGAGGTGATCCAGTCGGCGTTGGAGGGGATTGTTCCGCAGGATCATATTTTCGGCACTGAGTTCAGATATAAGGCGTCGGGTGAAATTGAGAGCCTGGTGCGAGCCACGGCTGGCTACGGCAAAGTTACGCGGCTTGATCAACTTGAGGAAGAGCTGGGTATTCCGGCCGATCATGTTGTTTATGTCGGCGATGGCAGCTCCGACATTCACGTCATGCTGCAGGTCAACCGGCGCGATGGATTTACGATCGCCGTGTCGGAGACGAAGCTGGTGGCGCAGATCGCAAAACGGACTGTGCTCAGCGATAATGCGCTGGCGACTCTGGTGCCGATTCTAGAGGATATTGCGGGCTGGCAGCGCACGCAGATTCGGCAGTTGTTCGATGCTTACGGCTTCCTGATTCAGGGATGGGACCGTGTGCAGACGGACTGGGTCACACTGCGGCCAAGCGGAGTGACGGCAGAAAAAGCGGCTGCAGCCGACGCCGTTTAGAATTTCGCGAGTCGACTCAAGTTTTTCCGAGCAACTTATTCGGCCCTTGCGGGTTCCCATTGTTAACGGCTGCATCCCGATTTCGTTTAAGCTGGTGCGGACCGTGAAGATGCCCGTGTCATGATGCAGCGGTTTTCGAGGCGTTTTTATGAAGTCGTCGCGATTTGTTCTCATCTTTCTGCTGGCGGTATCGGCAATCACATTAGTCCGAGCGCAACAATCGATGGAGCGGATTCCTCAGGGCCTTGAAGCCCTGCGTCTTAGTTCGTCCTCGAAGACGGAGTTTACTCTTGACCACTCGATGCTGGTGCTCGCTTCTAAACTGGATCCTGACAATGAGGACCTGCGTCGGGTGATTGCGGGCATCAACGGAGTTTCGGTGCACAGCTATCATTATTCGCGGCCGTGGATTTATGACAACGAGGCTTTGATTTCGGTTAAAGAGGAATATAGCGCCGCGGGTTGGAAGCATGTGATGAACAGCCATGAGAAAGAGGCGAGCACGGACATTTGGCTGCGATGGGAAAATAATGCAATTAGCAATGTGGCGATTCTTGTGGCGAAGTCGAATGAGGTCGACTTTATTGTTGTGTCCGGGTCGGTGAGCCCGATGGATTTGTCACACTTGGGAGGACATTTTGGGATTCCTAAGATTGAAGGCGGCGTGACGGTTCCGAATGCGGCGGCGAAATAAAGTGGGGAGCGGACACTCCTGTCCGCGAGAGAAGTTGATGTTTGGGCGAAACCCCAAGCCTATTCAAAGCCAACGGCAAAAACAAAAACAAGGGCAGCGGACAAGAGTGTCCGCTCCACACGGACTACTGGCGACTCTTGGGAGCGGCTCCTGTCTTACGCAATCTTTCCTTGGCTTGGGTGGCTTCGTTCGTGCGGGGATAGCGCTGGATGACCCGCTTCAATTCCTGCGTGCCTTCCTCTTCTTTTCCTAATTCAATTAATGCAAAACCCTTTTTCAGTTCGGACGCAGCGGCTTTGTTGCCGCCGGGAAAGTTTTGCAGGACGAGATCGTAGTTCGCGACCGCTCGTTGGAAATCACCGGTCTTGTACTGCATCTCGGCGATATAGAAATAGCA
>Ga0182024_10006870_pt1 | contig 24795 bp, 24 predicted proteins | sample P32metaG_FD_120480 | JGI IMG/M metagenome (GOLD analysis project Ga0182024, IMG submission 120480) | Permafrost microbial communities from Stordalen Mire, Sweden - P3-2 metaG (Illumina Assembly) | ecosystem: Environmental > Terrestrial > Soil > Wetlands > Permafrost | place: Sweden: Stordalen...
GCCCCCACTTGCGTGAGGGCGGATGATTTTCAATTCTACTTTGTCGGCGCGGCGAGATTGGCCGGCACGTAGCCCATCTCTTTCAGCGTCGGATCGAGCAGACTGCGCGCCAGGAACCCTTCCGGATCCGGCAACGGCTTGTCGGCCGGCCATTGCCGCGCCGCGATCATGGTCTGGCGGCGCGACTCGAGAATGTCCGCGAACAGATCCTTCGGCACCTCGGCGCCGTAGGAATCGTGCAGCTGATCCCAGATGGCGCCGGCTTGGGCGTCGCTCTTGATGCTGCCGATATGGTGCTCCAGCACCTTGATTGAGCCTTCCTTGTTGGTGCGGAAATACATCACCGCCTTGGCGATGGCGCGGTCGATCTTCTTGACCGTATCGGGGTGCTGCTCGACGAAACTCTGCATGCACCAGATGGTGCCGCCGGCGCGCGGGATATAATCGCCGGTGCGCAACAACACCTTGAGACCGCTTTGCTCGGCCACGACGGCGAGCGGAACCGAGAGCGCGGCGCCTTGGATGTCGTTGTTGACCATGGCGGCGATGCGCTCGGCCTCGCCTTGGAACGAGATCACCTTGTAGTCCTTGCCAGAGTCCATGTGGAAGAAGCGGTGCAGCACCGCCTGCACCTCGTCGTAGTCGGCGCCGCCGGGCCGCCCGAACCCCAGCGTCTTGCCCTTGAGATCTTCCGGCTTGGCGATGTCCTGCCGCGTGGTGATAGTCCACTGCGATTTGAGCGACTCGCCGACGATGTATTCGATCTTGGCGCCGCTCAGCGCCGCCTGCGCGCCGCCGGATGGGATCGGCGCGCAGTCGAGGTTGCCCGACAGCACGGCCGTCACCTGGGCGCTCGCCTGCAATTCGACCAGCGAGGCGTCGAGCCCTTCGGCTTTGAAGAAGCCCTCGTCGAGCGCGACATAGGTCGGGACGTGGAAGCCGTCGCCGCCGATCACCTTGCCGATGGTGACTTTGGTCTGCGCGTCGGCGCCGCCGGCCGAGGCCAGGGTGAGCGCGAGCGCAGCCGCGATCGTTGCAGCGCAGGCGAGCGCTATTCGGTGCATTGGCATGAAGGATCCTCCCGGTCTTTTTGATTAACCGCGGCAACCGCGGCGGGGCGAAAATATAGCTAAGGTAAAGGGGCAGGCGGCGGACGACTGATGAAAAGCTTAGCACAGGAACGAAGCCCGGTTGTCGCGCCACGCGAGATTTTGTCGCGGTGACAGCGCGGCTCGCGGCCGTCATCGTGGCCGCCATAGGGTCGTACCGGATGGCCTTTATCGGCCGATTATGCGATGCTTCCGGCCAACGTGGGGACTACCGGGGGACTCGGCCGAACAACGCTTGGGCCGGGCATCTATGCGTGATCGCGATTCCATCGAGGGGTCGCACCAGGGAGGAACATATGAAACGGCTTTGCCTATTGGCCGCCGCCGCGACGCTATTTGTCGCGCCGGCATTCGCCCAAAACAACACCAGCGACACCATCACCGTCGGCTTCACCGACTCGCAGACCGGCCCGCTCAATGTCGATTCATTGGGCCAGCAGCGCGGCTATGAGTACTGGCGCGACGAGGTCAATGCCAAAGGCGGCATCAAGGTCGGCGACAAGCAATACAAGGTCAATTTCGTCAGCTATGACGACCAGTCGGTCGGCGGCCGGGTCCAGCAGCTCTACACCAGGCTGATCAACCAGGACCATGCCCAGTTTTTGTTCAGCCCCTATTCGTCGGGCCTGACCGCGCCGGCCGCCGTGATCTCCGAGCAGTACGGCAAGATCATGATCGATAGCGGCGGCGCCGAGGAAAAGCCGTTCGAGCTCGGCAACAAATATCTGTTCATGGTGATCACTTCGGCGAGCCATTATCTCTCCGGCGCAGTCGAGGCGCTCAAGGCCAAGGATCCGAACGCCAAGATCGCCATGGTCTATTCCGACGATCCGTTCTCCAAGGCGGTGCTCACCGCGGCCAAGCAGCAGGCGCTGGCGGCCGGCCTCCAGGTCGTGATCGATGAATCCTACTCGCCCTCGACCACGGACTTCGGTCCGATCGTCAACAAGATCATCTCGTCGAACGCCGACGCCTTCATGGGCGGCGGTCATTACTCCGACGGCGCGACGCTGGCCCGCCAGATGCACGACCAGAAAGCCGGGATGAAGTGGATCTCGATCCTGGTGGCGCCGGCCGACGACAAGTTCGGCGAGCTCGGCCCCTCGGCTCTCGGCGTGAGCGTACCGTCGCAATGGGAGCAGCAGGTCAATTACAAGCCGCAGTTCGGACCCACCACCGCGGAATTCGCCAAGGCGTTCCAGGACAAGTTCCACGCCAAGGCGGACTATCACGCGGCGTCCGGTTACACGAGCGGTGTGGCGCTGCAGCACGCCATCGAACAGGCCGGCTCGATCGACCCGGAAAAGGTGACCGCGGCGCTCAACGCAACCGACATCACCACCTTCTTCGGCCACGTCAAATTCATGACCGACTCGGGCCATCACGGCTTGCAGGACGCGCACAAGATGGTGCTGGCGCAGTGGCAGAACACCGACGGCAAGCTCGGCCGCCAGGTGGTGTGGCCGCTGGAGGCGAAGTCGGCCGAACTGCTCTATCCGATCTCGGCCAGCCAGTAATCGGCGATAGCATCAGGAACCGGGCCGGCGCATTTGGCGCCGGCCTCGACCCCTTAATTATATGCTCGGCATCCTCGCTTCGATCATCGACGGCGTGCTGGTGGGGCTGGTCTACGGACTGGCTGCCATGGGGCTGACGCTCATTTGGGGCGTCATGGACGTCATCAACCTCACCCATGGCGCCATGATCGTCGCCGGCATGATGGCGCTCTATCTCCTCGCCAGCGCGCTCGGCATTTCGCCTTACCTGACCTTGCCGCCGATCCTGATCGGCGGCTTTTTCGTCGGCGTGGCGCTCTATTGGGTCGCCATTCATCGCATGGTCGGACGGCCGCCGCTGATGAGTCTGTTATCGACCTTCGCCGTCAATTTGATCCTGATCGGCATCGGCACCGCGGTGTGGGGCACCGCCTTGTTCAACGTCGAGGTGTCGCTGCCCGGCATCACGGTCGGCCGCTACACGTTTCCCGGTGCGCATATTCTTGCCGCCGTGCTGGCGGCGGTGATCGCCGCGCTGCTTTATCTGTTCTTGCACTACACCCGCACCGGCAAGGCGATGCGCGCGGTGGCCAACAATCGCGAGGCCGCCGAGCTCGTCGGCATTCCGACGACGCGGCTTCTTGCCATCTCGGTCGGCGTCGGCGTCGCGCTCGCCGGCGTGTCCGGCATGCTGATCGGCACGCTGTTTCCCTTCACCATCCTCTCAGGCGACGGCTATCAGCTGAAGGGTTTCATCGTCACCGTGCTCGGCGGCTTCGGCAATCCGGTCGGCGCTTTGCTCGGCGGCGTCGCGCTCGGCCTGCTCGAAGGCCTGGTCACGCCCTTCGTGCCGGTGAGCTGGACGCTGGTGATCGAATTCGCGCTGTTCGTCCTGGTGCTGATCGCGTTTCCCGGCGGTATATTCGCGTCGCGGCGCGGAGCCCTCTAGATGCTGCGGCGGCCGTTCTTCTGGATCATTGCGCTGGTCATCGCCGTGTTCGCGGCGGGACCCGCGATCGGCAACAACGTCGAGCTGCGCGAAAGCCTGGCGCTCGCTTGCGTCTACATCACGCTCGCCTCAAATCTCAATCTGATGCTGGGCTATGCCGGCTATATCAATTTCGGCAGCATCGTCTTCTTCGGGCTTGGCGGCTATATCTGCATCTGGCTGGTCAACGCCTATGCCTGGTCGCTCGCCGCGAGCCTGATTGCGGCCGGCGCCGGCGTCTCCGTGCTGTCGTTCCTGTTCGGCATCGGCATTTTGCGGCTGCGCGGTCCGTTCTTTGCGCTTTCCACCATCGGCATCGTCGAGGGCGTGCAGGCTTTTGCCGAGAATTTCACGCCATGGGGCGGCTCCGCCGGCATCTATATTTCGCCGCAGGTATTCCTGCCGCTCGGCGGCTCGGCACAGGCGCTGTGGGTGATCTATTTCCTGTTTGTCGCGGTGATGGGTGCCTCGCTCTATCTGAGCTACGCGATCAAGACCTCGAAATTCGGCTTGGGGCTTCTCGCCATCGGCCAGAACGAGGACGCCGCCGCCATCCTCGGCGTGCCGACTCCGCGTTACAAAGCCTTCGTCTACAGCGCGTCGGCGTTTTTGCCCGCCATCGCCGGCGGGCTTTATTTTTTCAAGGGCGCCTTCATCCAGCCCTCGGACGCCTTCGATCTGACGCTGTCGACCGAGGCGATTGTCATCTGCATGCTGGGCGGGCAGGGCACGGTGACGGGCGTTGCGCTCGGCGCCTATCTCTACGAAGAGCTGCGCGGCTATCTCCTCACCTCGTCGACGTTTTCCAATTTCCAGCTGGTGATCGCCGGCGCGCTCTTGCTCCTCATCGTTCTGTTCTTTCCCTCCGGCCTGATGGGCTTCATCTACAGCCGGTTCCCCCGTTTGAAGCGGGTGCTGGAATGACGCCGCTGCTCGAGCTCGACCGCGTCAGCAAGCGCTTTGGCGGCCTGCAAGCCGTGGGCAATTTGAGCTTCGTCATCCGGCCGGGCGAAATCCTCGGCCTGATCGGGCCGAACGGCGCCGGCAAATCGACGCTGTTCAATCTGATCAACGGCGTGTTCGCGCCGAATACCGGAAAGATCGTGTTCAACGGCATCGACATCACCGGCGAAAAACCCTTCATCGTCGCCCGCCACGGGCTCGCCCGCACCCACCAGATCGTGCAGCCGCTCACCAATATGACGGTGCTGGAAAACTGCACGGTCGGCGCCTGCTTCGGCCGCGAGAATCTGCCGCTGCATCGGGCCCGCGAGGTGGCGCGCGAGGCGGTGCACGTCACCGGCCTCGACGACCGCATCGACATGCTGGCCTTGCACCTGACCATCGCCGGCAAGAAGCGGCTCGAGCTTGCGCGTGCGCTCGCCGCGCAGCCGAAGCTGTTGTTGCTCGACGAGGTGCTGGCCGGGCTCAATCCCACCGAGGTCGAGCACATGATCGGCGTCATCCGCCGCATCCGCGATTCCGGCGTCACCATCCTGATCATCGAGCATCTGATGCAGGCGATCATGAGCCTGTCCGACCGCATCGTCGTGCTCAATTACGGCCAGAAGCTCGCCGAGGGCCTGCCCGCCGAGGTCGCGCAAAATCCGCAAGTCATCGAGGCCTATCTTGGCGATCCGAAGCTCGCCGAACGATTGCAGGGAGGCGCGGCCAATGGCTGATGCCGCCAATCCCAATGCCGCCGCCCCGGAGGCCGAGGTGCTCTTAACGGTCGAAAGCCTCGAAGCCGGTTACGGCGAGGTGCAGGTGCTGTGGGGGCTGTCGTTAAAAGCCCGGCGCGGCGCGCTGACCGCGATCGTCGGCGCCAATGGCGCCGGCAAGACCACGACGCTGCGCGCGGTCGCCGGCTCGATCGCACCGTGGCGCGGCAAGGTCACGTTCGAAGGCGAGGACGTCACGCATCTGCCGAGCCACGCCAAGGCGGCGCGCGGTTTTGCTCTGGTGCCGGAGGGCCGGCAATTGTTCTCATCGATGAGCGTCGCCGAAAATCTGGAGATGGGCGCGTTCTCCAAACGCGCGGCGAGCAAATATGCCGACCGGCTCGACAAGGTGTTCGCGCTGTTCCCGCGACTCGCCGAGCGCCAGCGCCAGCAGGCCGGCACGCTGTCGGGCGGCGAGCAGCAGATGGTGGCGATCGCGCGCGGGTTGATGTCCGATCCCGACATCCTCATCATCGACGAATTGTCGCTCGGGCTGGCTCCGGTCGTCGTCTATCAGCTCTTGGCGACGCTCAAGCAATTGAAGGAAGCCGGGCTGACCATTCTCTTGGTCGAGCAGAACGTGCATCTCGCGCTGGCGCTGTCCGATTACGCCTATGTCGTCGCCGAAGGCCGCATCTTCATGGAAGGGCTGCCGAAGGAGCTTGCGGCGAAGCCTGAGATCAGACGGGCGTATTTGGGGCTGTGACGGCCGGACTTGTCTCGGCCGGCCCGCTTTTAGGGTAAAAGTGACATCACGGCTTAATCAGTTCATGTCTGTAATGAGCTGATCAGACATACCCGCCCGCGGCGGCCGCGGCAGGCGGTCGATGACCCAAAACGACCATAGTGATTTACGGATTGCGTTGGCCGTGATCCTTGTTCGGTCGGGGAATTAAAGTGGCCGCCGCCGCTCCGCTCAGAGCAATGACGGCGGCCATCAACATCACCCATTTTATGCTCTCCGCAAGCGATCGTCTCAGGATCAGTGCGGCTGTTGCGCGATCATCGCCTTGGAGATTTGTCAGCGCCGGCTCGATCACCAATTGTCCGCGCGCCGCAGCGATCGCGTGTTTCACGCCTGCGGAAAGAATTTGGCTTTGCAACTGGCCATCAAGCAAACGATTGAGAATTAAAATCGCAACGGCGCCGAAGGCCGCGACGGCGAGAAGATTTGCTACGGACGCAACTGCATTATTGATGCCTGAGGCGATCCCGGTCTGATGTGCCGGCACTGCATCGATCACCGCGGTCGTCAGCGGAGCGACGCTGATCACCATGCCGAGACCCAGGATGGTAATGGCGACGAGAAATTGCCAATACGCTCCGTTCGGGACGAAAATCCCCGTCAGTGCAATGCCGAATGCTGCGATGGTCGGTCCGACGATCAGCGGCAATCGCGCGCCGTAGCGATCGAGCAATCCACCGGCCCAGCGCGACAGCGCGACCATTAGAATTGTGAATGGCAGGGAGACCACGCCGGCGAGCGTGGCCGGATAACCATGCACTTGGATCAGGGCAAACGGCAGAAAGAACCATATGGTGCCCAACGCCGCATAAAGCAGCAGCGTCAATAGATTCACGGCACTGAACGTGCGCGATTGGAATAAGCCGAGCGGCAACATCGGTGCGGCGCTGGCGCGCTCCACAAACAGGAAGCCGGCAAGCAGCACGGCGCCGCCAAGCAGCGACGCAAGCACGATGGGATCCCGCCAGCCAGAACTCGGCAATGCAATCAACCCATAGGCAAGGCCGCCCAGTCCCGCCAGCACAAGGATAGTGCCGCGCCAGTCGAGACCGGGCTTTGCTTCCGGATCGCGGCTTTCCGGCACAAGACGGTATGCGATCCACATCGTCGGCAGCGCGAGCAGCGGATTAATGAGAAAAATCCAGCGCCAGCTGAAATGGTCGACGATCCATCCGCCGAGCATCGGTGCGAACGCGGATGCCACCGCCGACGAACCGGCCCACGTACCGATCGCCTTGCCGCGTTCGGCTTCGTCGAAAGTCGCGCCGATAATCGCCAGAGAACAGGGAATGAGCAGCGCGGCGCCGGCGCCCTGAACGGCGCGCCGTAATCAATTGCGCCAAGTTGGGAGCCATGCCGCACCAGGCGGACGCCACGGCAAAGATGCCGAGCCCGATCATGAAAAATCGCCGCCGGCCAAACTGGTCGCCGGCTGCGCCGCCGACCAGGAGAAGCGCCGACAGGCTGAGCGTATAGGCATTGACCAGCCACTGAATCACGACGGCGGAGGCCGCAAGGTCGGTCTCGATGGCTGGCGAAGCGACATTGACGACGGATTCGTCAATATACGTTATCGACGACGCAAGCACCGCTGCAAGCGGGACCCAAGGCTTGGCGCTGGCCGGACAGCTTGCCGGCGGGGTTGATTTGATAATTCCTTCTTCGCACGGCCTTGATCTTATGGGTGCCATCGGGGCTCAGTCCTCAAGGCTGCGGCTAATTTATTGGATGCGGTTCGGATCGTCGCGCCGAGCCGAAAGCAAAATCCCCGCGCGTCGTCCGATGGACCAAGCTTAGCCGGCACTGTGACCTAGGTCACCGCTAACACCGCTGCGTTCATGCCAAAGTAGTTTGCAGACGTGAAGTGGACATCGCTCGAAGACTGACTCATGAGCGATACAGGCCCCGAACCCCGGGGAGTGCAAGCAGACCGCCTTACAACCGCCGTTGTCCTTGGTGATAACGGAGCCGTCAGAGACGATCCATCACCTGCTGCTGCACATTGATCCTTGCGGACCCCCTGCCGCTTCTGGCTGCGGCGGTGACAAGCCCGTCGAGCCGCACTGACGGCAACCCCGCCAATGCCGTGACGCTGGCGGGCTATGTCGAGAAGGCCGGACAGACTGTCACCATCCAGGCGGTCGATCAGAACACTGGCGCGCTCGTCACGCTTGGTACGACCAAGGCGGCAATGTCCGGCACGCCGCACACGACGCCGTCGGGTACGCACTACACGGCCTATCCTTGGACCTTCAACGCCGGCGTGCTCGCACTCAATTACTGGGCGCCGCAAACGATCGTTGCCGACCTGGCGACGAGCCAAGGACACCTTGAGCTGTTCGCCAGCGCCGGCGGCCAAAACCTCGACACGTTCAGTGCGGCTGCGCGCGCGTCCGCGCAGGCGTCCGGCGACGACCCGCAGACCGCCGCGGCCAATTTCTCCGACGGCAAGTCCACCGTGCTGTTCGATCCGTTCTGCTCGGCGCAAACGGCCAGCCCGTCATCGGGCCAAACGGCCTGCCCATTCCGATTCCGGATAGCCTCGGCCAGTGTCTCGACTGGGCCAAGCGCGGCTACAGAGCCGAGGTGGAACGCCGGCAGGCGAGGGCGCCCGATAGCGGAAGGCGCGGCGCAAGCCGCTCCGTCCGTGGCGCGCCCCGCACGCCGCGTTTGCCGGCGCTCCGCTTCCTTTTCTTTTCGTAGCCCGGATGAGCGAAGCGAAATCCGGGAGCGGCATAAAAGCTCGTTGATCGTACCCGGATATCGCTCCGCTCATCCGGGCTACAAGATACGGGCCGTTCGACATCGCTGTTTGACATCGCTCGCGCGCGGAGTGCGCCCGCGAGAACGGTAGCCGTTACTGCTCGATCTGCACCGAGTGGCGCACGGTTTCCCTGATGAGCAACGCCAGGCGGCCTTTGACCGTGACTCGATAATTACCGTTGCCGAAGCCGCGCACCATGCCACGGTCTTGCAGACGGCGGGCTTGATCCGGGTTCAGCCCGTTCGGGCGCACGCCGGAAGCGATTTCGATCAGCGCGTACAGATCGCCGTGTCTTAAATCCTTGCGCATCCATCCTTGCGCATCGAAGGTCAGCACTTTGACGACGATGGCCAAAATGATCAAAGCGCACATAACCAAAGCGCACTCGGTCCTCGACATGGACGCAACCCCACCCATTCGACGAGACGATGTTACCTAGAAAGCCAAAGCGCCGCAATTCCGCAGTTCAATTTTTGAACACGCGCCTGAGTGTCTTTCCTTTGCTCCGCATGGCCCGAATGCAAAAACGCATGCGTTTGCTCAATCGATGCGTTTCTCCTAAGTTCGCGGCCTCGTCTGGGGAGAGAGAAAAATGATGGATGCTGCATTGCCGAAGCCGCGCGAAGTAAAAATCCGCGTGCATGACGGCGTCGAGATCGCGGTGGCGTTGTATATGCCGGAAGGCGAGGGGCCATTTCCGGTGGTGTTGGCGCCATCGCCGTACCGCTACGACAACAATTCGCTTCCCGCGAGCCCGCAATTCCTCTGGCGAGAAACCGGCCCGATCGAGCTCTATGTCGAGCACGGCTATGTCTATGCGCACATGGACATCCGCGGCTGCGGCAAGTCGGGCGGCGAATTCCGGCTGCTCGACAAGAGCGAGCAGAAGGACCTCTGCGACGTCATCGAATGGCTCGGCCATCAGAAATGGTCGAGCGGCAAGATCGGCGGCATCGGCCAGTCCTATTTCTGCATGTCGCAATGGTGGATGGCGATCCAGAAACCGCCGTCGCTCGCCTGCATCTGCGCCTTCGACGGACTCAACGATCCGTATCGCGCCTCGGTCTATCAGGGCGGCATGCTCGGCGATTTCTTTGGCGCCTATTGGTGGAACCAGAACCGCATCATCAACCGCCATCCGGCCAACGGCGAATTTCCGCGCGAGCAACCCTACGATCTCAATCTGCGCATCCAGGAACACCCGACCTATGACGACTACTGGCGCGAGCGTTGTGCCGCCGAGCACTTGGATCGGATCGAGGTGCCGCTTTATTCGGTCGGCGTCTGGGGCAAGGTCGATTTGCATACGCGCGGCAATATCGACGGCTTCCGCCGCGCCAAGGGCCCGAAGAAACTGAAGATGATCGGGCCGGTCAACGCCTTTGTCGCCAATCGCGAGTTCAACAGCCGCGAGCTGCACGAGAAAATGCTGCTGCCGTTCTACGATCATTATCTCAAGGGCGAACAGACCGAATATCTGCAGCGCCCGGCCATCGAATATTTCGTGCGCGGCGCCGACGCGGTGCGTACCGCGGAGACCTGGCCGCCGGCTGGCGTGCGCTATGTCACTTGGCATTTGAGCGGGACAAAATCCGGCAGCGTCACCTCGCTCAACGACGGCGGGCTCAGCCGCGACAAGACCGCGGGCGAGGATAAGACGTCTTACACTTACCCCAATTCAGGCTGGATGATGGGCGTGATCGGTTTCGGCCCGAACAATGCGCCCGATCCGGCGCGCCGGGTGCTGACCTTCACCACCGCACCGCTGGAGCAGGATCTGGAGATCGCCGGGCCGATCAAGCTCACGCTCTATGCCTCGTCGACGCGCGACGACATGGATTTCTTCGTAAAACTCTCCGAGCAGATGCCGCAATCGGCCGAGGACCGCGGCAAGACGCTCAATCCGGCATCATTCTGGATCACCAAAGGCTGGCTGCGCGCCTCGCACCGCGCGCTCGATCCGCAAAAATCGACCGAGATGGAGCCGTATCACACGCACACCGATCCGCAGCCGATCGAGCCCGGAAAAATCTATCGCTTCGACATCAGCGTCGAGCCGATGGCGCATCGCTTCAAGAAGGGGAGCTGCATGCGGCTGGAAATCGTCAACGGCGACTCGGTGGTCACCGACGTGCTGTGGACGCATTATTACATACCGAGCAAGATCGGCACCGATACGATCCATCACTCGGCGGAGCATCCTTCGGCGCTCGTTCTGCCGGTGATGGAAGGCGCCTAACCAAAATCGCTGAACGGCGCGCCACTCATTCCGCCGCCTGCGCGAAAATGCCGCCGCGCCGCAGGCCGCGGTCACCAATGAGCTGTCGGGCATGAGTAGCCATTTGTGTTATGCTCACCCCGACCGCTGCCGACTTGCCGCAGCGTCGTCAAAGACGTTTCGACGTCCGGCCAACGGACGCGAGGCAAACAAAACCTCGGGGGAGAAAACGCCATGTCAGCGAGCACGGATTCGAACGGCCGCGACGTAAAGCCGATCAATTGGGGAATAACCGCCACCGTCTTCTTCGCCGGTAGCGTGCTGTTGTGGGCCGACCGCACCAATTTCAGCGTCGCCGCCGCGGCCTGGGCCAAGGACTACGGCTGGACGCCGTCGACCATCGGCATGATGCTCAGCGCCTTCTCGCTGGGCTATCTGATCATGCAGCCGGTCGGCGGCTGGGTCGCCGATAAATTCGGCGCGCGGCGCACACTGGCGGGTGCGATGGCCGGCTGGTCGCTCTGGGTGTTGCTCACTCCGGTGGCGCCGACGGTGCTGTGGCTCACCGCTACTTTCCGCGTGCTGCTCGGAGCATTCGAAGGACCTTATATTCCGGCGAGCGTCGCCGCGGTGGCGCGTGCGATCCCGTCGGTCGCGCGGCGCGGCCGGTTTTCCGCCTTCGTGCAATCCGGCGCGCAGCTCGGCCCCGCCGCCGGCGTCTTCTTCGGCGGCGTCATCCTCAGCACCACCGGCTCGCCGACCTATATCTTTCTCATTTTCGGACTGGTCGGTCTGGTGGGCGCCGCCGCGTGGTGGAGCTATGCGCGGAATTTCTCCGATCCGATCCCGAAAGGCGCGCAGGCGGATACCGCCGAAGCCAAGGCGCGGGCCGCGCAGCTGCCGGTGCCGAACCGTCTGTTGATCACCAGCCCGGCGTTATGGCCGTTCTATATCGGCTATTTTGCGCTGCCTTATTGCCAATACATCTTTCTCGGCTGGCTGCCGCAATATCTCAGTCACTATCGGCACATTCCGCTGGTGACGGCGAGCGCGCTCAGTGCGCTGCCTTTCCTGGTCGCCTTCGTCGCTTCGAATTTTACCGGATGGGCGATGGATTGGCTCGCCGCGGCGGGCTGGACCCAGGGCGGCTTTCACCGCAAGCTGTTCGTCGGCCTCGGCGCTGTGACTTACGCGGTATGCACGCTGATCGCGGCGACGACGGAATCCAATACGTTCGCGGTGGCGATGATCATGGTCGCCAATATGGGCCTGTCGTTCTACGTGGTGCCGTATTGGACCACCTGCACCGACGTGGCGCCGAACCAGACTGGCACGCTTGGCGGCGTGATGAATTTCTTCGGCATTATCGGCGCGACCATCTCGCCGTATCTGAGCGGTGTCATAGCGCAGGCGACCGGCGCCTTCGTTGCGCCTCTGGTGCTGGCCGCTTGCATCATGCTGACGGCGGCCGCAACGATGATTCTGTTCTTCCGCTACCGGCCGCTGAGCGAGCTCGTGGGGGAGGCGCCGCGCGAAGCCAAATTGGCTGCTTAGCCTTGGGCTTAAAAATCTGCCCGGGTTCAATCCGGGCGGACGGTGTTGGTTAGACCGCGTCTTGCAGGAGGGTGAAGACCGCGACCAGCTTGATGCCGACGTCCTTGACGGCGGGAATGATGGCCACGGAAATTCCGCAAGTGAGGAGTCCGTATTCGATCGCCGCTGCGCCGGATTCGTCTTTCACGAACGCTTCAGGTGCTTCAACATCGGGTGCCTCTTCCCTTGTTTGAGGCGCAATCATGTACCAAAAGAGGCATGGTAAATGTATCGAGTTCCGAATTAACAATGAACCGGTAAACGGGCGTCGAAACGCCGATGGAACCGAGACTTTCTTGCAGCCCCTCGAATTGACCGCATCCTTTCCGCGTATAACCTTAATGCCGGCGTCACGACGACCGATGCGCCTTGGGAGAAGCTCATGAAACTCGGCTTTTTCATCATGCCGGTCCATCCGCCAGCGCGGCCTTATGCCGAGACGCTGCGGGAAGACCGCGAAGCTTTCATCCTCGCCGACCGGCTCGGCTACAGCGAAGGCTATTGCGGCGAGCATCTGACCGACCTCGCCGAGAACATCCCGTCGTGCATGACGTTCTGCGCCTCGCTCGCCGGCTTTACCTCGAACATCAAGCTCGGCACCGCGGTCGCCAATTTGCCGTTCAGCCATCCCGTACAGCTTGCGACGCAGGCGGCGCTGGTCGACAACCTGCTCGAAGGCCGTTTCCTCTTTGGCATCGGCGCCGGCGTTTTGCCCTCGGACGCCGAAGCGCTCCAACTTCTCGACGCCGACCGCGGCGCCATGTTCGCCGAGGCGATCGACCATATTCTGGCGCTATGGGCCAACGCGCCGCCCTACAACCTGACTGGCAAGTACTGGAATATTTCCACGATGAAGACGGTGTGGCCCGAGATCGGGCTGGGCGGCATCGTCAGGCCGTTTCAAAAACCGCACCCGCCGATTCTCGGTACGTCGAGCGATCCGAACTCAAAGGGTCTGATCGCGCTCGGCCGCCGCGGCTGGTGGCCGATCTCGTCGCATTTCCTGCACGCCAATCACCTGCCGAGTCAGTGGAGCAATTACGCTCAAGGCTGCGGCGAAGGCGGCCACAAGGCCGACCGTGCCAATTGGCGCGTGGCGCGCTCGATCTTCGTCGCCGATGACGACGCCACCGCGCGCGCCTATGGCGGCGACGATCCCAAAAGCCCTTATCGCTTTTACATGAGCCAGCTTACCGCCAAGCTTCGCCGCGGCAAGAAGCTCGCCTGCTTCAAGATGCGGCCGGACATGACGGACGACGACGTTACGTTCGATTATATCTTCGACAATTTGGTCATTCGCGGCAGCGTCAATCGCGTCGTCGACGGGATTCTTGCGCTGCACGAGAAGATCGGCGACTTCGGTACGCTGTTATATTGCGGCATGGACTGGGCCAATGCGGCACTGGCGAAGAAATCCATGGAACTGATGGCAGAAAAAGTGATGCCGGCGGTCAACGCCGCAATCGGCCAGCGTGTGGCGGCGGAATAGCGGCGAGGCGAAACCGTTCCTATATACGGCTTTGCATGAATTTGGAGCCGTCATGTCGAAGCCGCTCGTCGTCTCCATCCCCCACCACCTCGGCAAAGAGGAGGCGGTGCGCCGCTTGAAATCCGGTCTGGGCAGCGTTCGGACCAGCTACGGACATCTGTTGAATGTTCAGGAGGAAACCTGGACCGGCGATCGGCTGCAGTTCCGCGTCAGTGCAATCGGCCAGGCAGTGAGCGGCACCATCGATGTCGCCGACGATCGCGTCAATCTCGAAATCGTGCTGCCGTGGCTTTTGGCGAAGCTTGCCCAAACCATCCAGCCGCTCATTCGCCGCGAGGGTACGTTGCTGTTGGAAAAGAAATAAAAATTCCGGCGCGACCTTGCGATCGCGCCGGAAAAAGATACCTGGTAAAACCGTCAGTAAGCGACAGTCAGTTTCAAAGTCGGGCCGCTGTAGACGCGATCTAGACGGTCCCAAGTGCTTTCCAATAGCCGTCGATCCGATAATTCAGGCTCAATTTGGCGCTTTGGCTGATCGCATAAGCAATGCCGGCTTGTGCATCGGCATTGAATACAAAGACGTTGCTGCTGGTGCTGGCCGCAATAGGACAGCCAGAGAGGCAAGGCACCGCGGCACAGCCGAATGGCGGACCCGCATGCGTCATTCACGGCGCTGACGCGGCATTTGCAGCTTGACGCCACGCCCGATCAGATCGCGCTCGCGGTCAGCCGCTCATCGTTCGAAAACCTTCATGATGAGGAAGCGCGCGTCGGATTTGCGGAACGGCCGAAAGAAGCGCAACGTTTCTTCCGCGAAGGCCGCATCGGCCAATGGCGCGAGGTGTTGACGCAACAGCAGATCGACCTCATCGTCGCCGACCACCGCGAGCAGATGGCGCGCTTCGGTTACTGGCCGCCCGTTTGATTATTGAAGGCACAATCGCGGCGTGCGCGATTACAGCCGTTCCACCAGGAAGCGCAGCAGCCGCGGCGCGACGAAGCCGGTGAGGCTGCCCGGCTCGTCGATCGGATCGTTCATCCAGTAATGAGGCGCGCCCGGCACGATGGTCGGCCGCACGAAGAAGCCGGCCTGCTTGAGCGCGAGCTGGAACGGATCGGTCTGCAGCTTGCGATCGACTAGATCGTCCTCGGTGCCGGTGACGAGGAGAACGCCGATGGCGTTATTGGCGAGCGTGGCATAGCTGATCGGGGATGCATCGAAATACAGTTGGCGGTTTTCCATCGGGGAAGCGCCCATGAATTTCTGAAAATTATTGTCGCGTCCGCCCTGTATCTGATAGTTCGTCCACATCGCCACGGCGTCGTAGATGCCATAGACGCCAACCAGCGCCTTGACGCTGACGTCGACTGCAGCGAACGGATCCTGCGGATAGCCGCCGGCGAATTTCTTGCTGCCGAGCGCCGCCAGCGCCGCGAGGTGCGCGCCGGCCGAGGCGCCGAGAAGCCCGATGCGTGCCGGATCGACGCCGAAGGCGCCGGCCTTGCCGCGCAGGAATTGCACGCCGGCAAGCACGTCCTGCACCGCCTCCGGGAATGTCTTGGTTTTGGTCGCCAACCGGTAGCTGATGGCAAACACCGCGATGCCGCACGCGGCGAGATACGGTCCCCAATATTGGTAGGCGCCGCGCACACCGGCCACCCAGCCGCCGCCATGTACGGCGACCAAAGCCGGCGCCCCCTTCGCGCCCTTAGGCAGATAGAGATCGCCCGCCAGCTCGACGCCGTCATGGTTGGCATAGGCGACGCCATTCTGGATGGAAAGGTTGTCGTCCGTCATTTTCTCGCCTCCTGCCTTGAGCCGCACGTAATGGCAAACGGCAGGAGCCGTGGTAGAACAACGCAACGGGCTTTTGAAGTGCCCGGAACGCATGATGCTCATCATGCGAAACGGAAAAAAGGGACAGGGAATGCTCCAACCGGCACCGAGCCCGACAGGATCGCTTGTCGTCGAAGGCGCGCGCATCGACATGATCGAGCGCGGCTCCGGCCGGCCGCTGCTTTTCCTCCACCCCGAGAACGGCATCGAGCCGGCAGCCGCGGCCATCGACGAACTCGCCAAATCCGCACATGTCTTCGCGCCGACGCATCCCGGTTTCGGCCGCTCGGAGCTGCCGGCGGGCATGCGCACGGTGGACGACCTGTCTTATTTCTATCTCGACTTTCTCGAGCAGCTCGATTTGCGCGATCTCACCGTGGTCGGCGTATCGCTTGGCGCCTGGATCGCCGCCGAGATCGCGGTGAAATCGACGGCGCGGATGGCGCGGCTGGTCATGGCCAATGCCGTCGGGGTCAAAGTCGGCGACCGCGAGACGCGCGATATTGCCGATATTTTTGCCATCACCGACAAGGAATATCTCGAGCTCACTTATTGCGATCCAAGCGTCGGGCAACGCGACTATAAGGCGCTGCCGGAAGCCGAGGTACTAGCCGCCGCGCGCGCCCGCGAGGCGACGGCGCGTTTCGCCTGGAACCCCTATTTCCACGATCCGCGGCTCAAAAGCCGGCTGCATCGCATCGGTATCCCGACGCTGTTTCTGTGGGGCGGCCACGATCGCATGCTCAGCGAGGCCTATGGCCGCGCTTATTGCGCGATGATCCCGGGCGCGCGTTTCGAGACGATCGACCGCGCCGGACATTTCCCGCATCAGGAACAGCCGAAAGCTTTCGCCGAGCGCGTTGTGGCCTTCGCCGGAAACAAATGACACAATTCAGCTGACGAGAGAGCGTCCATGAGAGTCTATCAGTTCACCGAACAGGCCTATTACCCCACCTGGAACGATCACTCCGGCTCGCTGCGTGTCATTCTGCCGAACCGCAAATGCGATCCGCACGTCGCCGCCGATCTGTTTCACCGTTATTACGACGAGTATCAGCTCTGCGATGAGCTCGGCATCGATGTCATGCTCAACGAGCATCATCAGACCGCGACCTGCATGTCGTCGTCGGTGGTGATCGGCCTTGCGGTGCTCTCGCGTATCACCAAGAAGTCGCGGCTTTTGGTGCTCGGCTATCCGATCGGCCATCGGCCCGATCCGCTGCGCGTCGCCGAGGAACTGTCCACTATCGACGTGATTTCGCGCGGCCGTCTCGACATGGGCTTCATCAAGGGCATCCCCTACGAAATCCCGGCGTCGAACCGCAATCCGACTGAGCTGATGGACCGTTTCTGGGAGGCGCACGATTTCATCATCAAGGCGATGACCACGCATGACGGGACATTCAACTGGGAAGGCGAGTTTTTTCACTATCGGCAGGTGAATGTCTGGCCGCGGGTGTGGCAGGAGCCGCATCCGCCGATCTGGTCGACCACCGGCTCATCGACCCAGGCGCGCGTGCTCGGCGAGCGCGGTTACGTCATGGCGACGCTCGGCACCGGGTTCGGCACGCGCAAGCTCTACGACGCCTACCGCAAGGGCTATATCGGAAAATTCGGCCATGCGCCCGGCGCCGACCGCTTCGCTTATCTCGGCCTGGTCGCGGTCGCTCACGACAAAGAGGAAGCGCGCAAGCGCGGCGATCTGATCGCCGGTTATTTGCGCACCAGCGCCATCGTGCATGTGCCGTTTCGCAATCCGCCGGGCTACGTCTCGGTGGAAGACAATGCGCGCATGCTGCGCGGCGAAACGCCGCCGCGCGGCTTTACCAAGGACGGCCGCGCCATCAACATTCATGCGACCAGCGTCGACGATCTGATCGATGCCGGCATCTTGTTCTGCGGCACGCCCGACGAGGTCTATGAGCAGATCGTCGCATTCTGCGAGCACTGCGGCGGCATGGGCAATCTTCTGATGATGGGCCAAGCCGGCTTCCTCACCCACGAGCAGACCGTCGACAATCTGACGCTGTTCTCGCGCGAGGTTTTACCGCGGCTCAAGGCCTGGAAGCAGCCGGATGCCGAGGCAGCAGCAGCGGCTGTGGCCGCTTAACCGACGACGCCTTGATCCCGGCGTTGCCTGATCTCCAAAGGTAAGTGCGATCAGAGGCCTGTTTTGCGGGCATCCGGCTATCATTCACAGGCTGTTCAAAAATTGGAACAAATCTTGATTTTGGGACGGCGCCGGTTCATGTATCGGTGGGGACGACGGATGCCGCTAGAACTATGAGACCAATCGATGATGGGTGAGCCCTTCGCGTCCGATCCTTATGTGGTCGGCAAAAGCGCACCGCCGGCTGAGCCGTCGCATATTCCGGCGGAAGAGTCATTGTGCCCGGTGGTGTCGCACGACTGGGTAAACGCCGAATACAAGCACCTCGTCGTCGAGGCATCGGCCAAGGCGCTCACCGTCACGCCGGGACAGTTCTTCAATCTGCTGTGCCCGTCGCCCGACGTTGGCGAATTGTTCTTCCGCCGGCCGCAGAGCGTCTATCGCGTCAACAGGAAGCGCGGCCGCATCGAATTCTTGTACAAATGCGTCGGCCGCGGCACGCGCGGGCTCTCGACGCTGGAGAAGGGCGACAACCTCAATATGGTCGGCCCGCTCGGCGTCGGCTTCCGCCTCGATCCCGCTTGGCACCATATTGTCGTGCTCGGCCGCGGCGTCGGCATTGCCACGCTCGGGCCGATCTCGCAGCTTGCGCGCGACAACGACGTCGGCGTCACCGCCATCCTCTCTGCGCGCAATCCCGACTTCGTCATGGCCGATACGTTCTTTCGCGAGGCCGGCGACGTTGTCAGCGTGCTCGATACCGACGGCTCAAGCGCGGTGGAGAATGTCGAGAAAATCCTCGGCGACTTGATCGCGCAAAAGCGCGCCGCTGCGTTCTTCACCTGCGGCTCGAACCGATTGTTTCAGCTGATGAAGCGGCTCGGTAAGGTGCACGACATTCCGGGCCAGGTAGCGATGGAGCAGGTGATGGCGTGCGGGCTCGGCCCCTGCTACGTCTGTGTCCGCACCTTCGAAGTGAACGGCAAAAAAGAGCTGCGCCGGGTCTGCATCGAAGGGCCGGTGTTCGACATGCAGGAGGCGGTCGGATGGTAGAGGCGGTCACATGGTAGACATGCAGGTCAAGATCGGCTCGGTGACGCTGCAAAACCCGGTGATGCCCGGCTCCGGCTGTTTCTCCACCGATCTCGCCCAGGTGATGGACATCAACCGGCTCGGCGCCATGGTGGCGAAGACCGTGTCGCGCGAATACCGTGCCGGCAATCCGCCGCCGCGCGCCGCCGAAGTGGAAGGCGGCATGATCAATTCGATCGGCCTGCCGACCAAGGGCATTCAATATTTCTTCGAGCATCAGGTGCCGGATTATCGGCGGTTCACGCCGCCGCTGGTCGCTTCGATTTCGGGCACCACGATCGAGGATTTCGAGGCCATGGCGCGAGACGTCGCGAAAGGCGACATCGACGTGCTTGAGGTCAATATTTCCTGTCCGACGCGCGATCCCAAAGGCGGAAATTTCGCGCTGCATGCCGAGCACACTTACGACGTGATGAAGCTCATTCGCGCCACCACCGACAAGCCGGTCTGGGTGAAACTGTCGCCCAATGCCGGCGACATCGTCACCGTCGCTCAGGCGGCCGAGCGTGCCGGCGCCAATGCGCTGGTGGTGGCGAACACGATATTGGGGCTCAAGATCAACACCGACACGTTCCGCCCGGCAATCGGCAACAAATTCGGCGGTTTGTCGGGGCCGGGCATCAAGCCGATCATCATGCGCATGGTCCATCAATGCGCCAAGGCGGTGAAGATCCCGATCATCGGCTGCGGCGGCATCGTCAAGGTCGAGGACGCGGTGGAATATATGCTGGCCGGCGCCAGCGCGGTGATGATCGGCTATCTGACCTTCCGCAATCCCACCGGCATGATCGCCATCATCGACGGGCTTGAAGAGTGGTGTACCAAGCGCGGCTTTGCCCGCGTCGCCGATCTCACCGGCGCGATGATTGACGAGCCGCCGATGGAAACTTTTGCCGCCGCCGCGGCGCCGATCGGGTAAATGACCGCCATGACCACACGCATCACCATCCGCAAGCCGGACGACTGGCACCTGCATGTTCGCGACGGCGAAATGCTCAAAGCGGTGCTGCCCTACACGGCGAAGAATTTTGCCCGCGCCATCCTGATGCCGAATCTGATCCCGCCGGTGCGCACCATGGCCGAGTGCGTCGCCTATCGCGAACGGGTGATGGCGGCGGTGCCGCCGGGCGCGAAGTTCAAGCCGCTGATGACGTGCTACCTCACCGACGACACCGATCCGGACGACGTCGAGCGCGGCTTTCGCGAGGGGGTCTTCACCGGCGTGAAACTTTATCCGGCCAATGCCACGACCAATTCGGCGGCCGGTGTCACCGATTATAATAAAGTCATGCGCGTGCTGGAGCGCATGGAAAAGATCGACATGCCGTTCCTGATGCACGGCGAGGATACCGACCCGGACGTCGATATCTTCGACCGCGAGAAAGCGTTCATCGACCGGCACCTGTCGAAATGGGTCAAGCAGTTTTCAAGGCTGCGTTTCATCATGGAGCATCTGTCGTCCAAGGACGGCGCCGATTTCGTCAGAAGCGCCGCGCCGCAGGTCGGCGGCACCATCACCGCCTATCATATGATGCTCACCCGCAACGATTGGTTCGGGCATGGGCTCAAGCCTTACATGTACGTGATGCCGGTGATCAAAACCGCGCGCGACCGCACGGCGCTGCGCAAGGCCGCGACCTCCGGCGAAGCCTGCTACTTCCTCGGCACCGATTCCGCGCCGCATCCATATTCGCGGAAGGTGTCGACCAACGGCGTGCCCGGCATGTTCAATGCGCCGGTGGCGATCGAGACCTACGCCCAGGTGTTCGAGGAAGAAGGCGCGCTCGATAAACTCGAGGCCTTTGCCTCGCTCAACGGCCCGAAGCATTACCGCATGCCGCCGAACGAAGAGACGATCACGCTGGAAAAGACGCCATGGACGGCGCCCGAGGAGGTCAAAGTCGCCGGCCCCGACGAGCGCGCCTTGGTCTATCGGGGCGGCGAAACCATCGCCTGGAAGGTAGTGCAATAACTCATTATTGTCGTGCCCGGCGAAGGCCGCCGTCCGGTAATCGCGCGCGACTGGGCCTGCTAAACCTGGGCTTGTCAGTCGCAACCGCAGCGATTACTGGATCGCCCAGTCGGGCCGGGCGAGCGCGATAGGATAGGTCAATACCAATGACGGGTTTCCCCGACAAAGAGGTGATCGCCGAGCTGACGGCGAAGATGCTGCTTGAGGTCGATGCGGTCCGCTTCATGACCGACAAGCCGTTCATCTACACCTCCGGTTGGGCGAGCCCGGTCTATACCGATTGCCGGCGCCTCATCTCCTTTCCGCGCGTGCGCCAGACGCTGATCGATTTTGGCGTGACGACGGTGATGCGCGACGTCGGCTTCGAGCAGTTCGACGCGGTCGCCGGCGGCGAGACGGCGGGAATTCCGTTCGCGGCCTGGATGGCCGACCGGCTCATGCTGCCAATGCAATATGTGCGCAAGAAGCCGAAAGGGTTCGGCCGCAACGCCCAGATCGAGGGTCACCTCGAAGACGGCGACCGGGTGCTGTTGGTCGAGGACATGACCACCGACGGCCGCAGCAAGGTCAATTTCTGCAAGGCGCTGCGCGAGGCGGGCGCCGTGGTCGACCATGTCTTCGTGTTCTTCTTCTACGACATTTTTCCCGAGGGCAAAAAAATCTTGAGCGATCTCGGCGTCACGCTGCATGCGCTGGCCACCTGGTGGGACGTGCTGGAAGTGGCCAAGAAGAGCGGCAAGTTCGACAAGGGCAAGCTCAAGGAGGTCGAAAAATTCATGAAGGATCCCGCCGCCTGGTCAAAGGCGCATGGAGGCGCCGCGACAGCGGCGGAATAACGATAGGGACGGAAATGCCAAACGAAGTTGCGGATGTGATCGTTGTTGGCGCCGGTAATGCGGCGTTTTGTGCGGCGCTGGCGGCGGAAGAGCAGGGCGCCAAGGTCATCATGTGCGAGGCGGCACCGGAGGATGAATCCGGCGGCAACAGCCGCTTCACCGCGGGTTCGATCCGGGTCGTCTATAACGGCATCGACGATATCAAGACACTGGTGCCAGACTTGACGCCGGCGGAAGTCGAGACCACCGATTTCGGCACCTATACCGCCGATCAATTCTATGACGACATGGCGCGGGTGACGCAAAACCGCGCCGATCCCGATCTCGTTGAGCTGCTCGTCACCAAGAGCTTCGATTCGCTCAACTGGATGCGACAAAAGGGCGTGCGGCTCATTCCGATCTACGGCCGGCAGGCCTTCAAGGTCGATGGCAAGTTCAAGTTCTGGGGCGGGCTGACTGTTGAGTCGGTCGGCGGCGGGCCCGGTCTCGTCAACCAGCTCACCGCGGCGGCAAAGAAGCGCGGCATCGATGTCCGCTATTCGACGCGCGGCATGGATTTGCTGTTCGATGGCGACCGCGTCGAAGGCATTCGCGTGCGCGAGCACGGCGAAGTGCGCGAGCTGCGCGGCAAATCGGTGGTGCTCGCTTGCGGCGGCTTCGAAGCCAATCCGGAATGGCGCACCCGTTATCTCGGTCCCGGCTGGGACCTCGCCAAGGTGCGCGGCAGCCGCTTTAACATCGGCGATGGCATCCGCATGGCGCTCGACATCGGCGCCGTGCCGCGCGGCAACTGGTCGGGCTGTCACGCCGTGCAATGGGAAATGAACGCGCCGGAATTCGGCGATCTCGCCGTCGGCGATCAGTTCCAGAAGCACTCTTACCCGTTCTCGATCATGATCAACGCCACCGGCAAGCGTTTCGTCGACGAAGGCGCCGACTTCCGCAACTACACTTATGCCAAGTACGGCCGCGTGGTGCTGGAACAGCCGGGCCAGTTCGCCTGGCAGATTTTCGACCAGAAGACCAAGCACTTGCAGCGCGATGAATACCGCATCCGTCAAATCACCAAGGTGACTGCGAACACCATCGAGGAGTTCGCGAAAAAGCTCGAAGGCGTCAACGCCGCCGAGTTCCTCAAGACCATCAAGGAGTATAACGCCGCGGTGAAGGCCGATGTGCCGTTCAATCCGAACGTCAAGGATGGACGTGGCACCACGGGGCTCGCCATCAACAAAAGCAATTGGGCGAACATCATCGATACGCCGCCCTTCGAAGGCTATGCGGTGACCTGCGGCGTGACCTTCACCTTCGGCGGTCTGCGCATCAACACCGACGGCGAGGTGCTCAACACCGACTACCAGCCGATCCCCGGTCTTTATGCCGCGGGCGAACTGGTCGGAGGATTGTTCTATTTCAACTATCCGGGCGGCTCCGGCCTGATGTCGGGCACCGTGTTCGGCAAGATCGCCGGCACCTCGGCTGGCCGCGCCGGAAAGAACTGAGCCGTTATGGACGCCATGGTCAGGCCGCCGCTCAACACGCTTTCGGCAAGCGTGATCGCGTACGAAATCGCTGCAGGCAAGACGACCTGCGAAGCGGTGGTGCACGACTGCGTGGCGCGGATCGCCGAGCGTGATGGCGTCGTGAAAGCCTTCGTGAATTTCGATGCCGCTATCGCGCTCCATCAGGCGCGCGCGCTCGATCGCGGTCCACGTCGCGGCCCGCTGCACGGCGTGCCGATCGGCCTGAAGGACACCATTGATACCTTCGATATGCCGACCGAGATGGGCTCGCCGATCTATCGCGGCAACCGGCCGCGGGCGGACGCCTCCTGCGTTGCGCTTCTGCGCCGCGCCGGCGCGATCATCCTCGGCAAGACCGCGACGTGCGAATTCGCCGGCAGCGCGCCGCCCGAGACCACCAATCCGCATAATGCCGCGCATACGCCGGGCGGCTCGTCGAGCGGCTCGGCGGCGGCGGTCGCCGATTACATGGTGCCCGCGGCGCTCGGCACGCAGACCGGCGGGTCGGTGCTGCGCCCGTCGTCGTTTTGCGGCGTGTTCGGCTACAAGCCGACCTACAATACCATCAACAAGCAAGGCGTCTGGCCGGCCGCCGACTCCATCGACACCATCGGCTGGCTCGGCCGCTCCATCGACGACATCGAGCTTTTGACAACGGTGCTGCGCATGGAAACGCCGCGAGCGCCGCGCAAGCTGGATGGCGCGCCGCGTATCGGCATCTGGCGCACGGATCTCTGGGACACCGCCCAGGACGAAACCAAAACCGCGATGACGGACGCCGCCGCCAGACTCGGCAAAGCCGGCGCCGCGGTGCGCGACGTCGACATGCCGGATGCATTTACCGGCGTGCACGTCATCGCTCGCTCCACCATCGGCTTTTACGAGCGCGCCGCCTGCATGGCTTATGCCTGGGATCATCAGCGCGAACGGTTGTCGCCGCAAATGCAGCGCTATATCGAAAACGGCCACAAGATTTCGCGTGACGAGTACGTCGCCGGCCTGCGCCGGCTCGACGAATGCCGCGCTTTGCTGGCGGAGACATTCGCAAACTTCGACGTGCTGTTGGTGCCATGCGTGCTGGGCGAAGCGCCGAAAGGTCTCGGCGCCACCGGCGATCCCTCAATGCAGGCGATCTGGACCGCACTGCATACGCCGACCATGACGCTGCCGACCCATCGCGGCCCCAATGATCTGCCGGTCGGCATCCAACTGGTGGCGCAACGCTACGACGACGATCGGCTATTCGCCTGTGCGCGCTGGATCTGGGACAAGATCGGCGCGCTGGATATGGTCGGCGTGCGC